>Ga0228535_1000507_pt1 | contig 104818 bp, 99 predicted proteins | sample SJ1metagenome_FD_168457 | JGI IMG/M metagenome (GOLD analysis project Ga0228535, IMG submission 168457) | Enriched culture of PCE-dechlorinating microbial communities from Ithaca, New York, USA - SJ1 | ecosystem: Engineered > Modeled > Simulated communities (microbial... > Unclassified | place... | reverse complement strand
CTGCTGAACATGCTGAGCTGGTATTTCCGGATCGATCATGTGCTAGATCATTCCGTTCTTTGTCGTGCGATGTCCAGCCGGCGCTGGACATCGCTGCTGGAGCGCTTCTTCTCGTTCGTAATAGGGAGTATACCGAAGAGAGAGGTCATAGTCGCCACATATGCGACCGGCTACTCCGGTCGCAAGCGCGGATGGCGCGAGACGCCATACGTGCACCGTCCGAACGAGGACTGGGTTAAGACGCACGCCGCCATCGAGGTGGATCGGTTCTTGATCCTCAGCTACGAATTGACCGCCTCGAACGTGCATGACAGCCGGGTGTTCTCGAAGGTCTGGGAACGATTGCCGAAGAACGTCGTTCCCGTACGCAGCCTGGCCGATTCAGCCTACCACGGCGAGGCCTGCCTCGCCGCGGCCAGGCTACACGGGGCGACGCTTCTGCACAAGATCAAGAAGAACGCCAAGGGCATGCTCGAGCATCGGGTCAACTACAACAAGCTGGCGTTCTTCGCGAAACAGTTCCCGCAGCGCTTCGCCGCCCTGACGGCGAAGCGCGATCATGCTGAAACGGTGTTCAGCATGATCGGCAATCTGTTCGGGCATCGTATCCGATGCCGGAAAAGTGACGCACGGGAAAACGAGGTCCGGTGCAAGCTCATCATGTTCAATCTGCATCAACTGGCAGTGACCGGGCTAGCCCGGTCACTGTAATTTTGCAACAAGGCCTAGATATAATGAGGCTCATCCTCAGCTATGTTGGAAAAAGCGAAGCGCTCATCACTTTCATTTCGGACCGCAGAGGGTACGATTTAAGGTACGTAATTGACAATGGAGAGAAAATGAGAGCGCTGGAATAGCCACCGGTAAAACCCTTCGAAAAGGTATTGGAAGACCTAATCGAATGAAATGCGAAAAATATCTGTTAGTCTAAGGGGGCCTTTTTGTAAAATTACAGTAACCGGGCTAGCCTGGTCACTGTAATTTTGTAACAAAGCCTTAGCATATGATTCATAGCGAATAACTGTATTATTACAGTAACCGGGCTAGCCTGGTCACTGTAATTTTGTAACAAAGCCTTAGCATATGATTCATAGCGAATAACTGTATTGAATAATTAAGGAAGGTGTGCGGCATTCTTATTATTATCGTGAAGATAATAATATTTTAGGGATAGAAATGTCACACGAGAAAGGATGCACTCGGAAGGTTATAAGGGATTGGCCTCGGGTCAACGAGGCCTATGTCACCCAAGGAGTGCTGCTTCTGCAGCACGATTGGGTGGACGGGTGGGACAGGGAGCTGAAAAGGATGAACGAGGGGAAGCGAGGCCGGCCGTTCCTCTTCCCTGAATCGCTGGTGAGGTTCGCGGTCATGCTCAGGACGGCCCTGAGGCTGCCGTTCCGGCAGCTGCAGGGCATCCTGGACGCCTTGGCCGGCTTCCTTGCGATAAAGGTGCCGGACTATACCACGCTCTGGCATCGGAACAATCAATGCCTGAGCGCTCTACCCCGGCCCGACCTTACCGGTTCGGACTGGACCCTGGTCATCGATTCCACCGGGATCAAGGTCAGCGACCGGGGCGAGTGGATGCGGGAGAAGTGGCATGTGCACCGCGGCTGGATCAAGGTGCACATGGCGGTGGAGGTGGTGTCGGGAGCGATCGTCGGCATCCGGGTGAGGCGACGAAGAGTCGCCGGACGCCCCGTTCCTGTCCGGTCTCATCGAGCAGGCCGCCGGCCTGCTCCCCGGCAGGATCGCCAGGGTGACGGCGGACGGCGCCTATGACACGTTCGAGAACTTCGACTTCCTCGCTAGCAGGGGGATTGACCCGGCGATCAAGCTGCGGAAGAACGCCAGCGTTCGTTGTCGAGGGCACTCGTTCGCACGGCCCAAGGCCGTGCGTGATCTGAATGGCCTAGGTGAGGATGAATGGAAACGACGTTATCAGCACAACATGCGCTGGAAGTCCGAGACCGGCTTCTCCGCGGTAAAGCGAGGGTCGGCGAGGCGGTCAGGTCGAAACGACCTGACCTGGCATTGAAGGAGGCCGAGACGATGTTCGTCCAGTACACGATCATGAAGGAGGGAGGGTTTCGTTAGGACTTATTCAACACAGTTATAACGAATGAAACGTTCAATAGCCGAATGCTACGAGACTGGTTTACAATTTTCATGGGAGAATGTATCGCCCCGCTATATTGAGATCTACAATAGGATATTCCGACATGGGTGGGGACCGAGATGACTATTTAATCATCGAGGACCCTCTCGTAAATCACAATGAAGTTGATGGCCAAATACTACACCATCGTGGACTGCCTGATAGGTGATGATACGATCGTTAGGGATTATGTAAATCTTTATGGCTGTAGGATTGGCAACGATTGCCGCATCGCCGCCTTCGTGGAGATCCAGCGGGGGGTCGTCATAGGCGACCGGTGCAAGGTCGAGGCCTTCGCCTTCATTCCCTCGGGGGTCACCATCGAGGACGAGGTGTTCATCGGCCCCAGGGCGACGTTCACCAACGACCTGCACCCGAGGGCAGTGGGGGAATGGAGCATAACTCCCACGGTCGTCAAGAGGGGCGCCTCCATCGGCGCGGGAGCGATCATCGTGTGCGGGGTCACCGTCGGGGAAGGGGCGACCGTCGGCGCGGGGGCGGTGGTGACCGAGGATGTGCCCGCCGGCGCAACGGTCGTCGGGAACCCGGCCAGGCCGATCAGGGCTAAGTAAGATGTTGTGTTATCCACCGACCTCGTGAAAGCTAGTCGGGTTCAAGCAAGGTCCTCCGGGATAATAAAGTCTGCCAGATAGACCTCCATCGGAGTTCTGAGGCCGAGGGCCCAGTGAGGCCTCTCGGCATTGTAGAACTCCAGGCTGCCTGGCATGTACCATGCCAGCAGCCCGAGGTCCTCCCCGACGAAGTTCAAGACCTCCTCTCGGAACGAGCGGTGCCAGCGTTCGATCTTCCCGCAGGTGGTCGGTCTACGAACACCTGCAAGTATGTGCTGGATCCCGTGTTCGGCGCAGAACGCGCCGAACACCGTGAGCCCTCCGTCCGAATTGTGTATGAACTGGGAGCCGTGGTCGGTAAGCACCTGGCGGGGCCGGCCGAACATGCGCACTGCGGTGCGCAACACGTCCGTCACCGCCTCGGCGGTGGCGCTGGCCAGCAGACGGCTGGCCAGCACGAACCGGGAGTGATCGTCGATTATCGTGACCAGGTATCGGTTCTGCAGCGCATCGGGCACCATCACGTCCATCTGCCACAGGGAATTGGAATGCTTCCGCGAGAAGGCCTTCCAGACACGCCTGGCCTTCGGGCCAGGCGTGATGAGGCCTTCCTCGACCAGCACCTCGTATACCTTCTGATGGCTCAGGTCGATGCCGAGCATCGCCCTGATCTTCTGCGCGCCGAGTTCCGGATGCCTCCGTTTCAGGTCGACTATCTCGTCGGCGTACCAGTAACGCTTGACGCGCACCCGCTTGGGTGCGCTGGACCTGGTGCGCAGGGCGTCCCAGCTCTTCGCTTTCTTCCAGATGTTCCACCACTTGTTCACGAACCCGAGGGAGACGTCAGCCCAGCGAGCTGTGCTCGCTGGGCTGTCTCCCTTTCTGATCCGATTCACCACATATTTCCGGACCTTGAACCAGTCCCGGGCCTTTCGTTTATCTATTACCTCCGCCTTTGTACCACTGGGTATCTCGTCGAGCATGGTATATTCTCCAACTAGCCCTCAGCGAGGTACCCACTTTTCCAACCTCGCGAAAGGCCAGGGAATATTCTTCCCGGACCTTTCACGATGTTGGTTGATAACACAGGGCTAAGTAAGATGTCAAAGGGCTTTTAATCAACCTTTGTGATTCCCACCCCATGCAAGACAGGGCAGTGGCTGTGGTCGGCCTCGGCTACGTGGGGCTTCCCTTAGCATGCTCGTTCGCCTCCACCGGTCTGAGGACCATAGGCTATGACATCGTGGCTGCCAAGGCGGAGAAGATAGACGCCGGGATCAACCCGATAGAGGGCGACGAACCCGGGCTGAGCGAGCTGCTGTCCGAAGTGCATGCCCAGGGGCTGCTGCGCGCATCCACAGACCCGAGCGTTCTTAAAGAGGCTGATGCCATCTTCGTGTGTGTCGATTCCCCCGTGGATGAACAGAAGAGGCCGGACATGAAGTACCTGCGAAGCGCCGTGGGCACCATCGCCAGGAACATGAAGAGGGGGGCGTTGCTGTCCATAGAGTCCACCATACCCCCGGGGACGATGAGTGGCCTGGTCATCCCGGCGATGCTTGAGGACCGCGGGTTCGAGCCTGGAAAGGACTACATGCTGGTGCACTGCCCGGAGAGGGTGATGCCCGGTCGGCTGCTTAGAAATATTAAGGAGTACGATCGCGTCCTGGGCGCTTACGACGACCGCTCGGCTAAGGCCGCCGTGGAATATTACAAGCGTATCGTGCAGGGCGGGATCCATCCGACGACCCTGATCAATGCCGAGATTACAAAAACGACGGAGAACGCCTACCGGGACGTGCAGATCGCCTTCGCCAATGAGGTCGCATTGATATGCGAGGAGCTGGGCGCGGACGCGTTCGAGGTGCGGCGGCTCGTGAACACCTGTCCCTTCCGGGACATGCACATCCCCGGCTCAGGCGTCGGTGGCTATTGCCTGCCGAAGGACCCTTGGCTGCTCCTCAGTTCGGCCAAGGAGGCGAGGAAGGAGGTCATTCCAGCCGCTCGGAGGGTGAATGAGCACATGCCCGTTCACATGGTGGAGCTGGTGCGGAAAGCGTTATCGGAACACGGGCTCGGGAACGGCGCCAAGGTGGCCATAATGGGCCTGAGCTTCCTGCGGGACTCGGATGACACGCGGAACTCGCCGAGCCTGGTCATCATCGACGAGATAGCCGATGATTACGATCTTATCGTGCACGACCCGTTCGTGCAGAAGCCCTACAGGGTTGAAATGGTCAGGGATGCGGATGCCGCCCTGAGGGGAGCGGACTGCGCCGTCTTCGTCACCGATCACTCCTGCTACCAGGACCTGGACCTTAGGAAGATGAGGATGGTCATGCGCACCCCCGTCATCGTGGACGGGCGCAACATCTTCGACGCCGCGAAATGCCGCGAACTCGGGTTCGCTTATAGGGGCGTCGGAAAGGGTTGATCAGCCCTCGATCCTCTCCTTGCACCTGCCCTTCAGGGACCTCAGCGCGGCCTCGCACACCTTGAGATTGGACACGGCGTCCCTTCCGCTTATGGGGGCCTCCTTCCCTTCCTTGGCGGCTCTCAGGAAGTTCTCCAGCTCCACCTTGAGCGGCTCCTCCTTCTTTACGGAGATGCGGTGCACGTCCAGTTCCAGGGGGAGGTTGAACAGGTTGCCCGGATCGAGGTCCTTCACGGAGCTGGAGGAGACCTCCATGGATTGGTCGATGTAATCCGCCTGAACGAACGCCTTGCTGCAGGTGAGGGACAGTTTCCGCACCTTCATGGGCGTCAGCCAATTGACCTCTATGAAGCCGAGGCCGCCATCCTCGAACTCCAGGAGGAGGTTGGCGAAGTCCTCGCACGCCTGGGCGTTGTAGGAGCCTCCAAGGGCGTAGACGGAGCGGACCTCCGAGCCCTTCACGTACCGCAGGACGTCGACGTCGTGGATGCCAAGGTCCATGACCACCCCGACGTCCCTGATACGGGCTGGGAAGGAGGAAACCCGGCGGGACGCTATGGAGATGACGTCCCCGAAGCGGCCGCTGACCACCAGGTTGCGTGTGTGGCCTACGATGGGATTGCTCCTCTCGATGAAGCCGGAGGCCAATGTGACCTTGGCCCTGTCGGCCATCTCCACAAGCTTCATGGCATCGGAACTTCTACCGGTGAAGGGCTTCTCAACCAGCAAATCCACGCCGGCCTCGATGGCCAGCATAGCCACCTTCAGATGCTCGCTGGTCGGCGTACATATACTGACGGCGTCAACGTCCCTCAGGAGGGCCTGTGGAGTTTCGTACGATCTCACCCCGAACCTTTCGGCCACGGACCTGGAGGACTCCTGCATGACATCGGTCACGCCCACCAGGTCGGCGATCTCGGAATATACACGGACATGGTTCTTTCCCATGGAACCTACGCCGATGACACCGACGCGCATGGATCACCGAAGGGGCACCGATCAAATATTAATTTGCATGGATCTGCGTCAAAACAATCTAATATCCACCGTGGAATGCCAGACCGAATGGTTGCAGGAACGTCTTCGGAGCGATTTCATGGACAATATCCCGCAGGCTAGACCAGAAATGGACAGGGAGATGATTGAGGCCGCCGCATCAGCGCTCCAGAACGAGCGCTTGGTGATGGGGGAGAGCGTCTTCAAGTTCGAGGAAGCTTTCGCCAGGTACGTCGGGGTCAAACGAGCGGTCTCCGTTTCCTCTGGGACGGACGCGTTGATATTAGCGTTGCTCGCACTCGATGTCAAAGGAAAGGAGGTGGTCACCACCCCCTTCTCCTTTATAGCAACTGCGAATTCGGTGGTTCACGCCCGCGGGGTTCCGCGGTTCTGCGACGTCCGGGCGTACGATTATAACCTGGATGTGACGCTGCTGCCCCGGGCCCTCAGCGGGACTGCCAAGGCGATCATGCCCGTCCATCTGTTCGGTCATCCCTGCGACATGGCCGAGATGAACGACCTCGCGGAGGAGAAAGGACTGAAGGTGATCGAGGACGCCTGCCAGGCTCATGGCGCCCTCTACCGCGGAAGGAAGGCCGGGGCGTTGGGGGACGTCGGGTGCTTCTCGTTCTACCCCACCAAGAACATGACCGTGGGTGGCGACGGCGGCATGGTCACCACGGACGACGAGGACCTGGCGAGCTCGGTCGCCAAGCTCCGGGACTGCGGCAGGACATCGAGGTACTCGCACGACGTCGTCGGGTTCACCTCCCGCCTGAACACGTGCAACGCGGCCATCGGCCTGGTGCAGCTGAAGCGCCTGGACGCGTGGAATGAGCGCCGGCGGGCGATCGCATGGATGTACGATTCCAAGTTGAAGGGGCTGCCTGGGATCGTCCTCCCGCCGGGGGAGGAGGCCGACAAGCGTCCCGTGTACCATTGCTACGCGATCCTGACCGAAGGCAGGGAGGGGCTCTCAAGGCATCTGGCCGATCGAGGCATCGTAACCGCGGTCCATTACCCGATACCGATCCACGGGCAGGCGGCCTACGCGGAGAAGGGCAGAGGACGGCATGGGGACCTGCCGGTCAGCGAGATGCTGTCCCAGAGGATCCTGTCCCTGCCGATGTTCCCGTCCATGACCGACGACCAGGTGAAGAGGGTGTGCGAGACGGTGCAGAGCTTCTTTGAGTGAGCGGTTTTCGTACTGTAAGGATGTGGGCCTCTCTTATGACCGTGCATCCAGACGCGAATGGGCGGCCGCTCCGATCGGCGTCCTGGCCCGTTGAGCAAGGGCCGGACGGGATCCGTTGACGCAATCGACCCCCTGAGAAAATAGCTAAGGTCTATTAAAATAGCATGTGGAAACGCTCTGCGCAATCGGATCAATCCTGAGTTCGACAGTTGACCGGGCGAAATTTCACTGGTTTTAGATGTTGACCCTGACTTCGACACTTGACAGTGACAAAATTCACTGATTTTAGGATTTGACAGTTGGTCCACGAGGTCCTGAACCTCATCGAAAACGCCCGTTCTCGGGCGTTTTCCGCTACGTTTCACACAGATATTCGGCCAAAATGGCCCTGTTGACCTCGTTGAAGTTCGAATAGAACCGCTTCTTCAGCCCGTTCCCCGCCGAAACCACCGTAACTGTCACCTATGTAAAATAGGCTTCCCGCTTTGATCGTATTGATCTTACCCTACATCATACTTGTCCCAACCTACCTATCCCAACGCACCCTCATCTTTCTAATGCACTTCCTAATGCGCTTCCGATCGCTACGGTCTGACATTCACCTATCCGCGGTCGCAATGGCGCCGCACGATGACAGATTCGTCACCTGTATCATTGATCCGCCGCAATCAAACTAGGGCATTCTGTTGTTGCATGACAGTTCCCGCGGTCGGGTCAATGAGCGTGATAGACCTCTCTTTTCTTGAGCATCTGATAGATCACTCCGAGCAACTTCCTGGCCATGGCCACGATGGCCTTCTTCGTACCTTTCTCGGACTTCTTCCGCTCAAAGAAACGGGTCAGGTCGGAATCCTTGGAGCAGCGCACGTGGCTATATGCCGCCTCCACAACGATGTGACGGATGCGGGCGTTCCCCTGCTTGGTGATCGGCCCAGCCCATCCCTTCTCCCCCGATTGATGGATGCTGGAGACCATTCCAGCATAAGAGAAGAGGTTCTCCGGGGAGGAGAACCTCCGTATATCGCATATCTCCGCCACCAGGGTGTTGGCGATGACGTCGCCAACACCGGGTATGGTCTTCAGCAGCTCGACATCGTCTTTCCTCTGGTTTGACCGTTCGATCTCGCCTTCGACCTTCTCGATCTTGGTCAGCAGTAGCAGGTAGATGTCCAAGAGATCGTCGATCTGGACCAGATGCAGCGACCTCAACCAGTCCTGATGTTTTTTGGAGAAGGGCGATCGATGTTCAGGAGGCGTCTCGATACCTCGAGACGCCAGGAACGCGTGTATCTGGTTCTTGATCTCCGTTGAATTCCTGACCAGGGACCGCCTGAACCTGGTCAGTTCGCGCAGTTCACGTAATTCCGCAGGCGGTATATAGGACTCGGGGATGGCGTTCAGACGGAGAAGTTCGGCAAGCATCTCCGCATCGTTCTTATCGGTCTTTGCGCGGCCAGCGGTCAACGCCTTAACCTTCAGAGGATGAGCGACCTTGATCTGGTGACCGCGGCCGGCGATGATGTCGTAGACCGGGATGCAGAAACCGGTCGACTCGATGACGAAGGAGGCCGGTCCGCCGGCCTCCTCGACCTTTTCAATGAAGGCGTTCAAATCCTTCGGACGCGAAGGGAAGCGTCCTGTCAGCAGGACCTTCCCAGTCTCATTCTTCATACATGCCTGAGTGCTCTTCTTATGTATATCCAAACCTATGTAGTTCATGGTTCTCCCGCCTGGGATTCTGTACGATCGTTCCATTGGCGGGGAGCCTATTTTAGCATGTCATCAACTTTTTCAACGCGTCAATGATGAATTTCGTTGACATGCGTTTCACTGGCTTTACGAAAAAGCGTGTCAAACTGATCATGAGCTGCGCGATGAAGCCGACGAGGAGGACGCCGTACACGGCGTCCTCCGTCCAAACGCGGACGGGCTTGATCTCCACCTCGCTCTTGAGCGAATGAAATTCCTTCTCGATGGCGTCCTTGCTGCGGTAGAGGCGCAGCGCCTCCGCCGAATCCATGTCCTTGCTGGAGGTGAGACAGAAACAGCCCTCGCGGCCGTCTATGACGTCCGCGAGGAGGAGGCGGAGCGCCTCCTCCTCGTTCATTTCCGTCAATCTCGTCTGGTAATCATAACGGACGTCAACCAGCGGATTGTTGATGCGGAACCGCTTGGGCAGTTTCTTGCCATGATCCAGACTTTTCTGTATCGCCACCGCCTCAGCAAGAAGTCGCTCCGCCTTGCGGCGGTGCGACTTGAGGTGGTCATTCTTAAGCTTCTCGGAGAAGAAGTAGTAGTTGACGCGGCTGGGGAACGTCCGTTTCAGAGCATAGACGCCGTCCTCGGCGTCTATGCGCTCCCAGCCGTTCTCGGAGAACGAATGGAACACCGCGTCATCGGACGAGTTCAGCTTCTTCGCCGTGAGATAGTCATTACCGTCCAGTTCGATTCGGTTCAGATTGTCCTTATCGTTCGCTCCCCGGTCGAACACGACGAGCGAACCAGGCGCCAAGAGGCGCCTGACCTGACCGTACGTGGCCTTCATATGAGCCTGGTCGTTGATGTTGCCCGCCTCGACCGTAAGACCGATCGGTACATCATAGGGCGGCGCCAGTTGCGCCGCCCCGAGCGTCAGCTGACGCTCGCCTGGATGATGATCACGAGAATAGCCGTACTTAGCGAGCTTCGCCATGTCGCCGTAATAGACGATGGACGTCCAGTCCAGCAGAACGTCCGTCTTCGGTCGTCCCAGCGTCTCCACCGCCCGGTACAACGTCTTCGAGTTGAAAACCCTGATGCCGTAATGCTCCTGAGCCTCCTTACGGTTTAACCACGCGCTGGCCTGCAGGACGCTGAAGTTATCTCCCAGCTGGTCTACGAGCATTCCACGGACAAGGGCATCGAGCGCGATGCCCTTGCTCTTGTGCCGTCCGATGATCTCGTTCAACCCCAATCGCTCGTACCAATCATCGACCATCAGGGCGGTGCCTATGGAAAAACGACTTATTCTCGTTCGGCGTAATACTACTTATCCTAAGCTTTGTTTGTTTATCCACAATTCAGGCATAAGTTGAGGGCTCTTTTAATTTCTACCAATTTTGCTGGACGCTCCCGCGTCCAGCATTAATACAATAATAAGACTTCCCCAATTTTGATGCGATCAACTGTCGAAGTCAGGTTATCACAGACCTTTTGATAGAAGGCTGCCTATCTCTTTGAGGACCTTCTTTTCCCTTGTTTTAATCCCGTAGAGCTGCACGACCCTTTCCCTGGCCTTGACGCCCATTAGCCCATCGTAGGTCTCTCGGACCGCTTCGATGACCCGATCCCATCGACCGAACTCTACCGTGAGACCTACGTCCCCCACCGCTTCAGGCAGACCACCACGGTTCGTCACCACAGGGACGCATCCGCAGGCCATAGATTCGATCACTGCGACCCCGAAACTCTCCCGATAGGAGAGTTGGAGATAGAACTTGGAACGGTTCAATATAGCGACCAGGTCCTCGCCAGTCCGATATCCGACTAGCTCTAGGTTCTCGGGAACTTCTTTAATGATTCCACGATCGACCTTGCCGACCAAGATGAAATGTTGGTCCGGGGCCTTCTTGACCACTTCGATGAAATTGTTGAACCCCTTGACGACCCAGGTGCGCTCATTTACGTTCCCTACCGTGATAATTGCGTTCCTTCCTTCCTTGTTGATTACACGAAAAAGTGATAGGTCAATTCCGTTGGGGACCACCTCGATCTTATTTGGGTCTCGGATTATTTGTAAGGCTTCTTTTTTAGTGAACTCCGATACGGCCAGAACTCTATCGCAATGGTTGAAGGCGAAAATAGGTACATACCTGAGGAATCTTTTATTGAGCAATCCATAGTGCAGATTGGGATCATTGGCGACGTCGTATCCACCCGCCACAATGACAGAAGGTTTCCCGAGCACCTTGGCCATGAACACGGCAATGGCAGCGGGGGTACTGCCGAACCAGATGTAGACCAAATCGGCCTTCCGCAGCCTATTAAATATCGAGAAAGGCAGACGGATCAGCATTTTTCTTCCAACTCCGGAGATGTGCAGAGGGTCGACGTCATACTGGGTTGATAGAATTTTCTCATCATTCATGCAGAAGGTCGATTCCTCGTCACCGATGAACAATACCTTTTTCAAATCCCGTCTTCCCCCGCGCATCATCTGCGCATTGGACTGATGAACTACCACGGATTCGCAGACGACTGATAAATAAGTATGGCATTCGTTTTGGCCAATCGCTTTTCTACCTAAAGGTAATGCTCTTTAATTGGTTTAAAATAGCTTCTAACACCTATAGAATGAATATGCCGAAGAGGATCTTCATCATCGCCCAAAACTATCCCCCGGACATCATAGGTGGGGCGACGAGGAATAGCGACATGGCCAGGCTCATGTCTACGTTCGGCAGCGAGGTCGTGGTAATCGCTAATCACCCTTCCTATCCTTTCGGGCGCTTCAAGAAGTGCTTTCGACCGTTCAGGCGAGCGATTGAGGACGGTGTCACGGTCTTCAGGGTCTTCACCTTTCAGCCTAATAATTCTCCATCAACGATAAGCCGCGTTATGTACCATATGTTCTACTCAGTCAATGCTCTACTCATGGCCTTGGTACTGGTAAAAAAGGATGACATTATCATCACTTCCATACCCCCAGATACCATTGTGCCGATCGGGCTCATAGTTAAGAAGATTGTAGGTTGTCGATGGGCGATGGATGTGCGGGATCTGTGGCAGGAAGCCGCCGCTGACCTGGGATTCATAAGTGACCGAGGGCTGGTTTACAGGATGATGACCGGGATCAAGAGGATGGCCTATCGGGAGGTGGACGTCTTCGGTTATGTCAATGATCAGATCCGCGATGCGCTCAAGGACACCTATGGCGCGACCGCTCCGATGGTCCACCATCCTAATGGGGCCAATCTGTCGGTGTTCCATCCGTCCTCTGTAAAAAAAGATTGTCATCTCATCTACGTATCTAACTTTGGTTACTCCAACGATGTTGACCAATTGATGAGAATGATGGTGGTAGTCAAGGACATCCCGGAGTTCAGCCTGAACGTTCTAGGGGATGGTGAGAGGAAGGCAGAAGCCGAGCGGGTCATCATTGAGAACAACGTGCGGAACGTTTACCTTCTCGGGATGGTCCCCCGAAAAGATGTATCGGAACATCTGACTAGGGCCAGAGCAGGGCTGATATTGCTGAACCCGAAGGAAGCTTGGAACTTCGCTATACCGATTAAGGCCATTGAATACATGGCCTCGGGGATTCCCGTAGTGGGGATAGCGGGACCGGGAACCAGGAAGTTCTTTGAGGAACATGCCTGCGGGAAAATATTTTCCGCGGATGATTTTCCCCGATTCATCGAATACCTGAGGGAAATGGATGATCACCGGGCCGAACTGGAGGAGATGGGTAGGAATGGCCGGGTTTGCGCCGAGCGGTTCTTTGATACGTGTACGGTGACCGAACGGTTCTGGAGGAAGATTGTCAGCGAGTGATCAGCGCCCTTCCCTTATGGACCGCTCGACATTGCGCATGAGTAGACCTATTGAATTGAGCATGAGCGCGGCGAAGGATAGGATCGTGCCCAAGCTTAAGGCCACGATTCCAGCGATGCCCTGGGAAACCAGAGTCCAGTCGAACAGTACATATTTCTCGAAGAACGTGGCCATGCATACTAGGAAACCGGATATCAGTAATATTACCCCTGGGATACCGAATACGATCAGGGGCCTTCTATAGCCGATGTAGGCGATCAGGCTGCCAAGTACAGACATACCATGCTTCATCGGTTTTTGTTTATGCCCGTCGGGAACATCATACCGTACCATGATGGGAACCTCAACGATCTTCAGCCCTATATCGTTGAAATAGGATATCATGTCGGACTCGATGCTATATCCCTTGGAACTGAAATTGGTGCTATCGATGGCTTTGATTGATAACGCCCGATAACCGGACTGGCTATCGGTCACGTTGACCATCGATCCCATGACGGTGGCCCTATTAAGGATCTTCTGTCCGACGCGACGGTGCGGAGGGGTGTTTGTTCTAATGTTTCCCAGATATCTTGAGCCGATGACGAGATCTGCCTCGCCCCTGAGCACAGGAGCGGCGACAGATGGTATGAGTTCGGGGTCCATCTGCCCGTCCCCATCTATGGTAATGGTGCACTTCGGAGATAGTTCCTTGGCTCGATGGAACCCGGTCATCAAGGCGGCGGCCTTTCCCTTATTGACATCGTGGCTGATGACTTCCGCCCCAGCCATGGTTGCGACCTCTCTGGTACGATCGGGGGACCCATCGTCGATGACGATCACCCTTGAAGCATACTTCTTGGCGAGCATAACTATCGTTGCTATGGTCAGTTCCTCTCGGTACGCCGGGATCAAAACGACGATGTCATCGTTCAGCGTCATCGTAATCCGCTTGATGGACCTTGCAATATTTACGATTATCAGTTCCCTGATGGAAATGGACAATCAGATGACGTTCATGACAAGCTTCAGGTATGGCATGTCCTGCCTCATGCAGAGCACCACGCGCCAAGTGTAATAGGGGTCTGTGTGATAATCGACCGTCCGGTCGAGGGGCGTATAGATGGGCATCAATTGAGAACCGTTGAAGTCGTATACGGGTTTACCATCATTGAAGAGCACGACCAGCAGAGTATAATTTCCAGGCGTGGTGAGGTTCAATGGGACCGTTATTTCATATTGCGGCTTCCATTCACTATCCAGCTTGTATTGGACGCTGTCCAGGACCACGTTGAAACCGCCTACGTAGTACTGATGGGTGACGTTTACGGTCATATTGAGGAAGGTGAAGTTGGTCAGCCAAAACTCCACGGTATAATTCGTCTTTCGCCCTTCGTGGTTGACCAGACCGATAATCAAAGAGCTGTTCTCTCCAGCCGTGAGGTTCTTCGGATAGTCATAGGCCTGCCCCTTGTCGTTCAGAATATAGAATTCGGTGAACCGGTCCTTCTGGACCGTGGATAGCGCGAACCAGCTTAGGGATATCATCAGGAGAATGCAGAAGAGAGAGACTATCACTGTCCAACGTTCCTTTCCGCTCAATTTAAATAACCTCGTGAAGAACCTTCGCGGAGCTTTTTGAACTTTTTCGTCTTCTCCCATGCATCGATAAGAAAAAACCAGACTATTTAATCTATTGTCCACCCTTCGTTCGACCCAATGTGCTAGTGAATTAAATGACGACCATCACCGCTATATAAGAAGAGTGGGATAATCGCGGAGAAGGACAGAAGTCAGTGAAAAATATGAAAGAAGAGGAGAAGGGAAGACGGAGCTGGAGGTTTTTAAATGACTGGCCTCTGCCTTGGTTCATAATGCTGAACGTCCTCTTCGTGGTCTTGCTCAACATTTATGCGCTAGCTAGCGTCTGGTCCTCCGCAAAGATTGTCTCTGATTTGGGCTACCTGCTGATTCCGCTGATCATTTTCATACCCGGTGCGGGAATGATGCGCATAATCGGAATGCACGGGCATGACCTGTCGCGTTCGGCCATGTATTCCCTGGCCTTGTCCATTCTGATGGTGATGTTTCTGGGCTTCGGAGTGAACCTTCTGCATTATGCCGGGATCATCGAAAGGCCGTACAGTCAAATACCCGTTGTCACGGCCTTTTCCATTATGATCGTGGTCGTCACCGCCATAGCGGCCTGGTGGGACAAGGAATACTATACCCCGAAGGTCCTGGGACCACTGGTCCCCAATGACTTTTCACTCATGGCCTTTGCCATGTTCCCCCCTTTCGTTACCGTCATCGGGACCTCCCTCACAGGGTTCAACGATGATAGGACCCTGCTTTGGCTCGTGGTAGGGATTTTGTGCCTAATGCCCTTGGCCGTGCTCAGTCATCGCTTCAAGAGGTACGACCTACTGGTCCTAAGCCTTTCCGTGTCCATCTTGTTCCATCGGGTTCTAATGACCAACTTCCTGTTCGGGTACGATGTGTTCTCGGAGTACGCCGCCGGGAGGATAGCTACGGATAACGGATGGTGGAACATATCTGAATATCGCGCCATGTTCGGTTCTTCGGCAAACTCGTCCATGGCCATCATAACCATGGCACCGATGTTGACTAACCTGACCGGCATCGATACCCTTGAATTGCTCAAGTTCGTCTATCCGTTCATATTCTCGTTCATCGCCTTGGGCGTCTTCAAGGTCATCCAATCTCAATTAGGAACTGCCCCTGCCTATTTGGGGGTTTGCCTTATGATGGGCTATATTGCCTATTACAATTTGCTATCGCAGATGGCCAAGCAGCAAATGGCCGAGATCTTTCTCGTTGTGTTGCTGCTTGTGTTCACTGATTCCCTGCTGTCCAAACATAAGAAGCAGCTCCTAGCGGCCATCTGTCTGGTGGGGGTGATAGTATCCCATTATGGCATGGCCTATATTTCCATGGGGTTCGTAGGTGGCCTGGTCCTTTTCAGTATTATTTCTGGACTGGTGGAAGGTTGGCGCAGCCGGAAGGAGAAGCGCCTGTGGCCTCTAGCTATGGTTCGTGAATGGTGGAACGGTCAGAGGAAGAACGAGGTGATCAACGTCTTCTTCCTTATCTTCTACATGGCCGCCTTCTTCATTTGGTACGCCAACGTCGCATCCGGGATCGAACTTGGCTATATCAAATACAGTGGGGCTTATGTTCCTTCCCCATCCTCCAGCGGCGGCTTCTCACTGTCCCAAATCGACGCGTTGGAATTCCTTTTTATCAACTACGGCAACATGGTCCATAATGTCGAGAAGTATCTGGTTGTTGGGGCCCAGATACTTACAGTCCTTGGACTATACTACGTTTGGAGACATAGGAACGATCTGTTAGGCGTGAAGGTGAACAAGGACTTCTTGCATATGGGGATCTTAGCGGCCATCATCCTGGTCATGTGCTATACCGTACCGAAGTTCTCAGCCATGCTCTACTTCGGACGATTCTTCCATCTTACCTTTCTTTTCCTCTGCGGGTTCCTCATCTTTGGTATGATTTTCCTCTACGAATTAGTCAGGGGGTTGCATCCGAAGATGAGGAAGATCGGGGTGGACTCAAGAACCCTGTTAACGGCCTGTACGATTTTCATCGTTGGCTTTATGATATTCAATACTAGCCTGGTATACATCATCACCAACGATTACAGCAATTCATTCTCTCTTGATAAAAATGTAAGCTGGGCGATATATTCTGATTCGGACGTGCAGGGGGCTAAGTGGGTCGGGATGGACCAACATCGTGGAAACAGAGTAATCGTAGCCGATCAGCATCGGTTCACGATATTCATTGGAGAATCGGTGCCAAGCAGTAAACTGCTTTATCAATGGACCTCTGGTAACACGGACAGTTTGATTTTCCTGTCGACCTGGAATATGGAAAATGGTTATGTATACGCCATAAACACCGTGGGCGCTCAGTACACCTATACACCGACCGAAGACATCCTCAAGCAATTCAATGGAAATTATGATATAGTATACTCAACCGGAGGTGCGACGTCAATCATTTACGTTCCACCGTCTACCCCGGTCACCAACCCACCTGGTCCGGCCATGGTGCATTACGAGACGGCCCCGATATACTTCCTGGGGGTGACCGTATTGACGTTAGTTGCTTTAGTAGTGACCGGATTGGTAGTGCGGCGCATCTACAAATGAGATATGAAATCCATAAATTGGTATAATGATATCTTCGGCTACTGTGGGAGATAGGGTAAATGAACACCTTAGGATTGATCAAAGAGCAGTTCGCTGAATCGAAGATCATCCGTTCCTTGGCCCGTTCCGACTTCCGCACCCGCTATGTCGGCTCCTACTACGGCCTGGTGTGGGAGGTCCTGCAGCCCTTGAGTCTAATCTTCCTTTTCTGGTTCGTCTTCGAGTTCGCCCTGGGGATAAAGACCGTCGAGGGCGTTCCCTTCGCTCTTTGGTTCATAATCGGCCTCATCCCATGGTTCTTCTTTTCGGACGCCTGGTCGAACGCCACCAACGCCCTCACGCAATATTCTTTTTTAGTGAAGAAGATGGTCTTTAAGGTCGAGATCCTGCCAACTGTCAAGGTGATCTCCTCCCTCCTGACCAGTGCTATATTTCACGTCATATTGGTGTTCGTCCTCATCATCTATGACGTGGGGCTTCAGCTCTCCTCCCTGGCCATCCTTTACTACCTGTTCTGCACCGCCGTGCTAGTCTGGGGGCTGGGCATGATGACCTCGGCTATCGTTGTGTTCTTCAAGGACATGCGCCAGCTCCTGGCCATCATCCTACAGTTTGGCATCTACCTGACGCCCATCCTCTGGTCGCAGAACGCGATCCCGGAGGGGTGGCATTGGTTCATTACGTTGAATCCCATGGCCTATGTGGTGAACGGCTATCGATCAGCGATCCTTGGCGAGCTTACCCTCGATCCGTTGACAACTTGCATCTTTTGGGCCATGACCATTGTGATCGTGATTGCAGGGAGCATCGTCTTCCAGAGGCTTAGGCCGCACCTAGCGGACGTGCTGTGAGGTGGACATGGACGACCCTGTCATTATTATGAAAGGGGTGGGGAAGACCTATCGTCTCTATAAAAAGCCGTCGGACAGGGCCAAGGAGGCCCTTTCCCTCCGGCGCAGGAGGTACCACGAGGACTTTCATGCCTTGAAAGGGGTGGACCTCGTGGTGGGGCGGGGGGAGACGGTCGGGATCATTGGCCGCAACGGCTCCGGGAAGTCCACCCTACTCAAGATATTGACCGGGGTGACGCAGCAGACCGAGGGGAGCGTGGATGTCAGAGGAACTGTCGCCGCCCTATTGGAGCTGGGCGCGGGGTTCAACCCGGAGATGACCGGGATGGAGAATATCCGCCTCAATGGCACAATGCAGGGGCTAAGCCGCGAGGAGATCGAGAACCTCATCCCGGCCATAGTAGAGTTCGCCGACATAGGGGAGTTCATCCATCTGCCCGTTAAAACATACAGCAGCGGCATGTTCGTCCGCCTTGCCTTCGCCCTGGCCATCAACGTCGATCCTGACGTGCTCATAGTGGATGAGGCGTTGAGCGTTGGCGACATCTACTTCCAGGCCAAATGCTACCGCAAGTTCGACGAGTTCAGGAGGGAAGGGAAGACCATCCTCTTCGTGACGCATGACATGAGCAGCGTCCTGAGGTACTGTGACAGGGCCATGGTGCTGGATCATGGCATCAAGCTCGGTGAGGGCTCCGCCAAGGAGATGGTGGACCTTTACAAGTGCACCGTCGCGGCAACGAACGGTGACAGGGGCAATGTCACCGTCCATTCTCAGTTAGCCGAGGGGCGATGGCAGGACAGCATGGCCGTAAACGCCTCGGCCTTGGACTACGGCGACGGAAGGCTTAGGATAACGGACTTCGGCTCCTTCGATGAGCACGGAGAGCTGACGCAATCGCTATTGAAGGGGAAGGACTTCCTGATCAGGATGAGAATAGTGGTGGAAGATGCTGTTTCCGACCCAATTTTCGCCATGACCATCAAGGACGTTAAGGGGAACGAGCTCACTGGGACGAACACCAAGCTGGAGATGATGGACCCAGGTCCGGTCTCCCCGGGCATGGAGTTCCTGGTGGAGTTCCGTGCACCTATGCTATTACAAGGGGGGCAATACCTCGTCTCCCTGGGATGCACCAGCTATGATCCGGCTGGGGATCTGACCATCCATCATCGCCTGTATGACCTTTTCTCCATCTACGTCATCGCCAGCAAGTTCGTCGTCGGCACCTTCGACATGGGGTTGACCGTTAATGTGGAACGATTGAAATGACCCGTCCTCATCCTATGACCTCTGGGACCTTCAATAAGTATAAATCAGCACAGCGTTTGCGACATACCGAAATAGGCCTTGAGGCTGGCGGCATTTCCTATGAACGGCGGACCTAAGCTTGTCTTGGATCATCGTACCGACCGAGACGTATACTCGGACGGAGATGTGGAGGAAGACCTTCTTTCGATAGTTTCTTCTAGCCGAGACCTCGAGGAAACGGTGCGCCGAGACGACCGCTGGCCCATCTTATACCATTTGGACCCTCGGCGTAGAAATCTGCTGGAGTGGTTCCCGTTCCACCGGGACGGCACTCTCCTGGAGATCGGTGCCGGATGCGGGGCCTTGACAGGGCTGTTCTGCGAGAAGGTGTCCCACGTCACCGCCGTGGAACTCTCGGAGAGGAGGGCAAGGATCATCGCGGCTCGGTACCCTTCCTTTGACAACCTGACGATCTACGCTGGGAACGTGGAGGACATCCCGGAAGATAGATATGACTATGTGACGCTCATCGGGGTGCTGGAATACGCCGGCAGGTACCGCCGGAGCGAGGATCCATATAGGGCCCTGCTTAGTCAGGCGGCGAACGCCCTGAGGCCGGACGGCACGCTCATCCTGGCCATCGAGAACCGTTTTGGCCTCAAGTACTGGGCAGGGGCCCCGGAGGACCACTCTGGAAAGCTCTTCCAAGGGCTGGAGGGCTATCCCGACGATTGCGGGTTTCGTACCTTCGGCCGGGAGGAGCTCATTGGTCTGCTCAGGTCGGCGGGCCTATCGTCCCTTGATTTCTATTACCCCTATCCAGACTATAAGATCCCTGACCGGATATTCTCGGACCGCATGCTCCCCCGTCCAGGTGAGCTAGCGCCGGTGACGCCGAATTACGATCAGGAGCGCTTCCTGCTTTTCAACGAGGGACTGACATTCGACGGCCTGTTGAGCAATGGCGCGTTCCCTCTGATGGCCAACTCGTTCCTCGTAATGTGCAGGCAATAGATATGGACAGCTTCAGGGTCGACCTCGTGAAGTATAGCCGGGACCGGCTGCCCCGATTCAGGTTGGAGACGGCGGTCCTGATGACCCCTTATGGAAGGAAGGTCCGGAAGAGAGCCCTGGACCCTGAGGGCGAAAGGCATCTGCTGAACTTGGTGAACGGAAGGCGGCTGCTCGAAGGGAAATTGAGCGGGGCCAACCTCCCCTCCTGCACCAAGACCGACGATGGCGTGCTGCTGGACCTGATAGAGGGGGAGTATATCGAGGATATCGTCCTGAGCTCGGTCTCGAATGGCGATCGAGAGGGCGTCCTCGTCGCCCTAGCTCGATTCCGGGCCTATTTGACAGCCCTGGGCACAGCCCCTGCCGGCATGCCAATGAACGGCGTCGTGGAGGAGCTGTTGACCGATGCGGACGTTGGGGATGAGGAGATGATGCCCGTGGCCAATATCGATCTGACGATGGACAACATCATCATGGACGCCTCGGGCCGCCCTTGGATCACCGACTATGAATGGGTCTTTGATTCCCCGGTCCCCCGCTCCTTCCTACTCTACCGCAGCCTTTACGTCCTCTACCTGAAGCACAACGAAAGGCTGGAGGGGTTGCTCCCCTTCTCCGAAGCGCTCTCCTCGGTGGGAGTTCCGGAAGCGCTCTGGGAGCCGTACCGCCGGGCATGCGAGCGGTTCATCGACATGGTGTTCGGGCCCGAGCGCCTGCACATGGTGCCCGCTCAATACCTCAAGGCGACGCACTACCTAGCAAGCAAGGCCCACCTGCAAGACCGGGAGCGCAGATTGAACGCCACCCAGGTGGAATTGGAGGCGACAAGGAGCGCCTTGGAGGAGATGATCGCCAGCGCCAAGCTGCGAGAGGAGCGGCTCCAGGAGCAGGAGCGTTGCCTAGGGGAGCTGTCCGATCGGGTGGAGCGGTTGAGGGCGGCCGTGGCCGAACGGGATGGAATTCTGCAGGACCGAGAGCGCAGATTGAACGCCACCCAGGTGGAACTGGAGGAGACAAGGAGCGCCTTGGAGGAGATGATCGCCAGCGCCAAGCTGCAAGAGGAGTGGCTCCAGGAACAGGAGCGTTGCCTAGGGGAGCTGTCCGATCGGGTGGAGCGGTTGAGGGCGGCCGTGGCCGAACGGGATGGAATGTTGGAATCTCAGCGGATCGATCTGAAGGCTGAACGTGATATCAGGGCGCATCTCGAGAGTGAGCGCCAGGAAATGACCGGACGGCTGATGGACAAGCAGGCAGAGCTAATGGCCATGTCCGACTGGGCCCGGAGCATGCAGCTGCGCCTGGAGTTCCTGGAGAGCGTTCCGGGCGTCCGATCAACAGAGAAGCTGGCCAGGACCTATAGGTTGGCGGTGGACAAGCTCCACTCGGAGGGCGCCCTTTCAACATTGAGGTGTGCGGCGATGAAGGCGGCTCCCCAAAGGGTCCGATGGAAGTTCCACCGGCAGGAGCCTGCCAATATGAAAGACCTGGAGGCAGATGCGAGGGACGGGGACGTGCTGGTCGTCTTCCCCGTCATCCCCTGGGAGTTCCGCTGGCAACGGCCGCAGCAGCTGGTCTCCCGTTTCGCTGCCAATGGCTATACCGTGCTATTCATCAATATGAACCCGACCCCGAAGGGTAGGTGGTACGTCAACGACGCGGAGGCGCTCAACGATATCAGCCTGGGAAGGCTCGGAGAGCATATCTTCGAGCTTCATCTTTGCTCGTTCAACAGACTGAATGTCTATCAGGACCGCATCAGGGGAGTGGACCTCAGCAACATCGCGCATGGGCTCCTCGGCATCCTAAGGCAGTTGAGCGCACGGTCCGTGACCTACCTGGTACAGTTCCCTGGATGGGAGCAGCTGGCGGTCCTGGCTAGATCAAGGGTCCCAGGATTGCTTGTCTTTGATTGCATGGACGACCATGCGGGGTTCGCCAACAATGCCGCCGAGGTCATCAAGCGGGAAACGAAGCTTATGGAGAGGGCGGACCTGGTGGTCACCAGCTCGGCCAAGCTTTATGAGAAGGCCCTTGCGTTCAACGACAACGCCCTTCTGGTCAGGAACGGAACGGACTTCGAGCTTTTCCATGCCCTGCGGCCCAATGGCAGATTGGATGGTATGAGGAGGCCGATCGTGGGGTACTATGGGGCCATCTCCGAATGGTTCGATCCGGGGGTCGTCGCGAGGTGCGCCGAGAAGCACCCTGAGTGGACCTTCGTGCTCATCGGCTCTACACTGGGATGCAACGTCAATGGCCTGAAGAGGCTTGCGAACGTCCACCTACTGGGCGAAATGCCCTATCGAGACCTTCCGGGCTACCTTTATTATTTTGACGTGTGCACGATCCCCTTTAGGGTGTGCGAGCTTACCATGGCCACCAACCCGGTCAAGTTCTACGAATACATAAGCAGCGGCAAGCCCGTGGTCAGCGTCAGACTGCCGGAGATGGAGCGGTACGCGGACATATGCTATCTGTATAGCACTGATGAGGAGTTCGAGAAAGGCATCCTTTCCGCTTTGGCAGAGAAGGATGAAGGACTAAGAACCCGCCGCATGGAGGTGGCGAGGACAAGCTCCTGGGACCAACGCTTCCAGGACATCAAGGGGAGGCTGGAGGAGATGCGCAGCGAAGAGGAAGGGGGCATTAGGCTTCTGAGATCGCGTCGTAGGAGGAACGAGACCGAAGAGCATCCCGAGCATTGATATAAAAGAATATTTCGTCCTGGGAATGCGGAGGCGGCCCTGGATAAAAACAGCCAAGCCCTCGACCACGCCGTTCATGATACGATGTACCATAGATCCCTGTTCTTCACCTGCGCTCGATGGATGAGGGAGTGATGAACGCGGCCTATAGCTTATTGATGACGATAGCAGGATGCTTTTTTGCCCGTTGAGCTATCGCTCCGAGCTTGTTCGGAATCAAAGAGCGCTTGACCTGGGGCGCCCCTCGGTGCATTATTATATGCCTAAGGAGCCATTCCCGGGAGGTATATGCGCGCAAGCATTGTGGTGCTCGCCTACAACCAGCTTAAGGAAGGGACCGCCCCCTGTTTGGAGAGTATATTCCTGCACACCCCCGAAGAGGAATACGAGCTGGTGGTGGTGGACAACGGGTCCTCGGACGGCACTGCGGAATACCTGCGCTCCATCGCCGAGAGGCGCAGGAACGTGAGGCTTGTTTTGAACAGGCAGAACAAAGGCTATGCCGGAGGGAACAACGACGGGATGCGGGCGGCCTCGGGGGACTGCATCGTTCTCCTGAACAATGATACCCTAGTCACGCCTGGCTGGTTGGATTCTTTGCTGGCGCCATTGGAAGGGGACCGGTCCATCGGCCTCATCTGCCCGGTGACCAACTCGGCCGGGAACGAGCAGATGGTGCTCCTTCCCTCCCTTAACGAAGCGAACTATATCGAGGTGGCCGGGCAGTACACCCGCAGGAACGCGGGGCATCTCTTTGACACGGAGAAGTTGGGGTTCTACTGCGTGGCCATGCGTCGGGAGGTGATGGAGAATGTCGGTCTGCTGGACGAAGGGTTTGGGCTGGGAATGTTCGAGGATGACGATTACTGCTTGAGGGTCAGGAAGGCGGGCTATCGGCTGGTCATCAACGAGGGATGCTTCATCTATCACAAGGGCAGCCTTTCCTTCAAAAGGCTGGACAACAAGGAATATCAGGAGATCTTCCAACGCAATCGAGAGTACTATCGAAGGAAGCATGGCCAACCGTGGCTGTTCAACGATCTGACCCTAGCCTATTATCGCCACATGGAAAGGGAAATCGCCTCCCTGATGAGCAGAGATCATCCGCCTCAAGAGGCTGAGCGGATCGCCGTCCGGTTGAAGGGCTTCGAGTACTTGGTGCAGCGCGCCCGGGAGATCGAGATGGACGGGGGGAAGGGGGGGATCGGGGGTGGGAACGATCGCTCTCTCCGGCGGATGATGCGCATTTTCAGGGATGATTACCTTCGAGGGGATGCCCGTTCCCGTCTCCTTCTCCGGAGAAAGGCCCTCCGGCATCTTCGTCCCCTACAGAATCAGGAGGTAATAGACCGGATGGGCGCCATCCGGCGCAAGGAAGGCTTTCGCAGGCTGTTCATCATCACCGACGTTCCCGACTATCACTTGGGGGGAAAGGGCGCCAAGCTCGCCGATGCATTGGCATCCCAAGGCATCCCCGTCCTCTATCTGACCATGAACCGGGAAAGGGACGCCGTTGAGGTGACCGAGGAGGTTAAGGAGCACCTTTACTTGATGAACGGCGAGCTGGTTGGGTTCGTTCCACATCTTGCGGCTAGGGAGGAGGTCGTACAGCTGTTATCCTCGGTATCGTCGATCGATTCCCTAGGCCAGAGGCCCTCCTCCTTCCTGGTGGATCTGACTGGGGGAAGGGAGGGGGAGATCGAAGCGTTCTCTTTAGCCTTGAACGGTGCGAGCACCTTATTTCTGGTCGACGGAGGAGCATGCGTCGGAAAGGATGCCGTTTTCCTCGAGGTCGCGGACCAAGACTTTGCGGCCGTGGCGCCATCCATCGCTTCATGGATCACGGACAATCTGAACAAGGGATGATCATTGGTCCAATCCTCAGGTAGGGGGCGATGCTGAGGGAGACCGCGCCCCTCCCGCACCCGACGTCGAGCACGGCGCAGTCCTTGAACTCCTTCCTCAGCTCAGGATATAACATCGAGATGAAGTCCTGCGGCTGCTTGGTGCGGTACTCATCGCGATCGTAGCCCATTGCCAACGGCCCTCTCCCGGCAGGGGATGGACCGATACTGTATATCGTTCTATAGGTCGGGAAGCAGGGATGATGCCCTATTGGAAGTAGAAGGAGCGCGGCCCTCGGTCTCATTGCTTCGCGCCCGTTCCATTTTCACTCTTCCTATCCAATCGGGGCGGGCGGTGCTCCGGAAGCGTTGTCCTCGCCCTTCCGGCTCAGAGGATGGAAGGCGTAGGGCCTTTAGGAGAAGGGAAAGGGGGATCACCTCCTCCGCACTAGCAGCACGACCCCGATCGCCAGGGACGCCGCCGCCAGGACCAGGACGGCGTAGCCGATGGTCGCGCTCATCATGTCCTCCCTCAGCTCGGCCAGCTGTTCCTCGAGGTCGGCTATGCGATCGGTCGGCGACGGCGCCTCCGTGACGTTCAGGCTCATTTCATCGAACGATATGTCGCATTCCCTTCCGTCCAGCTCAACGTTTCTCAGTTCGACGCCGTACGTCCCGGACTCCAGGTCCTCCGGCACCTGCAGATAGACCGAAGCGGATTCATCCTTCTCCGCCGAGAGCCGCTCAGTAGCCAGAACGGTGCCGTTCTTCAGCAGCAGAACGTCCATCGAATACGAACCAGGTTCAAAGAAGGTCGCCTGCAGGTCGGCGTACACCCTCACGCCCTCGCCCGGCGAGCATTCCCCGTTCCCCAGCCATGCCTCCCTCTGGAATATCCTCAGGGAGCTGACGTTGGCCACCGGGTCCATCCCGACGCCGCCCCCCAGCAGGAGCAGACGGCCGTCCTCCGTGGCCACCGCCCCCGCGCCAATAACGGCCCGTGGCGGCTCTGGCGCACTCACGAACGAGCAGTCCCTCATGTCCACGATGCGGAAGGTCCCGGCCCCGGTGAAATCGGTCGTGGCACCGGTCTTCCCTCCGTAAAGGTACAGCAGGCCGTCATCACCCATCGCCCCCTCGTCGTAGTAACGTCCTTCGGGCATCTTGCCGTACAGGGACCATGTCCCCGAGGGCACATCGTACCGGAACACCTCCGGCATGGCCATCAGGGAGGCGGCGTCCGACCCTCCGGCATAGTAGGCGTCCCCTTGGTAAGCGAAGGCCACGCCGGTGTTCCTGGGAGCGGGGAGCGGGGCGGCCGCTTCGAAGGCCCCGCTCACGGTGTCATAGATGAGGCAGGCGTCCGTGGCCTGCATGTCGGCGTCCATTCCTCCCGCCAGAAGGACCCTTTCATCGTCCAGCGCTGCGACCTCGGTCAAGCTGAGCTGCCCCGGCACCGCCGCCCCGGTGGTCCAGGCGTCGTCCTCGACATCGTAGATGAGGACCTCGGTCTGGCGCACAAGGGTCATGGTGTCCTGGTCCATCCAGAGCCCGCCGAAGACGTACACCTTGCCGTCGGGCATCGCAACCCCCTCGGCGGCCAGGAAGGGGGCGGGGGCGTCCGCCCTCTCGGTCCATTCGTCCGTTTCCTGGTCATATAGCCAGGTGAGGTCCGAAGGGACAACTTCGCCTTTTCCGCCCAAGGTCACCAGCACCCTGCCGTCCAGCAGCTCCACGCATGTGGCGTGCGTCAATGCCATCGGCATGTCCCCCAGCTCCTCCCATTCCGGCGCGGACGCCGATGACGACGGTGCTATCGACAGAACCAGCAACGCCGCCGCGGCGGCCAGGCTAAGCAATGCAACACGCATGGTGCTCCTCCTCCGATGTCAATGTGATTAGGTCCCGGTGAGCATATAAAAATGATGAACGGAAGGCTATCGCTCCTCACGCACCAGGACCGGCACGCCCACCCCGGTATGACCACCGGGATCGGGACATGCACCCGATGGTCGCGCCCAGCCTGGCGCCCCTGGCCTTCCAGGGCTCGGCCCTTGGCATCGGACGGCTCCGGCAGGCCCCGTTCCTCGCCTCCAGGGCGTCCGAACGGTCCTGCGGGGTCCGTCGCAGCCAGCGCCGGGGGGCAGGCCGCCGGTCCATTCCCAGGCTGTCCAGCCCGGCGTCGTCGAACACTTGCGTGTATGCCCCTGTCGGCAGGCCTTCGGAGATCGGCATCCTGACCATCGCTCCCGTCCAGGAAGTGGCGAGGAAGGCCCGCTCCACCCAGGCCACGCTGTCCCTGGCCGGATAGGTCGCCCCGCCGATGCCTTCCTCGCCCTCGCCTTCATGATTTATTATCCCGCCGGACGATCTATCCCCCATGAGCGAGAACAAGTTCATCACCGCCTTCGTGGCCATGAGCCCGGACGCCGACCCCGGGAAGCATCGATGCGTGATCGAGACCTCAGTGCAGCGGCTACACAGCGTGCTGGTGAGGGACGAGCGGCAGGCCGAGGAGGTATGCGTCGAGCTGGTGCGGATGGAGGGGGTGTGCTCCATCATCCTCTGCCCCGGGTTCACCAACCAGGCCGTAGGAAGGCTGTCCGAGGCGTTGGGAGGGGACGTGGCGGTCAACGTGGCGAGGGGGGACGGCCCGAGCGGCGCCGTGGCCCATAGGGCCATGGAGAGGGCCGGATTCCTCAGGCACTGAAGGACGGTCCTCTTTACTGAGCGGTTGCTCATAGGGAGGCCTGACAGAGCTGGAGGGGGCCTCTCTGGCTCAGGGACCGCTATCACGGGACGACGGACGGCGCGCGCCGAGGTTGCCGGCGACACGGAGGGCCTCGATGAGAGGATGCGCGGTTCCCTCCGTCGTGGCCCTCACGTCCACGGCCCAGGGGCAGGAATCATCCGATGGCCGGAGACCCTTGCCCACCACAATGGCTCAAGGAAAAAAAAAGAAGGATGAAAGGGTTTGGCTCACTTCCTGCGCACCAGGCCGACGATACCGACGATCAGGGTGACAAGGACCAGCACCAGTATTACGTAGCCGATCGTCGCGTCCAGCTTGGCGTCCGTGGCGTCCGCGAGCTCGGCCTGGGCGGCCTCGAGCTGCTCCTGCAGCGCCTCGTTCTGTTCCTGCATCTCCTGGAGCTGGTCTGCGATGGAGGGCGCCTCGGTGACCGTCAGGGGCAGGGGCTCGACCTGAAGGTCGTAATCCCAGTCCGCCCCCACGTCGAGCACCAGCAGGTAGTCCTGCGCGGGCATCCCCTCCGAGATCGGAAGCTCGAGGATCCCCTTCACGCCCAAGGCGCTGATGTCGTAAAGGGCGTACGTGATGTCCCCGGCCATCAGGTATGCCGTTCCGTACCAGCCCTCCTCAGGCGCGAAATAGGTCGTGAGGGAGAGGCTGAGCTGGACGCTGCCCCCCTGGGCGACCGTCCCTGAGCTCAGGATCGCCTCGATGTCCCAGACCTTGAGCGACCAGATGTCCGTGCTCCCCTCGGTCCCGTTGTGCCCTCCGAAGAACACTATCCTGCCGTCGGCCGTCTCGAACGCCGCCCCGTACCTCGCGGGCTCCGCCACGGCCGGGACGGTGATGGCCTTCCCGGAGGACAGGTCGTATCCAAAGCCCTCGGCGACAGTGGCGCCATACCAGGAGATCTCATTTGCACCGCCGATCAGGTAGACGACGCCATCGCTCCCGGCCACTCCGGCCATGCTCGCCCGGGCCTCGGGGAGGGGGGTGCCCGACCACCAATAGTCACCGATCAAGGTGTATCCGAACACGCTCCTCTGGATGGCATAGGAGGAGTCCCACCCGCCGAAGTAATAGACGGAGTCCCCGTAGGCGACCATGGCCCCGGCGGCGCGCCCCTCTGGCATGTCCGGCGCGGCCTCGAACGCCCCTGTCCTTGTATCGAAAGCATAGCATTTCTCGAACCCGTGGTGCCAGCCGCCCGCTATCAGGATGCACGTGCCGTCGATGGTCGCCGCCCTCATGAACATCCCCGTATCTGGCAATGCCGGGCCGGTGCTCCATTCGTCCGAGGCCAGGTCATAGATCAGCACGGTCGTGATGTAGCTAGAGCTGGAAAGCAACCCGCCGAACACATACACCTTCCCGTCCGCATAGGCCCCTGCGCTTCCCTCGGTGCCCACCGGCGAATCGGCGAGGCGCTCCCATGTCATATCGGCGGGGTCTAGCAGCCAGGTGTCATTGCGAAATACCTCTCCCGTGACGTTGTACCCCAGGGCCACGAAGGTCCGGCCGTCCGGCAGCTCGGCGCTGACGAACGCCGACCGCTCCCCTGTAATCTGCCCCTCCAGGACCCAGTCCTGAGGGGCGGCCTGGGCCGATGGCGCCATCGGCACCAGGCCCACCGCCAGCAATAGAACGACTACCCCAACTATCCCCTTGCGAACCATATCGATCAACCTTCATGAACGTCCCCTGCTCACAGGGGACGCGTTACTATTTTTTTCATCGGCATATAATGCTTCCTGCCCTGCTATCGGCGGCCCTACCTGAGGAGGCTTAGGGCCCGACCGCCCGTCAAGGACATGGGACGGGGCTCCATATGGGGATAAGGGGACCTCCCTCGAGCCCGCGCCGCCCTCTTTCCCATCGGCAAACCCGTAAATAATGCGCTCCGCGATGCGGTCCATCGGCTGCGGCCAAGGTACATCATGAACGACAGGACGATGATGGTCAGGACGGAGCGCCTGACCCACCGCTTCGGCGACCTCACCGCCGTGGACTCCCTGGACCTTGAGGTCGCCGAGGGCGAGGTCTTCGGGCTCCTGGGCCCGAACGGCGCGGGGAAGACGACCACGCTCAAGATGCTCTGCACCCTGCTCCCGCCCTCGGCCGGAGGGGCCTTCGTGGCCGGGCACGACGTCGTGCGGGAGCCGGCGGCCGTCCGGAGGGAGATAGGGTACGTGCCCCAGCTCCTCTCCGCGGAGGCGAGCATCACCGGGTACGAGAACCTGCTCATCTTCGGCAAGCTGCATGACGTGCCCAGGGCCGAGCTGGAGGAGAGGGCGAGGAAGGCATTGGAGCGCATGGGGCTGAGCGAGTTCGGCGACCGGCTCGTCCGCACGTACTCGGGGGGGATGGTGAGAAGGCTGGAGATCGCGCAGTCCTCCCTGCACCGCCCCAAGGTCCTTTTCTTGGACGAGCCCACGATAGGATTGGACCCGGTCGCCCGGAGGGCGGTGTGGGACATGGTGCGGGGGTTGCGCGAGACGTTCGGGACGACGCTCTTCCTGACCACGCACTTCATGGACGAGGCGGACGCGCTGTGCGACCGCATCGGCATAATGCACCATGGACGCCTCATAGCCCTTGGAAGCCCGGAGGAGCTTAAGGGGATGGCGGGAACGAGCACGCTGGACGAGGCGTTCATCAGCCTGACGGGGAACGCCCTGGAGACGAGCGGCAACGTGCGGGACATCCAGCGGGACCGCCGCACCGCCAGGAGGCTGGGGTAGGTGCCGCTGGCCGCCGCGCTCCGCTCCTTTTTCAGGAAAGCCTTGGCCATCACCGAGCTGGAGGCCCGCAAGCTGCGGCACGACCCCTGGGACCTGTTCACCCGGGCGGTGCAGCCGGTGCTCTGGCTCGTCGTCTTCGGCCAGGTGCTGGCGCAGGTGAAGGCCATCCCCACCGGGGACATGCCCTACCTGGACTTCCTGACCCCCGGGATCCTGGCGCAGAGCGTCCTCTTCATCTCCATCTTCTACGGCATCTCGATCGTCTGGGAGCGGGACCTCGGGATAGTCCAGAAGTTCCTGGTGTCCCCGACGCCCCGCACCGCCCTGGTGACCGGGAAGGCGCTCGCGGCTGGGCTGCGCTCCTTCACCCAGGCCGTCATCGTCCTCATCCTGGCCATTGCCCTGGGGGTGGATGTCGTGCTCGCCCCCCTGGAGCTGCTGACCGTCGTCCTGGTCGTCCTCCTGGGAGCGGCCATCTTCGCCACCCTTTCGCTCATCATCGCGTGCCTGGTGAAGACGAGGGAGCGGTTCATGGGCATAGGGCAGATGGTGACCATGCCCCTGTTCTTCGCGAGCAACGCCATCTACCCCATCGCGATGATGCCCGGCTGGCTGCAGGTGATCTCGTACGGGAACCCATTGACCTACGTGGTGGACGCGCTGCGGGGGTCCATGATCGTCGGGGGCGTAAGCGAGTTCGGCCTCCTCCTGGACCTGGGGCTGCTCGCGGCCATCGCCGTCGCCCTCATCCTCATCGCCGGGAGGGTGTACCCGCGGGTGGGCATGTGAGCGCGCTGGCCCGTAGAAACAGTTTTGACCTCACCCTGTCATCTGGATGGGAGGACAATGATCAAGGTCGTACTTTTGAGGCACGGGGAGAGCGTCTGGAACAAGGAGAACAGGTTCACCGGCTGGACGGACGTCGGCCTCTCGGAGAGGGGCGTGGAGGAGGCCCACGAGGCCGCCCGGCTGCTGCAGGGGGCCGGCTTCGAGTTCGACGTGGCCTTCACCTCCGTGCTGAAGCGGGCGATCAAGACGCTCGACATCGTGCTGGAGGACATGGACCAGTGCTGGCTCCCCGTGCACAAGTCCTGGCGGCTCAACGAGAAGCACTACGGCGCGCTGCAGGGCTTGAACAAGTCCGAGATGGCCAAGAGGTACGGGGAGGAGCAGGTGCTGCTCTGGCGCCGGGCGTATGACGTGCGGCCGCCCGCCCTGGACCCGGACGACCCTAGGCATCCCCGTCATGACCGCAGGTACGCGGACCTGCCGCCGGAGGCGGTGCCGGCGACGGAGTGCCTGAAGGACACCGTCGCCCGCTTCGTCCCCTATTGGGAGGGGAGCATCGTCCCCGAGCTCCGGCGGGGGAGGAGGACCATCATCTCCGCGCACGGCAATTCCCTCCGGGCGCTCGTGAAGTACCTGGACGGCATCCCGGACGGGGAGATCGTCGCCCTGAACATCCCCACGGGCGTGCCCCTCGTCTACGAGCTGGACGAGGGGATGCGGCCGCTGCGCAGCTACTATCTGGGGGACCAGGACGCGGTCCGGAGCGCCATGGACGCGGTGGCCAGGCAGGGCAGGGCCTAGGGCGGGGAACGATTGGGGTTATGGGTGCCGGGCGCACGCCGTGACCAGGTTATCGGCCAGAGCGAGGTCGGTCCCGAAGTGCAGGTGGGCGTAGGAGGCGAGGGCGCTCCCCCGGACGAGGCCGTCGGCCGCCCCGGCGATGCCCTTGGCCTTCCCCAGGTCGTAGGCGAACGCGCCCCCGGCCCTGGTGACCCTGGAGTAATGGAACACGTGCCCCCGGACGACCGTGCCCGCGCAGCCGAGGAGGCAGTCCCGGACCATCCGCACCTCCACGTACCCGAGCGCCTCCAGGCGAGGGGTCATCATCACCTCCGCGTCGAACAGCCCGCTCATCCGCCAGCGGCGGCCCTCGAGGTCCACGAGTGCGGAGCAGGCGTACATGAGGCCGCCGCATTCCGCGTAGACCGGGCGGTCCTCGGCGAACGCGCGCACCGCCTCCCGCATCCCTTCGTTGGCCTGCAGCCCCTCCGCGAAGAGCTCGGGGTAGCCGCCCCCGAAGTAGAGGCCGTCCACGGCCGGAAGGCTGTCCCGCAGGGGGGAGAACGGCACCACCTCCGCCCCGTGCGCCCTGAGCAGGTCCAGGTTGTCCTGGTAGTAGAAGTTGAAGGCCTCGTCCATCGCCACGCCGACCTTCGTCCTTACCGGCTCGTCCAGGGGAAGGGGGGGCGGAAGCTCGAGCGGGGGGGCCGCCTCTGCGACCGCCCTCAGCGCGTCCATGTCAACGTTCCCCTCCACCGTCCTGCGGATCGCCTCGTACCTGCCCTCGTCCCTCACCTCCCCGGCCGGCACGAGGCCGAGATGCCGGCTCTCCAGCCCCATGTCCTCGGCGGAGGGGATGCCCCCCAGGCAAGGGATCTCACCGCGCAGGGCGTCCTCGAGCGTCTCCAAATGCCTTTTGCCGGCCACGTTGTTGAAGATTACCCCCGCCACCGTCACCTCAGGGTCGTAGGCCTGGAGGCCGAGCGCCACCGCCCCGAGCGAGCGGGCGGAGGCGTGAGCGTCGAGGACCAGCACCACCGGCGCCCGGAGCGTCTTGGCCAGGTGCGCGGTGGAGCCCTCCTCGGAGCGGCCGTCCAGGCCGTCGTGCATCCCCATGACGCCCTCGATCACGCCCATGTCCGCGCCCCGCATGCCGTTCGCGAAGGCCTGGGGGACGTAGAAGGGGAACATCCAGGTGTCGAGGTTGCGCGAGGGGCGCCCCGCGGCCCTGGTGTGATGCATGGGGTCCAGGAAGTCTGGGCCGACCTTGAAGGGCTGGACCCTCAGCCCCTTCCGCCGGAGGGCCATGAGGAGGCCGATGGTGACGGTCGACTTCCCGGTCCCGCTCCGCTCCCCCGCGATGACCACCCTCGGCGCCTCGGCCATACGCCCCTGGGCAGGGGCATGGGACGATATCTACCTATCCGTCCGATAACGGAGGCACCATTTGATAGGCGAGGGCAAGCCTTTATTAGGGAGGGGGTGCAATAGTTTTAACGCCTTATAGGCTAAGGCGTCCGGAAGAAGGGCCCATCCCACACCTCTCTCCCTGAACCATCGTACGATCCTCCGCCGATCCCCCCGGACGCTGACATTTCTTGATGCGCGCGACGGCCTCTTATGCAAAAACGTAATAAGCGGTGATGGACTGCCGTTCCCCGGTCATGATGAACGATGCCGAGATAGAGGCCGCCAAGGAGCATTTCGGGAAGGTTTTGAGGGAACAGCTGGAGAGGGTGGAGCGTATGAAGGCCTCCCCCGGCTGGATCGACCACTCCAAGCTGGACAGGCTCATCATCGGCGTGGTGGGCGGGGACGGCATCGGGCCGTACATCTGCAGGCACGCGGAGGGCGTGCTGCGGGAGCTGCTCAAAGAGGAGATCGCGGCCGGGAAGGTGGAGGTGCGGACGATAGACGGGCTGACGATAGAGAACCGCGCCCGGCAGCTCAAGGCCATCCCGGACGAGGTGTTGGCGGAGCTGAGGAAATGCCATGTCATCCTCAAGGGGCCGACCACCACCCCCAAGAAGGGGGACGGGTGGCCGAACATCGAGTCCGCCAACGTCGCCATGCGGCGGGAGCTGGACCTCTTCGCGAACGTGCGGCCGGTGCGCATTCCGGAGCAGGGCATCGACTGGACGTTCTTCAGGGAGAACACCGAGGGGGCGTACGTGCTCGGGAGCAGGGGCGTGGACGTGAACGAGGACATCGCCATCGACTTCACCGTCGCCACCACCCAAGGCTGTGAGCGCATCATCCGGCTGGCGTTCGAGCATGCCCGAAGGACGGGCGTCAACCGCGTCACCGTGGTCACGAAGGCGAACGTGATAAAAAGGACGGACGGCAAGTTCCTGAGCGTGGCGGAGCGCATAGCCAAGGACTACCCGGAGGTCAAATGGGACGACTGGTTCATCGACATCATGACCGCCAAGCTCCTCGATCCCTACCGCAGAGCGGAGTTCAAGGTGATGGTGCTGCCGAACCTGTACGGGGACATAATCACGGACGAGGCGGCGCAGATCCAGGGAGGGGTGGGTACGGCCGGCTCGGCGAACATAGGCGCCCGCTACGCGATGTTTGAGGCCATCCACGGCTCCGCCCCGCGCATGGTGGACGAGGGAAGGGCGCAGTACGCCGATCCGAGCTCCATCATCAAGGCGGCGGCGATGCTGCTGAACCATGTCGGCTTCGTGGAGAAGGCCAGAAGGCTGGAGATGGCCCTGGACATATGCACGCAGTTCGAGCGGAGGGTGAGGGTGACGGGGAGGGCCGACGGCGCCACGGGCGAGGAGTTCGGGAGGTACGTGCTGGAGACCGTGGCCAGGAAGGACCTCGAGGACGCGTGGAGGAAGGGGCTCAGCGCCTGACCGCCGCCGACCGCTTCCGATCGGGCAGGCCATTGCCCGCGCCCATTGGTGCTAGGAAGGCCCTATACCGATCCCTTGAACCCACGTTCAGCTTGGACGGGGCCGATGACCGATCGTTCAATGCGTTGAGCTGCGAACGCGCTTCGCACCGGGACGATGGCGGCCGTGCCCAGGACCGTGTCCTGAGGGGGGACGGTCGAAGAATGGCAGTGGACGGGACGATGGCGCCCCATCCCCAGCCTATGCGGCCGGTTCGTTGGGACGGATATGCGTCGGGCCGCTCGAACGCCCTTCGCCCGGTGGAGGGAGGATGAGGGGGCGAAGCCCATATCGACCTGGCCCCTGCCCCTGGGGCACGATGCATTGGATGCGGGGGCGAAGGCCCTCGTCAGGGCGAACGGACCTGGGGGATGGAAAAAGAACCAGGCTCAATCGCCGGTCTGCTGGCTCTGGTACTTGGTGTACCGGTCCAAATAATAGACGAGGCCGTCCATGATCTCCTTGGAGATGGCGCCGGTGGCCTGCTGCTCGCGCACGTAGTCCTTGGCGTCCTTGATGCTCTGGCGCGACGCTTTGGCGATCACGCTTGCCAGGAAGGTCGATGCTTGGTCGGGGTCCAGCTTATTCTCCACGAACAGTTCCCGGACGTCGTACTTGAACTCGCCCACCCGGCGCTGGTTCAGCATGCCGACCCGGGTCGAGGGTGCGTCCCTGTTCCTGTAGTTGTTCGGTTTCCTCGCCCTGCTCTTGTTCCTGTTGGGTCTGTAGGCCAAAGTGATGTCTCCGGCATAAAGTGATGAGCATACAATATAAGAACTTTTCTAAAATAATAATAAGCAAAATAAAATATAAAAGATGAAATGACCGGGCGGACGATCCCGCCTGGCTCACTTCTTCTTGGGCGCGCCCTTGCGCCCCCCGGGCTTTACGGAGACCTTCCTCGGAACGGCCTTCGCGCCTTCCTTCTCCCTGTCCTCCGCGTCCCATTCCTCGAACAGCTGCGCGATGCCCTCCCTGGCGGTGGACCAGGCCGGCACGCCGCCGGTCAGCACCGCGATGTTGAGCGCCTCCATTATCTCCTCGCGCGTCGCGCCGCAGTTCTTGGCCACCTTCGCCTGCGGATATATGCAGCCGTCGCACATGCGCACCGCCACGCACGCCAGGGCGATCAGCCGCTTGGTCTTCCTGTCCAACGCGCCGTCGGTGTTGATGACCTTGTCCATGTCCTTGATGATGACCGCCAGCGCGGGGTGGTTCTCCTTGATATGATGCAGCGTCGGGGGGATGTACCCTCCCATCTGCTCGCCCAGCTCGTCCACGGCCATCTCGGCCCTCTTCCTGCAGTCGTTCATTGGGAATGCAATGCGGCTGCCGACTTATTATCCTTATGGCCCTATGTGAGATGGAAGCGGTCTGGGGATCGCCCAGGTGCTTTCTCATCGTCACTTCAGGTCCAGCTCGGTACGGGGGTTGGGATGCTCGAATATCCCGCGGGGCGGCCGTTCGCCGGCCCCGGTCCTGAGCTTGGGGTCAAGCCGTTCGCCGGTCACCATGTGGTAGACGTATTCGCCAATGTTGCAGGCGTGGTCGGCCACCCGCTCCATGTACCTGGCGACCAATATGAGATCTATGCCCACCGTGATCTTCCGGGGGTCCTCCATCATATACGTCAGTATCTCCCGGAATATGGTGTCGTACAGCGAGTCGACGGCGTCGTCCCTCTCATGCAGGTGGGACGCCTTCTCGGCGTCCCTTTGCAGGAACGAATATACGGCATCGTCCACCATCCCGACCACCAGGCAGGACATGCTACGGAGCGACTCGAAGCGCTTGAAGGCCTTGCCCTCCTCGAAGTCGTCTATCAGCTCCGCGATGTCCGTGGCGTACCGGCCGAAGCGGTTGAGGTCCTCGACCATCTTCAGGCACGCCGAGATCAAACGCAGGTCGCTGGCGACCGGCGAATGCAGGGCGATTATGTCCAGGCAGTGCTCGTCGATCTGTTCGTTCAGCTCATAGACGTGCCTGTCCAGGGCGCGCACCTCCTCGCGCAGGGAGAGGTCCCCGTCGGTGATCATCCGCACCGCCTTCTCGAAGGCGGCCCGGGAGGCGTTGGCCATCTCCGTTATCTCCTTCTGCAGCCCCTCCATCTCGTAATTGAACGTGGTTCGCGGCGCCATTAGCCCATCCTCCCGGTTATGTACTGTTCCGTAAGCTCCTTCTGCGGTCTTTCGAATATCTGCTTGGTTTCGCCCATCTCTATCAGCTCGCCCAGGTAGAAGAAGGCGGTCCTGTCGGATATCCTCGCCGCCTGTTGCATGTTGTGCGTGACGATGACGACGGTGTAATCCTCCTTCAGGTCCACCAGCAGGTCCTCGATCTTGGCCGTGGCTATGGGGTCCAGGGCGGAGCAGGGCTCGTCGAAGAGGATTATTTCCGGATCGACCGCGAGCGTCCGCGCGATGCAGAGCCGCTGCTGCTGCCCCCCCGATAGGGACGTCCCGCTCTTGTCCAGGCGGTCCTTGACCTCATCCCAGAGGGCTGCCCGGCGCAGGGAGCGCTCCACGATGGCATCCAGCTCCGCCTTGGCGTGCTTGCGCCGGCGCATCTTCCCGTTCGCTCCCTCCAGCACGCCGTGCAGGCGGGGTCCGTAGGCCACGTTCTCGTAGATGCTCTTCGGGAAGGGGTTGGGCTTCTGGAACACCATTCCGATGCGGCGGCGCACGTCCACGACGTCGACCTCGTCGGCGTTGACGTCCTGCCCGTTCACCATCACCCTCCCCTTCACCACGCACCCGGGGATGAGGTCGTTCATCCGGTTGATGCACCTGAGGAAGGTTGACTTCCCGCAGCCGGAGGGGCCGATGATGGCGGTCACCTGGTTCATCTCGATGTCCATGCCCACTCCCTTGAGCGCATGGTTCCTGTCGAAGTATACGTGAAGGTCGTCTGTGTGTATGGCTATGGTCATCTTACCACCTGTACTTGTCGCGGTACCTTTTTCTGAGCACGATGGCGAACAGGTTCATCCCGAGCACTAGGAGCAGCAGCACCAGCGCGGTGGCGTACTGGATCGGGCGGGTGGCCTGCAGGTCGGACGACTGCGTCGCCATGTAGAACACGTGATAGGGCAGGGCCATGAAGCTGTCGAAGAGGTTGTCCGGCAGCCTCTGCAGCGACATCGCCACACCGGTCAGCATGAGCGGCGCGGTCTCGCCGGCAGCCCTGGACACGGAGAGGATGATGCCTGTGAAAATGCCCGGGAGCGCGTAGGGCAGCACATGATGCCGGATGGTCTGCCACTTGGTGGCGCCCAGGGCGTAGGATGCCTCCCGCACCGCGCCCGGTACGGCGGCGATGGCCTCCCTGGCGGACGATATCATGAGCGGCAGGGTCATTATGCTGAGCGTGAGGCCGGCCGAGAGCAGCGAGAAGCCGAACCCCAGGTAGGCCACGAAGATCCCGAGCCCCAACAGTCCGTAGACGATGGAGGGCACTCCGGCCAGATTATACACGGCCAGCCTGAATACCCGGCCCATCCAGGAGCTCTGCTCATATTCCACCAAGTAGATGGCGGCCATCACGCCGATGGGGACCGAGATCGCCAGTACGATCAGCATCAGGTAGAACGTGCCCACGATCGCCGGGAGGATCCCCCCTTGGGTGTTGGCCCGGCGGGGCATCCCGGTCAGGAACTCGACGCTCATTCGTTCCAGCCCGCCGGTGAGGATGTACCCCAGGATCACCGCCAACGCCAGCACCACGAGCAGGGCGCACCCCCTGAACAGGGTGAAGGCCACGGCCTCCTTGGCCTTCCTGCCCAGCATCAGTAGTCCTCCTTGAAGCGCCTGGTCACCCAGTCGGCCAGGAGGTTGATGGCGAAGGTGATCGTGAACAGCACCAGTCCGACCAGGAAGAGCACGTGGTAATGCTCCGACCCGAACTCCACCTCGCCGAAATCGATGGCGATGGCGGCCGTCATGGTCTGGACGGAGCGCAGGAAATCAAAGTGCAGGAGGGTGGCGTTCCCGGTGGCCATGAGCACGGTCATCGTCTCCCCCACCGCCCTGCCGAAGGCCAGGACGATGGCGGCCACCACCCCCGACAGGGAGGCGGGGACCACGACGTGGCGGACGGTCTCCCATCTGGTGGCGCCCAGCGCCAGGGACGCCTCCCTCAGGCTGAGGGGGACGGCGTTCATGGCGTCCTCGGCCAAGGTGACCATGATCGGCACCATCATCACCGCCAGCATGATCGCCCCGTTCAGGGCGTTCAACTTGGTGACCGGATCGAACACGCCCGCGATCCATTCGGATAGAACGACGAGGGCGAAGAAGCCGAAGATGACGGACGGAATGCCGGCCAGGACCTCGATGGCCGGTTTGAATATCGCTTTCACGCGGGGGCTTGCCACCTCCGCCAGCCAGATCGAGCAGCCCAGGCCGATGGGGATGGCGATCAGCGCCGCCCCGAAGGATACCATCATCGTTCCGACGAAGAGCGGGAGGACCCCGTACAGCGGGTACAGGGGATGCGCGGGGTTCCACACGGTGCCAGTGAAGAAGGCGATGATGTCGATGGAGGAGAACGCTGGCAGCGCTCCCATTATCAGTTCGCCGATCACCGCCGCCAAGGCTATCACGGAGGTCCAGGTGGCAGCGGCCAGCGCCAGCTGGATCGCTTTCTCCCGAGGAGGAAGGTGCTTGTTCCTGCGTCCCCTGCACCTTCCCCCCTTTCCTATCTTCCACGCCAACCGACTACGCTCCTTTGTTCTTCGAAACGGCCCCCTCGGGCCTTGGAAAAGGGTTGGGAAAGGGGTTTGGGTTAGCCCAGCTTGGCCCTCTCCTCGGCGATCACCTCGTCCGAAAGCGGGTAGAAGCCTACATCCACCGCCACCTGCTGTCCCGCCTCAGCGTCCAGGATCCAGCTCAGCCAGCGGCTGAGCTGGTCCACGGGGGTGCCGTCGGTGTAGATGTACAGGTACCTGGAAAGTTCGTACGAACCGGACTGCACTGCATCGGCGTCCAGCGGCGAGTAGGCCTCGGTCGTTGAGTTCTTCTTCAGCTCCAGGACGTTGATGCCGGAGGCGCTGGCGTAACCGATCCCCACGTAGCCTATGCCGCCCTCGTCGCCCTGGACGGCGGCGACTATGGCCGAATTGCCAGAGAGCATGTTCATGCTGGACGAGTAGTTCTCCTTCTCCAGGACGTGCTCCCAGAAGAACTCGTACGTTCCAGAGGTGGACTGGCGTCCGTAGAGGGTTATGTCCTCGTCCTCCCCGCCCACCTCGTTCCAGTTGGTTATGGTGCCGTTGTAGATGCCGCGTAGCTGCTCCACGGTCAGGACGTCCACCGGATTGCCGGTGTGGGTGATGATGGCGATGCCGTCGATGGCCACCCTGAACTCGACGGGGTTAACGCCATTGGCATGGGCGGCCTCGATCTCGCTCGCCTTGATGTTCCTGGAGGCCTGTGCAATGTCCACCTGCCCGTTGATCAGGGCGGCGATGCCGGTGCCGCTTCCACCCCCGGACACATCAATGGTTATCCAGGGATACTCGGCCCTGAATTCCTCGGACCACAGCTGGCAGAGCTCGAGCATGGTGTCTGAGCCCTTTTGCGTAAGGGTTATGGACGCCGGGGTGACGCCCATCTTCACCAGGTCGTCCTCGTAGGCATTCCGGGAGATCTCGTAGAAACCGATCTTTCCGATCATGTCTTGGCCCTTGTCGAAGCTGACGATCCAGCGCATGTAGTCCTTAACGATGCCGGTCGGGGCGCCCTTGGTGTATAGGTACAAGTAACGGGACAGGTCGTACTTGCCGGACTTGACGGCCGACTCGTCCATGGGGGAGAATGCCTCAGACCCGGCGTCTTTCTTCAGGTCCAGGACGTTGATCTCGGAGCTGGCATACCCTATGCCGATGTACCCGATACCGCCCTCGTCGCCCTGCACCGCCGAGACGATGGCGGAGTTGCCGGAGAGCATGTTCATCTCCCGTGAGTAGTTCTCCTTCTCGAGCACGTGCTCCCAGAAGAACTCGTACGTTCCGGAGGTGGACTGGCGTCCGTAGAGGGTTATGTCCTCGTCCTCCCCACTCACCTCGTTCCAGTTGGTTATGGAGCCGTTGTAGATGCCGCGCAGCTGCTCGATGGTGAGGACGCTCACGGGGTTGTCCCCATGGGTGATGATCGCTATGCCGTCGATGGCTACCTTGAACTCTATGGGGGTGAAACCAGCCGCCACGGCGGAGGCTATCTCGCTCTCCTTCATCTGCCGGGAGGCCTGGGCTACGTCCACCTGCCCGTTGATCAGGGCGGCGATGCCGGTGCTGCTTCCGCCCCCGGATACCACGACCTCCACCCCGGGATTCTCAACCATATACTCCTCTGCCCAGAGCTGGCAGAGCTCAAGCATCGTATCGGACCCCTTCTGCACTATGACGCCGCTTCCGGCGGCGTCATCGTCATTGTCCTGGAAGAGGAACACCCCGACCGCGGCCACAATGACTATGGCTACGACGCCGATTACCAGGTACTTCATTCTGTTCTCCATTTATTCACCTTTGAAATGTAGAGAAGGAACAAAGAGCCGCGGTCCAGCCATGCAGGGCGAGAAGCGGAGGATCGAGTTGGCTCATGATGCCCATGTTGCGTGTCCCTACCGGCTCTTTGTGCATTTTCTCCGGAGCGAAGTACTAGGGCGCCGTTCATATACATTGGCGAAATAGAATATATTCTTGTATTTTATACATAGAAAAAATACCAACAGGAATTTTTTATATTTTTAGTAAGTTTAGTATATACAATAAACACTTAAGTATGGTTGTGAACCGGGACAATAGGGATAGGAGAATGAATACTGAGATCCGCAGGGTCCAGAAGACGGGGGCGTCCACACTGACCGTTTCCCTGCCCAAGGACTGGGCGGACCTCTCCGGCCTGAAGCCGGGCGACCAGGTCGCCATGCTGGTCCAGACGGATGGGACGATCGTCCTGGACCCGCGCAGCGACCGCCGCAAGGAGGCGGTGAAGAAGGAGATATGGACGGACGGGGGGGAGAGCGCCGAGCATTTGAAGCGGAAGCTCATCGGGGCCTACCTCGCCGGCTTCAACGTCATCGAGGTGCGCTCCAAGGAGCGCATGGAACCGGAGGCGAAGGGCGCCATCCGGGAGTTCTCGCGCCTGGCCATCGGGCCGGAGGTGGTGGAGGAGACGGCGAACAGCGTGCTGTTGCACGACCTCTCGGACCCAGTGGAGCTTCCTCAGGAGAAGTGCGTGCGGCGGATGCACCTGATCGTGCGGGCCATGCACGCCGACGCCATCGAGGCGCTCTGCCAGGAGGATAGGGGGCTGGCAGAGGACGTCATCGACCGGGACACGGACGTGGACCGGCTGTACTGGATGGCGGTGAAGCAGAACACCCTCATCGCCAGGGACCGGAGGCTCGGGGAGCGTATAGGGCAAGACATCTTCGGCTCCAACGACCTCATGCTGGTCGCCCGCGGCGTGGAGCGCATCGGGGACCATGCCGTGCGCATCGCCCGGAACGCGCTGCTGAGCGCGGAGGATGCGGAGAGGTTGCCGGCGGCCGATGACATCAGGAAGATGAGCGCGGCCTGCGTCCGCGTCCTCGACGAGGGGGTGGAGGCCCTGTTCAGAAGGGATATCGAGCAGGCGAACGCGGTCATCGACGAGGGGATGGATGTCGTGCGGAGGTGCGAGCGGTTCGGGAAGGAGGTCCAGGTCAGGGACAGCCGGGAGGCGATCATCACCCATATGGTCCTGGACTCCATCATCCGCTCCACGATGTACGCCGTTGATATCGCGGAGATAGCGATAAACGGGGCCATGAGGATGTGATCTCTTTCGAGGGACCGTGGAGGCGCGGCAAGGCCCTTTGGGGCTGCCGTCCCCCCGTAGGCTAGAAGAGAACCCTGGCGCTCGCGGTCAGCGCATGACCTGGTTGTCCCCGGCGATGAAGTCCTGGTAGATGTAGATCAGCTCGTTCTCCGAGAGCGACCGCTTCAAGGCGATCGAGTTTGCGCGGACCTGGTCCAGGATCCTCTGCGCCAGCTCGTCGTCGATCTCGTACCCTTTGTTGGCCAGGATCTGCTTGACGGTGTGCCTTCCGGAGTGCTTGCCGATGACGATCTTGCGGGTGAGGCCGACCTCCTCCGGGGTGTACGGCTCGTAGTTCGAGAGGTACTTGATCACCCCGTCCGTGTGGATGCCCGCCTCATGCGCGAAGCAGTTCGTGCCGATGATGGGCTTCCAGCCGGGGATCTCCCGCCCGGCCGCCTTGGCCACGTACTCGGCGACCTCGCGGAAGCGCTCCGTGCGGTAGTCCACGTCCATGTGCAGAAGGTGCTTGGCGGCCATGACGATCTCCTCTAGCGGGGTGTTCCCGGTGCGCTCGCCGATGCCCATGACCGTGGTGCTGACGAACCTCGCCCCCGCCTGAACGCCCGCCAGGGCGTTCGCGGTCGCCATCCCGAAGTCGTTGTGGGTGTGCATCTCGATGTCGATGTCCACCGCCTCCCTAAGCGCCTTGATCTCGGCGTAGGCCCTCCTTGGCTCCAGCAGGCCGATCGTGTCGCAGTAGCGGAGGCGGTCCGCCCCGGCCTCCTTGGCGGCCCTCCCGAACTCGACCAGGAAGGCCGGGTCGGCGCGGGAGGCGTCCTCGGCGTTGCAGGACACGTACAGCCCGTGCGCCTTCGCGTACTCCACACTCTCGACCACCTTCTCCAGCACCCACTCCCGGGTCTTCATCAGCTTGTTCTTGATGTGGATGTCGGAGGAGGACATGGAGATCGCGACCGAGTCCACGTCGCAATCTATGGAGTGCGCCACGTCCTCCTTGCTGGCCCTGTTCCATCCGAGGATGGATGCGTCCAACCCCAAGGAGGCGATCCTCTTCACGGCGTTCTTCTCGTCCCCGCCCATTGCGGGTATCCCAGCCTCGATCTGCTGCACACCCAGTTCGTCCAGAAGCTTGGCTATCCTCAATTTTTCCAAATTAGCGAAGACGATGCCAGCGGCCTGCTCCCCGTCGCGGAGCGTGGTGTCGCAGGTGATCAGGGGGCTCTTCTCGAACTTGGCAAGGATCTCGGACCGGTCTCTCATCGCATTCCCTTCCGCTCTGCCGCACATCGTCCTGATGTCCGGTGGGATCTTCCCCCATACGGACATGGGTATTTCTTCCAGGCGTCCCGAATCGGACAGGGGGGCGAAAGGGGCGTCTCCCTGTTGACACCATAGCCCCCGGCGCCGGAGGCTGGATATGGGGGCGGCGGGACCGCGGTCCGGGGGACCTTACTAAAGCGTTCCGGAGAAGGGCGGCATGGACCGGGGCGCGGCGTCATGCCGATGGGCGGAACCGGAGGAGCGCCCCCATACCACCCAAGGCCTCTAATTTCCTCCCGCCCTCGTGCAGCTCGCTGACGATCGTAACGCGCCCCCGGGCGTCCTCGACGGCGCGCATGAGGCTCTCCACATCCTTTTCCCTGACCAGGGAGTCGAGGACCAGCAGGTGCTCCACCGCCCCCGCCTCGGCCGCCTGTCGCACCTCCTTCGGTCCGTAGGTCGCCAGCCCGTCCGTGCCCACCCGCTCCAGGAGCGCCTCCACCAGCTCCGTCTCCTCGGCCACGCGGGAGCCCTTCAGCACCTCCGTGCCCAAGCCCCGCTTCATTAGCTCCTGGATGCCCGTCATGCCCGACTGCCCCGTATGGTACAGGAACGCCCGGGAGAACATCTCCGGCTCTCGCTCCTTCCCCCTGGCCATGAGCGTCTCCTTGGCGAAGCCCGGACCAAGCACGACCACCGGGACCCCGGGGGAATAGGCCTGCTTCGCCTTGGCGATGATCTCGCCGAAGTAGTCCCCCTCCTCCTTGGAAACGTACATCTTGCCGTGGCCGCCGGCGGAGATGTCCGCCAGCCTCTGCACCCCGAACTGCCGGAGCACCGCCACGGTCGCCTCGTCGTCGTCCAGGGAGATGAAGAGGACGCAGGGGCGCTTGGCGTCCTCCACGGCCCGCCGGACGCGCTCCAGCTCCGATCGCCTCCATTCCTTTTTGATGACGGAGAGCACGTCACCCTCCTCCACGAGGAGGGTGTGGTGCGCCCCGATGTCCTGCGGGCCCTCCTCGATGACGCCGAGGAGGCGCAGGCGATCGTCGAACTCCCCGAACTCCACCTTCTCCAATCGGATCCCCAGCGTCATCCTCCTCTTCTCGCCCCTCTCCGCCCTGAGCTTGTCCGACTTGGCCTCCTCACGGCGGTACGTCGAGGCGTACACCAGGTCCCCGGGGGTGAGGATGTTGTACAGGTGCCAGAGGTCGTCGGCCACCTCCACCTGCAGCTTGATCTCCCCCTTGAAGCGGTCCTGATGCAGTACCTTCATCGGGGCGAGATGCCCTCCCCGGCATTTATGGTTGTCCCAATGCGTCCGGCATTGGACAAAGGGGGGAGAGGGTATGCCTGAAAATGGACGGGGCGCGCGCATCCAGCATTGGCCGGTCCAGCGCCCTGGGCGGCTCAGTAAGGGTTAAGTACAGTATAATGCTACCGTGGAATCCTGATGGCGAAGTGCTTCCTGGTTCTCGAGGACGGGACTATCATGGAGGGCACCGGCTTTGGTCATCTGGGGGACGCCTCGGGGGAGGTCGTCTTCAGCACCGGCATGGGCGGCTATCAGGAGAGCCTGACCGACCCGTCGTTCAGCGGCCAGATCCTGACGATGTCCTATCCTCTCATCGGCAATTACGGGGTGAGCCCGAACGACGTGGAGTCGGACCGGGTCCAGGTCTCCGGGTTCGTGGTGCGGGAGCTGTGCGATGTCCCGAGCCCGGGGTATGGGGGCAGGCCTCTCGGCCCCTATCTCGAGGAGCAGGGAATCCCGGGCATAGCCGGGGTGGACACCCGCTCCCTTATTATCAAGATAAGGAGCGCGGGGACGATGAAGGGCGCCATCGTCCATGACGACCCGGAGGGGGCGCTGGAACGGGTGCGCCGGATGCCCCATCCCGCCGAGGACAACCTGGTGGGGAAGGTCAGCACCAAGGAGGTGCTCCACTTCCCGAGGCCGGGGGCGAAGCGGGTGGCGGTGCTCGATTGCGGCGTCAAGCTCAGCATAATGGAGGAACTCCGGCGGCGGTTCGATGTGTACCAGCTCCCTTATGACACCGGGGTGAAGTTCTTCCGGGACCACGAGATCGACGGGGTGTTCCTGACCAACGGCCCCGGGGACCCTTCCCATCCGTCCCTCACCGGCACGGTCGTCGCCACTCTTAAGAAAATTCGGGACGACTACCCGATGATGGGCATTTGCATGGGCAACCACCTCGTCTGCCAGGCGTTCGGCGGCAGCACCTTCAAGCTCAAGTTCGGGCACCGGGGGGAGAACCAGCCCGTGCGCTTCAGGGACCGGGTGTTCATCACCTCCCAGAACCACGGGTACGCCGAGGACCCGGCGACCCTGGAGGGCTCTGGGCTGGAGATCGACCAGGTGAACGTGAACGACGGGACGGTGGAGGGGCTCCGCCATCGCGAGCTGCCGATATTCTCGGTGCAGTACCACCCGGAGGCCAGTCCGGGGCCCAGGGACACCGGGTTCCTTTTCGATGACTTCGTCAAAATGCTGGAGGCGAGGCGATGAGCAAGGGGAGGCTGCTCGTCATAGGCTCCGGCCCCATCGTCATCGGCCAGGCGGCGGAGTTCGACTTCTCCGGCTCCCAGGCCTGCCGCTCCCTGCGGGAGGAGGGGTACACCACCGTCCTGGTGAACTCCAACCCCGCCACTATCCAGACGGACCTGGAGATGGCGGACGTCGTCTACATAGAACCGCTGAACGTGGAGACCATCGCCGAGATCATACGAAAGGAGCGGATAGAGGGCGTCCTCTCCGGCATGGGGGGGCAGACCGCCCTCAACCTCTGCTCGGAGCTGGCGGAGAAGGGGTACCTGGAGCGGCTGAACTGCCGCCTGCTCGGTACCCAGCCTCGGGCTATCGCCCTCTCGGAGGACCGGGAGCTGTTCCGGGAGACCATGCTTGGGATAGGCGAGCCGATCCCGCGCAGCGTCACCGTCACCAACATCGAGGACGCGAAGCGGGCGGTCGAGGCGGTGGGCGGGTTCCCTGTCCTCATCCGCCCCGCCTACACCCTCGGCGGCACCGGAGGGGGCGTCGCTCACAACGAGGAGGAACTCGTCCCGATCGTTGGCCGCGGGCTCATCTACTCCCGCATCCACCAGGTGCTCATCGAGGAGAGCGTGCTCGGCTGGAAGGAGCTGGAGTACGAGGTGATGCGGGACCGCAAGGACAACTGCGTGGTCATCTGCACCATGGAGAACGTTGACCCCATGGGGATCCACACCGGCGAGAGCATCGTGGTCGCCCCGATCCAAACGCTGAATGACGAGGACTATCAGCGGATGCGCACTGCCTCCATCAAGATCATCCGGGCGCTGGGCATCGAGGGAGGGTGCAACGTCCAGTTCGCGTACGACCCCAGCACCAGGGGCTATCGAGTGATCGAGGTGAACCCGCGCGTCTCCCGCTCCTCTGCCCTGGCCTCCAAGGCGACCGGGTACCCGATAGCGCGGGTGGCGGCGAAGATCGCGGTCGGCAGGACCCTGGACGAGATCCCGAACAAGATCACCGGGAGGACCTTCGCGGCCTTCGAGCCGACCATCGACTACGTGGTGACGAAGATCCCCCGCTGGCCCTTCGACAAGTTCCGGACGGTGGAGACGCGGATCGGGACGCAGATGAAGAGCACCGGGGAGGTCATGGCGATCGGCCGCACCATCGAGGAATCGTTCATGAAGGCTGTCCGCTCCCTGGAGACGGACCGCATCGACCTGGAACCGGAGATCTGGACCGACCAGGAGCTGGAGGCGGAGCTGGTCGCCCCCTCGGACAAGCGCCTCTACGCGGTCGCGGAGGCGCTGCGGCGCGGCATGCCGGTCGAGAGGATAGCGGACCTCACCAAATGGGATGCCTTCTTCGTGCACAAGGTGCGCTCCATCGTCCGGATGGAGCGGGAGCTGGCCGAGGGCCCGCTCACCCCCGAGCTCCTCCGGAGGGCGAAGCGCATGGGCTTCCCGGACGAGAGCATCGCCAAGTTCGCCCGGAGGGACGAGGCCTCGGTCCGGCGGGCCCGCATTGAGAACGGGATAGCGCCGACGTACAAGATGGTGGACACCTGCGCCGCCGAGTTCGAGGCCCAGACGCCGTACTTCTACTCCACCTACGGCACCGAGTGCGAGGTCCCCAGCTCCGGGAACAGGAAGGTCATCATCGTTGGCGCCGGGCCCATCCGCATCGGGCAGGGGATCGAGTTCGACTACTGCTGCGTGCACGGGGTCATGGCCTGCCAGGAGGCGGGGGTGGACGCGGTGGTGATCAACAACAACCCAGAGACGGTGTCCACGGACTACGACATCTCCGACCGCCTGTACTTCGAGCCCCTCACCCTGGAGGACGTGCTGAACGTGATCGAAAAGGAGGACGCTGACGGCGTCATCCTTCAGTTCGGAGGGCAGACCTCGGTCAATCTCGCCGTGCCGCTCGAGGAGGCGCTCAGGGGGAAGAGGTGCCAGGTGCTCGGCACCTCCCCGGACATGATGGACGTGGCCGAGGACCGCAAGCGCTGGTCGGCCCTCATGCGGCAGCTGGGCATCGCCCAGCCGGAGTCGGGCACCGGCCACTCCTTCGAGGAGGTGAAGCAGGTGGCCGACCGCATCGGCTACCCCGTCCTCCTTCGCCCCTCGTACGTGCTCGGGGGGCGGGGCATGGAGATCGTGTACAGCGAGGAGGAGCTGCGGACCTACGTCGCGACGGCGGTCAAGGTCTCGAAGAAGCATCCGGTGCTCATCGACAAGTACCTCACCCACGCTCAGGAACTGGACGTGGACCTGGTCTGCGATGGCAGGGACGTCTTCATCGGCGGCGTGATGGAGCACATCGAGGAGGCGGGGGTCCACTCGGGGGACGCCACGATGGTCCTTCCGTGCCAGAGCATCCCCCCCGAGGTGATGGAGAGGGTGGTGGAGATCAGTAACAAGGTCGCCCTCGCCCTCCAGATCAAGGGCTGCCTGAACCTGCAGCTGGCGGTGAAGGACGGCACGGTGTACATGCTGGAGGCGAACCCGCGGGCGTCCCGCACCGTGCCGTTCATATCCAAGGCGATCGGCGTCCCCCTGGCGAAGCTGGCCACCAAGGTCATGCTGGGCAAGGGGCTCAGGGAGCTCGGGCACGTCGGCCTCGCCCGGTTCGACCACGTGGCAGTCAAGGCGTCCGTCTTCCCGTTCCTCAAGCTGCCTGGGGTGGACTCGATCCTGGGGCCGGAGATGAAGAGCACGGGAGAGGTCATGGGCATAGACATGAGCTACGGGGCCGCGGTCTACAAGGCCCTGGTGTCCGCCGGGAACAGGCTGCCGCTGGAAGGGGGGGTGTACGTCACCGTCTCCGACACCGACAAGCCGGCCATCCTGCCGATCGTCAGGGAACTGCATGAGATGGGCTTCACCATATACGCCACGAAGGGCACGTCCACCTTCCTGAGGAACAACGGCATCCCCGTGACGACGGTCTACAAGGTCGCCGAGAACATCGCGCCCGATGCCCTGGGCCTGATGCGCCGCGGGGAGATCAAGCTCATCATCAACACCCCGACGTACTCGTCCGGCTCCCGGAGGGACGGGTACATGATGCGGCGCCTGGCGGTGGAGCTGGAGATCCCGTTCCTGACCACCGTGCAGGGGGCGAGGGCGACGGTATGCGCGATCAAGCGCGCCCGGGAGGGCGCGCTTCAGGTCAGGGACGTGGCCTCATACCACCGAAGCGCGGCAGGCGGTCCGGGCTCCTAAGGGACGACCTTCTTGTACGTTCCATAGAGAAGCACGAGGAGGCGGGGGCTGAGGTCGTTCAACGCGCCCAGCCCTCTCAGCCATCCCTGCGCGCTTTCCCTGTAGTACCTGTTGGTCCGGTACCCGGGGAGGTTCGTCCTCATGAAGGCGCGCAGCTCGTACAGGCGGTCGACGGGGGGCCTGTCGAAGGAGGAGAGGGCCTTGTAGACCGTCTCCAGGTACACCACGATGAGCTGCCAGGAGACCTCCTCTTGGTATGGAGCATACAGCCCCCTTTCCTCGAGCTCCCGCACCAGCATCCCGGCCACCTTCGGTCGGTCGAAGTGGTGCATGGCGTTCCGGGCCTGGGTTGTGGCGCCGGGGCGTTTGAAATAGTAATAGAGGGGCTCGGGGACCTTCTGCACGTTCCGGGCGTAGGCCAATGCGAGAGGGAGGAAGAGCAGGTCCTCGTACGCCACCCCCTCCGGGAAGCGGACCGCATTGTCGATGAGCAGCGAGCGCCGGTAGAGCTTGGTCCAGAGCGCCCCGCCGTCGAGCATCGCCTTTCGTTTTTTCCCAATATCCATCGCCCCGGTGCATTCCGGGCGGAGGCTCATCTTCGGTTCGAACGAAAGGCCGTCGGTGCGCACGAAGTCGCAGTCCACGATATCGGCCCCGGTCCCCTTGGCCTTGAGGTACAGCCTCTCGAGCATGGCGGGCGCCATCCAATCGTCGCAGTCCACGAAGGCGATGTACTCGCCGGAGGCCGCCTCAATGCCCATGTTCCTTGCCCCGCCCTGCCTCCGGTTGGCCTTTGGCTCTATGATGACGATGTTAGGATGGCGCGCCTGGTATTCCCTCAGGATGCCCGGGCTGTCATCCTGGCTAACATCGCAGACGGCGATCACCTCGATGCCCTCGAGCGTCTGGGCCAGCAATGAGTCGAGGCATCTCCGCAGATAGGGCTCCCCGTTATATACCGGCACAATGACGCTGATCGCCACCAAGTCCCGCACCCCGTCGGTACTGCCTGAAGGCAAGCGTTCCAGCCCTAGTAAAGCTATGGAGGCCCTTTCTCCTCCGGGCGCCAGCCCTCCCCTTCCCTCCCCGTCCTGTCGGACGCGGTGAGCAGGACCCCCGCCAGGACCAGGGGCGCCGCCAGCAGCACGGCGGGGCCGGGCGCCTCGCCCAGAAGGACGAGGGCCAGCACGGAGGCGAGGATGGGCTCCCCCAGCAGCGCCGTGCTGACGACCGGGGCGGGAAGGTACCCTAGCGCCCAGTTATAGACGGTGTGCCCGAAGATGGTGCACACCACCGCCAATGCCAGGAATATGAGCACCTCCTCGGCGGGATAGGGATGGAGGGGCACCCCGCTCGCGAGCGCGGCGGCCAGCAGCACGAGGGCGGCGGTCATGTAGACCAGGAAGGCGTAGGAGAGCGTTCCCAGCCTTCGACGCAGCACCCTACCGGCCAACAGGTAGACCGCGGCCATGGCCCCGCCGAGCAGGGCCAGGGCGTTCCCGACCGCCTCCCCCGTGCCCACGCTGGAGAGCGCAAGGGCGGCGACGCCGACGAGGCCGACGGCCACGCCGAGCACGGTCCGGCGGGAGGATTCCCTCAGAAGGAGCACGGACACCGCCCCGACGAGCAGGGGGTGGCAGTTCACCAGCAGGGTGGAGGAGGCCACCGAGGTGTGGCGGAGGGAGGATATGAAGGCGAAGAAGTGTACGGCGAGCACCACCCCGGTGCCGAGGACGCCGGCCATCGTCCTCCGGTCCAGGGGCTCCGCCTTCCTCCTCTCCCAGAGGGCGAAGGGGGCCAGCAGCAGGGCGGCGAAGAGCATGCGGTACCCGGCGAGGACGAGGGGGTGGGAATCGCTCCACCGCACGAAGATGGAGGCGAAGGAGACGGCGAAGATGGCGATGGCCAGGGCGGGGTAGGCCCCCCTTTGGGCGTCCATGGGACTAATGGATCACCACGGACCGCACGCCCTTGCACGCCCGGATCCGCGGCAGGAGCTCCGGGGGGACCGCCCCCTCGGTGATGACGAAGAGCCGGGGGTCCGGGGAGAGGTCGGGGTCGCTCACCACCGTCTGGCGCACCGAGATCCCCTCCCGGGCGATGACCCCGGTGACCTCCGCGACGATCCCGGGGGTGGCCGCGTCCGTAGGGATGATCTCCAGCGCCGTCCAGCCCATGACCGGGGCGACCTCGGTGAGCAGGGCGGTGGGCATCAGGCGCGAGTAGACCGCCCGGAGTTCCGGGCTGCGCTCGATCGTGTCGATGGCCGAGCGCACGATGCGGCGGTCCACGCCCGCCGCCCGCCCCAGGGCCATGTCCGCGATCTCGATGTCCCCGCAGTACACCCGGCCCTCCCGGACCCTGAGCCCGTGGACCAGGAGCAGCTTGGCCACCTTGGCCTGCGATGGGTATTTGCCGAAATGCTTGGCGAGCGATTTCCACATCGATAGTAGTGATGTGTTCCAACCTTATAATCGTTGACAGAAGCGCGTAATAATGCGCAGATGTGCACGCTCCCATCCATTAAAGTGTGTAGTCCCTTCGGCGATAATCGGGATATTTGTGGTATTAATGATTAAATAATGGTAATACAATTGGAAATTTGTGAATAATTCACAAAAATACAGTGGAGGATTGTGAATGCTCTTAGAATTTGAGGTGGAGAACTTTCGTTCCTTCGCCGACCCTGTAACGTTCAGCATGATCGCTTCCTCCGACAGGAGCCATACGGACCATCTGATCGCGATGGGGGGTTCCAGGGACCGGGCGATGCGATCGGCATCGATCTATGGGGCGAACGCCTCGGGCAAGTCCAACCTCGTTATGGCCATGGGCATGCTTCAGAGTATTGTATTGCGTTCCCACCTTGCGCAACTTGGCGAGCCTATGCCTTACTTCCCGTTCAAGTTCGGAAGGCCGGGGGAGTGGACGTCCACCCGATATAGGGTGGTCTTTCTAATGAACGGCGTGGAATACGAATATTCGCTGAGGCATGACGCCGCCCGGGTATATGAGGAACGTCTCTATCATTATCCTAAGAACCGTAAGGCCATCATCTTCGAGAGGGTCGATGGGCGGGAACTGAGGGCCCCCCAGGACAAAGGGTCGCTTCGAGCTACAGCTGAGAAGACCCTTCCCAACGCGCTCCTGCTGTCAAAGGCGGTACAGGACAACAATCCCCTTGTGATGCCTGCCTTCAAATGGTTTCAAGAAAGGCTCATGGTCATCCTGAAGGTCAATTCCATGGTCGTTGAGGAAAGGGCCCTCGCCAGGATGCAGCAGGATGAAAGGTTCAGAGCGCTCCTCCTCAAGGCCTTGAACATGGCAGACCTAGGGATCGTCGACGTCCGCGGCAAGGTCGTTCAAATGGACCAAGAGGAGCTGGACAGGATGCCCCCGGAGATCCATGAGCAGATGCGAGGATTGGTGAAAGGCAAGATAGAGCAATGGCGCAGGCTGGAGATAAAGACTGTCCATCAGGCCGTGGATGAGGGCGGGAAGGTAGTACAGATAGAGATGGACTTCCACCATGAGGAATCGTTGGGGACCCAGAAGGTCTTCGCCGTCATGGCGCTGATCCTGGAGGCGATGGAGGCCGGCCGCGTCCTGGTCATGGACGAGATGGACCTGCATCTGCACCCTCAGATCGCCAGGTTCCTGGTCGAACTTATGAACGATCCTGAGCAGAACCGGGGGAACGCTCAGTTCGTTTTCACCACACACAACACCAACCTGATCGATCTGAACCTTTTCAGGAGGGACCAGATCTGGTTCATAGAGAAGGATGAAAGAGGCCGGTCTAGCCTGTACTCGCTGTCCGATTTCAATGTGCGGACGGACCTTAGGGTCCAGAAGGCGTATGAGGTGGGCAGGTTCGGCGCGGTCCCCTTCGTAAAGGGAGGGAAGGTCATCGAATGACGCGCCATAGAGGCCGTAGGTCCCATCCAAGGGAACCAAGGCCCCGATTGCTGATAGTCTGCGAAGGAAGGAGGACGGAGCCCAACTACTTCGAGGGTTTCCGGAGAGAGAATCGCAATATCATCATCATGATCTGCGAATCCCCTGGGAAAACGCCGATGCAGATCGTCCGCTACGCGAAGGAAAGGGCGGACGAAATGCAGATAGGCAAGGTCGCGGGGGATTCCGCCTGGTGCGTCTTCGATGTAGATGAATGTACGGACAAGGACATGCGAAGGGCGATAGAGAACGCAGGGAGAATGCTGAGGCTGGCGGTGTCTAACCCTTGCTTCGAGTTCTGGTTCCTGCTGCACTACACTTATTTCGATAGACGCATGGACACCTGCCGGGAGGTCATCACCGAACTTCGAAGATACATCCCCAGTTATGAAAAATCAAGGGACCATTTCGACCTCCTCAGACCCATGACCTCGACAGCTGTCGATAATGCGGAAGGGCTAGAGAGAGGCCGCCGAGGGATGGGGCTTGAACCCTATTCGAGGGGGGCAAATCCCTGCACTGGTGTGCATCACCTCGTAACGGAGATCTTGACCCGACGGAGAGACCCCCCGAGGGATGGCTGATCGATGCGGGGGAAAGATGGCCCCCATTCTGCCAGAACCTAGTAGGCCGTGGACTGGAACATATTAATAAAGCCTACACATTATATTTGTCAGGAACGCAACCCTTATATGCGTGCTATTAATTGACACGGCAGGAAGGTGAAAAAGTGCTAGGCAAGAGCGTAAGGATGGAACGCATCATGGACCGGGGCACCGGGAGGGCGGTCATCGTCCCCATGGACCACGGGATGACCATGGGCCCCATCGACGGACTAGTTGACATGAGGTCGACCATAGACAAGGTGGCGCAAGGGGGCGCCACCGCGGTGGTGCTGCACAAGGGCATCATCCCGTACAGCCACCGGTCCTTCGGGCGCGACATCGGCCTGATCGTGCATCTCTCGGCCAGCACCAAGTTCAGCAAGCGCACCGACCAGAAGATCCTGGTCACCACCGTGGAGGAGGCGCTGAAGATCGGCGCGGACGCGGTGTCCATCCACGTCAATATCGGGAACGAGTACGAGAACGAGATGCTGGAGGACTTCGGGGACATCTCCCGCCGCTGCAACGAATGGGGCATGCCGCTGCTGGTCATGATCTACCCGCGGGGGAAGGACATGAAGGACGCGTACGATCCCGACGCCCTCAAGGTCTGCGCCCGGGTGGGGACGGAGCTGGGCGCGGACATAATCAAGACGAGCTACACCGGCGACATAGACACCTTCCGCGAGGTCGTCCGGGGAGCACAGGCGCCGGTGGTCATCGCCGGGGGCCCGAAGATGGACTCCGACGAGCGGCTGCTGCAGATGGTGCGCGACTCCATCGACGCCGGGGGAAAGGGGGTCTCGATCGGCCGCAACATCTTCCAGCACAAGAACGTGATCGGCATAACCAAGGCCATCAGCGGGATCGTGCTGGAGGACATGGAGGTCGAAGAGGCCATGCAACTGCTGAAGTGAGGGTATGTCCGGGACGGGCAAGATAGTCTGGGTGAGGGCCGACCACCTCCCGTCGGCCGCGGAGCGCAAGCGCATGGTCACCTCCGCCCTGGAGGCGGGGTACGCGGACATCGTCATAAGGGAGGAGGACGCCGCGCTGCAGCGGGTCGGGCGCTACTGCGCGATAGTGCGCAAGGGCGACGGGCTCTACGTCGAGGGCAAGCGGCTCGGCGCCGTGCTCACGGTCCGGGAGGCCAAGGACGTGGAGGGGGCCTCCCGCTTCAAGGGAAAGGAGGAGGCCGTGCTCGTCGAATCGCACGACTGGAAGGTGATCCCGCTCGAGAACCTCATCGCCGAGTTCCAGGGGACCGGCACCAAGGTCATCGCCTCCTGCGCGTCGGTGGAGGAGGCGAAGCTCTTCGCGGCCACCCTGGAGAGAGGGGTGGACGGGCTGGCCATCACCATCGGCGACCCGGCGGGGCTGGGGCGCTTCGCCGAGCTGCGGCGGCCCGAGGTCGCCACCATCGAGCTGGTGGAGGCCACCGTCAAAGGGGTCAGGCCGGTCAGCGTCGGCGACCGGGTGTGCGTGGACACCTGCTCCCTCCTCCGCGTCGGCGAAGGGATGCTGGTCGGCTCGCAGTCCGCCTGCCTCTTCCTGGTGCAGAGCGAGTCCATGGACTCGCATTACGTCGCTTCCCGCCCGTTCAGGGTGAACGCCGGGGCGGTGCACGCCTACGTCCTGGGCGCGGACGGCCGCACGAAGTACCTCTCGGAGGTCAAGGGCGGCACCGAGCTCCTGGCCGTGGACTCGGAGGGGCGCACGAGGCCGGTGGTCGTCGGCCGGGCCAAAGTGGAGGTCCGCCCGCTCCTGCTGCTGGAGGCGGAGGCCGGCGGGAGGACGTACACGACGGTCCTGCAGAACGCGGAGACCATCCGCCTCTGTACCAGGGACGGCTCCATCTCGGTGGCGGACCTCAAGGAGGGGGACAAGGTCCTGGTGCGCCTGGAGGAGGGGGGCCGGCATTTCGGGCATGCGGTGAAGGAGAGCGTTGTGGAGCGATGACCAGGACCTGCGTGGCGATCTCGGAGGCGGACGCGGCCTCGGCATTGGCGGTGGCCAGGGAGGCGCTGGCGAGGGGGGCGGAGTGCCTCGAGCTCCGCTTCGACGCCATGGGCGCGCTGCCCGGCGACCTCACGCCGTTCTCTCAGCTGGAGGGCCGGAAGATCGCCACCCTACGGGAGAGGGAGCAGGGCGGGGGCTGGGAGGGGACGACCGAGGCGAAATGGGAGTTCCTGCGGCGGGCGGCCAAGGCCGGGTTCGACATAGACCTGGAGCTCGAGCATCCGCTGGTGAGCAGGACGCATCTCCTCCGGCCGGCCAAGGTCATCGTCTCCTACCATGACCTGAAGAAAACGCCCTCCGTCGCCAGGATCATCGAGGTCCTCGTGGAGTGCTCCGCCCGCTCGGACATGGCCAAGGCCGCCTTCCAGGTCCGGACGGTGCATGACCTGGCGCAGCTGGTGGAGGCTGCGCAGCTGTTCGCCCTCACCCGGGAGCGCTTCACCCTCATAGGCATGGGGGAGCTGGGCATGGCGACGAGGGTCCTGGCCCACAGGATGGGCTCCCTGCTCTCCTACGCGGCCGTCTCGCCCGGCAAGGAGACCGCCCCCGGCCAACTGGACCTGGAAACGGCCAGGTGGCTGGGGAAGGAACCGGTGGTGACCGGAATAGTAGGGTCCCCGCTGGACCATACCGTATCCCCGGCCCTGCACGCCGCCGCCTTCAGGGCCTCGGCGGTCCGCGGGACGTACCTCAAATGGGTCACGATGGTCGACGAGCTGGAGGACCTCCTGGACGTGGTGGACGCCCTGGGGATCCGGGGCTTCAACGTGACCATCCCGCACAAGGAGGGCATCCTGCCGCTCCTGGACAGCGTGGACGCCGTGGCCGAGGGGATCGGGGCGGTGAACACCGTGATCAATGAGGGGGGGAGGCTGGTCGGCAGGAACACGGACGTCATCGGCGTGCAGCGGACGTTCGAGCACCACAAGGTGGAGGTGAAGGGGAGGCCGGCGCTGGTACTGGGGGCGGGGGGCGCCTCCCGCGCCGTCCTCCAGTTCCTGACGACCATGGGGGCTAAGGTGGACATCACCAACCGGACCATGGGGAAGGCTGAGGCCCTGGCCAGGATGTTCGGCGCCCGCCCGGTTGCGCTGCGGGCGGCGGAGGAGCGGCGGTACGATATCATAGTGAACTGCACCCCCCTGGGCATGAAGGGCTTCCCGCAGGAGGCGCCGATCTCCCCGCACGCGCTCCATGAGGGGCAGTTCGTCATGGACACTGTGTACAATCCGCCGGTGACGCCGCTGCTGGCTGAGGCCTCCCGCAAAGGGGCGAGGGCGGTCAATGGCATGGACATGCTGATCTACCAGGCCCTGGCCTCCTTCGAGCTGTGGACCGGGAAGGCCGTGGAGCGGGAGGTCATGGAGAGGGCCTTCAGGGAGGCGCTGCCGTGAAGGGGAGGGCGGAGGCCAGGGGGGCCGTCACCATCGTCAACGCCATCGCCGCCGGGAAGGGGTGCGCCGTCGGCGTGGACCTGCGCACCTGGGCGGAGGTGGAGCTGGTCCCGGGGGAGGGGGCCGAGGTCCGGCTGGAGGGCCTTCCGGACGAGCCGACGACGTTGGCCGAGCTCTGCGCCCTGGAGGTGCTGGAGCGTTTCTCCGTTAGGCGGAGGGCGATCGTCCGCACCGGCTCCCAGCTTCCGGTCTCCCGGGGACTCAAGAGCAGCAGCGCGGCGGCCAACGCGGTGATAATGGCGACGCTGCGCGCCCTGGGGGAGAGCATGCCCGCCCTGGACGTGCTGCGGATGAACGCCGACGTCTCCGTGCGGGCGGGCGTCTCCGTCACCGGGGCGATGGACGACGCCGCCGCCTCCCTGCTCGGGGGGGTCGTCCTCACCGACAACCATGCCCGGGCGCTGCTCCGCCGGGAGCGGTTCGGCCTCGCCCCCAGGGCGGTCATCGGGGTCCCGGAGCGGATGGTCCGGAAGGCGGGGCTGCCCCGGGAGCGCATCGCGCTCCACCGGCCCCTGGTGAAGGAGGCCTTCCGGATGGCCTGGAACGGGGAGTACGCCAAGGCCATGTACCTGAACTCGCTGTGCTACGGTGCGGCCCTGGGGCTGGACCTGGAGCCGCCGCTGAGGGCTTTGGCCGCCGGTGCCCTGGGCGCGGGGATCTCCGGCACGGGGCCGGCGGTCGCCGCCTTCGTGGACCTGGGAACGGAGAGGAAGGTGGCCGAGGCCCTGGGGATGCCCACGCTGGCCGCGGACGTGTACCAGGGGGTGGAAGGATCAGGCTGAGGGTCATCGGCTCGAGGGCGGAGGGAAGCATCGCCGCCTCCCCCTCCAAGAGCTACACCCACCGGGCGATGGCCCTGGCGCTGCTCGCCGACGGGGAGAGCGTGCTGCGGCGGCCCCTGCTGGGGGAGGACACCCTGGCCACCTTGGAGGCCATCAAGGCCTTCGGCGCCCAGGTGACCGGGGGGGACGAGCTGCGCATCGTCGGCGGCGAGCTGCGCTGCCCGGACGCCGTCATAGACGCCCGGAACTCGGGGACGACCATCCGCCTCATGGCCGGGGTGGCGTCCCTCCTCCCCTGCTCGACCGTGCTGACGGGGGACGCGAGCGTCCGCAGCCGCCCGATGCAGCCGCTCATCGACGCGCTGTGCATGCTGGGCGTCCGGTGCGAGAGCACCCGCGGGAACGGGCTGGCGCCGCTGATCGTGCGGGGGCCGAACCTCGGCACGGCGACCGAGGTCCGCGGCGACGTGAGCTCCCAGTTCATCTCCGCGCTCCTGCTGCCCTCGCCGCTGAAGGCCGTGGACACGACGGTCAGGCTGACCTCCCCGCTGCGGTCGAGGCCCTACGTGGACATCACCCGGGAGATGATGCTCCGCTTCGGGGCGAGGAGCGAGGCCCTTCCCGACGGATTCCTGGTGCCGGGAGGGCAGCGCTACCGCCCGCAGACCTACACGGTGCCGGGGGACTTCTCCTCCGCCGCCTTCCCGCTGGCCGCGGGGGCCCTCACCGGCCGGGTGACCGTACGCAACCTCGACCCGGCGGACGCCCAGGGGGACCGCGCGTTCCTCGACATCCTGACGGGGCTGGGGGCGGAGGTGGCATGGAGGGGGGACGCCCTCACCTGCTCCCGCGGGGAGCTCCGCGGCGCGGCCATCGACCTGGGTGACGCTCCGGACCTATTCCCAATCACCGCGGTGATGTGCGCGTACGCCCGGGGGGAGAGTCGCATCTACAACGCGGCGCACGTCCGCCTCAAGGAGAGCGACCGCATCGCCGCCACGGTCCAGTTCCTGAGGGCCATGGGGGCGGAGGTGCGGGAGACGGCGGACGGGTGCGTGGTGGAGGGGGGAAGGCCGCTGAAGGGGGCGCATGTGGACGCAAGGAACGACCACCGCATCCTGATGGCCGCGGCCGTGGCGGCCATGGCGGCCGAGGGGGAGACGGTCATAGGCGATGGCGAATGCCATCGCATCTCATACCCCGATTTCGTCAAGGACATGCGGTCCCTGGGGGCCAGGATGGAGATGATACCATGAACACGATAGGAAGCGAGCTGCGCCTCACCCTGTTCGGGGCCAGCCACGGGCCCTGCGTCGGCGCGGTGCTGGACGGGGTCCCCCCTGGCCTGACGGTGGACCTCGCCCGCCTGCAGGGCGAGGTGGACCTTAGACGGCCGAGGGCGGGCATCGGGACCCCGAGGGCGGAGGAGGACCGAGTGGAGGTCCTCTCCGGCCTTCTGGACGGAAGGAGCACCGGGGCGCCCATCGCCCTGCTTGTGGTGAACCGAAACATCGATCCCCAGAAATACGAGCGGTTCCGGACGGTCCCTAGGCCGGGGCACGCCGACCTCACCGCGCGCTCGAAGTACTCCGAGTGCGCCGACCTGCGCGGCGGAGGGCAGTTCTCCGGCCGAATGACTGTCGGGATCGTGGCCGCCGGCGCCATCGCCAAGATGCTTCTGGAGGAGCGGGGGGTGCGCATCGCCGCCTACGTCCGCCAGGTCGGGAGGGTGCTGGACCCGGAGGACCGGGACGTCACCGCCGCCCTCCTCTCCCGCTCCAACGACGTGAGGGCGGCCACGCCGGAGCTGGCCGAGGCGATGCGGGCCGAGATCGCGGCCGCAAGGGAGGAGGGGGACAGCGTGGGGGGCGTGGTCCAATGCATCGCGGACGGGCTCCCGATGGGGCTGGGGGAGCCCTTCTTCGACACGGTCGAGGGGGAGCTGGCGAAGATGATGTTCGCCGTGCCGGGGGTGAAGGGCATCGAGTTCGGGGCGGGCTTCGCCGCCGCTGGGATGCGGGGCTCGCAGCACAACGACCCCTTCGTGCTGGTGGACGGGAAGGTGCGGACGGCGAAGAACGACGCCGGGGGGATCCTCGGGGGGATCACCAACGGCATGCCCGTGGTCCTCCGGGTGGCGATCAAGCCGACGGCGTCCATCGCCCGGGGGCAGCGCTCCCTGGACCTGGAGACGGGCGAGCAGACCGATCTCCGGATAGAGGGGCGACATGACCCGTGCATCGCCCCCAGGGCGGTGCCGGTCGTGGAGGCGGCCGCCGCGCTAGTGCTGGCGGACCTGAGCGTGCGAGGTGGGATGCTTGACTGATTCCGTGGAGGGCATTCGCTGGAAGATAGAGGAGATCGACAACCAGATCCTGGACCTGATCAAGAGGCGCATGGAAATCGCCCTGAGCATGGGGCAGCAGAAGGTGGAGAAGGCCCTGCCGGTGCGGGACCTGCGGGTGGAGGAGCAGGTGCGGACGAGGTACCTCGCGCGGGCGAAGGAGGTGGGGATCAGCGAGGCGGCCGCGATCGAGCTGGCGACCCTGCTCGTCAGGGAGTCGGTCGAGGCCCAGGCCCGGCTGCCCCGCCCGATGCGGCCGCGCAAGGTCCTGGTGGTCGGCGGCGGGGGGGCGATGGGGCAGTGGCTGTGCCGCTTCTTCGCCTCCCGCGGGCACGAGGTGACGGTGAGCGACGCCCAGCCCGGGGGAGGGTTCCCGAACGTGGGGCTGGAGGAGGGGGTGCGGGGGGCGGACGTCATCGCGGTGTCCACGCACATCTCCGCCACCGAGGAGGCGCTGCGGAAGGTGCTCCGGCTGAGGCCGAAGGGGCTGGTGTTCGACATCGCCTCGGTCAAGGCCCCTTTCATCGACGTCCTGAGGGAGGGCGCGGCCCAGGGGCTGCTGGTCTGCTCCATCCACCCCATGTTCGGCCCGAGCGCCTCCTCCATGTTCGCCCGGAACCTCATCGTGTGCAACTGCGGCTCCGACGCGGCCGTCGGCCGGTTCATGCCCCTGCTGAACGGGACGGGGGCGAACGTCGTCGAGATGCCGGTCGAGGACCACGACCGGCTCATCGCCATCGTCCTCGGGATGAGCCATGCGCTCAACCTGGCGTTCTTCGGGGCGCTGCGGGCGAGCGGGTTCAGCTACGAGGAGCTGAGCAGGGTGGCCTCCACCACGTTCGAGCGGCAGATGAGCATCAGCAAGAGCGTGGCCATGGAGAGCCCAAACCTTTACTATGAGATCCAGCATCTGAACCCGCACAACCGGGAGATCCTGGATAGGCTGATCGATGCCCTGAGGGAGGTCCAGCAGGCGGGGTGCGACGAGGACCGGGAGCATATGATCAGGCTCATGCAGGAGGGAAGGAAGTACTTCGAGGTGAAACGATGAGGAAGGTGCAGGTGGCGGTCCTAGGCGCCACAGGAATGATCGGCCAGAGGTTCGTGCAGCTGCTCGAGGGCCATCCCTATTTCGAGATCGGCGGCCTATACGCCTCCGAGCGGTCGGAGGGGAAGACGCTTGGGGAGGTCCTGAGGGTGAAGGGCGTCCGCTTCCAGGACGAGACCCTCGCCATGAGAATAGAGGCGCTGGAGCCCAAGGCCATCGCCCGGCGGTGCCGGTTGGCGTTCTCGGGCCTCCCCACCGAGGTGGCTAAGGACGCTGAGGCCGCGCTCGCCGATGCCGGTGTAGCGGTGTTCTCCAACGCCGCCTCCCACCGCATGCGGGCGGACGTCCCGCTGCTCATCCCCGAGGTCAACCCGGACCACCTGGAGCTGGCGCGCTCCCAGGCGACCTTCCCCCAGGGCGGGTTCATCGTCACCAACGCGAACTGCTCGACCACCGGCCTCGCCGTCCCGCTCAAGGCCGTCCACGCGGCGTTCGGGCTCAGGGCCTGCTATGTCTCCACGTACCAGGCCGTGTCGGGCGCCGGCTACCCGGGCGTCCCGTCCCTGGACATCCTCGGGAACGTGGTCCCCTTCATCCGGAACGAGGAGGAGAAGATGGAGGAGGAGATCCACAAGATGCTCGGCACATATAAGGGCGGCAGGGTCGAGCCCGCCGCCTTCGACATGGTGGCCAGCTGCGCCCGCGTCCCGGTGCTGGACGGGCACCTGGAATCGGTCGTCCTGAGGCTGGGGAGGGAGGCCGCCGCCGCCGAGGTCGTCGAGGCCCTGGAGACGTTCAGGCCCGAGCCCCAGGCGCTCGGCCTGCCCACCGCTCCCCTCCGGCCGATCATCGTGCGTGGGGAGGAGGACCGCCCCCAGCCCATCGCGGACGCCCTGGCGGGGGAGCCCGAGCGGGCGAGGGGGATGGCCGTGAGCGTGGGCCGCGTCCGGGAGCGCAAAGGATATATCAAGCTCTGGGTGCTTTCCCACAACACCCTGAGGGGCGGGGCCGGCGGGTCCGTGCTCAACGCGGAGCTGGCAAAGGCCAAGGGGCTCCTCTGAGGGGGGTGCTGGATGAAGCGGACGGTAGCGGAGATCAACCAGAGGATCAAGGACGGGGACGTGGTGGTCATGACCGCCGAGGAGGTCGTCTCCTACGTCCAGAGCGAGGGCGTGGAGCGCGCCGCCAAGGAGGTGGACGTCGTGACGACGGGCACCTTCGGGGCCATGTGCTCCTCCGGCGCCTTCCTGAACTTCGGCCATTCCGAGCCGCCGATCCGCATGCAGCGGGTGACCCTCAACGACGTCCCGGCCTACGCCGGGCTGGCGGCGGTGGACGCCTACATCGGCGCCACCGAGCTCAGGCAGGACGGGCGCGAGGAGTACGGGGGCGCGCACGTCATCGAGGAGCTGGTGGCCGGAAGGGCGGTCCGCCTCAGGGCCTCCTCGAGCGGCACCGACTGCTACCCACGCAAGGAGATCGACACGTACGTCTCGCTGAACACCATGAACCAGGCGTACCTCTTCAACCCCCGGAACTCGTACCAGAACTACGCCTCGGGGACCAACTCCTCCGAGCGCACCCTCTACACCTACATGGGCAAGCTGTTGCCGAACTACGGCAACATCACCTATTCCAGCGCCGGACAGCTGTCCCCCCTCCTCAACGACCCCACGCTGCGCACCATCGGCGTCGGCACCCGGCTGTTCCTGGGCGGGGGGACGGGGTACGTGGCGTGGGAGGGCACGCAGTTCAAGACCAACGTGGAGACGCGGTTCGGGGTGCCCATGGGCGGGGCGAGGAGCCTCGCCACCATCGGGGACATGCGGGGCATGTCCCCCGAGTTCATCCGGGCGGTGGCCCTCACCGGGTACGGCGTGTCCCTGGCCATCGGGATCGGGGTCCCCATCCCGATCCTGGACGAGGAGGTCATGCGGAGCTGCGCCATCAGCGACGAGCAGCTCTTCTCCCCCCTTGTCGACTACTCCGTCCAATCCCGGAACCGCAGGCCGATCAAGCACTTCTCCTACGCGGAGCTGCGCTCGGGGAAGGTGGAGCTCTTCGGCCGGGAGGTGCGGACCTCCTCCCTCTCCAGCTACCTGAAGGCGAGGCAGGTCGCCGAGACGCTCGCGGAGCGGATCGAGGGCGGGGAGTTCCTGCTCACGGAGCCGGTGGCGCCGCTGCCCGCGGACAGGGGGGTCGGCACCCTGGAGGTGCGGTCCAAGGAGGAGGCGGTCTGATGGCCAAGCGGAAGTTCCTCCTGGGCTTCAGCCCGGACCTAGTGAACGAGGCCATCGTCTACCGCCTCGTTAAGGACTACGACCTGAAGATCAACATCCTCCGGGCGGAGGTGCGGGAGCAGGGCGGCCGGCTGCTGATGGAGGTGGAGGGGAAGGCGGGCAACATCAAGGAGGCCGTCCGCTACCTGAACGAGGCGAGGGTGGAGGTGCAGGAGCTCGCCACCTACGTGGAGAAGAACGAGGAGCGGTGCACCCACTGCGGCATGTGCCTGTCGATCTGCCCGGTGGAGGCGCTCACGGTGGAGAGGCCGTCGTGGAGGGTCCGCTACGACGCCGAGCGGTGCATCGCCTGCGGGATGTGTATCGACGCCTGCCCTCCGGGAGCGATGAAGTTCCGGCTATGAGAAGACATTTCCAGTACAAGGAGACGGCCGTCACGATCGAGGCGGACGAGGAGTACCTTCCCCTGGCGGAGAAGGCCGTGCTCGACGCCCGCGAGGAGGTGGAGGCGTACATAGCCAAGGACCCCTACTTCAAGGCCACGTTCGATCCCTATCCCGTGAGGGCGGACATGGGGGAGGTGGTCCGGCACATGTGCGAGGCCGCGCAGCGGGCGGACGTGGGGCCGATGGCCGCGGTGGCGGGCGCCATCGGCCATCACGCTGTGGCGGCGATGACGAAGGCGGGATGCAAGCACTGCCTGGTGGACAACGGCGGGGACATCGTCATGCGCACCAACCGGACCGTGACCGTCGGCCTGTACTCCAGCGTCCGGACGCCGAACTATCTGGCCCTTGAGGTTCCGGCCACGAAGGCGCCGTACAGCATATGCACCTCGTCCGGCACGGTCGGACCGTCCATATCCCTGGGCAGGGCGGACCTGGCGACCGTCATCGCCGCGGACGGGGCGCTCGCGGACGCCTGCGCGACCAAGCTCGGCAACCTGATCACCGAGGACGACCTGACGCTCATCGACCGGGCCATCCGGGAGGTGCTGGCCATCGAGGGGGTCAAGGGCGCCCTGGTCATGATCGCCGGGAAGCTGGGGCTGGGAGGGGAGGTCCCCCGGCTGGTGCGGTGCGACGTTCCCCCGGAGCTCATCACCCGCGTCCGTTATTGAAGTCCCGATCTGGGACATGCGTTGAGGGCGCTCATGGGGGACTGAAGCTGGCAAAGGGCCCCGGGCGGGCGCCCGCGCCCGACCAGAGTGTCAGTAGTTATAAGTAGCAATTGCCCATTGATGGGGAGTGCCAAGGGCTATCTTATGACACTCAGGCTGGCCATACCCAACAAAGGACGGCTGAGCGAGAGGTCCATAGAGATCCTCAAGCAGGCCGGGCTGGAGATCGAGAACGGGGACGAGCGCAGGCTCTACGCCAACGTCAAGCGCCAGGACCTGGTGGTCATGTTCCTCCGGGCCCAGGACATAGTCCGGTTCGTGCACAAGGGGGCGGTGGACGTGGGCATCACCGGCTACGACCTCGTGCTCGAGTCCGGGCTGGACGTGGTCGTCCCCTACAGGCTCAACTTCGGGCACTGCCGATTATCCGTGGCGGTCCCCGACACCATGGCCGTCAAGGGACCGGAGGCCCTCCCGGACGGGCTGGTGGTGGCCACCTCCTTCCCGAACCTCACCCGCAGGTACTTCGAGGGTCTGGGCAAGCGGGTGGAGATCGCCCCCATAGCCGGGGCGGCGGAGGTCGCCCCGCTCCTGGGGGTGGCGGACATCATCGTCGACCTGGTGGCCAGCGGCTCCACCCTGAAGATGAACCACCTGCGGGAGCTCGCCGTGATCGCGGAGTCGCAGGCGGTGGTCATCGCCAACCGCGAGGCCTACGAGGGGTGCGAGCAGCAGGTCCAGGAGGTGATCTCGGCCATGCTGAGCGTGACCGAGGCGGAGAACAAGAAGTACCTCATGGCCGACGTGCCCAAGGCCTCCCTGGAAGAGGTCAAGCGGGCCTTCCCCGGGATCGCCGGGCCGACCATCATGAACATCATCGGCCGGGACGACGTGGTGGCCGTGCACGTCGTCATCGACAAGGCGGACGCGTACGATGCGATCAACCAGCTGAAGCGCATGGGCGCCACCGGCATCCTGCTGACCCCCATCGACCGGATGGTTCCCTGAGGTGCGTCGATGGACAGGAACTGGATCCGCTCCACGTGCCGGGACCTTCAGCTCTACTACAACCCCGAGGTGGGGAACAAGCTGCGCATGGACACGAGCACCAACGCCCTGGGCGCCAATCCCGCGGGGATGCGGGCGCTCCGGGAGTGCCATGACCTGGACCTGGGGCAGTACCCCAGCACCTACGGCGACGGTCTCAGGGAGGAGCTGGCCAGGGTGCACCGGCTGAGCAGGGACAACTTCGTCGTGGGCAACGGCTCCGACGAGTCCCTGGACGTGATCATGAAGACGCTGGTGGAGCCTGGGGGGACGGTCATCACCGCCCACCCGGCCTACGTGCTGCACTCCTTCTTCGTCAGCATCAACGGCGGGAGGACGGTCACGGTCGACCTGGACGAGCGGTTCCAGCTGGACGTGGAGCGCATCAACTCCACGCCAGGGAGCCTCGTCCTCATCTGCACGCCGAACAACCCCACCTCCAACACCTTCCGGGACGAGGACGTGCGGGCGGTGATCGAGGGGGCGGCCCGCCCGGTGGTGGTGGACGAGGCGTACGCGGAGTACGCCGGGCGCTCCTTCCTCCCCCTGGTGGAGAGGTACGACAACCTGATCGTCACCCGGACGTTCTCGAAGGCGTACGGGCTGGCGGGGATGCGCGTCGGCTACCTCGCCGCGAGCAGGGAGCTGGCCGACGCCCTGCAGAGGGTCAAGGTCCCGTACTCGCTGAACAAGGTTGGGGAGCGGGTGGCCATCGCCGCCCTCAGGGACCCCGCCTTCCTCGAGGAGAGCGTGCGCGTCGTCGCCGAGCAGCGGCCCTTCCTCGAGGAGGGGCTGCGCGCCCTCGGCTTCCAGGTGTTCCCGTCGGAGGCCAATTACATCCTCTTCCGGCCGACGGTCCCCTCGGAGAGGTTGACGAAGGGGCTCGCGGACAGGGGCGTGCTCGTCCGGGACTTCGGGAAGGTCCGGCGCCTGGAGAACTGCGTGCGCACCACCATCGGCACCCGGGAGATGAACACCGTCCTGCTGGAGAGGATGCAGGAGGTGCTGAGGGAATGCCGCTGAGGATTGAGCTTGCCGATTACGGCGTGGGGAACCTGCACAGCATCCGGAAGGCCCTGGAGAACTGCGGGGCCGAGGTCCACGTGGCGGAGGACATGGCCCTCCTGGAACGGGCGGAGTGCATCGTCCTGCCGGGGGTGGGGGCCTTCGACCGGGCGATGGAGCGGCTGCGCCCCCACGGGGAGGCCATCGTGGAGAGGCTGGACGAGGGCGTCCCCTGCCTGGGGATATGTATCGGCATGCAGGTCCTGTTCCAGAGGAGCGCGGAGGGCGCCTCGCCCGGCCTCGGGTTCCTGGAAGGGGAGGTGGTCCGGCTGAGCGCCCCGCGCGTCCCGCACATGGGCTGGAACGAGGTCGTCACCGCCGATGCGATCATGGACGGCATCGAGGACAGGCACTTCTACTTCGCCCATTCCTTCCGCGGGCGCCCCACCGACGGCTCCGCCGTGGGCCATACCGACCACTTCGGGAGCTTCCCCTCGCTCTTCCGCAAGCGGAACGTCTACGGGACGCAGTTCCACCCCGAGAAGAGCTCGTCGGCCGGGCTGGCCTTCCTCAGGAACTTCGTGCGGTTCGCGGAGGGGTGCGCATGATCGTCGTACCCGCGGTGGACATCCTGGACCACCGGGTGGTCCAGCTGGTAGGGGGGGTCCCGGGGACGGAGCGGGTGGTGCTCCCCGACCCTGTCGCGGTGGCCGAGGGCTGGGAGGCCGAAGGGGCCAGGAGGCTGCACGTGGTCGACCTCGACTCCGCCCTGGGGAAGGGGCACAACGCCCAGGCGATCAGACGGATCGTGCAGGGGGCCGGCATACCAGTCCAGGTGGGCGGGGGTATCCGGTCCTCCGAGGTGGTGGAGTACTACCTCGACTGCGGGGCGGACAGGGTCATCGTGGGGACCAAGGGGCTGAAGGACCCCGCCTGGCTGCAAAGGATGGCGGAGAGGCGCCCGGGGAGGCTTGTGCTGGCCCTCGACATGAGGGGCGGGCGGGTCCAGGCCCAGGGCTGGAGGGAGGGGCTGCCCCTGGGATTGGAGGACGTCTTCGCCACGATCGCCGACATGCCGCTCGCCGGGGTGCTCTACACCAACGTGGATGTGGAGGGGCAGGGCGCGGGCATCGACGCCGGGGCGGTGCGCGCCTTCATGGCGGCCTGCCCGCACCCGACCATAGTGTCCGGCGGGATCACCACCGAGCGGGACCTGGAGGCGCTCGAGGGCATGGGCGTCCGGGAGGCGGTGGTGGGATTAGCGCTTTATACTGGGAAGCTGAATCACAGCGTGATCCGGAGATGAGGCCATGGACCGCAAGACCGAGGTAGTGCGCAAGACCCGGGAGACCGAGGTCCGGTTGAAGCTGGACCTGGATGGGGAGGGGAATGCCGATGTGCGGTGCGAGGAGCAGTTCCTGCGCCACATGGTCGGGACCCTGGCCCGGTACGCCGATTTCGACCTGGCCCTGGAGGCCAGGGGGGACGACGTGCACCACCTGGTCGAGGACGTGGCGATCGTCCTGGGGAAGACGCTCAAGCAGTGCCTGGGCGAATCCCCGATCGAGCGCACCGCCTTCTCCCTCATCCCGATGGACGATGCGCTGGTGCAGGTGGCGGTGGACATCATCGAGCGGCCATACGCGGACGTGGACTGCCCCAACGCCCTGTACGCCCACTTCCTCCGCAGCTTCGCCATGTCCTCGGGGATAACGCTGCACGTCATGGTGCTCCGCGGGTACGACGAGCACCACATCGTGGAGGCCTCGTTCAAGGCCTTGGGCAAGGCGCTGCGCGCCGCGGTCCGCCCGCGCAGGAGCGAGCTCAGCACCAAGGACCGCCCCAAGGTGAGCACGGAATGAGCCTGACCAAGAGGATCATCCCCTGCCTGGACGTCAAGGACGGGGCGGTCGTCAAGGGCGTCCGGTTCCTGGACCTGAAGGACGTGGGCTCGCCGCCGGCGATGGCCGAGGAGTACGAACGGCAGGGGGCGGACGAGATCGTGTTCCTGGACATCTCCGCGAGCGTCGAGGGCAGGCGGACGCTGCTCGGCGTGGTGGAGGAGACGGCCAAGCGGCTGTTCGTGCCCCTGACCGTGGGCGGGGGCATCCGGGAGACAGCGGACGTGCGAGCGGCCCTCAACGCCGGGGCGGACAAGGTATCGATCAACACCGTGGCGGTGCAGCGGCCGGAGATCATCTCCGAGTGCGCCAAGGATTTCGGCTCCCAGTGCGTGGTGGTCGCCATCGACGCCAAGCGCCGCGCGGGCGGGTGGACGGTGTACACGCACGGAGGGCGGAGGGACGCCCAGCTGGATATGGTGCGGTGGGCCAAGCGGGTGGAGGAACTGGGGGCCGGGGAGATCCTGCTGACGAGCATGGACGCCGACGGCACCAAGGACGGGTACGACATCGCGATGACCAGGGCGGTGGCGGACGCGGTCTCCATCCCGGTGATCGCCTCGGGGGGATGCGGCTCGCCGAGGCACATCCTGGAGGTGCTGAGGGAGACCAAGGCGGAGGCGGCCCTCGCGGCGTCCATCTTCCACTACGGGGAGTGGACGGTCGGGGACGTCAAGGAATATCTGAGGAGGAACGGGGTTGAGGTGAGATGAGCGCCCCCAAGTTCGATGCCGATGGGCTCGTCCCTGTCATCGTGCAGGACCACGAGACCAACGAGGTGCTGATGATGGCCTATGCCAACGAGCAGGCGTATCGGGACATGCTGCGGACCGGCTACACCCATTTCTACTCCCGCTCCCGGCAGGCCCAGTGGAGGAAGGGGGAGACGTCTGGGCATGTCCAGGAGATCGTCTCCATCCAGCTCGACTGCGACGGCGACGCGCTCCTCGTGCGGGTGAGGCAGACGGGGGTGGCCTGCCACCTCGGGCGGATGTCGTGCTTCGACGAGGTGCTCTACGGGGACCCCGATGGCACCATGGCCGTGCTCCCCCCGCTCCTGCGGGTCATCCGGGAGCGCAGGGCCGAGCCCCGGGAGGGCAGCTACACGTGCACGCTCTTCGCGGACGAGAACAAGCGCCTGAAGAAGGTGGTCGAGGAGGCGGGGGAGGTGATCCTGGCGGCCAAGGACCGGAAGGCCGAGGAGCAGGCCTGGGAGGTGGCCGACCTCGTGTACCACCTCCTGGTGGCGGTGGAGGGGATGGAAGTGACCTGGGAGGACGTCTACCGGAAGCTGGCGGAGAGGAGGAGATGAGGGCGGAGCTGCACACCCACACCCTGCTGAGCGACGGCGAGCTGCTGCCGATCGAGCTGGCCCGCCGCGCGGTGGTGAAGGGGACGAAGTACCTGGCGTTCACGGACCACGTGTCGCTCAGCAACCTGGAGCGGGTCGTGGCCGAGGGCCGGCGGGACGCCGAGCTGGCGGAGGAATGGGGCATGAAGGTGCTGGCCGGGGTGGAGGTCACGCACGTCCCCGTCCGGCGCATCGACGAGGTCGTGCTCAAGGCGCGCAGGCTCGGCGCGGAGCTCGTGGTGGTCCACGGGGAGACGATAAGCGAGCCGGTGGAGAAGGGGACGAACATGGCCGCCGTGCTCAACCCCGAGGTGGACATCCTGGCCCATCCGGGGCTCATCACCCTGGAGGAGGCGCAGCTGGCCCGCGACAACGGGGTGGCGCTGGAGATCACCTCCCGGAGCTCCCACTGCAAGGCCAACGGGCACGTGGCCCGGATGGCCCAGCAGGCCGGGGCGCCCATGGTCGTGAACACGGACGCGCACGGCCCCGACGACCTCATCGATCTCCCCACGGCCCTGCAGCTCGCGCTGGCGGCCGGGCTGACCCGCGAGGAGGCGGACCGGGCGCTCATCGAGGTGCCGAAGGCCATCATCAAGCGGAGGTGGCGCGGCTGAAGGTGCTCAAGTTCGGCGGCTCCTCGCTGCGGACCGGGGGGTCCATGCGGCAGGTCGCCGGGATCATCATGGCCGAGCGGGAGAAGAAGGCCGTGGTGCTGAGCGCGGTGACGGGCGTCACCGAGATGCTGGTGCAGTTCATCTCCCGCACCCGGAGCGAGGAGGACGTGGACGCCTTCATGCGGGAGATCACCAAGCTGCACGTCGATCTCGCGCGGGACGCCCTGCGCACCGAGAGCGCCCGGGCCAAGGCCGTGGAGGAGCTCGTGGCCAAGCTGGTGAAGCTGGAGCGCATGCTCTACGGCTCCTGCTACATAGAGGAGGTCAACCCCCGCATCCGCGACTACGTGCAGTGCTTCGGGGAACGGCTCTCTGTCATAATCCTCTCGGCCCTGCTGAACGAGCTGGGGGAGAGGGCGCGGCCGGTGGACGCGGACGAGCTGGGCATCATCACCGACGGCCTGTACGGGGCGGCGACGGTCAACATGGAGGCGACGCGCGCCAGCATCCGCCCGAAGCTGCTGCGGATGCTGCAGGAGGACACCACGCCGGTCATCACCGGCTTCTTCGGGCGGGCCCCGGAGGGCTCCGTCACCGTCTTCGGGCGCAACGGGAGCGACTACAGCGCGGCGGCGGTGGCCAACGCCATGGGGGCGTCCTCCCTGGAGATCTGGAAGGACGTGGACGGGTTCATGAGCGTCGACCCCAAGATCGTGCCCTCGGCCAAGCCCATCCCCCGCCTCAGCTACGACGAGGCGGCCGAGCTCGCGTACTTCGGGGCCAAGGTCGTGCATCCCATGACCATGGAGCCGGCCCGCTCGGGCAACATCGAGATCCGCGTCAAGAACGTGTTCCGGCCGGAGGCGCCCGGCACCGCCATCGGCGGGGCCGACAACGTCGATCAGAGCATCAAGTCGATCTCCTGCATGAAGGACCTCTCCCTGGTGAAGGTCTTCGGGGAGGGCACCGGGTACAAGCTCGGGGTGCTGGCCGACGTCGCCTCGCTGCTGCGGAGGGCGGAGATCAACATCTACAGCGTGGTCACGTCGCTGACCTGCATCGCGCTGCTCATCGACCGGAGGGACGTGGCCAAGGCCCAGAAGGTGCTGGCGGAGTCGGGCGCCTCGAGGGTGGAGACGCACACCGGCTTCGCCCTCATGTGCATCGTCGGCGAGGGGCTGGGGCACCACAAGGGGCTGGCCTCCCGCGTCTTCAAGGCGGTGGCGAAGGAGGGGGTGAACGTCGGACTGATCTCGGCCGGCGCCTCGCTGGTCGCCTACCACTTCACGGTGGACGAGGCGGACCTGGAGCGGGCGACGAGGGCGGTCCACGAGGAGCTGTTCGGGTGCTGAGATGATCATAGCGTTCCAGGGGGTGAGGGGGGCGTACAGCGAGGACGCGGTGCGCGCCTGGGACGAGGGGGCCGAGGCCCTGGAGTGCCCCGAGTTCATCGACCTCTTTGACGCGGTGCGCTCCGGCAGGGCGGACCTGGGGATGCTGCCGGTGGAGAACTCCATCGAAGGGAGCGTGACGGCCGCCAACGACCTCCTGTTCCGAAGCGACCTGTGGGTGGTCGGGGAGGTCATGGTGCGCATCAGGCACTGCCTCATCGGCCATCCCGGCGCCGGGGTCCATGACGTGCGGCGGGTGTACAGCCACCCCCAGGCGCTGGCCCAGTGCCGCGACCTGCTGACCTCGCACCCGGAGTGGGAGAAGGTCCCCGCCTACGACACCGCCGGCTCGGTGCGGATGGTCAAGGAGCGGGGGCTGCGGGAGGAGGCGGCGATCGCCAGCCGGCGCGCCGCCGAGACGTACGACATGGAGGTGCTCATGGAGGACGTGCAGAGCGTCCGGGACAACATCACCCGCTTCTTCGTCCTCTCCAGGGAGCGGGGGACGGGGAGGGGAGACAAGACCGCCCTTGCGTTCACCACCAAGAACCGCCCGGGGGCGCTGTTCGACTGCCTGAGGGCGTTCGCGGACAACGGCGTCAACATAACCAAGCTCGAGTCCCGGCCCTGGCGCGGCCGGACCTGGGAGTACGTGTTCTATCTGGACCTGGACGGCGACGTGGAGGACGACCGGGTGGCCGCGGCGCTCCGGGCGCTGCGGGAGAGCGCCTCGTGCGTGAAGGTCTTCGGCTCCTTCAGGAAGGCCGCCCTGCCCTCACTCGGGCCGTAGGGACCGCAGGGGCCTGTCGGCGGTCCAGAACTCCCCGTCCCGGTAGAGCAGCGCCTGGCTGCGGTCGTACCCCTGCACGATGTCGGTGTGCTTTATCTCCCCGAGGTACCAGGTGTGGTCCCCCACCTCGAAGGACTGCGTCCTCTTGACCTCGATGTTCATCAGGCACTCGGCGATGCGCGGGGCCTTGGTCCGCTTCCCCTTTACCGGGGTCAGGCCGGCCAGTTTGAACTTGTCGGTTTCCGCGCCGCTCCTCTCCCCGCATGCTATCACCTTGTCCAGGAGGTCCTTCCCCGGGATGTTCACGGTGAACTCGTCGTTCTCCTCCAGCAGCTTGTAGCTGTAGCGGGCGGTCGTCACTCCTATGCCGATGATGGGCGGACGGACCGAGAACACATTGAACATCCCCACCGTGATGATGTTCCTCTCCTTCCATTCCCTGTCCGCCACTCCCACCAGCACAAGCGGTGCCGGCGGGAGGGCCATCACCGCGCCCATGTGGTCCAGGTCGACCTTGTCGTCCATCCCGATCATCGTATCACATGTAATGGAACGGGACGGCGGGCCTAATAACCTTTTCACCGCCGCCGGATGACGTCCCCCACCACCCGGAACTCGCCGGCCCAGTACATGAGCGCCCGCTCCCGGTCGACGCTCTTGGCCATTTCGGCGTGCACGACCTCGCCCAGGTACCAGACGTGGTCCCCGGCGTCCACCCTCTGGCGCTTGACGCACTCCAGGTTGACCGGGCACTCCTCGATGACCGGGGACCGGATCCTCTTGCCCTGCCGGGGCTCGAGGCCGCATTCCTCGAACTTGTTCACCTCGCGCCCGGAGCGTTGGCCGCAGTAAAGGACCTCCTCCACCAGGTCCTTGCTCGGGACGTTGATGGAGAAGTCCTCGGCGGCCTCCAGCAGCTCATAGGTGTACCGGGCCGGGGACACCCCAATGCCCATGACCGGCGGGTTGAAGGAGAACATATGCACGAGGGCGATGGTGACCACGTTGCTGTTCCCTTTGCCGTCGCTCACCGCGACGAGCACGACCGGGAACGCCGGGAACCCCCTGCACGCCATGATGGGATTGACCTCGCTCTTATCCATTGTTACCCCTCTCTGGTCATTTTTAAGGATGTAAAATAAGCTTTGGGGGCTTGGTTCGTTCCCTTGGAAGGTTCCCTCTGAAAATGGCCAGCGCCGCCAGGGCATGACGCCGTTCCCTTTATTACTCCCGAATCGCCTATCGTGCCGGAGCACCATGAAGGCTAGGATCGGCATAATCGGTGGGACCGGGGTCTACGACCCCGACATGTTCGAGCTCAAGGAGACCGTTCGCCCTCATACCCCCTACGGGCCGGCCTCGGACGAAATCCAGCTGGGGGAACTCAACGGGGTCCCGGTGGCCTTCCTCCCCCGGCACGGCCGCGGGCACGCGATCCCCCCGCACATGATAAACTACCGGGCGAACATCTACGCCCTGAGGCAGGTGGGCGTGGAGAGGGTGGTCTCCCCCTGCGCGGTCGGCTCCCTGCAGGAAGAGTACAAACCGGGCGAGATCGTACTCGTCGACCAGTTCATAGACCTCACCAAGGGAAGGAGGTACACGTTCTTCGACGGGCCGAGGACCGTGCATGTCAGTACGGCCGACCCCTTCTGCCCGGAGATGAACGCGCTGTTCGCGAAGGAGGCGAAGCGGGCGAAGATTCCGGTTCACGCGGGCGGCACGTACGTCTGCATCGAGGGCCCGCGCTTCTCCACGCGGGCGGAGAGCAGGATGTTCAAGGCGTTCGCCGATGTCATCGGCATGACCCTGGCGCCGGAGTGCGCGCTCGCCAGGGAGATGGAGATGTGCTACACGAGCCTGGCGACGATCACCGACTACGACGTCTGGGCGGAGCACCCGGTGGACACGGCCACCGTCCTGAGGATAATGGCGGAGAACGCCGACAGGGTGCGCACGCTGCTGGCCAGGACCCTTCCGAAGATCCCCGAGGAGAGGAAGAAGTGCTCCTGCGGGAGCGCGCTGGCCGACGCCGGGGCGTAAGGGGGCGATGGGCAGGGGCCGATGCCCCCGCGCGTCGCGTTCAGGGCCGGGATCCCTCGAGGGCCCAGGACGGCATCCTTGCCGGCGGGCGATGAAAGACTTTTATTCCGATCAACGGCATACTATTCCGCATGACCTGCTACTTCCGGCACCTCGAGCATGTCTTTGAGAGGGCCGGACTGCAGATAGACATCGACAACCGCAAACGGGTGGACATGATCATCCACGAGATGGCGGGCGTTGACTACAAGGACTGCACCAAGACCTGGAAGGCGGTGCAGGAGCTTCTCAGGGACGAGGACGCCTTCATAGAGCGGCTGCGGACGGAATGCCAGGCCCGCAACATCTACCTGGAGTACTGATCATTCGCCGATGTGCCTTCTATAGCCCTTGGCATCCATGAGCGCCCCTAGCTCGGAGGGGTCGGCCGGCCTGATCCTGGCGATCCATCCGTCGGCGTAGGGGGACCGGTTGATGATAGCCGGGTCCTTCTCGAGCGGCGCGTTGACCTCCACCACCGTCCCGGACACGGGGGCGTACACGTCGGCGGTGTTCTTGACGCTCTCCACCACCGCCAGCACATCGCCCTTTCTTATCTGGGCGCCCTCCTTCGGAAGCTGGATGTAGACGAACTCGGTCAGTTCGTCCTGGGCGTGGTCGGTGATCCCCACGGTGACCATGTCGCCCTCGACCTTGGCCCATTCGTGGTCCTTCGTATAGCGGAGTCCCTCCGGTACCTCGCTCATGCTATCCCTGCTCGCAACGGAGTGCGGATATTTATGCCTCGTGGGGCCGGGACCGACAAGGGATAAATAGCCGGGGCTGGATGGAAAGGGGCATGCGCATCACCGTCAAGGGCGTGGTCCAGGGGGTCGGCTTCCGACCGACGGTGCACCGGCTCGCCCGGGCCATGGGCCTTCACGGGTACGTGCAGAACAACGGTTCCACCGTGGTCATCGAGGTCGACGGGGACGCGGAGGCCTTCGTCCGGAGGCTCCGGGAGGCGCTGCCCCCGCTGGCCCGGTTGGACGAGGTCTCGCTCTCCCCGGGGCTGCCCGATGCCGCCCTGCGGGCCATGGGCTTCAGGATCATGCCGAGCCAGCAGGGCGCCGGAGGGGTGGCGGTTCCCAACGACGCCGCGGTCTGCCCCGCCTGCCTGAGGGAGCTGTTCGACCCCGGCAACCGCCGTTACCTCTACCCTTTCACCAACTGCACCGATTGCGGCGCGCGCTTCACGGTCATCGAGGGCCTCCCCTACGACCGCGAGCAGACCTCCATGCGCCCGTTCCCGATGTGCCCGGAGTGCCAGCGCGAGTACGCCGACCCGGACGACCGGAGATTCCACCATCAGACCATCACCTGCCCGGCATGCGGCCCCCGCTACTACCTTCTCGGCCGGGACGGGGGGAGGGACTACGACGCCCCCATAGCCAAGTTCGCCGCCGGCCTTCACGAAGGGAAGATAGGCGTGGCCAAGAGCTGGGGCGGGATGCACCTGTGCTGCACGTTGGACCAGCTATCGCACATGCGGGAGTGGTATCGCCGGAAGGAGAAGCCCTTCGCGATCATGGTCCGGGACCTAGGGTCGTTGGGACGGTACGGGCGGCCATCCGCGCACGACCTGGAGCTACTCACCTCCGCCCACCGCCCCATCGTGCTGGTGCCGAAGGTGGACGGCGAGGTCACGGAACGGGTGGCGCCGGGGCTCGGGAACATAGGGGTGTTCCTTCCGTATACCTCGATGCAGCACCTGCTGTTCCACTTCCTGGACGAGGACGCCCTGGTGATGACCTCCGCCAACGTCCCGGGCGAGCCGATGGTGCTCCAGGAGGCGGACGCGCTCGCCCTCGGGGCGGACATGTACCTGATGCACGACCGGGAGATCGTCAATCGCTGCGACGATTCAGTGGTGCGCTCCTTTGGGAACAGGACCTACTTCATCCGCAGGTCCAGGGGGCACATCCCCTCGGCCATCCCGCTTCCGGTGAAGGGCGTGGCGGTGGGAGTCGGCGCGCAGGAGAGCGTGGCCGGGGCACTGGCGTTCGACGGGCGCCTCTACGCCACGCAGTACATAGGCGACGCTTCCTCGCCAGGGGTGCTCGAGTTCCTGGAGGGGGCGCTGCGGTACCTGCGGCGCCTGCTCGGCGCGGAAAGGCTGGACGCGGTGGGAATGGACCTGCACCCCGGGCATTCCACCCGGCGGCTGGCGAGGGCGTGGGCGGAGGAGAGCGGGACCGAGGCCGTGGAGGTGCAGCACCATCACGCGCACGCCGCCTCGCTGCTCGTCGAGTCGGGCCTGGAGGAGATGGTCGCCCTGACCCTCGACGGCACCGGATACGGCGACGACGGGGTCGCCTGGGGCGGAGAGGTGCTCCTCGCCGACCTGAAGGGCTACCGCCGGCTCGGGCACCTGGCCGAGGTGCCGCTGCTCGGGGGGGAGAGGGCGGTGTACGACGTGCGCCGGCTGGCGTTCGCCCTCGCCGAGATGACCGGCGGCGACCTGGACTGCTTCCCGGAGGGGGAGGCGGAGGTCCTCCGCAAGATGATGCGCCGCTCCGGGCGCACCACCTCCTTCGGGAGGGCCCTGGACGCCATCTCCTGCTACCTGGGCGTCTGCCAGTACAGGAGCTACGACGGGGAGCCGGCGATGAAGCTGGAGCGATGGCTGGAAGAGGCCGGGCGCCTCGACCTGGTGCCGACCGTCCGGAGGGGCGACGTCATCGACACCCCCGCCATGTTCCGGACGATGATGGAGGCCGGGGGCAGCAGGGCGGACCGGGCGGGGAGCATGGTCCACGCCCTTCTCGAGGGCCTCGTCGACCTAGCCGCGGAGGCGGCGGAGACGGAGGGCGTCAGGCACATCGGCCTCACCGGGGGGGTGAGCTACAACCACGCCATCTCCGCTTGGACCAAGGAACTGGTCGAAACGCGCGGTCTCACGTTCGTCTGCCACGACCTCGTCCCCAACGGCGACGGGGGCATCTCCACGGGGCAGTGCGCCGTCGCTTTGTCCAGGATGGGATGAGCCCCCGTCAAGATGCCCACCGCACCCGCCCTCCCTTCCTCGGATCGGGGCTGGATGGGGGAGGTCGGGGGGGGTCCGATCGACCTTCTTCCGTTGGGGCGCTTCCGCCTCGCCTAGGGCGGCGGGCCTGGGGACCGGCCGGTTGGAGGGTTCGACCAACAGTAATTATATGGCTACGCCCATTCGAGGACGTCAGGGCTGGCGATGAGAAAGCTGATCATCCTGTTGGACGGCGCGGCCGACGAGCGCATCCCGATATTCGACAACCGCACCCCCCTGGAGGCGGCCAGCAAGGCCTTCATGGACAGCGTGGCCAGGGACGGGAAGGTGGGCACCACCGACGGGAAGGACTACACCCACACCTTCCTGCTGGAGCTCCTGACCGGCAGGCCGTACGAGATCCCGAGGGGGGTCATCGAGGCGTACGGGCTGGAGCTGCCGATCGGCGAGGGGAGAGTGGCCTACCGCATGACCCCCGCCAAGGTGCGCGACCACAACGTGGAATGGTACTACAACATCACCTGCGACGAGGAGATGTTCCTGCAGAGGGCCATAATCAAGAACCGCCCCAAGCTGGCCTCCATGGACCCCAAGATCCTGCTCTATCACGGGGGGAAGGGGGTGCTGACGGTCAAGGGGGACGACATCCTGGACCTGCCCAAGCCCCCGGGCCAGGCCAAGCTCGACGGCGCCGACCTGGGGCCCTTTGAGGATTTCGCCAGGGGCGTACAAGACAGCACCGGCGGCATCACCCTCCTGCCCTGGGGAGGGGGGCTGGGCAAGGTGGCGGTGGACATAAGGAGGGAGATAACGAAGGTCCCGGACCTCGCGGTCATCTCCAAGAGCCCCTCCGCCCTGGGCGTCGGCAGGTTCCTGGGCATGCAGACCCATCGGGTGCCGGGGTTCAAGGAGGGGGCGAAGGTGGCCGCCCAGCTATTGGGCAGGGAGGACGTCTTCCTGCATATAGAGGAGACGGACGACATCAGCCACAAGTGCAACCCGAAGGACAAGCTGCGGCTGATCGAGGAGATCGACCGGGAGCTGGCCAGGTATGAGAAGCATTTTCGGAGGTGCGAGGTCGCCCTGCTCATCGACCACGGGGCCTCCTCCGTTACGGGCGAGCACCTGCTGATGAGGGTCCCCTTTGCCGTCCGCGGGCCCAGATGGAAGGGGGACGGGACGGCCTCCTTCCATGAGAACGGCGGGCAGCACTTTCCGTTGGGGGCCCTTCTGGACACCATCCTCGAGGATTGAGCGCCCGGACCAATAGATTAAATATTTTCTTCGCATTGAGTTGGATGATACAGCCAATTCGATTTGGTTGGCATCGAGGGGCGGCGATCATGCGCAAGGCTGACATAATATACGCGTTCGAGGAGCAGGCGGGAAGGAGGTTCGTGGATGGCGTTTGGGGCAAGGTACCCACCTACACGGTCGTCATCGGCAACACCGAGACGGCGAAGGTCCCGGGCGTTTCGGCCGCCGGGGCGGTCCCGGAGATCACCGACTTCACCCCGGCGGCGGACGTCGAACTCCTCCATTACGGCCGGTGCAAGTGCATCGACGGCGTTCCGGTCACCCCGACGGGCGTGCCCACGCCCGGCATAATATCGATGAGCGCGCTGCAGCTGGCGCCCATGCCGACCTTCGTGATCAACGGCGGCGTGCGGGTGAGGCCGCACACCCCCTACTTCGAGATCGAGGGGGAGCCGGGGGAGGATATCCGCACCGGTCGGGCGCTCAAGGACCCCCGGCGGGCGTACGAGAACGCCCTGCAGCTGGGCCGTCAGCTGGCACGGGGGAGCCCCTACCTGGTGATAGGGGAGAGCATCGCCGGGGGGACGACGACCGCCCTCGCGGTCCTGCTCGCAATGGGCTACGACGGCCAGGGCAAGGTCAGCAGCAGCATGATCGACAACCCCCACTCCCTGAAGGAGCGGATCGCCCGGGAGGGGATCGCCAACGCGCCCTTCTCCGCGGAGGAGATGAGGGCTGACCCCCTCAAGGCGGTGCAGGCCGTGGGCGACCCGATGATGCCGGCCGCGGCCGGCGTGGTGGCTGGGGCCGCGGAGAGCGTCCCGGTCCTCATGGCCGGGGGGACGCAGATGGCCGCGGTCATGGCCCTTGTCAAGGGGCTCGCCCCCCATGTCCTGGAGAACGTTGCGCTGGGGACCACCAAATGGATTGTGAACGACCGCAGCTCGGACGTCCGGGCGATCGTGCGGCAGGTCGGCGAGGTGCCGATCCTGGCCGCCGACCTGGACTTCGGGCCCTCCAGGCACGAGGGGCTCGCCGTCTTCGAGAAGGGGCTGGTGAAGGAGGGGGTGGGCGCCGGCGGGATAGCGATCGCTGCCTTCCTGAGCTCGCAGGGGAGGATCGGCGCCAAGACGATGCTGGAGAAGGTGGAGGAGAACTACGTCCGATTGATGCGGATCATGGGCAAGTGAGGCGGGCGCGCAGCTCCCTCTCGGCCTCCCTCAGGTCCCGTACGGTGTTGACGTTCAGCACCACGTCCAAGGTATCGGCCACGTAGTATCCCCCGGGCAGATACTCCCGGGTGAGCATCGCCTGGCGGTCCACGACGCTCACCCCGCAGGGGATCAGCGAGCGGCCGTCCACGCATTCGTAGAAGGTCACGTCCACCCCGAACTCCAGCGCCCTCTCCAGCGGGATGCCGACCGTCAGGGACCTTTCCTTTCTCCTCAAGTACTCGTTGACCACGTCGGCCACTAGCTCGGCGCGCAGCAGCGGCAAGTCGGCCGGGCAGATGAGGACATGGTCCTCGGCGATCCCCTCCGCCGCCTGGATCAGGTCGTGACAGTACTCCGTCCCCGAGGTCTCGAGCACCCTGACGCCCATGGCCTCCAGGTGCTCCCTCGTCCTCGGGACGTTGGGGCTCACCGACACGTACACCGCCGAGACCTCGTCCACCAGCATCAGCTGCTCCAGCACGATGTCCACCATCGGCCTCCCGAGGAGGGGGGCCAGGGGCTTCTCCGCCCCCAGCTCCGCGATGCGCGTCCCCTTTCCCCCGGCGGTGATGAGGGCGGCCACGCTCATAGCCCCACCGCCATCAGCAGTACGAGGAGCACGATCGGCCGGGCGATCTCGTTGGTCGCGCCCAGCACGTCGCCGTTCACCGCCCCGAAGTTCCGCATGGCCACCCTGCTCATGTACAGCCCGACGAGGGAACTGACCAGGGCGCCCACCAGGGCGAGGGCGGCGGCCATCCCCAGGTCCCAGTGCCCGAGCGCCAGGTCGAGCAGGCCCACGGCCCCGAAGGCCAAGAGAGAGGAGAGGACGATCGATGCGAGCGCCTGCTCCCCGGAGGTGTTGGCGACGAACGCGTTGCCCAATCCCTCCCTCGGCCTCCCCGCGGAGGCGCAGAGGACCATGGCGTTCTTGTTCATTATCTCCGCGATCAGCGGGAGGAAGAGGAGTTCCGGCCGGCCCTTGATGGAGCCGAGGGCGGCGAGGCTCAGCAGGGTGAACGTGACCACGTAGCCGACCCCCCCGGCCCCCGTCTTGGAGTCCTTCATGGCGGCCAGCTTCCTTTCCGGGGTGCCTCCGCACACGAGCCCGTCCCCCAGGTCGCTGAGCCCGTCGAAGTGCAGGAACCTGTTCAGCAGCTGGACCGCCGCCAGGGCGAGGGCGGCCCCCGCCAGGGGGGGCAGCCATTCGGCCGCCACGTACATGGTCCCCCCGGCGAGGAGGCCATAGGCCAGCCCTATGAACGTGATCAGATGGAAGCGATGGGAGAGCGCGTCCACGTCCTCCTCCCTGGCCTTGGCCGGGAGGACGGTGAAGAGGGCGACGGCCGCCCTCAGCGCGCCTACGACAGTCGTCCCTCTCCCTCCAGGAGCTCTGAGTAGATGACGGACATGGTCGCCCCTATCAGCGAGGCGACGATGTCGTCCATGAACGGGCCGAGGGTGGCCAGAATGCCTGGCTTCCGCTTGTCGTAGCGGGTGTACTCGAACACGCACTTGGAGCCGCCGATGTACTCGGCGAGCGCAATTCCGAGAAGCTCGTCGGCCAGGAGGTGCACCGGGTCCTCCTGGAACTTCGCCTCGTCAAGGCCGTAGAGCTGGCCATACCGACCCTTGTCCTCCAGGACCAGGGCTGCGGTGAGGAGCGCGTTGACGTTGATGTCCTTCGCCAGGCCCTCGAGCTTGGCCTCGAACATGCGCCGCACCCGCGCCTCGTCCCACGCCGGGTCGAGGGCATCCATCTCCTTGACCGCGGCCCACATGTCGTCGAACGTGACGCCCCGTATGGCCAGGTGCCGCAGGAAGGGCACGGAGTTGCCATTGGCGCCCTTCCAGTTGACAATGGACTCCCCCAGGGCGGAGCGCACGGCCATGGCCAGGGCGATGCCGTGGTCGGAGCCGGTCCCGGACCACAGGCACCTTTCCCCTTCCAGCGGGCAGGCGATCAGCACAGCGTCGCTCGTGGTGCCCGTCCCCGGGATCTGGTGGTCCTGCAATGCGGCGGCCTTCGCCTCCGTGATGGTCATGATGGCGTTGGCGAGCCCGCAATCCGCCAGAGGCCGGTCGGTGACCGCCACGATGTTGATGGTCCCCACCTGCCGATGCGGGACGGACCCTTCGCGGGAGGCCTCCCCCGCCCGGATGGAGTTGGAGATGCCTGCGCTGACCAGCGCTACCGCCTGGGAGCCGTTGTGCTCAACCCCCTTGGCGCAGAACGCCTTGTCCAGCTCGGCGGCGGTCATGAAGCACGCCGTGTCCTCGGGGAGCCTCAGCTCACGCAACAGAGCGCGCAGATGCTCCACCGGGGCCGCATGGTCATAGTGCAGGGGGACCTGGACCATGAGCACGGAGTCCGTCTCCCCGAGCCCTCCGTTGAGAATGGTGGAGGCAAAGGTCCTCATGCGGCGGGGAAGCCTTATCCCCACGTACCTGTACCCGTCCACCGTCCCCCTGTCGATCCTGATCTCGCTCAGCCTCATGTCAACCACCTATGCAACCAGCTATGAGCCCCCAGAGCATATCCTCCATAAGAACCTGCAGGTGCACGCCGACCAGCAGGGAGAGCGGCACCACCACGACGAGCACGAAGAGATACGCCGTCAGGGTCATGACCTTTATGGTGTCCCTGAGCACCTCCGGGTCCGAGGGCAGGGGCCCGTCGCCCAGGACGTACCACCCTATCTTCTCGAACCGGATCCCGAGCCCGCCGGCGAAGGCCGCCATGTGCCAGCCCTTGTTCGGGGAGAGCGTCCGGTCGTGGTGCTTCCGCGCGGCCGCCCATCCGGCCCGCCAGTCCTTGCCTAGGAGCGCCAGCGCCAGCAGGATGAAGGGCACCGCCACCCTGGCCATCAGCCAGTTCGTGCAGTCATCCAGCCTGGCGGAGAACCAGCCCACGTGGCGGTGCCTTTCGTCCATATAGCCGACCATGGCGTCCAGGGTGTTGGAGGCTCGGTAGGCCACGGCCGCGGGCACCCCGAGCAGCCCGTGGTAGAAGAGGGGGGAGAGGATGCTGTCCACGGTGTTCTCCGCCGCGCTCTCCGCCGCGCAGGAGAGCACGTGCCCCTCATCCAATTGGCTCACGTCCCTCGAGACCATCATCGCCGCCTTCTGCCTCCCCAGTTCCAGGTCCCCAGCCAGCAGCGCCGCGCGCACCGGCTCGGTGTGCTTGGCCATGGCCCCGATGGCGAACGTCGTCTTCAGGACCGCTCCGCCGACAAGGGCCCAGGCCAGCGGTCCGAGCGTGTGCCGCACCGCGGCCATGAGGAAGAGTGTCGCAAGGCCGAAGAGGAGGATGACGGCGAGCGCCATGAGCGTTCCGTACGCCCTTTCCCTCGCGGCCTTCCCCCGCGGCGCCCTTCGGTCCAGGAAGGCGATCGCCCTCCCCATCCACACCACCGGGTGCCAGCGGTTCGGAGGCTCCCCGAGGAACCGGTCGATCAGCAGGGCGACGGCCAGGGTAAGCAGTGCGTACGGGACCAGCTCATACATGCATCCTCGCCCCGAAAGCAGTGCTGCGCATCTCCTGGGCGGTTCCCTCGATGGCGGAGATTAGCAGGTCGTTCCTATCCGGGGCCTTGATGCTGAAGCGCACGAACTTGTCGAAGGGGCGGCCGAACGTGGAGCAGTCCCGGACCAGCACCTTGCGGGGGAGGAGGCGCTCGACGATGTCCGCCGCGGCGAACTTGGGATCGCTCACCCGGGCGAAGAAGAAGAAGCATTGGTCCGGGAGGGGGGAGAGCAGCCCGGTGCGGTCGACCGCCCTCTTTATCCTCCCGCGCTCGGCGGCCATCATCTCCGCCGCCCGTTGCACGTGACCCTGATGCTCCCGGAGCAGCCGGGCGCCCACATGCTGCTCGATCGCCCCCAGGTTCCAGGAGGGGCGGGCCCGGTCGAGCATCTCCACGATCTCCGCGCTGCCCACGCCGTAGCCGACCCGTAGCCCGGGGATGCCGAACGATTTCGTCAGCGAGGAGATGATGAAGAGGTTGGAATGGTTCCGGACCTCGCCCATGCAGGACAGGGCCTCGTGCCCCTCCACGAGCTCCAGGAGGGTCTCGTCCAGGAAGACCAGCTTGCCGAACGCTTCGCACTCGTCCACCAGCTCCATGATCCGGCGCCTGGGCTCCACCGTGCCGGTGGGGTTGTTGGGGTTGCAGAGGTAGAGCGCTGTAGCGAGGGGGAGCCTTTCCTTGATGGCGTTCATGTCCAGGCGGAAGCCCTCCCCCTCGATCAGGGGCACGTCCATGATGTTCGCCCCCTGCATGCGGCACGCGTGGGCGTACTCGGAGAACGTCGGCCTGGGGATGATCGCCCTCGCCCTTCTGGAGAGGAACACCTCCGGGAAGAGGCGGATGAGTTCGGTGGAGCCGGCGCCAGCGATGACGTTCTCCGGCGCCACGCCGTGGTGGGCGGCGATCGCCTCCCGGAGGGCCGTCGAGCTGTCGTCGGGGTAGTGGCCCAGGTGCTCGACGGCCTCCTCGACCAGTTGCGGCAGCGCGGCTGGCGGGCCGTACGGGTTCAGGTTGTGACTGAAGTCCTCCACCCCCGGGACCCTCCAGCCCTGTCCCCCGTGGACCGGCCGCTTAATCGGCAACAATTCCTTTCTCACAAGGTCTTTGATCTGCATCGGCGCCCTTCCCCGTGTCCACTGGCCTTAATGGGATGACGAAGATCTCGCCCTTCTCCTTGAAGAGCATCACCTCCACGCCGTACACGGCGCGGATGATCTCCTCGGTGATGACCTCCGCCGGAGGTCCGTAGCTGATTATCCCGCCGTCGCTTATGATGATGACCATATCGGCGTACTTCGCTATGAGGTTTATATCGTGCGAGGCGGTGATCACCGTCACCCCCTGGCGGGAGAGGTCCTTGAGGGCCTGCATCACCTGCAGCTTGAACTTGAGGTCCAAATGAGCGCTCGGCTCGTCCGCCAGCAGTATCTTCGGCTGCTGCACGGCCCCCTTGGCCAGGAGCACGCGCGCCTTCTCCCCGCTGCTGAGCTCCGCAAGCTTGCGGTCCTTGAGATGGGTGACGTGATAGGCCTCCATTGCCTCCCGCACGAGCCGCACGTCCTTCTCACCCTCCCACCAGATGCCGGTGACGAAAGGGTATCGTCCAAGCGCCACGAACTCCTCCACGGAAAGATGGAAGTCGTCCGGGACGTCGGCAGGAATGTTGGCACAGATCTTGGCCACCTCCATCATCTTAAGGCGGTCCAGGTCCTTGCCGTCTATGTAGATGGCACCTTCCTGCGGCTTCAGCACCTTGTTTATGCAGCGCATGAAGGTGGTCTTACCGCAGCCATTGGGGCCCATTATGCCGATGAGCTGGCCCCTCTTGGCATCGATGGTTATACCTTTAAGCGTCTTGGCGCAGAGGGTCTTCTTGGCGCCGTAGCTGAAGGATATGTTGTCCACCTTCACCGTCAGCTCGTCGTCACATGACATATTCCTTGCCCATCCTGATCATCAGGTACCCGAAGAACGGCGCCCCGATGATCGATATTATGGCGCCTATGGGCAGCTCGGAGGGAGCCACCACGGTCTTACATACAATGTCAGCAACCAATAGAATGTTTGCCCCTAATACCATTGACGCGGGCAGTAGCAAACGGTGATCGCCACCTATGAGCATCCTTACCAGGTGCGGGACGATCAGGCCTACGAACCCGATGACCCCGGTGAAGGCCACGCACACAGCGGCGAGCGCTGAGACCATGACGAACATGACCGTCTTGAACCCTTTCGCGTTCATACCCAACTGCCTTGCTTGCTCGTCACCCAGCAGGATCACGTTGAACTCCTTGGCGAACAGCAACATCAAGAGGGAAAGCACCCCCACGACCACGACGATGATCTTCACCGAATCCCAGTTGAGAGAGGCGAACGAGCCGAACAACCAGAACAGGACGCCGTGCAGACGGTCGGCGTTGAAGTACATCAGAATGGTGGTTCCGGCCTGCAGGGCGATGCTGACTATAACCCCGCCAAGCACGTAGCTTATGGGCCTCCCGCCCGCCGCCTCGGCCAGGGCCATGGTGAACATGAACGCACCGACCGCCCCGATGAAGGCCACTATGGGTAAAGAATATTCTGTTAACCCGAGCACTGTCACCCCGGCCAGTCCCGCAAGGGTGGCGCCCAGCGCGGCTCCGGACGAGACACCGGTTATATAAGGGTCGACCAGAGGATTGCGGATAAGGGCCTGCATGACCGCTCCAGCCACTGAAAGCCCGATCCCAACAGCGATCACACCCAGGGCACGGGGTATACGTAGCTGCCAGAGGACCAGCTCCTTGGTGTTCTCATGTTCGCCCCCGTTCTGGATAAGGTTCCAGAGCCCGGACATCGCCTCCTGGAACGAAATGTCCATGGCGCCGGTGGTGAGCGATAGAAGGAAAAGAAGGACGATGCTAAGCGAACCGAAGCCTAGAATGAAGGCTAGCTTAACCTTCGCCCTGCGTGCTTTGGTCCCTTCCATCGCCCATCACCCAAGTTTGACCGCCAGGGCCGGTGCGGTGCACCGGTCGGCGATCGGTTGTTTCCCGTAACACGGGCCAGCTATTAAAATAGCGCCCGAAGTCACGGGGAAGGAGGATACGTTCATTCGAACCGAGACCACACCATTGCCATTGTGTTCGATCCCTCCACCGCGGGCCCCTCAGCCTCAGCTCCCCCATCTGTGGATACCCAGTCGACATAGTCGTCGGATATCACATGCGGAAGGCTGACGTTGAACGCCTCGGGGTGCAGTATCTGCGCCAGAAGCTCGACGGCATCCACCATGCGGGGGCCGGGGCGGGTGAACACGTTATCGGCCTGTCCGGTCATGATATATACCCGCTTGTTCAGGACCGCAGACATCTCGGACCAGATGGTGTCGTTCTCCAGGTCGGAAATGATCTCCTCGCCAGGGGTTGCCAGGTACATCATGGACACCACCAAATAGTCGGGGTCCCGGTCCAGCATGGAATCCACCGCCACCTCGGGCCATCCAGTAAGATCGGCGTACACGTTCAGGCACTTTGCTTTCGACATGACATCGGCGGCGAAGGTCCCATTGCCGCTGGGGTATATGGGATCAAGCCAGACAGCGAAGGACAGCGTAGGTATATCCTCCACGTCCCCAAGGACGGCCTCGATGGCGGCCAGTCTCTCGTTCATGGAATCGATCAGGTCCTCCGACTCCTCCTTGACCCAGCATATCTCGCCGATCATCAAAATTGTCTCGTAGACCTCGTCGAAGGTGATACCTTTGTCCAGCACGATGTATTTCTGATCAGCGGCATCCAGCTGAGGCAGCATGTCTATCTGGGCCTGGACACCTTTGTCGATCATGATGAGGTCTCCCTCGGCGGCGATGACCCCTTCTGCGCTGGGAGTGAAGTAACCGCCGGCGACGGTCAGCGAACCATTGGCCTTCCTGGCATTGACATCAGCGGGCCAGTCACAGTAATCGGTCACCGCAACCAGGCGGTCCCCGATTCCCAAGGCATAAACGATCTCGGTCATGGAGGGAGAACAGGACACGATGCGCGTCGGCGCCTCGCTGGTGGTCACGGTCCTTCCATTGGCGTCTATGACCGATACCGGCCCATCGCTCTCCCCGTCGTCGGGGTTCATTCCCAGCACAAGAACGGTCCCGACGGCCACCAAGGCCAGGACCAGTATGATCGCGATAATCGCCTTCTTATCCATATGGACACCTTTCGTCTAGTTTAGCTGGATGTATTATCCAACTAAAATTGGATATATCATCCAAGTATAAATGAGTTAGCGGTCATTTTTTATCAATGGCACTCCCGTATGGTAGAGAGGGCGGAGAGGAGGTGTCTACATCAAGTTCATCGACGAACTGAGGAACGAACCGATACTGCTGGCCCACCACCCGCTCTGCGGCCGTTTTGATGATCACCTACTTACCATAAGAGGTCGGAAGGTGTGCCGTGGTTGCGTCACGGTGTACCCGACGTTCCTGGTGATGTTCGTTCTCCTGTTCATGGGTCGACCGTCATTCGAGGCCGCTTTCTTCGCATCGCTGTTCCAGTTCTCAATTCAACTGTTACGCTTTGTAAAATCTGGACGTGCGGTCTCCATATTCTTCAACCTGATCCTGGGATCGAGCCTGGCAATGGCAGTGTACTCCGCCATCGTCTGCCCGCCCGACCTGCGGATCTACGTTTACCCGTTCATATTGACCGTGATCGTTGTCTTCGAGTACTTTAAAGGGAAAAGGATGTTGAATAAGTGCAAGGAGTGTCAGGACCGTGCCTCCTATCCCCAATGCGCACGCGGTCGAGAGGATGGACGATCGTAAATAAAGGGATACGAATAAATATTTCCCTTGTTGATTTACACCAAAAGGTGGAATGATATGTCAACCCGACTTTGACAGTTGACCGAGCTAAATTTCACTGGTTATAGGATTTGACAGTTGGTCCAAGAGGTCTCGAACCTCATCGAAAACGCCCGGAATCGGGCGTTTTCTACTAGGTTTCGGAGATGAAATCGGCCAAAATGGCCTTGTTGACATCGTTGAAGTTCGAGTAGAACCGCTTTTTCAGTCCGTTGCCAATCGAAACCACCGTTTCTGTCAAATTTTGTAACGAGGCGATGATGAATTTCGTTGACATGCGTTTTGCTGGCTTGACGAAATAGCGTGTCAAACTGATCATCAGCTGCGCGATGAAGCCGATGAGGAGGACGCCGAAGACGGCGTCCTCCGTCCAAACACGGACAGGCTTGATCTCGACATCGCTCTTCAGCGAATGGAACAGCTTCTCGATGGCGTCCTTACTGCGGTAGATGCGCAGCGCCTCCGTTGCAGCCATGTCCTTGCTGGAGGTGAGGCAGAAACAGCCCTCACGGCCGTCTATGACGTCCGCCAGGAGGAGGCGGAGCGCCTCCTCCTCGTCAATGCCGACCAGTTTCGTCTGGTAATCGTATCTCACGTCCACCAGCGGGTTGTTGATGCGGAAACGCTTGGGAAGCTTCTTACCGCGATCCAGGCTGCTCTGGATAGCGACCGCCTCGGCAAGAAGTCGCTCCGCCTTGCGGCGGCGCGACTTCAGATGATCCGTCTTCAGCTTCTCCGAGAAGAAGTAGTAGTTGACGCGACTGGGAAACACTCGTTTCAGAGCATAGACGCCGTTTTCGGCGTCTATGCACTCCCAGGTGTCCTTAGAAAACGCCTGGAATACCGCATCGTCGGAAACGTTCAACTTCTTCGCAGTGAGATAGTCGTTACCGTCCAGTTCGATGCGGTCTAAGTTCGTCTTATCGTTCGCTCCCCGGTCGAACACGACCAGGGAGCCAGGCGCCAGCAGGCGCCTGACCTGGCCATACGTGGCTTTCATGTGCATCTGGTCGTTCATGTTCCCCGCTTCGACCGTGAGACCGATTGGAACGTCATAGGGCGGCGCCAGCTGCGCCGCCCCGAGCGTCAGTTGACGCTCACCGGGATTGTGATCTCGCGAATAGCCGTACTTCGCAAGCTTCGCCATGTCGCCGTAATAGACGATAGACGTCCAATCCAGCAGGACGTCTGTACGCGGACGTCCTAGAAGCTCCAGGACGTTATCCTGGAGCTCACGTATGATGCGTTCCCGGTTCCGTCCCAGCGTCTCCACCGCCCGGTACAGCGTCTTGGCGTTGAACTTCCGGATCCCGTAGTGCTCCAAGATCTCCTTCCGGTTCATCCACTCGCTAGCCTGCAGGACGCTGAAATTATCGCCCAACTGGTCGACGAGCATGCCACGGACAAGGGCATCGAGCGCGATGCCCTTGCTCTTGTGCCGTCCGATGATGTCGTTCAACCCCAATCGCTCGTACCAATCGTCCACCATCAGCGTCGTTCCGATGGAAAACGATTTATTCTCGTTCGGAGTAAGCTGAGTTGTCCTCAGCTTGGTCTGTTTTCTCACAAATCCAGTAAAGGTTGAGGACACCTTTAATTTCTACTCATTTCGCTGGAAGCGGAAGCGTCCAGCATTAATGCATCAATGAACTCTTCCCAATTTCGATATGATCAAGTGTCGAAGTCAGGTGTCAAAGGAATTCACTGGAAGCTGGGTGATCGTAATCATCCTGATCATCATATGCTGGCCTGCCGCGCTCATCTACTTCCTCATGAAGTATGAGGAGCGCCCGCAGATGGGACCGGGTTACTACGGCAACCAGCCGTACCAACAGCCGTACCAGCAACCCCCCCAGCAATACCAGCAGCCTCCGCAACAGTACCAGCAGCCCGCCCCTGGGAACACCTGCAGCAGCTGCGGAGCCGGTTTCGAGCCTGGCGCCCAATTCTGCCCGAAGTGCGGCAACCGCCTCTGAGCGATCTAAACCACATCGAAAAGCCTTCGGACCTGGTCAAGGTCCCAGGCCTCTTCCCATTTTTCCAGCACCCCGCCCAGTTCTTCCATCCAATGCTGCCTTATGTCGCCAGGACCGGAACCGTCACATGAAGTTCTCGTCATATCCAACGAATCCTCGGCCGGGGCTCTGAACCGGACCATCGGCAGCACGCCGAGGCAAGGCATATCCATGCGGGACTCCAGCTCCTGTATCCCTTCCTTGAGTATTGAAACATCACCGCGGAAGCGGTTGATCACGAATCCCTTCAAAAGGTCCCGCTCCTCCTCGTCCATGAGAAGATAGGTACCGTAAATTCCGGCGAAAACGCCACCCTTCTCGATGTCCCCCACAAGAATGACGGGCGAACGGGTGGCCTTCGCCAGCCACATGTTGCTGACGTCCTTGTCCTTGAGGTTCATCTCCACCGGGGAGCCCATGCCCTCCATCAGCACCAGCTCCCTGCCCGAGGCGTTGTTGCGGAACGCGGTGAGCACCTGTTCCCTCAGCGTAGCGATCATCTCGGAGGTGCTCGCCCCGGGACCGAGGTCCCTCCACGGTATTCCGCGGAGAACGACCTGGCATTGCCCGTTGCCCTTCGGCTTGATGAGTATGGGGTTCATGTCCGCCGACGGTTCCAATCCACAGGCCCAGGCCTGGTAGGCTTGCGATATCGCCATCTCCTTTCCGTCCGCGGTGACGAACGAGTTCAACGAGACGTTCTGAGCTTTGAACGGAACGACGTCCACGCCGCGTAAGGAGAAGTGCCGGCACAACGCGGCGGTGAGGGTCGTCTTTCCCGCCCCGGAGGTCACCCCTTGGACCATCAGTTTACGGACCATCGTCATCACCTCTGAGCATCGCATCTAGATCGAGATGCTCTTCCACCATCGCCGCCAAACGGTCCAATGAGGAATCGATCTCGGCATCATGGTCCATACCATTGATCGTTTCGGGATCATGGTGCTCGATCATGGAAAGGAAGTATCCACGGAACGCCGGCAGGTCGAACACCCCGTGCAGATAGGTCCCCATGATCTTCCGCTCACTGTTCCAGGAACCTTCCTCCCGTCCGTCCGGCTGCATATGGAAAAGCGGTCGCTCCTGCTGTTCCGTACGGCCCATGTGTATCTCGTAACCGCGGACCTCACCGCCGTTCGCCAGCGATCCCAGCACCTGGACGGTCCTCTTGTCGTACGAATCGAAATGAGTGACTGCGTCCAGCAGCCCCAGACCATCGATCTCCGATGGACCGCTGCCTTCCAGTCCATGAACATCGAATATCTTCCGGCCGAGCATCTGGTAGCCGCCGCATATGCCCAGTATAGGGACGGAACCCGCCCTGGCCAGTATGGCCGCGGCCATGCCGCTCTCGTTGAGCCACCGCAGGTCCTGAACTGTGTTCTTAGTGCCAGGAACGATGATGGCGTCCACCGATCGCAGCTCCTCCGGCGTTCTCACGAAGATTACCTTGACGCCTTCCTCCAGGGATAACGCGTCAAAATCGGTGAAATTGGATATCATAGGCAAACGGACCACCGCTATGGCGATCGTTCCATCACCGTCTTCGCGTTGGTCGAGGTCCATGGAATCCTCGACCGGCAGGTATAGGGAAGGAAGATGCGGAAGCACCGCCAGCACCGGCACCCCGGTAATTCTCTTCACCATGTCCAGGGATCCGCCGAGGGAGCCGCCCCCCGGGCACATGTTGTTGATGAGGATGCCTTTGAATAGCTTGCGTTCCTCATCGTCCAGCAGCATCAGCGTTCCGATCGCGTAAGCGAAAGCGCCACCCCAGTCGATGTTAACGGCCAGAAGGCAATCGGCCCTGGCCAGCTTGGCCACGTACATGTTGGCCACGTCCCGCCCCCGCAGATTGATCTCGGCGGGCGACCCGGCGCCCTCTATGACCACCACGTCATTTGTTCGGACCAATCGTTCCAGATTACGGGCGATGATTGCCGGAGCCTCATTGGGAACGAATTGGGAGTAGTACTCCTGCACCGTGCAGTCCTTATACGGCCGTCCTTCCACGATCACCTGGGAGGTCGCCCCGCCCTTGGGCTTCAATAGGATGGGGTTCAGCTCCCCTCGCGATCGCGTTCCGGCCGCTCGGGCCTGCAGGTCCTGGATGCGGGCGATCTCCTCCCCGTCCGCAGTGACCATGGAGTTCAGCGACATGTTCTGGGACTTGAACGGGGCGACCTTCAGGCCACGGTTACGGAAGGCCCGGCAGAGGGCGGCGACAAGAAGGGACTTGCCGGCCCCGGACGTCGCTCCGAGCACCATGATGGTCTTGGCCCTCTTTCGGTGCCTCATTTCCAGCTCCTCCTTCAGGCGGGCTCGGGAATCACGACTTAGATCGTTGAGGTTCTCCTTGCACAGCAGGTCGTACAGCGAACGGGCCACGTCCTCTCTGTGGGTCCAGAGGCACTTCTGACACGACCATACCATCCCTCCGGTACGACGAGAGATGACGAACTCCCCTAGGACGGGGTCCTTACAGGGATAAAGGGGGCAGAAGCAGAAGGTGCAGTTCTGGTCACGGTGATGGCATGGGAAATACTGGCAATCGGTATTCCCTCCGGTGATCCCCCTCTCCATCTGAGACCGCATCTGCGCGATGTTATTGGAGAAGTTCTCCTCGGAATCATCATGGCCGTTCCCAATTGGATTAATCATCCAACTAGGGCAGCCGCTTCAAGAGATAATATTTTATTGTCTCGATCCCCCGACGCCCCCTCGGTTCTCGGCCTCTTCCACGAGACGCAGTACCGCGCTGCGCTGCAGGACGGTTATGATGGGGATCTCGAACACGATGGCGGTCCTCTCATCGTTGACATTGTACAGGAGAATGGAACGAATCCCGTCCACCAGCATCACCAGCTCGACCCTGTACACCTCGTTGACGGCATGCAGCTGCCCGGTGAACAGCTTGCGGTATGTCTCGTCCAGAAGGTCCTCCCCCAGCTTGGGCTCGACAATCCTGGCCCCGGGCAGGACCTGGGAGAAGGCCTGGGCGTCCTCGGGGACCATGCATAGGACGGACACTTCCGGCGACAGGTCCCGGAGGTCCTTGAAGAGGGAACGGAAGAGCGATGTCCTGGTGCATATGACGATCAGCTCCGACCTGGCCTCGTGGATCATGGTCCGGACCTGGTCCTGAATGCTTATCTCGCCCTTGATGTGCCACACCGGGAAGGTCCTCTCCCTGGCCTTCAGGCTGAGGTCCCTCACCCCCTCGTAGACCACGGCGATGGACTCCTCCAGGTCCTTGCGCAGTATGCGTATGAAGCGGTCCGGAGGGACTGCGCGGTAATATCTCGGCTTTCCCTGCCAGACCTCCACGATCCCGCGTCTTTCCAGAGACTCCATTATGTTATATATACGCGGACGAGGCACACCGCTGGCCTCGTGTACCTGGCGGGCGGTGCCCTCGCTGAGCCCTACCAGACCTATGTACGCCCGAGCCTCATACTCGGTGAACCCTAACCTGATCAGCTCGGCCACCGACCTGTCCAGCATTGTAACTATGATAGTTACAACAAGTACAAATAGCTACCTTCGCCTGGGCCGCCCTGATGCTTCCCTAGGGCGGGAGGCGTCAATTGAAGCAATGACAAGGAGGATGGTCGTTATGAGATCCAAAGGGCTCATCGGTTCATTTAGGGGCATGTTCGGGAAGAGGGACCTCGCGCAATTGCTTGTCCTTGTTATCATAACGACGATAGTCATGTCTCTGTTCGCCCTGGCGTTCGAAAAGGGCCCAACGCAGGATATCCCGGTGGACATAGTGAACATGGACGCCACAGCCCCTGGACCATCGGTCTCCACGACCATGATCGGGCTCCTGGGCTCCGGTTCGACGGTACGTATCGAGAACATGTGGGACCACGCGACGGCCGACGCCCTTCAGCGCTCCATGGACGACCTGGGATCGGGAAAGGTCAGGGCGGTGATATTCTTCGGACCGAACTTCACCATGGCCATGGCGGCCTGGGCGGCCCAGAACGGAAGCGGGGTCCCTGCGGAACTCACACTGTACCTGGATAGCTCCAACCCGGTGGCCTCTGCGGCGGTGCAGGCGGACGTACAGCGGGCCGCGCAGATGGTCGCGATGTCGATCTTCCACGCCTCCCTGCCGGTGAGGGTGGTCCCGACCACCATGTACGGCGAGGGCACGGACATGAGGGACTTCATGGCGCCGGCCATAGCCGGCCTGCTGATATTCATCCTGACGCTGATGCCGGTCATGATGGTCAATGGGAACGGGGAGCGCATCGGGACGGCCGGGAGGGCGGTGGCATCCAAGACCCTGATCTCATTGGCGACGGGTTTGGCCCTTGGCATCACGGTCCTTGGCGTGACATGGGCGTTCGGAATACGAATGGAGGGGAACCTGTGGGCGGCCATCACCGTCCTCACCCTATTGGCCTTTGCCAGTGCCAGCCTGGGTCAGGTGCTGGCCGTTCTGTTGAGAGGGAGGGGGGCAATAAACCTGGTCATATTCCCATTCCTGCTGTGCCCGGCGATCCTGTTGGGAGGGATGGTCATTCCGGTCTCGGCCATCCCTTCGTACCTGCTTCCGGTGTCCTACGCTTATCCACTGACCTATGCCATTGAGGGGACCAGAACGGTCCTGCTTGGAGGTTTCGGATGGGGCGGATGCTGGCTGGAAATAATGGCGCTCGCATCTTATGGGATGATATGTACGATCGCGGCCTGGGTCCTGGAAAGAAGGAAAGGGACGGGCGTGTGAACCTGGGCGCCCGCCTGCCACTGCCCCCGTCCCCTGCAATGTTTTAAGCACATGTTCGCTTACTGCCATCCGAGAAAGATGGCACCGACGGCGGACTCCTTCCGAACCAAGAGCGTCCTCGAGCTGAAGGACGGACCACTGAGCTACTATTCGCTGAAGAAGCTAGACTCCCGCATAGAACGATTCCCGTTCTCCATCAAGGTGCTTCTGGAGTCCTTGCTACGCCAGGAGGATGGAACGCTCGTGACCAAGGAGGACGTCCAGAAGCTTCTGGCCTGGACACCTGCCGGCAACGATGAGGTGGACATTCCGTTCATTCCGGCCCGCGTGGTCCTGCAGGACTTCACCGGAGTACCGTGCGTCGTGGACCTGGCGGCCATGCGGGACGCCCTGCGGGAGATGGGCGGAAACCCATCCCGGATAAACCCCCTGGTGCCTGTGGACCTCACCATCGATCACTCCGTACAGACGGATTATCACGGTACCTGCTACGCCCAGGACCTCAATGAAAAGAAGGAGATGGACCGCAATCTGGAGCGGTACTCGCTTCTGAAGTGGGCGCAGGGTTCGTTCAACAACTTCAGGGTGGTCCCGCCGGGGAACGGCATCATACACCAGGTGAACCTGGAATGCCTGGCGTCCGTGGTCGCGAGCCGGGACGGCGTGGCGTTCCCCGATTCGGTCTTCGGGACCGATTCCCACACTACCCAGGTGAACGCCCTCGGCGTGCTAGGGTGGGGCGTGGGGGGCATAGAGGCGGAGGCGGTCATGCTCGGCCAGCCCTATTACATGCCATTGCCGCAGGTGGTGGGCTTCAGGCTCACCGGGAAGCTGGGGCCGGGGGTCACCGCCACCGACATGGTGCTGACCGCGGTGGAGATGCTGCGGAGGAAGGGCGTGGTGGGCAAGTTCGTGGAGTTCTACGGACCTGGCATCAAGGGGCTGTCGCTCCCGGACCGCGCGACGCTGGCGAACATGGCCCCGGAGTACGGCGCGACCATGGGCTTCTTCCCGGTGGACGAGGTGACCATCGCCTATCTCAAGCAGACCGGGCGGGAGCGCCTCTGCGAACTCGTCGAGCGGTACTGCAGGGAGCAGGGGCTCTTCTACGAGGGGCAGAGCCCCGCGTATAGTGACCATCTCGAGCTGGACCTCAGGACGGTGAGGCCGTGCCTGGCCGGGCCAAAGCGCCCCCAGGACCGCATCGAGCTGGCCCGGATGAAGCAAGGGTTCCAGGAGATGATGGCAAGGCAAGGAGGGCAGCGCCAAGGCAGGCTGCTGAGGGATGGGGACGTCCTCATCGCCTCGATAACTTCGTGCACCAACACCTCCAACCCGTCCGTGATGATGGCCGCCGGGCTCCTCGCCAAGAGGGCGGTGGAGAGGGGATTGCGCCCCCACCCGAACGTGAAGACGTCCCTGGCCCCGGGGAGCAAGGCGGTGACGGCCTATCTTGAGAAGGCCGGCCTCCTTCCCTACCTGGAGGCCCTGGGGTTCCACGTCGTGGGGTACGGGTGCATGACGTGCATCGGCAACTCCGGCCCGATCCGGCAGGAACTGGCCGAGGACATCGAGGCCAACCGCCTCACGGTGGCGGCGGTGCTCTCGGGCAACCGCAACTTCGAGGGCCGCATCTCGCCGCACGCCAAGGCGAACTACCTGGCCTCCCCGCCGCTGGTGGTGGCCTACGCCCTCGCCGGAACGGTCGACCTGGACCTGGAGCATGAGCCGCTGGGCGTGGACCCGAACGGCATGCCGGTGTTCCTGAGGGACCTCTGGCCGACGGCGAAGGAGGTCAAGGCGGCGCTGCGGAAGGTCACTCCGGCCATGTACCGGAAGGCCTACTCGACCGTCTTCCAGGGGAGCGAGCTGTGGGACGGCGTCCCCGCCCCCAAGGGGGAGACGTTCGCCTGGGACCCCGCCTCCACGTACATCCGCAAGGTCCCCTTCTTTGACGGCATGGCCGAGGAGGCGGGGGGGCCGGCGCCGATCCGAGGGGCCCGGGCCTTGGCGGTGCTGGGGGACAGCATCACGACCGATCACATCTCCCCGGCGGGGGAGATTCCGGCGGACAGCGTCGCCGGCCAGTACCTCATCTCCCTGGGGGTTGGGGAGGATGCCTTCAACTCCTATGGGGCGCGCCGCGGCAACCATGAGGTCATGGTGCGCGGGACGTTCGCCAATCCCAGGCTGAGGAACGAGCTGGCGGGCGGAAGGGAGGGCGGATACACGACGCTGCAGCCGGATGGGACGCCGATGGACATCCACTCCGCCTGCGAGGAGTATAGGCGGAGGGGCGTGCCCCTCATCATACTGGCCGGGAAGGAGTACGGGACGGGGAGCTCCCGGGACTGGGCGGCGAAGGGGCCGTACCTCCTCGGCGTCAGGGCAGTCATCGCCGAGTCCTTCGAGCGCATCCACCGCAGCAACCTGGTGGGCATGGGGATCATCCCGCTCCAGTTCGAGCCCGGGCAGGGCGTCCGCTCGCTCGGCCTCGATGGCACCGAGGAGTTCGACGTGGAGCTCGAGTTCAAGCCCAGGGCGCTCGCCAAGGTGACCGCGCGGAAGGGAGGGAAGGGCATCGAGTTCAACGCGATCGTCCGCATAGACACCCCGGTGGAGGTGGAATACCTCCGCAACGGCGGCATCCTCCAGACCGTGCTGAGGAAGCTGACGGCGTAACCTCATTATAATCGCGAGGGCGTTGCGCCACCGTCATGAGCGACGGGGAGGCGGTCATCGAGGCCGAGGGGCTCACCAAGGTGTATCCTGCGGCCTTCAGGCTCTTCGGGGACGGGGGAAGGGAGAAGCTGGCCGTGGACAACGTCACCTTCAACGTTCGCCGGGGGGAGATCTTTGGGCTCCTGGGCCCGAACGGCGCGGGGAAGACGACCACGGTCAAGATGCTCTCGACCCTGCTCATCCCCACCTCCGGCACGGCCACCGTCCTGGGGCTGGACGTGGTCAGGGACGCCGGGAAGCTCAGGTCGAGGATCAACCTGGTCTCGGGGGGCGAGCGCGGGCTGTACTTCCGGCTCACCGGCCGCCAGAACCTTGAGTTCTTCTCGGACATGTACCACGTCCCGCGGGAGGAGAAGCGGAGGAGGATCACGAAGCTGCTCGAGATCGTCGGGCTCACCGAGGCGGCGGACGTCCGGGTGGAGGAGTACTCCCGGGGCATGAAGCAGCGCCTGCACCTCGCCCGCGGGCTGGTGAACGAACCGGAGGTCCTATTCCTGGACGAGCCCACGCTCGGCCTCGACCCGGAGATCTCCAGGGAGACCAGGGCGCTGATCCGCCACCTGTCCGAGGAGGGCGTTACCATCCTGCTCACCACCCATTACATGTTCGAGGCAGACGAGCTCTGCGATCGCCTTGCCATCATCTCCGAGGGGCGCATCAAGGCCCTCGGCTCCCCGTACTCCATGAAGGAGGCGGTGCGCAACGACTCGATCATCGAGGTCGAGGCCCGGGAGCTCGGGGAGGCCCAGCGGCGGGAGCTGGCCGATCTGCCCGGCGTGTCCGCGGTCTCGGTGGAGCACCTCGAGGGGCGGCAGCGGGCCAGGATCGTCGTGGCCAACGCCCCCGCGCTCATCCCCACCGTCGCGGCCATGCTGGAGAGCCGCAGGGTGATCAGCATCCGGGTGGACCAGCCCACGCTCGAGGACGCCTACATCAAGCTGGTGAACGGGAGATGATGAGCGTCCGGGCCATGAAGGCCGCCCTCAAGCAGCAGGCCATCCATTTCTTCGTAGACCCCCAGTGGGTGATCCCGAGCATCATCGCCCCCTTCATCTTCACCACGGTCACCTTATTCCTGTTCAGGCACACCGGGGGGGACCTGATGCTCTACGCCGTGCTGGGGGGAGGGGTGCTGGGCATGTGGGGGAACACCATCCACAGCAGCAGCTGGTCCATCGGGTACGACCGGATGAACGGCACGCTGGAGGCGATCATGGTCACCCCCGCCCCCCTGTCGTCCGTGGTGTTCGGCCGATGCCTTTGGAACGCCTTCCTCGGGCTGCTGAACGCGCTGGCCGTCTTCCTCGTGGCCCAGTTCGCCTTCGGCATCGACGTCACCGTGCGGGACCCCCTCGGCTTCCTGGTGGCCCTGGCGGCGACGCTCCTCTCCCTGGCCGTGCTAGGCATGGTCTTCGGGGCCTTCTACGTGGTCACGCGGGCCTCCTCCGCCCTCTTCCAGATGCTCGAGTACCCGATCTACGTCCTCTCGGGGGCGATGTTCCCGCTCGTGGTCCTGCCGGAATGGTCCAGGCCGTTCTCGTACGCCCTCCCGGCCACATGGGGGGCGGAGGCGCTGAAGATCGCCTCCCTGTCCGGGTACGACCCGCTCGGCCTGGGATACATGGGCGCGCTGGGGCTGACGGCGCTCACGACCCTCGTCTTCCTTCTGGTCTCCCTCTGGCTCTTCTCCTTCCTGGAGGGGAGGGCCAAGGTGAACGGCACACTGGTGAGGTACTGATATGATGCGGAACGTGACGGGGGTCAAGGCATCGGCCCTGGTGGCCATGCGCTCGCAGTTCGCGGTGGTCGGCCCGGTGCTATGGCTCATCCAGATCCTTTCCACCGCCCTCTTCCAGATGTGGTTCTTCGTGCTAGTGAGCGATTTCGCCGGCGACCCCGCGGCCGGGCCGGCCTACGTGGCCTTGGGCAACGCGGTGTCCTCGCTCACCTATGCAGCGGTGTACGGGGTGACGATGGCGGCGGGGTCGGAGAAGCACATCGGGACCATGGCCAGCATCCTGGGCACCCCGACCCGCATGTACTATGTCTTCCTGGGGAAGGGGGCGTATCAATCCGTAATAGGGCTGTTCACCGTCACGGTCTCCCTGCTCCTCTCCTCCTGGCTCTTCGGAGTGGACCTGTCGGGCGCGGACCCCCTGACCCTCGCGACGGTCCTGGTGGTCACCTGCTTCGCCATGGTGGGGTTCGGCATGGTCATCGGCAGCGTCGGCGTCTACCTCCGCTCGTCCATGGTCCTCGGCTCCATCGTGCTCTACCTGGGCCTGCTCCTTTGCGGGGTGAACTTCCCGATAGCGTACCTGCCGGGGTGGCTCCAGCCGGCCTCCTACGCCTTCCCGCTCACCTACGGGGTGGAGGCGGTGCGGCGTGTGGCCATGGGCGCCGGGCTGGCGGACGTGTCCCATCTCCTCATCGTCATGCTTGCCATGGGGGCCGCGTTCTACGTCCTGGCATACCTGCTCTTCGAGGTGTTCGAACGACTTGCCCTGAGGCGAGGCTCCCTGGACATGTTCTGAGCCTGGAGGACCGCGCCCGCTTAGGGATCGGGGAACGCCAGAGCACATCGTCCCTGCCCGGGGCTGGGACCGAGTAGCCGGTCCCTCAGCGGGAGCCGCGGCCTCGCCGATGTCATCTCGGCGTTGGGACTGGCCCTTCCTTGCGCGCCAGGTTGACGTCCCCGACGGGGATCCAATCGTCCAGGGTATGGAAGTCGCGGCGGGTGAAGCGGAAGGGCGGAACCTCCTCGAACCGATCCACCCAGACCAGGACCAGGTAGCGCCTCCCGGCCATCTTGAGGAACTGCCTTTCGGAGAGCCAGAGCGAACGGCGGTACCTTTCCAAGATCTCCACGCTCTCCTCGTGGCCGAGCTTGGGGGAGTCGTAGACCTCGGTCACCCTCCCCCGACCGTAGATGATCTGCCGCCCATCGTTCTCGGTGAAGTAGAGCATGTCGCCCACCTTGACCTTGCCATAGGGGGAGCGGCGCCCGTTGAACGCCCGGCCGACCATTGTCTTCTTGCCCTGGCGCATCGCCTCCAGGGCGCCGGCGGCCTTGTCCAAGTAAACGATGTGGTCCATACCGTTCCCTCATCGGCTTGGAAGGATAAATGTTGATTGCCCCGGGGTCCGCCTGGAAGGGAAGGAGCACCGGAGGAAATGCCCCTTAGGAGAGGGGGCGATGCCCAGGCGCCTCCAGGATGCCTCCGCGCAGCTCAGGAGGGGCGTCTGCCCCGCGGTTCATGGGAACGCATGGCCATAGGAGGGCGCGACGGGCGTGACCTGCCGGGGGCGGTGGGGCCGTCCCCTTCCCCGGGGATGCGGCCCCTCCACCGCCCTCGTTCCGTCAGGGAGGGCGTAAGCGCAACCTCTAACCGTTCCGACGGCCTACGGGCACCCATGTGCCTGGTCCCCGACCATGAGATAGAGGCTCGCCTCAGGGATGGTTCCCTGGTGATCACCGAGTTCATGCTGGAGTGCCTGACCCCCAACGGCTACGACCTGCGGGTGGCCGAGGCGAGGTTGGAGGGGGAGGAAAGCGTCACCTCGGGCACGTTCGTCATCCCGCCTGGGAGGCTCTTCTTCGTCTCCACCGTGGAGAGGGTGGAGCTCCCTTCAGACCTGGCGGCGCAGCTATGGGCCCGGACATCATGGTTGAGGAAGGGGCTGCTCATGGGGCTGGGCAAGGTGGACGCGGGCTTCCACGGGACGCTGACCTTCAGCGGGCTCAACGCCTCCTCCGCCCCGGTCGACCTGCCCATCGGAAGCCGGATGGTGCAGATGGTGCTGGAGCATATGCACTCCCCCGTGGAGCGCACGTACGAGCGGCGCAGCGGGAACTACCAGGACCAGGCGGGCATCACGCTAGAGCCATCCGGAGAGCAGTAGGTCGGCGGAGAAGACCGAGGCCGTGGGCGAGTAGGTCCTGAGTTCCTCGCCCCTGAGCACCTCCAGCTGCACGCCCATGCCGTTCGCCTTCAGCACGAGGTCGTCCAGGACCCCCTGGAAGTCGCCCCGGTCGCAGATGTGGTAGAGGTGCATCGTCCCTCCCAGGTTCAGCCGGGTGAGGGCGTCGGCGAAGAAGTCGACGGCTGAGTGCGGGAGGTTCATGATGACCCGGTCGGCGCACGGCAGGTCGAACACCCATTGCCGGGCGTCCCCCTGCAAGGGCACCACGGTGCCCACCTTGTTCAGGGCGACGTTCTCGCGCATCAGCTCCACCGCGGCGGGGTTGAGGTCGATGGCGTAGACGACGCCCGGCCGGGCGAGCTTGGCGATCATGATGGCGAACGGCCCCACGCCAGCGAACATGTCAACCACCGTCTCGCCGGGCTTGACCAGCGCCGCCACCCGCCGCCGCTCGGTGGCGAGCCGGGGGTTGAAGTACGCCCGCCGCGGATCGATCTTGAAGCGCAGCCCGTGCTCCACGTGCACCGTCGCGCTCGCGTCCTCCCCGGCGATGACCTCGAGGTCCAGCACGCGGAACTCCCCGACGACCCCGCGGTCCAGGAACGCCGATCGCAGGCGCGGGGACGCCCGGAGCAGGGCCTCGCCCACCTGGGAGGCGTGGGGGAGGAGCTCCTCCGGCAGGCGGATGACCGCTATGTCCCCCAGGATGTCGAAGGAGGTGGGGAGCAGCGCCCTCAGCCCTTCCGGGACATCGGCCAGGACCTTGTAGTCCCTCTCCCCCCTTTTTCTTTCCTTGAAGTCCCGCTCCTCGGTCCCCATGCCCTCCGGCGCGGCGAGTACCGGGAGGTAGATATGATCGTCGTCCCTGTCGACGTGCAGCGCCCGGTCCAGTAGTCCTTCCTCTAAAAGCTTTTTACGGACGGACTCTCCTTCCCCCCTCCGGACCCTGACGCAAAGGGAGCGCACGGTGATGCCATGGGAGAATTGCTATTTGTTGGTTTAGGGCTGGGAGGGGTGGACGACCTGAGCGCCAGGGCGCTGACCGCCCTGAGGGGATGCGACCAGGTGTTCGGGGAGTTCTACACGTCCCACCTCATCGACTCCACGCCCGAGGACCTGGAGAGGGCGATAGGCAGGAAGGTCCATCGCCTCTGCCGCAAGGAGGTGGAGGAGGATGGGACGGTGCTCGAGGCGGCCAAGCGGGGGAGGGTGGCCTTCGTTACCGCCGGGGACACCATGGCCGCGACCACGCACGTGGACCTTAGGATCAGGGCGATGGAGGAGGGGATACCCACGCAGCTCTTCCACGGCGTCTCCATCTTCACCGCCTGCGCCTCCGCGCTCGGCCTTCAGCCGTACAAGTTCGGGAGGACGGTGACCATACCGTTCCCCGAGCCGGGGTACACCCCCCTTTCCCCGTACGAGAACATCTACGAGAACTGGGCCCGAGGGCTGCATACGCTGGTGCTTTTGGACATCCGGGAGGAGGAGGGGCGGTACATGACCGCCAACCAGGCAGTGCAATGGCTGCTGGACGCGGAGAGGGCGAAGGGGATGGGGATGATTACCGCCCGCACCCTCATCTGCGCGGCCGCCCGGGTCGGCTCCCGCACCGAGAAGGTCGCCGCCGGCTATCCGGACAGGATGCTCGCCGAGGACATGGGGCCGCCGTTGCACGCCGTGGTACTTCCTGGAAAGCTCCATTTCATCGAGGCCTACGCGTTGGTGAGGTTCGCCGGAGCGCCGGAGGAGATCGCCGATCAGAACCTGTAGCCGAGCATCAGGGACACCCTGATCCGCCGGTCCAGGGAGGGGTCCGTCCGGGAGGAGACGAGCAGTTTCCGTACGGGCAGCCGGCCGGCCATCTCCCGCGCGCAGTCCTCCAGCCCTCCGATGTCCGGGCGCCCCTGGGAGACGATCATGAGGGCGGAGTCGGGCTGGAACTCCTCGGAGGGGAACCAGGGCGAGGTCAACGCCTCCTCCACGGCCAGCCGCTCCTTCTCCAGGCCCATGCCGTAACCGATGCCCGCCCGTAGCTCCCTGCGGCCCAGCTCCCCCTTGAGCATGGGGATCGCCTCGGTGGTCAGACACTCGCTCAGGTCGATGGGCAGGGCGAGCATGATCTGGTCCATGACCTTGAAGGCCTTGGCCAGGGGAAGGTTCGGGGCCAGCCTGATCAGGGGGTCGTTCGCGTACACCGCTACCAGGTGCGCCGCGTCCCTCAGCCGCGCGAGCCCCTCCCGGGCCATCGAGCGCCGGTTCGGCCCCTCCACCGAGAACGGGAGGCGG
>Ga0228535_1000506_pt1 | contig 105040 bp, 98 predicted proteins | sample SJ1metagenome_FD_168457 | JGI IMG/M metagenome (GOLD analysis project Ga0228535, IMG submission 168457) | Enriched culture of PCE-dechlorinating microbial communities from Ithaca, New York, USA - SJ1 | ecosystem: Engineered > Modeled > Simulated communities (microbial... > Unclassified | place... | reverse complement strand
ACATTCAACGGCCATAGTCGCCCCCCGTGCGGGGGCGTGGATTGAAACCCGCCCCGAGATTCGATAGGGGCATACCCCTGCAGTCGCCCCCCGTGCGGGGGCGTGGATTGAAACAATAGGGTGAATTTCACCCATTATAAAGGGGGAAGTCGCCCCCCGTGCGGGGGCGTGGATTGAAACATTTAGATAAGTGGACAGAAGAATACCAAAACAAAAGTCGCCCCCCGTGCGGGGGCGTGGATTGAAACGTGTCCTTGGAATAGTGAGCAGCTATACGCAATTCGTCGCCCCCCGTGCGGGGGCGTGGATTGAAACATATTGAAGCTTGGGTGTATCCTTCCGTCATGCTTGGTCGCCCCCCGTGCGGGGGCGTGGATTGAAACATATTGAAGCTTGGGTGTATCCTTCCGTCATGCTTGGTCGCCCCCCGTGCGGGGGCGTGGATTGAAACTTATCCGCATCCTTGATTACTGCGGAAAAGAAGGGTCGCCCCCCGTGCGGGGGCGTGGATTGAAACCATAACTGTTCTCGGGCATCTTTTCACTTCCTTACGTCGCCCCCCGTGCGGGGGCGTGGATTGAAACCGCTTCTTGTTTCCGCCCCTGTTTCCTGCGGTCGTCGCCCCCCGTGCGGGGGCGTGGATTGAAACCTCTCTGGTTTTTTTATGCCACGGCTGCTCTTGTGTCGCCCCCCGTGCGGGGGCGTGGATTGAAACACATCCAAAGGAAAGCTGCTGACGGCGGAGATAAGTCGCCCCCCGTGCGGGGGCGTGGATTGAAACTTCTTTATCACCATGACCTTGTCGCCCAGCCGCGTCGCCCCCCGTGCGGGGGCGTGGATTGAAACATTTTGAATCAAATTATTTTGATTCATCCGACACGTCGCCCCCCGTGCGGGGGCGTGGATTGAAACGTGTTCTTTGTTGTCTGTTATATAGTGTGTTAGTGTCGCCCCCCGTGCGGGGGCGTGGATTGAAACTGTCATGGCTATGCCTCCAGGTGGAAGTCGTTCCCGTCGCCCCCCGTGCGGGGGCGTGGATTGAAACTCATCCATATCATTCCTCTCCTTTCCAGCCGTACGTCGCCCCCCGTGCGGGGGCGTGGATTGAAACACAGATACCCGGGCCGATACAGATGTTTGCGGCATGTCGCCCCCCGTGCGGGGGCGTGGATTGAAACTTTTTCTGCTTCTGGTTGTTCTCCAAGATATTCGTCGCCCCCCGTGCGGGGGCGTGGATTGAAACATTTCTCCTTTTTTGTTCCAGTACCTTGTATTTTGTCGCCCCCCGTGCGGGGGCGTGGATTGAAACGTGTTCTTTGTTGTCTGTTATATAGTGTGTTAGTGTCGCCCCCCGTGCGGGGGCGTGGATTGAAACAAATAGGATTGAGCAGTTTCGGGTTTCCTGTCAAGTTTAAACCAAAAAACAAAAAAAACAGCTTATTCAGCCGTTTTATTATATAGCTTACACGTCTTCACTGTGTAAATCATTATAGCGCCCTATGGACGATCTCCTCTGGCTAAAATCAAATCTGAAAATATCTTTTGGGACTTTGATGCTTCACTTGCCGACCTTTCAAAGAGCTTTCGTAAGGACTCGTCATAAATCTCGGTCTGCATAATAGAATAGGCCATTACTGCCATACGGGCATCTTTTTCGTAGTCCTGAAGCATATCCATATCTGTTAGTTTCATTGTCGTCACTCCTTAGTCATACTCTCATAATATTCCTGCAAGATGCGCGCCGCTTTTTTCAGTTTTTTACTCTCTAGCTTAAAGGCATCAGCGACCTGCTGGTCTACACAGTCTCCGGCGAATAAATCACACTTGCGGGCGGTGACCTCGGTTTCACTGATAATTTTCACCAAGTACATTCCTTCTTTAATTCTCTGTATTGTGGCAGGATCAAACTCTCTCAATAGTGGTTTTTGCTTGTTTAACAGTTTCATCAAATGAATCATTTTTGCCTTCTCCTGTTGTAGCAAGTGGTGGTTATAGGTTATCCATTTTAGTTGAAAATATTACTGTTTCAACTACATTTGTATCTCCCGACTTTACCATAGCCTACAATGCTTATATTATTGATAATGGAACTTTTTATAATCTATAACGTCTACATAATGGTAAAACCGGGTGTTGAAAGCACGATATTTTTAAGATGATCCAAAAAACATCAGAAAAGAGGTGGATAATGACTATCACTATACTTATAATCGCAGCTGTAGCAGCAGTTGTGGTATTGGTTGCATTAACTGTTGTCGGCAGCAAGAGCGGAACTGAAAAAGGAGGGGAAGATGTGATTAAAAATGTCTATATATACCTGGTCCTGTTTGCGACACTCATGATGACTATCGGGGGGAGCGTCGGGGCTTTTATGGCGGCAGCGGATATTGTGAGCCCCGTAACCTATCATCAGTCCTTTGAAGATTACAAACGTTATGGCTATCCTGAAAAAATAACCGGCGATGTAACAAACGGAGCACAACTGTCCGAAGAGGAACTCCTGGCCAGGTACGAAGCTACGGTAGCTGCAGAAAAAGAAAGGCAGGTTCAAAGAGCTAAGAACAGCCTGGTTAAGAGCCTTGGCTGGATAGTGATACCCTTGCCCGTTTTCATCTACTTCCAGCGCAACCTTAATAAAAAGAAGGATAATGAAAATTGAATCAGCGAAACAACAGGCCTCCTCCGGGTAAGGCCTGTTGTTTTTTTAACACCTGGGTGCTTTAAATTGAAACTACCTTTTTGAAATGATATTATTAAATTAAGTATTTTTTGGATAATCCAAAAGACTGGGAGAGGGGCAAATATGAAACTTGCACGGTTTGAAGTCGATAACCGGATATACTATGGGGAGGTCCGGGACGATGAAGTTTTTGTCTTAACAGGGGATATTTATGAAACATACACCGCTAGAGGTGACAAATACAATCTGGACCAGGTCAAACTGCTGCCCCCCGTAGTGCCGGGTAAAATTATATGCATAGGAATGAATTACATGTCTCATATCCGGGAACTTCATGGGAAAATACCAATACCCGAAGAGCCTGTAATATTTATGGTGCCGCCGTCTGCGGTAATTGGCCCGGATGAGCCCATCGTATTGCATTATCCCAATAATGTCATTCATCATGAAGCTGAACTGACGGTAATAATCGGTAAAGCGGGCAGGGATATACCCGTGGAAAAAGCAGCCGGATATATTCTCGGCTACACCTGTGGCAACGATGTTTCCGACCGTATTTTGCAGAATAAGGATGGACAGTTTACCCGCGCTAAGTCCTTTCATACCTATAAGCCAATGGGACCTTATATAGTAACAGACCTTGACCCTAAAAACTGCCGGGTGCGGTGCAGGGTAAACGGGGAACTGAGGCAGGATGGGGATACCAGTGACCTCATCAAAGATGTTTATACTCTGGTCAGCTATATTTCTGAAATCATGACCCTTTACCCCGGTGACGTTATTATGACCGGTACCCCGGCCGGGGTAAGGCGGCTAAAGCCGGGAGATGTCTGTGAAATTGATATAGAGGGAATTGGTGTGTTGAAAAATCCTGTTAAATAGAAAATCTATTTCTGAATTTATATAATAACATGTTGAAAAAAGAACATATGTTTGGTATTATGTATTCATAAAATATTAATAATTGTTAGAAAGGAGGAAGTCTTTTGGAAGCGATGCTTAAGCAGGTTCTCAGTGATATATCAGATATTAAAACAGACTTAAAACGTCTTGACAGCATAGAGAAAGAATTAACGCGTCTTGACAGCATAGAGAAAGAATTAACGCGTTTTGACAAAATAGAGAAAGAATTAACGCGTTTTGACAAAATAGAGAAAGAATTAACGCGTTTTGACAAAATAGAGAAAGAATTAACGCGTTTTGACAACCGTTTTGACGGTATAGAGAAGGACTTAAAACGTATGGATAAAGATATTAAGCAAATAAAAATTGAAGTAAAAAATACAAATAATATTGTAAATTATATTTATGAAGATATTTACAGACTGGAAAAACGGATTGACTCAAAATAGAAAAGGACGAGCCTGTTGACGTCCAGTGGAGGTTAACAGGCATTTCTTTTTTGGTAGGGTCAGAAAGTATAAGCGCTTTCTGATCTATCTAAGTGCAACTAAGGCTTCCGCCAGCGCCTTAAAGGCTTGGCGCAAGCCAAGTTTTCTTTATAATCCGGTTTATAATCCGATAAAATGATTCCCGCTATTAATTTACTAACTGTTCTTTTATTCATTTTCTTTAGCTGTTACACATAAAACTTAATAAAAAAACTAAGCTGGTGATAGCTTTGAACCGATATAAATTTGCTTTCATATCAGTTGTTATGATAATTGGCTTGATTGCATTGACATGGTTGGGTGCCCCGAGAATAAGCACCATGGACAGGGAGAAGAGCAGGGAAAAGGCTGGGCCAAAAGAGGACCTTTGTGGTGAACCGCTTCCCTGGGAAGAGGCAAAAGACCTATTCCCGCGCTACACTACGGCTTACCTGGTTGACGTCGAAACAGGCCTGCGTTTCGAGGTGGCAAGGCGCGGCGGCACTTACCATGCCGATATCCAGCCGCTGACTGCCCTTGACAGTGAGATTTTCAGTCAGATCTACCAGGGAAAATGGAGCTGGAAAAGAAAGGCTGTCATAGTGGAGGTCGGCTTAAGAAAGCTTGCAGGATCAATTAACGGGATGCCGCACGGTTCTGGTAAAATCCAGGGGAATAACTTTAAGGGGCATTTTTGCGTCCACTTTTTAAACAGCCGGGTCCATAAAAGCGGTAAAGTGGATACGGCCCACCAAATGATGGTATGGAAGGCTGCAGGCCGGCCGCAGGAACCTTTTTTGCAGGCGGGGCCCGAGGAAGTGGTTGACCTTGTCATCACAGCCCTGGACCAGGGTGAAGGAAGCCTGGCTTCTCTTGGCCTGTCCTCCTCGGAGGCGGACATATGGCTGGTTGCCGTAAGTCTGCTGGGGCAAATGCCTGAGCTCACTTTGAAAAAAATAGTCCTTGATAAAGAAGAAAGCGGCCCGGATCTGAAAAAATACCGAATCCGGCTGGCTCTTTATGGGCCGGGGAAAAAGGGCAAAAGAGTAAAAAATGGCGAGGTTACGGTCTTCAGGGAACAGGATGCGGGGCGGTGGCTGCTGGAGGGAGAGGGGTTGAAGAATCTGCTGGAAGATGATTAATCCCAGGCGGCCAGGATGCGGATATCTTCAATCCGGATGTGCGGACCGCCTGATTTTTCCAGGACCATATTAATCAGTCCGGTATGGTTTAAGGCCATCATACAAAAGCCCGGCAGGAAGGTAGCCCGGCAGCCGAAAAAGGGTTGTTTGCGAATGTGAGCGGCAATCCCTTCAAACCCGATCATATGGTAAGCCGCGATGTCCTTAACTTCACCTTCCCGCGAGTATTGGGGCCCTACTACCCAGGTGTAGAGCAGCCCTGTCACCGGCTGGGCTTCAATGACCTTAAGGACGTGAGGTATCGGACAGCCGGCGCCCATGGGACGACCTATGACAAGGTCGCCTTTTTTAATGGGCAGTTTATCTACCAGGTCGCCGCGGAACGGCAGGACAATTTTACGGGCTGATATTTCACCGGGTAACGGGGTTAGGACAAAGTCATAAAAGTGACCCAGGATATCCCGTTCGGGGTAAACCGCTTCGCTAATGTGTGAATTACTGTTTTTTCCGCATTTGATTTCGGACTTGTCATAAAAGGGACAGTCCTCATATATCTTTTTTTTCGTTTGGACCATCCTTAGAAAGTTTTTGCAGCTTTCCGCCCCGCATAAACCACAGTTTTTCCCGGGAGGAAGCCAGTGCTGTATGGTATTCATGCTATTCACCCCGGTACAGGTATTCGGCCAGCGGGCCGTCCAGTTTTTTTATTATACCAAAGTGATGTTTCCAGCCTATTTCCTTTTTACCGACACATATGGTGCAGGTGCCCAGGGGAGGGTTGCCTTTGAGGGTCAGGGTATCTTTTTCAATAGGATCAGAGTTTTTGATCATTTCAAACAGGCGCTGCAGGGAAGTGCCCTGCAGGGCATTTGTTTCAAAAAGGTTAATATGAGGGTGGACATCTTTAATTTTCTGGATCAGAACCTCCCTTTCCGCCTGACTGACCAGGTCGATTTTGGTGACTACCGCTATGTCGGCCAGGCTGACCATAGCCCCCATTTTTTCAGGAGCGTGAATACCCGCGATGGAGCTTAAAACAATGATACCCAGGCCCTGGTTGAGATAAGGGGAACAGCGCAGACATAATCCGGCGCTTTCGACGATAAAGAGGTCTGTTCCATTGTCTTGTGCCCAATCAATAGCATCTCCCAGGACCATCACTCCTGCATGGTCGGGACACAGGTCCCCCGAATATACCTTTTTGGTTATAATGTTAAATTCTTTTTTTAACTCGATATCTTCAAAAGCTTTTACCACATCAATTTTTAAAAAGGCTATGCGCATATCATCCCTGAATCTCTTTACTATCTGTTTGGTAAGCGAGGTTTTACCGGCAGACGGAGGACCGGCAATTACCATCATTTTCAAAAAAAAGACACCCTTTCTTTATAGTGTTTGCTGTCTTTTAGGCGAAACAAACATTTACCAGTTCTGTGGTTATTTCATAGCCGGCCCTCAGGTTTTCGCGAATGACCCCCATGCGTTTGTCCAGTTCTATCAAGTTTATGGCTGCCCCTGTTTCAGAGTCATTCTGGCAGACGATTTTTTTGACGGCCCCGTTTTCCATGATGAGGCGTTTCTTTGTCAGCAAGGCGATGACCGGGTCGTGTGTTACAAAGATAACGATCTTCGATGTATTCCGGATGATATCGATAACTTCCTGCTTGAATATACCGGCGTTTTCAATTTCATCCAGCAGGATGATGGGGGCAGCCCCAATCAGGAGGGCATCGGCAATCAGCAAGGACCTGGTCTGACCTCCGGAAAGCAGAGTCACCTTGTTCTCCGATATTATTTTCTCGCCGGTGAATTTGTTGGCCAGTTCAATTGTATGGTCTACGACACTCAAGGTCTTAATTTTACGCGCCCGGGCATGGATCTGCAGGAATTCCCTGACCGTCAGGTCGGCAAAACACTTGGTGTTTTGGGTGATCATGGCAATGGGTTTCAGGGCAGGGTTATATCTCATTTCCTCAGGGGGAATTTTCCCGTTGATCAGGATGTGACGCCTGGTAGAAGTGTCACCTTGGGCAAGCAGTTCTATATCGGTAATAAAGGCTGTCTTTCCACTTCCTGTCGGCCCCACGATGGAAAGGGTTTCCCCGGCTTTTAAAGTTACACTGTCAAAGTTTTCTTTGTTTCTTGATTTATCTTCTCCGGGGAGAATGGTAATTTCTTTGATCATCGCTATCTCTTCTTTCTTCTTAATTACGGTCTGCCAGGGAAACAATCAATAGTACAAAGCCCTTCATTCAGAGGGGAACGCCTTCTTATTAATCGCCAGGCGGAGGGTATCCCCACGCAGCCCGGCGCGCAGGGCTTCCAGAGAAAGCAATTCATCGGGCTGGATGTTGCCCAGATTTACATTAGGACCAAAACGGCATATCAATTCCACTTGCTGGGTTTTGAGGGGGGATTCCCAGATAACATCAGCAAGGTCCTTGATACCGAAGGCAAAATCTTTAACTTTTTCTTCAATTAATTGTCCGTTTTGATCGAAAATACCGATCCCTTTGCCGCTTTCCCGGGCTTCCATAATCACCTTCCGGGCGCCGGCAGCCAGGTCTTCCATACCCTGGTCAAGCAGTTCGCGGACGGAGGGGGATTCCCCGGGGTCTTTTTTGCCAAGCTCCGTTAAGACGGTGAATCCTTCTGCGACAGCACGTTTTATACAATACCGGCGCATGCGCCTGTCCAAGGGAATAGTGCCGTCGGAAATTTCGATAGTCTTCAGGCCAAGACTGCCAGCCCTTTCGAGGTAAGCTTCATAACGCCCCTGAAGATAGGCTGTTTCCATCAGGGTGCCGCCCGGATAGATTTCGACTTCGTATTGACGGCAGAGGTTTATTTTAGCTTTTAAGAGTTTTTCAGTATAGAGGGCGGAAGTGCCGAAACCAAGCTTCAGGTAGTCCAGGTAGCTGCCCGCCACTTCTAAAAGGCCGCGAAGCCCTTCCTCTCCCAGACCTTTATCAATCACCATGGTAAGGCCTTTGGTCCGGGGCTTTTTACCCCTAAAGCCAAAGGGATAATCAACTACATCCTGCCAGGGATTGGGCATTTTGTTCCATCTCCTCGATTCCTAAGGCTTTTAAACCTACTTATGATATGCTGGGACAAAAAATAAAAGTGCTAATACAAATTTGGGTGTACATGACGAAAGTTCGCTGGACAGTAAACTTTTCGTAAGGTATTATTAATTAAAGTTCATTTAATGGGGTGAAAGCTGTGTCCTATCAGGATTTGCAGGATTTTTTGCGGGCATTGAAAGACAAAGGATTACTGAAAACGATTGAGGCGGAGGTTGACCCGGTCCTGGAGATAACTGAGATAACCGACCGTGTTGTCAAAAATAAAGGCCCTGCTTTGTATTTTTCCAGGGTGAAAGGTTCTCCTTATCCCCTGGTGATTAATACTTTCGGTACCATGGAGCGCATGGCTATGGCGCTGGGGGTCGCATCCCTGGATGAAGTTGCCCGGCGTCTTCAGGAGTACCTGGACCTGCCCCATGCCGCCGGAGGTAATTTCCTTGAAAAACTGAAAGCTCTCCCCAGGGCTGCGGAGGCAGTCAAATTTTTACCCAAGACTATTAAAAAAGCCCCCTGCCAGGAGGTAGTTGAGATGGAGCCGGACCTTCACACCCTGCCTGCGCTTCACTGCTGGCCGCAGGACGGGGGAAGGTTTATTACCCTGCCGCTGGTATTCAGTAAAGACCCGCTTACAGGGCGACGCAACTGCGGGATGTACCGGATGCAGATATATGACAGGAAGACCACCGGGATGCACTGGCACCTTCACAAAGACGGAGCCCGCCATTTCCGGGGCTACCAGGCAGGCGGCGAAAGGATGGAGGCAGCCGTCGCCATGGGAGGCGATCCTGCCACCATTTACGCCGCTACAGCGCCCCTGCCCAAGGATATAGATGAAATGATTTTTGCCGGTTTTCTGAGGAGGGAGCCGGTAGAAATGGTCAAATGCAAGACTGTCGACCTGGAAGTCCCGGCCCGCGCTGAATTTGTCCTGGAAGGCTACGTCGACCCTGCCGAAAAACGGCTGGAAGGGCCTTTCGGCGACCATACCGGCTATTATTCACTGGCAGATGACTATCCCGTTTTTCATGTTACGTGTATCACCCGGAAAACAAACCCTGTCTATCCCGCTACTATTGTAGGCAGACCGCCGATGGAAGATTGCTTTTTGGGAAAGGCAACGGAGAGGATCTTTTTGCCCTTTTTAAAACTCCTGCTGCCGGAAATAATTGACCTTAACCTGCCGTTGGAAGGGGTATTCCATAACTGTGCAGTTGTATCAATCAGGAAACGTTATCCCGGACAGGCCAAAAAGGTGATGCATGCTCTCTGGGGTTTAAACCAGATGATGTTTACCAAGCTGATTATTGTCGTGGACGAGCAGGTCGATGTCCAGGACATGTCCATGGTCTGGTGGAAGGTGTTTAATAATATTGATGCCAGGCGCGATGTGGTGATGGTAGAAGGCCCCCTGGACGCCCTGGACCATGCTTCTCCCCTGGCGCATCTCGGGACAAAAATGGGGATAGACGCCACAAAAAAGTGGCCGTCGGAGGGGCACACCAGGGAGTGGCCTGATGATCTTTTGATGAAACGGGAGATAATTGACCAGGTGTCAAGGAGATGGCGGGAATATGGCTTCGATGATAAATAAAGTGAAGATATTTGCCGGTCTGGTGAGATTCGAGCATACCGTTTTTGCCCTGCCGTTTGCTTATATCGGGGCTATACTGGCCCGCAGGGGGGTGCCTGCCTGGGAGCAGATTTTCTGGATTACCCTGGCCATGGTGGGGGCGCGCAGCGCGGCCATGGGCTTAAACCGGGTGATAGATCGCTTTATTGACAGCGCCAACCCTCGCACCGCCGGCCGCCATCTGCCCCGCAGGCTTATCTCTGTTGTGGAGGTAAAGGCCTTTATCATCATTTCCCTGCTTGTTTTTGTGTACTGTGTTTACCGCCTCAGTCCGGCCCACCTGGTTTATACACCGGTCATCATAGCGTTTTTGACCGGCTACTCTTATACCAAGCGTTTTACCTGGCTGTCCCACCTGGCGCTGGGGGCCGCTATCGGTTTTGCCCCTATGGGAGGCTGGGTCGGGGTAACACAAGGGATGGCGCCCGCAACTTTCATTCTGGGAGCGATTGTTGGTCTGTGGATGGCCGGGCTTGATATTATCTATGCCACCCAAGACCTGGAGTTTGACCGGGAACAGGGGCTTTATTCCATGCCCGCTTCTTTGGGCTTGGAAAAGGCCTTGCTGGCAGCCAAGTTATTTCATTTTTTAACGGGAGTGCTGCTTTTTTCTCTCTATTATATACTGGACATGGGCCGGTGGTACCTGGCAGGCGTTGTTATCACTTCTTTTTTACTTTATTATGAAAACTCTATTGTTTCACCCCGGGACCTGAGCAGGGTCAATACGGCTTTTTTTAATGTAAACGGTTTGATTAGCGTACAGCTGCTGTTTTTCACTGTACTGGACGTGCTGCTGTAATTGAAGCAGAAGGCCGGTGATTTGTTATGGTTAAAAAGAAAGGGAAGCAGTTCGAGGGAAAAATGGAATATGTGAAAGGGGTTTTTGATGAGATCGCTCCTTTCTATGATATGATGAACCGGGTTATGACCTGGGGCCTGGTAAAGAGCTGGCGCAAATTTGTCCTGACCCAAAGCGGCCTGAAAACAGGCGGCAAAGCCCTGGATGTTTGCACGGGGACCGGAGAGCTGGCTTTTCTGCTCGCAGAGAGAGTGGGTATGACCGGTGAAGTGGTAGGTCTTGACCTTTCTGAAAAAATGCTCGATATTGCCCGGGAAAAGAAACAGCTTCAAATTGAGAAAGGAGCCGTATTATCACAGGTCTCCTTTCTTACCGGTGATGCGCTTATCCTGCCTTTTGCCGAAGATTGCTTTGACTGCGTAACAACAGGTTTTGCCTTGCGCAATGTAACAGATATCTCTTTGGCTGTACGTGAAATGTTCAGGGTGGCCAAAAATGGGGGCAGGGTGGTCTGCCTGGAAATTTCCGAGCCGTCCAACCCACTGTTGAAAGCAGGCTTTAAAATGTATTTCTATCAGATCATCCCGCTGCTGGGCAGGTTTGTTGATCGCGGCAGGAAAATACTGGGGCGGGACCCGGCTTACACCTGGCTGGCTCAATCCTTGCGCGAATTTCCCCAGGGGGAAGATTTGGCCCGGATCTTCCGGGAGGCCGGGCTGAAAGAGGTGCGATATTTCCCCTTGAGCGGAGGTGTCGTGACGGTACACGTCGGGGTAAAAGCAGAATAGACTAATTAAATGTATGTCAATAATGTTCTGTAAAAACGTTATACAACGAAGGGATTGGCCTGACATGGTCAATCCCTTCGTTGTAATATCTTATAGCGTGTCTAAATACAGCAGTCTCATGGCGTTTAGCTGGTGTTCCACTATTATGTTGAAAAGCTGGTCACGATAGCAGTGGTCGGTCATAAGGTAAAGGTCTTTGACTCTCCTGATTAACTGGGTTTCTTTAAAGAAAGCGTAACGGGCGGCCTCCATGAATGTAGTGAAGACCGGCAGTTCCAGAATGGGATCTGCTATTGGTGCATACGTTTCTCCGGATAAAACCCGATAGATGTCCATCAGTGTTTCTTTGGTCATTCTGACTGTCTGCAGGTTTAACTCTACTATTCTCCTGGATTCCTCCGTTGGCGCGTTTTGCAGCATGTAACCATAGACGATTGTAAGTTCCTTCAGTTCGTTAAGCATTGTTTTCACCATAGCGGGCATTGTGCTGTTTGTCATTTATAGTTTACCTCCTTTCTACATAAGCAAATAAGTATCAAGCATGGTGTGAAGAAGTTCATCCTGGGCTGCGCCGAATAAAATATCTCTGTACCCGGGGTTGGTTGTCATCAGATACATGTTTTTATATTTTGCGGTGTCAGCCAGTTCATCAGCCAACTGCAGACGAAGCAGCCCTTCAAAGGACTCCTCCGGGTCTGTAACATACATCCCCCGGGGCGGCGGCTGCGCGCCGGTCAGTTCTTTGTAGATATCTTCAAAGGATTCGGCATGGCGGAACTCGTCCTGGGCATTCATGGTAACAATCCGGCGGGCTTCTTCCGTTGGCGCCAGTCCGGCCATACGCATGTAGCGGGCATATGCTCCCAATTCGTCATAATAAGAATCGAGGACAAGCTCCGCAAATGTCACATCAGACATACGTTGCCCTCCTTAAACAGGTTTTCCTTATATAATTTATGCGCCAGTACAAAAAGGGTGACAGGCATAATTTTATGTCTGCTGTAAAATACTAGAAAAACAAGAATTTAAGGGGGGAGATATTTGGCTGACGTAAATGATAACGGACAAAAGACGGACAGTTTTTTAACACAAATGAAAAACGCTGTAATTAAAATAATTACGTTTCAAAAACCCGCCGCTACGGAAGGTTTTATCCTTTATGGCATTGATGATACTCCCCAAGACCATGAAGTAACCGGGGATACCGGAAAAGAAAAAAAGAGAGGCAAAAAAAAACCCTTACGGGTAAAACGGACTGTCCCGGGGGAAACACAGGAGAAAGATGTACGGGAGCAAAGTAAAAAGGAGTATAACCGTGAAGGTTTACATGATTATAGAAAGCTTTTGGTTGATCCCGGGTTAAAAACAAATAAACGCTGTATTGAAGAAATCTACTCCCTACCCAAGAACAAGGATATTATCATACGGGATTTGATTATTTCCGCGGAACAGCCCAGAGAAGCGTTTGCAGTATTTGTAGAAGGAATAAGCAACAGGGATACCGTGAATGAGGACGTCTTAAAACCGCTGATGCTGATGGCCAAGTTTGAAAAAAATGTGGATATCATGGACATGGCCGACTATATAAGAAAACATGTGATTTACAGCAACCAGGTCGATATTCATGACAAATATGAGGATATAATCGACAAGATTAATTACGGCAGTACCGCGGTTTTCATAGACGGTTCCCCCCGCTGCCTGGTGATTGAAACCAAAGGCTGGGATAGACGGTCTATCGGCAAGCCGGAAACGGAACAAGTGATTCGCGGGCCTCATGAGGCTTTTAATGAAACTCTCCGCAGTAATACCGGCCTTCTGCGAAAGGCTATCCGCAACCCCAACCTTATTACGGAGATAATGAAAATAGGGGAGCGAAACAAGACGGATGTTGCCGTTATGTACCTGGAGGACCTGGCAAGTCCGCGCCTGGTTGAGGAAGTGAAGCGTCGTATTGAATCCATTAGCACGGATTACGCAGGAGAAACCGGGGTACTCGAACAGTTTATTGAAGACCATCCCTTCAGGCCTGTCCCCCAGGTTATGGTTACGGAAAGACCTGACAGGGCTGCTTCATTTATCATGGACGGTAAAGTGGCAATTCTGATGGACGGTAATCCCAATGTCCTGATTGTGCCCACTACCTTGTTTACGCTTTTACACAGCCCCGAAGACTATTACCTGCGCATGCCCTACGGGAACGTGGTCCGTTTCTTAAGAGTGGTGTCAAGTTTTCTGGCTGTCATGACACCAGGGGTATATGTGGCTATTACTACCTTTCACCAGGAGATGATCCCCACTGATTTAATCCTGGCTGTATCCGCTGCACGGGAAACCGTTCCGTTCCCCACTATCATCGAGGTTTTTTTAATGGAGTTCGCTTTTGAAATGATTCGGGAGGCGGGAGTGCGCATACCCGGTGTTATTGGTAATACCCTGGGTATTGTGGGAGCCCTTATTCTCGGGCAGGCAGCTGTCCAGGCCGGCATTGTCAGTCCAATCCTGATTATTGTAGTAGCTATTACCGGATTGGCTTCTTTTGCCATTCCCAATTACTCCATGTCTTTTGCCTTTCGCGGAGTCCGTTTTATTTTTACCGCTTTGGCAGCCGTTTTTGGGTTCTTTGGGATTTCGGCCGGGCTCTTTATCCTGCTGACCTCAATTACAAGCATGAAATCTTTCGGGGTGCCTATCCTGTCGCCAATTGGTCCGCGTACGAAAACAGGACCCGATGTGGTCCTGCGCGGCCCGGTTTGGTCAATGGAAGAAAGGCCTGACTTTCTCGATACCCTGGAACGCAGGAGACAGCCCGATATCAGCCGGGGTTGGGTCAAACCTTTGCTTAATGAAGATAAGCAAGGGGGTAACGGGGATGAATAACTCCGATTCAAATTTGATCAAACTGGGTCACTCCGAAGCAATTGCTGTAACCATGATATTCCTGGGCTCTAAAGCCTTTTTGGGTTACCCGCGCATGATGGCCCAAATGGGCGCTACGGCCGGATGGATTATTATCCTGTTAAGCAGCATCTTCAGCATTGCTTTCTGGCTGATTATATCTTCTTTACTGGAGCGCTTCCCCGGTAAATCCATTCTGGAGATTAATGAAGTAGTCCTGGGTAAATATCTTGGTTTTGGGCTGAATATTATTGCCCTTCTCTATATAATTTTCAGCAGCAGCCTTCTTCTGAGGCTGTTCAGTGAGGCAGTTATCCTTACGGCGCTGCCGCATGTGCCTATCAGCGCCTTGAACTTTCTTTTCCTGATACCCATGTTTGTGGCAGCCTATCTGGGGCTTGAAGCCATCAGCCGCAGCGCTTATATTTCATTGCCGTTTATCATGGCAGGGACATTTGCCGTCCTTGTTTTTCTCTATCCCTTCTGGGATATAACTGAACTGTATCCCGTCCTGGGCGCTGGCGCCTGGCCGCTTCTCAAGTATGGATTTTTAAACACTTCAGCCTTTGGAGAGGTTTTGATCCTGGCAATCCTGGCGCCGTTTTTTTCTTTTGGACCGGAAAGATTAAGATATGCGGGAATCACCAGTATTGTTATAGTGGCAGTTTCTCTTATCTTAATAACTGTGGTTTATCTTATGGTGATTCCCATGCCCGGCGCAACGGAGAACCTGGTCCCTTTCTATCAGCTGTCCCGGACTATTTACCTGGGAAGATATTACCAGCGTCTTGAATCGGTTTTTATCCTGTTTTGGACTTTTACTGCTTTCCTGCGCCTTGCTATTGGCTATATCACTGCTGCTTTAATAACGAGGGAAATCTTTAAAATCCCTTATTACCGCCCGCTCCTGCCTGCACTGGCCGTAATAATATTAAGCCTGGCCCTGACCCCGGAGGACGTTATGAAAACAGTTGAACTGGAAAAACAATTAAGGCTTTTTTATGGTTGGATTATTACCTTTTTTCTACCCTCCAGCGTTGGGGCTGCAGCTTATTTGTTGAAAAAGGGGGATCGCCGTGGGAAAAAGGCTTAAAACAGGAATCCTTTTGTTGAACTGCTTCCTTTTTTTCCTGGTTCCGGGCTGTTGGGGGGCCAGAGAAACGGACGGGCTGGGGTATGTCTTGTCAATGGGAATAGACAAGGGAAAGGAAAACATCCTGCAGGTTACCTTCCAGATTGCGATGCCGCAGGCGCCGGGCGGCAATGGCGGAGGAGAAAAGGGCAGGAATACGGAGATAGTTTCCCTGGAAGCCGCTTCGCTGTTTGGCGCGCTGCAGTTGGCCAATGCTTTTGTCAGTAGGGACGTCACACTAATCCATAACAGGGCGGTCATCATTTCCGAAGAACTTGCCAGGGAAGGGATGAGCAAGTACATTAATCCTCTGATAAGAAGCAGGGAGATACGTCGGAATACTTTTTTGATTGTCACCCGGGGTCAAGCCCGGGAATTTATAGAGAAAAACCAACCCCTCCTGGAGAAAAATCCCTCGCGCCATTTTGAACTCCTCCTGGAGGGAAAGCATTTTACCGGGTTTATTCCTGACTCTACTATTAATGATTTCACCGAAGGGGTAAAATCGCCGGGGAAGGAAGCGGTGACGTCCCTGGCAGGAGTTAATGAAGGGAATAAGGGAGAAGAAAGAGGGTGGAACGTGACCGAAAAAGCCCGGCAGGAAACAGCGTACCTTCCGGGCACTGTGCCGCGCGTGGGAGGGAATAAAATAGAATTTATCGGACTGGCGGTTTTTCGCGGCGACAGGCTGGTCGGTTTTTTGAACGGGTCCCAGACCCGCTATTACCAGATGGCGGCAGGGATGTTTGAAAGCGCTGTTTTTACTTTTCCCGACCCCCGTTACCCCCAAACGTATATTATTTCCATGGAGGTTAGAAAAGGAAGAAATCCCGATATACACGTTGATTTAAGCCAAGAGGTACCCCGGATACAAATTGATCAGGTCCTGGAAGGGGAAATAATGAGCATACAAAGCGGCGAAAGCTATGAGACGGGGGAAAATGAACGGGAACTGGAAGAATATATTGCGGGTTACATTTCCCGCGAAGTTACGAATGTCGTCAAGGCAGCCCAGCGGGAATTTGGGAGCGATATTTTCGGATTTGGCAATTATACGAGAAGATATTTCTGGACATGGGAGGACTGGGTAAATTATTCCTGGCTGGAAAGATTCCCGACAGCGGAAGTCCGTGTCAACACGATTGTCGCGATAAGGCGTACCGGGCTGATGGCAAAAACGGTGCCAATAGCATCTCAAAAGGGAGGAGAGTGATATAAAAATGGCTAATCCCATATCAGATTACCTGCTCTGGCTGGCGCCCCTGGCCATAAGCTTTTATACCTTAAGTTATGCCCGGTGGCTGTTAAGAGAAAAAAACAGGTGCGGAGCCGCAGGTGTGGCAGTATTGGCGCTTGCAGCCGCGCTTTACCCGGGCATAGTCCTTTTCTTTATAACTAAATAAATAGCGCTAAATAGACACAACAATACAACAAAAAGTTACAACAAAAAGTTACATCAAAAAGTTTTTCTGGACAAATAGTCTGAGAATGATTATAATTTAAGTGAGGTTCGGGAAGAAACTCTAAGAGTCATCCGGCCGAAATATCTGCAGTGATACGGCTAACCCCTTATCTACAATGCAGGTAGTAAATCATGTGTTATGATTTGCTGCCTGTTCTTATTTTTTGGGCCGGGGATCAAACTCCCCCAGGGGAGACCCCGGACCCCACAAAGTTACCTGTTTAAATATAGAAAAGGCATTAAATTCGGAGGGTAAAAAGACAAAATCCGGGATATATTTCCCGGATTTTGTCTTTTTTTGATTAGCCTCTAAAAAAAAGCGCCCCGCATGGAGCAATAAAAAAACATAACATTAAATTGGAGGGTATGTTTATAGAATAACATAATTATTTTCAATGAACAATAACTTGTAAGGCACAGAAAAAATTGCGGAAATTTTTGATATAACCAAATTATCGGTTTTAACATATCATATAGGGCAAGTAATCCGCAAAGGAGATGTATGCCTTATGCAATATGTGGTTCAACCGGGTGATACTTTATATACAATAGCCCAGAAATTTGGTACAACAATAGATGCTATTGTCCGCGCCAATAACATTACAAACCCTAACCTTATTTTTGTTGGTCAGGTCCTGACTATTCCAACGGGTACGGTTCCTCCTCCTACCCCTCCGCCGGTTATTCCTACCCCTCCTTCTGTTCCTCTTTGTCCGCGTCTGCAGAGAGGGGCAAGGGGACCAGATGTGACGAGATTACAGAGATTATTGCTGAATGCGGGATTTAATCCGGGACCCATTGACGGTATTTTTGGCTCCCGGACTGAGTCTGCCGTGAGGTCACTCCAGGCTGCCAGGCGCTTGCCGGTAACCGGGATAGTAAATGTCGCCACCTGGACGGCCCTGGGAGTAAACTGCGGGGTGATTCCGCCTGTTCCTGTTCCACCGACTCCTGAGCCGCCTCCGCAGTACTTCTGCCCTATACTCAGACTAGGCAGCAGGGGTCCTGCAGTTCGGTTTTTACAGAGACTGCTTCAGCAAAAGGGTTTTTACCGGGATAGTATAGACGGTGAATTTGGTCCTACTACCCAGCGCGCAGTACGGCAGTTCCAGCGTCAGGCCGGTCTTACCGTAACCGGAGTGGTTAATGCGGCTACCTGGGAAGCGCTGGGTGTGGAATGTTTTGACGAACCCGTACCCCCGACAGGAGCTCCCATTACTACCGCAGTGGGCAGGGGAATAAGACATATCCTCTATACAGATAAAGGTGTTTATCGCAGGGGTGAAAACGTAAAAATATCATTAGTTAAAACAAATATTACGAACGATGAAATTACTCTCCGTTACAGGACCAGTCAGATTATCGAGATAGTGGTGAGGAATGCGGCCGGTAATGTAGTATGGCGTTTCTCGCAAGGCAGAAATTTTGCCCAGTTCACCAGGCTGGTTACCATCTTCCCGGGTGGAACCCAGGTAATCAACGAAACCTGGAACCAGACGAGCAATACCGGAACCCGGGTTCTTCCCGGCACCTATACAATAACGGTGACAAACCTGGCTACAGATGTAAACCTGTCGGTTCAAATCGAGATACGATAGACAAATCAGGCTTTAGTGAAAAAAGCACCCGGTGGGGTGCTTTTTTGTTATCGGGAATCAATAAACGCATACTTTGTTTTTGCCCAACTTTTTAGCTTTGTATAGCGCTTCATCCGCTCTTTGCAGTACTTCTTCCTGGTTTTCCGCATCAATGGGAAAAACTGCTATCCCGAGTGACAGGCTGATGTGAGGGTAAGGCATAAGCCGGGGGTTTACCGTAACGTTCTTGCGGATTCGTTCGGCTATGCTCATACTGGTTTCTTTGGAGGAATGGGGAAGGACTACCGCAAATTCATCCCCGCCGTAACGGGCTACAATATCATAAGACCTTGTGCACTCTTTCAGGATGGAAGCCACAATTTTTAAGACATAATCGCCATGGTGGTGACCCTGTGTGTCATTAAGGTTTTTAAAGTTATCCAGGTCTATCAGGATAAGGGAAAAAGGCAGATTACTATTAATCATCCTGGTTAAGGTATGGTTAAAAAAGCGCCTGTTATGTATTTTTGTTAAAGTATCTTGGTTAGCCTGCTGAAAATAAGTGTGGTGGAACTGTTGAACCAAAAATCTGGCATAAAAGGCAAAAATCATAAAAATGATTACCTGGACAATGGCAGGCCGCAAGAAAAAACTTTTTAATATAACAATGCTTAAGTAAACAGAGCCGGACAGGACTGAGCCCAAAACAACTATAAAAGGTTTTGCATTAAAAGAAAGCGCAGTGATGGGAAACAGGTAAAGGGTAGAGATGACGCCGGTATAAGTATCGCAAAAATATATCAAAAAACTGATGATAATAATATCTATGAAGGAAGCAAAAGGAAAGACGTGGTTTAATAAGCCATTGACTGCAGGGAATCCGAATAATACTGCAGCGTAAAGCAAAGTAGCGCCGGCAATATAATAAGTATTCATCGGCAATCCCGGATCCATTACCAGAAAACAGGGGAAAAATAAAATATACACCATGAGGCGAAGGAAAGAAATATTGCCGTGAGCGTTAGGTTTCAAAGACGGCAGCACATGTATCCTCCTTCACGCATATTGTTATATATTAATTCTATATAATACCTTTTTTTACCTCTGTTTGTATAAACAAATTGAATATCTTTTTTATAAATAATTTCAAAAAATGAAATTAGTGGCAAGTAAAATTTGGTATGCGGTATATTCAGTTGACCATTGGCAAATCTTAGGTTATATTAAAGTACGAGCAATTATGTACAGCATTATTACCAATCAATTTAACATCAATTTAATTTAAGGGGTGGAATATGGATACGACTAAAATTGTAAGAGTTGCCGTCATTGCCGCTTTGTATGCCGCTGTTACCATTTTGCTGGCCCCTATCAGTTATGGCGCGGTTCAGGTCAGGGTTTCCGAGGCATTGACCATCCTGCCTTTTATCTTTCCTGAAAGTGTCCTGGGCCTGTTTGTAGGCTGTCTTATCTCTAATATTTATGGAGGGCTTGGGATAATCGATATCATATTTGGCAGTCTCGCTACTCTGACAGCGGGTTATCTTACCAGCAAGATGCCCAACCATTACCTGGCTCCCCTTCCCCCGGTCCTTATAAATGCTGTGGTCGTAGGCTTTATTTTGAAATATGTACTGGGTGCACCGCTCTTTTTGAGTATGCTTTATGTGGGGGTGGGGCAGTTCGTAGCCTGTTATTTACTGGGGCTGCCTCTCTTATTCTGGTTGAGACGTTATAACTGGAACAAGTATTGATGCCCTGCTGCTTAAATATGCTTGCCAGGTTTCTTTTTATACGCTCAAGTTTATACGCTAAGAATGCTTATCAAACAAAGCGGGCTTGTTGATAGTGCCTCTTTTTTGATATACTGTTGTAGAGACTGTATGTAAAATATATAAAAATATAGATTCTCCGAGTCTGGTAAACCTAAAGTATATTTTTATACCACGGTGGCCGGACCGATGGGTGTGAGGGGAAACTCTGGCGCCTCCCGTATTTGGAAAGGAGAAGGATAAATTGACCGTCAAGGCCAGTTTCTTTTCTGTTACGGGAAAAGACTGGCCTTTGTTATTTGTTACATAAGCAAAAATGAGGAGGCAAAAACCATGCGCTTATACCGGGTCAGTATGCCTGAGGAAGTGTGGGGGATTATCAGGGATAATTTCTTGCCCCTGGAAGCCGAAAGTGTGGATATAGCCGAGGCTGGCGGACGCATTTGCGCGCAAAACATAGAGGCGCCTGAGGATGTGCCTGGTTTTGACCGTTCTGTCGTAGACGGCTATGCGGTCAGGGCCGACGACACGTTTGGCGCCGGAGAGTCCTTGCCCGCCATGCTTGTCCTGACCGGAGAAGTACAAATGGGACAAGCCGCTCCCGTACTTCTGCCCGGGAACTGCATCTATGTGCCGACGGGTGGGATGATGCCTGCAGGCGCAGATGCCGTAGTAAGGCTGGAAGACACGGAGGTTTTGGGAAACCTGGTCAATTGCTATAGCCAGGTGGCGCCCGGAGATAATATAATACGCCGCGGTGAAGATATCACTGAAAAAATGGTTATAATCCAACGGGGCAAAAAACTCCGGGCTGTGGAAATGGGCTTGTTGGCCTCACTGGGCCTTACCCGGGTTAAAGTCACAAAAAAACCGAGTATGGGTATATTTTCAACAGGAGATGAAATAGTCCCTTATACTGCAAAAAAGCTGGAACCTGGCCAGGTGCGGGACAGCAACGCGCTGGTCGTTTCGGAAGTAGCGCGGCGCAGGGGCGCCGAAGTAGTATGGGGTGGGATTTTACCGGATTCTTTATTGGATTTTCGCCAGGGAGTGGAAGACATGTTGAAGAAGGTTGATTTCCTGGTGTTGTCCGGTGGGAGTTCCGTAGGAACCCGTGATTACACGGCGCAGACACTGCAGGAACTGGGCGGCGGAAGCCTGCTGGTCGAAGGGATAGCTATCCAGCCCGGGAAACCGACCCTGCTGGCCAAGTGCCAGGGAAAACCGGTCCTTGGTTTACCCGGGCACCCTGTCTCAGCCTTGAATATTTTTACCCTCTTTGGTGTTAGGATTATTGACAGTCTGTCCGGGTTAACGGACGAAGGCTTTACAGCCTCAGTCAGGGCAGTTCTTACCCGAAACATAGCATCCCGACCCGGCAGGACGGATTACGTGAGGGTAAGGCTGGAAAAGAAAGGGACGCTGGTGGAAGCGACCCCGGTCTTAGGGCGATCCGGGCTTTTGCGCACTATGGCTGATGCCCACGGCGTGACAGTCGTTCCTCCCGGAAGTGAAGGACTGTTGGCCGGGACGGCAGTTGAAGTTTTTCTTATTGACAGCTAACCGGCATATAATTTGTAAATGAATCAGGAGGGCAAGCGATGAGGAAAATTTACCTGGACAGTTTGCCGCGCCAGGAAGCTCAGCGAATATTTCTGGAAAAAGCAGGCTTTGGTGTTAAGGAAGAAAACATACCTGTCAGGGAGGCTTTGGAAAGAATTACGTCACAGGCCGTCTTTGCGCAGTACTCCCTGCCTGCTTTTCCCGCCTCGGCTATGGATGGGATTGCCGTAAGGGCACGGGACACATTCGGGGCGAGCGACCAGGACCCCCGTATCCTGTCGAAAGGCGATGATTATGTGGTTATCGATACGGGAGACCCGCTGCCGGAAGGTTTTGATGCTGTCATTAAAATAGAGGACGTACAGCCGCTGGATGAAGACCGGCTGGAGATCATCGCTCCTGCCGCTCCCGGGCAGCATGTCAGGCCAGTCGGTGAGGATGTCGTGACGGGAGAGATCATTGTGCCTGCGTACCATTTATTGACCCCGCCCGACCTGGGCGCTCTTTTGGCAGGGGGGCGGACCCATGTGGAAGTATTGGCGAGGCCCCGTGTGACCATTATCCCGACGGGAGACGAGCTTGTCCCGCCAGGCAGCAAGCCGGGCTGGGGGGGTATCATTGAGTTCAACGGGACGGTGATAGCCGCTTATCTTCACCAGTGGGGAGCGGAACCCGTGGTTCGTGAAATCGTAAGGGACAATTTCGAACTCCTGCGCCAGGCCGTGGTCGAGGCCCTGGAGACTTCCGATATCGTAATCATTAATGCCGGCTCATCCGCCGGGAGGGATGACTATACTTTCCATGTCATCAAATCTTTGGGAGAAGTGCTGGTCCATGGCATTACGGCACGTCCCGGCAAGCCGACGGTTCTGGGATGGGCGCAAGGAAAACCGCTTCTTGGATTACCGGGTTATCCCGTTTCCGCCTACCTTGCCCTCGAGTGGTTTGTCAAACCTTTGATCTGCAAATACCTGCACCAGTCCGAACCCCGGCGTGCCCGCCTCAAGGTGCGGCTGGGCAGGCGGATTGTCTCCGATTTGGGGAGCGAGGAGTTTGTCCGCATGACGGTTGGTTTTATAGGAGGGAATTTTATTGCCAACCCGCTGGCGCGAGGAGCGGGTGTCACTATGTCGCTGGTGAAGGCCGATGGGCTTCTCGTCATCCCCGCCAATTCCCTGGGCTTTGAGCAGGGGGAGGAAGCGGAGATCGAGCTGTACCGGTCGGAACAGGACCTGAAAAATACCCTGGTTGCGGCGGGAAGCCATGACCTGGCCCTGGACCTTTTGGCTACAGCTATCAGAAAGGTTGATCCCGGACTGAATTTATCATCCTCACACCTGGGAAGCATGGGTGGGATCGTTGCCATCAGGAAGGGCGAGGCGCATTTTGCCGGAGTCCATTTGTTTGACAGTGATACAGGTGAGTATAACGTATCTTATGTAGAGAAATACCTGCCTGGACAGGATGTCCTTCTGGTCAACCTGGTGTACCGCCAGCAGGGATGGATCGTGGAAAAGGACAACCCCCTGCGAATACAGGGAGTCAAAGACATTGCCGCGCAAAAGGCGGTCTTTGTCAACCGGCAAAAAGGCGCCGGGACACGCCTCCTGTTCGATTACCTGCTCCGGCAGGCGGGTATAGACCCCGCTGATATATACGGATACAACAGGGAGGAGTATTCACACCTGAATGTAGCGGCTGCAGTGTCGGCAGGCACCGCTCAGGTCGGACTGGGGATATTGTCGGCGGCGCGCGCTTATGATCTGGACTTTGTGCCGGTGGGAGAAGAAAGGTATGACCTGCTGATGACAAGGGAGTTTTACCGGTCGGAACATGGACGGGTCCTGGTTAAAGTTATAACTGACCCGCTGTTTGTGCGGGAGGTGGAAGCCCTGGGCGGCTACAGTATGAGGGATGCGGGGAAAATCATATCAGCATATTAGGATATTAGGTGGTTCGTTAGAGCCTGCTCTACATAATTTGATTGATATTGACAAGGAGGATTTGTTAATGAGAAAGCTGCTTAGCTGTTCCCTTATTTGCCTGCTGGTGGTGTCGCTGGCCGGGTGCGCTCAAAAGGGAGTTGACCAAAAAGATACTTCCCCCGCCGCGGAAAACAAAACGATTGTCCTTTCGACCACAACCAGCACCAAGGATTCGGGGCTGCTGGACAACGCCATTTTACCGGCGTTTGAAAAAAAGACCGGTTATCAGGTGAAGGTCCTTTCCCAGGGAACGGGACAGGCCTTGAAAACCGGGGAACTGGGTGACTGTGATGTTGTCCTCGTCCATGCCAGGGCTTCGGAGGACAAATTTGTGGCTGATGGGTTCGGTGTCAACCGTAAAGACGTGATGTACAACGATTTCGTGATTGTGGGTCCGGCCGGCGACCCCTCTGAAATAAAAGGGCTGGCCGCGATTGACGCATTCCAAAATATTGCCCGGGCTAAAAAGGGCGAGTTTATTTCCAGAGGCGATGAATCGGGCACCCATAAAAAAGAAAAAGAGCTTTGGGAAAAAGCGGGTGTCAAAACGGAGGGAAATTGGTACCTGGCCGTGGGTAAAGGCATGGGCGATGCCCTGGTCATGACTGATGAAAAACAGGGTTACACCCTTGCGGACAGGGGCACTTATGCCAGTATGAAAGATAAACTCAAGCTGGTAGTCCTGGTAGAAGGCGATTCCCTTTTGCTCAATCCTTACGGAGTGATTGCGGTAAACCCGGCCAGACATGCCGGGGTGAATCACAAGGGAGCCATGGATTTTATCAATTTTATCACTTCACAGGAAGGCAAAGATATTATCAATGGGTATAAGGTTAATGGGCAGCAGCTCTTCTTTGCCCGGTAAGACTGCTTAAAATTCCCGAATATTAAAAGGAGAAGGGGGAGACGGATATTGTTGGTGGAAGCATTTATTTCAGCCCTGGAGCTTATCCTGTCCGGGGATGCGCAAACCTATCAGATTATCGGGCGTTCCCTCTTTGTTTCCCTTACAGCAGTAGGTATTGCCGGAATTATCGGGATACTGGCAGGATTAGGATTGGGGCTTGGGGATTTTTCCGGCAGGGGCCTGCTGGTTAGGGTTATCTATGTCTGCATGGGATTACCCCCTGTATTTGTAGGGCTGCTTGTTTTTTTACTGCTCTCGCGCAGCGGTCCTGTTGCTCCCGTAATCTACCTGCTGTTTACGCCTGCGGCCATGATTATGGCCCAGGCAATACTGGCAGCGCCGATAGTAACGGGACTTACTGCCGCAGCCGTGGAAGGGCGGGCAGAAGCGGTCCTGCTTACAGCCCGTGGGCTGGGGGCCAGCCGGGCCCAGGCAGTCCGGACGCTGCTTAGCGAACTGAAGATAGTACTTATTACCGCCCTGGTGACAGCCTTTGGCCGCGTTATCGCCGAAGTGGGGGCTGTAATGCTGGTAGGCGGCGATATTGAAGGATATACCCGGGTATTGACAACCGCGATCGTGCTGGAAACACGCAAGGGTAACTTTTCACTGGCAATTGCACTGGGGTTGGTCCTTTTGACCCTGTCTTTTATAGTTAACAGTCTGCTTTATGCCTGGCAGTACCGGAGGTCATGAAGATGTTGGAAATAAAGAATATTTCGCAGTATTATAACGGACGGCAGGTCCTCAAAGGGATAAGCTGCCGCTTTCAGGAAGGTAAGATCCATGGCATCATCGGCCCCAACGGAGCTGGGAAGAGCACTCTCCTTCGCATTATGACGGGGATGGAGCAGCCCCAAAAAGGGCAGGTCCTCTGGGATGGGAAATTACTTAAGGGTCCTACTCCCGAAGTGACGTGCATGTGGCAAAAACCTTACCTTTTTCAGACAAGTGTACGGGAAAATATTCTCTACGGCCTTAAAATCAGAAACTGGTCCCGGGAGGAACAGGAGCAAAGACTTAAGGTTATTTTGGACAGGTTTCATTTAAATGAACAAGCCCGGCGTCCTGCCGACAGCCTCTCCGGGGGCGAGGGGGCAAGAGTAGCCCTGGCCAGGACAGTGGCGCCCCGACCGCGCCTCTTGGTGCTGGATGAGCCGGCCGCAAACCTGGACCCATTCCATACGTCCTTGCTGGAAAATTCTTTATTGGAAGTCTGCCTGGATGAAGGTATGACGGTCATCATGGTGACCCATGATATGTTCCAGGCCAAAAGGATTGCCCAGGAGACACTCTTCATATGTGACGGGAGTTTAGAAGAACAGGGTACAACGGAACAGATCTTCAACAGCCCTCAGTCGGAGAAGACAAGAAAATTCATCAGGGGAGAACTGCCATGAGTATCATGCTTGCGAAGACATTAACAGACAGGTTTGGCAGAAAACATGATTATCTGAGGGTATCCGTAACGGACCGCTGCAACCTGCGCTGTGTCTACTGCATGGGGCCGGAGGGGGTCCCGCTTTTGGACCATACCCAAATCTTGCGTTATGAGGAAATCATCAGCGTGGTGAAAGCGGCGGCAGAGATGGGGATCAGCAAGATACGCCTAACCGGCGGCGAACCCCTGGTGCGTAAAGGGATTGAACACCTTATCCAAGCTGTTGCCGGGAACCCCGGTATTAAGGATCTTTCCATGACAACCAACGGTCAGATGCTGGCTCCAATGGCCGGGCGGTTAAAAGAGGCCGGGCTGAAGCGGGTCAATATCAGCCTGGATACGTTGAAACCCGAACTGTACAGTGAAATCACGCGCGGCGGGGACATAAAAAACACCCTGGCGGGGATAAAAGCCGCCCTGGAATATGGGCTTACCCCGGTTAAGATCAACGTTGTGCTGATGAAAGACGTAAACGACGGGGAAATCAGGTCGTTCCTGCGCCTGGCATTAGAGTATCCGCTGCACCTGCGTTTTATTGAATATATGCCGATTGATATTCATAGCAGTGATTGGAAGGACAGATACCTTCCCCTTTCGGTAGTCGGGGAGGAAGCAGCCGCGATAGGACATCCCCTCGAACTCATGGGTAATACGGGATGCAGCGGGCCGGCCGAGATGTACCGTCTGCCCGGGGCCGCGGGGTCCGTTGGGTTGATTCACCCTATCAGCAGGCATTTTTGTTTTGCCTGCAACCGCCTGCGCCTCACCTCGGACGGGTATATCAAACCCTGCCTGTACTGGCAGGAAGAACTGTCCGTACGGCCTTTCATTTATGACCAAGAGGGGCTGAAAGCGCTGTTGCAAAAGGCCCTGGATTATAAAAGGGAAAAACACGGGATGTATCCCGAAGGAAATGATATACTAACAGGGGAAGGAAACAGGGGCATGTCCCAGGTCGGCGGTTAAAGCAAGTTCTATTAATTGCGATGGCAAGACTTGATGGCGTTGTTGCTAAGATTTAAGGAAACGGGAAGACTGGAGTCCAGTTAGTCTGGTAAAGGGGGGTATGAGATGGCGCAAAATACTGATCTGCTGACCCACTTTGATGAAAAAGGCCGGAGCAGGATGGTGGATGTGACAGCAAAAGAGACCACCTGCCGGGAGGCTGTGGCCCGCGGAGAGATAAGCCTGGACAGGAAAACGCTGGAGCTGGTGAAAACCGGGAGGATGTCCAAGGGTGATGTCCTGGCCGTGGCGCAGGTGGCGGCGGTAATGGGTGTAAAGGAAACAAGCCGCCTCATCCCGATGTGTCACCCCCTGTTGATCGGCGGTGTCTTTGCAGATTTTAAGATTGATGAAGAAGCCGGAAAAATCGAGGTCACAGTCACCGTAAAGCTGACCGGGCAGACCGGGGTGGAGATGGAAGCTCTCACCGGGGTGAACGCTGCTCTTTTGACCATCTACGACATGTGCAAGGCCGTGGACAAGAACATGGTGATAGGGAATATCCGCTTGCTGGAGAAAAAGGGAGGCCGGTCCGGGCATTTTGTGCGCCGGGAATAACCACCGGGAATAACCGCCGGAATAATGGTGAAGGAGGTATGAAAATGGGCAAAATTGCAGCTGTCTGCACCAGCGCAAACAAGGGCGAACGTAAAAAGAACGTGGGTACTGCTAACCTTGTTACTAACGTAGGAATTGAAGGCGATGCCCATGCAGGTTTTGCCCACCGCCAAATCAGCCTGCTCGCCCTGGAAAGCATCCGCAAGATGCAGGAGAAAGGGCTGGATGTGCATCCGGGCGACTTTGCCGAGAACCTGACCACAGAAGCCTTGGACTTGATCAGCATACCTGTGGGAACCCGTCTTAAAATAGGCAAGGAGATTTACCTGCGCGTAACACAGATCGGCAAGGAATGCCACCATCCATGTGCTATTTACTACCAGGCCGGGGACTGCGTGATGCCCCGGGAAGGGATTTTTGCCGAAGTCTTACGCGGCGGAAGGGTCAGCGTGGGAGATGCCATTGCAGTATATCCTTCTTACCGCTTTGCCGTGATTACCGCTAGTGATAAAGGATCCCAAGGGAACAGGGAGGATAAAAGCGGCCCGCTCCTGCAGGAACTGCTCCTGCCCTGGGGGGACGTGACGGAGTACCATGTCCTGCCCGATGAGGCTGATCGCCTGGCTGAGATGATGGCGAACCTGTCGGACAAGGCCGATATCGATTTGATCCTGACTACCGGAGGAACAGGCTTAAGCCCGCGTGACGTCACTCCTGAAGCCACCCGGCAGGTAATCGAAAGAGAAGCCCCGGGAATTAGCGAGGCCATGCGCGCAGAGAGCATGAAAATAATACCCCGGGCCATGCTGTCGCGCGGTATTGCAGGGATCCGGGGACGTACACTCATCATAAATCTACCCGGCAGTCCCAAGGCCGTGCGGGAGAATGCGGCCGTTTTTTTGCCCGTGCTTGACCACGCCCTGGAAACACTGACCGGACGGGGCGGCGAGTGCGGGAAGGTATAACATCCCGAGAAAGAGGTTAAAGCCCACATGAGAAAAAAAACTGTGCTTTTTATTGTTTTAATATTGAGTTTCTTTGCGGCAACGAAGTGTCTGGCTATTAGTAATACTTTTCAAAAGGATAATTATATTTTTTCATTACCTGACTATTATGAAAAAGCAGCTTTTTCCTATAATGAAGATTTGGTTTCTGTTTTTACCTGCCCTTTCAGTACAATAAAAGTATTTGATCAAAAGCTAAATAAGGTTTCGGCAAACACCTATATTGAGTATGGCAACCTGCAGCTTTACCTCGGAAAAGCGGGATTTAAGATCCTTGAAAACAAATCGGGAAAAATTAACGGTTATGAAATACGGGAAGTCAGGTATTACCGCCCGGAAATGATCAATTCAGAGTTTGACAAAATTTTCTATTTGGAGGTTCACGTCCGGGTAACGAATGACAGGGTCATCACTTTTTGGGCTAATACCTCTGAGGAATTCTATGTTGTTGTACTGCGTGATATTGAGCTGGCGGTTAATACTTTAAAGTTGAGTGATACCAGGTCATATTCCATCAGTGTTTCCCGCAGCCTGACCAAAGATCTGCAGGTTTCACCCCATATTTTATATGAAGGTGATAAATCAAGATTGGAAATACCGCCCGGGAAAGTGGTTTGGGGACGTTTTTATCCCGGCGTGCCGTTTTATCAAAACAGCTATCAGGCTATGCTTGAGAGCGAAGAAGAGCTCAACCACAAATTTGAATTTATTATGACTTACTGCAGGTTCCCCGGGGACAATTTCCCGAAGGAAGCCATTGAAAAGGTCTATGAAGACGGGCGCATCCTGATGCTGACACTGCAGCCATTTACGAGCGCGCTGGATTGGATCGCGGTACCTGAAATCGCAGAAGGCAAATATGACGCAGTAATAAAAGAGTGGGCCCGGGGCTTGAAAGACATTGGCGAGCCGGTTTTCGTCCGGCCCTTAAATGAAATGAACGGGGACTGGGACCCCTGGTGCGCCTGGTTTTTTGGCAAGGATACCGGCCTTTATATCAAAGCCTGGCGTCATTTGGCAGACATCTTCAGAGAAGTGGGAGCGGATAACGTCCTCTTTGTCTGGAACCCGCATGACCGTTCTTATCCTGATTTCAACTGGAATAACCCTCACATGTATTATCCGGGGGATGATTATGTCGATTGGATAGGCTTGACCGGATACAATAACGGCACCAGCCATCCCGCCGATGTCTGGCGGGAATTTGACGAGATCTATCAACCTGTCTACGCCGATTATCTAAAGCGCTACCCCGATAAACCTTTTATGATTACCGAGTTCAGCTGCAACGAAACGGGAGGGGACAAAGCCCGCTGGATCGAGCAGGGGATGGTTTCTCTGGCTAAGAATTACCCGAATATAAAAATTGCGACCTGGTTTGACGCCCGCGACAACGAGTGGCTGTACCAGCTAGACTCCACGCCCCAAGCTTTTCAGGAGTTTAAAAAGGGTCTGGAAAATGAAAATTATATAACAAACGCGGTAAGCAGGGTGGAATGATGTATACGGTCACATTACCGATTAAAGTCACCTCTTTAAAAAATGTGAATAAAATAATGAAAGATATTATGCGGGGAAGGGGTAAGCCATGACCGGAACCAGACCTGAGGCCGGGTTGGAAGAAAAGATTGAGCAACTGACGGTCGAGTTGGAGAAACTGCGTTCCCTTTTAGCATCCCTGCCCGTACTTCCTGAAAAATTGTCAATTGAGAACCTTTCTGTCGGTCAGATAGATTTTAATCTGGATAGTCTGAATATACAGGAGGTAAGCGGCGCCCTGAATCTGGGTATTACCAACGGGGTAAACCTTACCGCTAAAAAAGAAAGATTTGCCGGGAAACATCAAAATGAACAGGAACTAACGGTCAAAAAAACCGGTCTTCCTCCGAAGAGTACTACCGGTAGTTCTAAAACTGAGTCTCCCAAATGCAGGATCCGTTTTAACTAAATACTATTGTGGCCGGTATTTGCCATATCTAAGTAAGAATCGAGGATATCGGCATCATTTATGGTGTTGACAGCAGCCGGGATAGTATTGTTATCCCCGCTTACCACACCATAACCGTGGTTTTGCTTGGAGATGCTTTTTACAGACATCTGCAGATTTTTTCCACAGGAAATGCCGGAAGCGCCTATTACTGCCTGGACTTCAAGTTTATTCAAATGTATTTTCTGACTCATCACTTTTCTCCTTGTCGTTCTCCATAAAGAAGACCTCCACCAGCTTCTGTAAGCCTTCTTTATTATCATAAACGCCAGGTTTTGACTGGCACAACAGGTCGAGTTTATCCGGGTCTTCCAGGTGATTAGCCAGTTGTTCCAGGGCGTTGCTGTCACCGCTGATATTGCCCAGACCCTGATTGGTTTTGGTGTGGCTGTCCCAGTCCAGCAGAAGGTTTTTACCTATATTAACGGCGCTGGCGTTTTCTACCATAGATATTTTTATGACCCCGATATTCAGGTTGAAGACGACAGGCTGCATTGCAGTAACCTCCACATAAAAAAACTCCTCCTGCAATCTATGTGAAAAGAAGGAGCAGTGTTAATGATTTAGGTATAAGATATTATATATATAAATAAAAGTTCATTCAAAAACAGACGACAAAAGTAAGGGCGTGATAAAAGTGGGTTTATTTACCCCGGGATTTGCATCTCAGCCATTTGGGGCTCCTCAGTTTATAACTTTAGGAGCGCTGCAAATCAATGGAGTATCAGATAATTCTAATGCTGTTGTTGGCAGGTTTGTTTCCGGTGATTATTTAAGCATTAGAAAATTAAATAACGGCTTTGGTCTCTTATTTGGCAATGCCAATTTGGTTCCTTCCTGCTTGAACCTGGTTATCGACCCCGATGGTATAGATCAGTTTAGTCCTCAAAATCAGGTAAGAACAAGTTTCGGCAGTGTAACCAGTTAAAGAACACAGACTCCGCAGATATGGTGGTTAATCATACGGAGTCTGTGTTTTATATGCTTATAATACTAATAGTGGTCAAATTATTTAAAGTGAGCTAAACTGTCACCTGTTCCTCAATATCTCCGCATAACTGATGCTGCGGGTATGCAGGGTGTGGGACCAGGATATACGCGTTTTGCCGAAGAAACTGATGAATACGATGGGGATCCAGCTGTACACAAAGATCAGGTAATGGACCAGGATCCATTTCACGATTTTACGGGGCAGGTTATCCATCCAGATGACCAGAAATGGATAAAGTACCTGCAGGGTGCTTACCAGTTCCCAGATCAGAGGGGGCCAGATATATTTAAAAATGGGATTGTATATCTCAAACCAATAATTCAGTAATCCTACCAGTGCAAGTAATCCCATCATAATTACAAGCATGGGTTGAACGGTTACCATAGCTCCGTCAAACAGGACCGCATCTTTTTTTATCCAGGCCTGCCTGACAAATTCCAGGCTGTATGTACGGAAAAGCTCAATGTGGCCCAATGCCCAGCGCTTTCTCTGGTGCCAGGCCTGTTTAAAAGTTAACGGTTTTTCATCATAAACAACGGCTTCGTGGGCCCAGGTAGTCTTATAGCCCATGAGAAGGGCTTTCAGACTGAATTCCAGGTCTTCGGTCAGGGAAGTTGCGCCCCAGCCGATTTCTCTTAATACATCGAGGGAGATAGCCATACCTGTGCCGCCCAGATAATTTGAAAGTCCCAGGTTATACCTGGCCAGCTGCAGCATACGGTTGGCTACCCAGAACGCCATGGCAAAGGAGGCTGTCACCCATGTATCCAGCGGGTTCTTGGCGTCAATATAGCCCTGGACAATTTTAGCTCCCTCACACAGCCTGTTGTTCATGTGCCGTAAGAATTGGTAGTCGACAAGGTTGTCGGCATCAAAAATAACTACTGCGTCATACTTTTTTGGCAAGTTATACAGTTTATAGAAAAACCATTCCAGGGCATAACCTTTCCCTCTTTGGGTAGTATCGGACCGCTCATAGACAATGGCGCCCCTGTTCCGGGCTGTTTCGGCCGTATTATCGGTGCAGTTGTCTGCGATAACAAAGACGTCATAAAGCTCTTTGGGATAATCCAGGGCCATCAGGTTATCAACCAGCGGACCTACAACCAAATTCTCATTATGCGCCGGAATAATTACGGCAAATACTTTTTGAGGCTGATAAATTTTTGGCATGCGAAACCGGATTAATCCGGATATGCCCAGGATAAAGAAATAAACGGCTACCAGAGAAAAAATTATCTGGGCGGGTATCATGATATAATCCATTGGCATTAATGAAAATTTGTCTGGACCCACTTAACTATTCCTCCAATATTTGGGTTATGTTTAGTTATTTGCTTAAAAGATATTCAATATTTATGACGATAAAGTTTGAAATTAGTTCCGGCAAAATCAGCATTAATTACTCAGATACTAATACTGAGCTTGATTATAGCATATAATTGGCAAAAAAGATAAAGTAAATTTAATACTAATATCGACAGTTTTTACTAGTAGATGCTGATTTGTGCAACATCGTCTTCCTTTGGTCATGGACGGCTCAGTGCCGTGTTTTCTTTATCTTGTCCATAATAATATATTATTATTAATTATTGCTTTTATTTTATTGGAATTAGCCAAATAACTTAAAAAAGACTTAAGCGCCGCTTTGTTTAGATAATACTGACCGGCATTGGTTATAGCCAGGCCTTTTTCTCGACAAACCAGGGATAAAAGACTTATTGTGGGAAGGGGAGTGGAAAGGGCTGAAAGTATAAGGGTCTGAATCTCATCCAGGTATTTTTTGTTAGCGCTGACCAGTTCAGAGATTTTCGATGTAGCAGAGCCGTGGGCCGGAACAAAACAGTAATGTGGTTTTGCACACGAAGCCAGATAGTCCATGGTTTGCAGAGACGCGGATATATCAACAAAATAAGGTATACCATGCTTGGTTAGTATTTCGGGGCTAAAAAGGGCATCCGCTGTATAAAAGGTGGTTTCATATATTAGACCTATTTGACCGGGTGAATGACCGGGCAGGGCGACAATTTCCAGAGGAAAGCCCAGTATATCGTGCCGGCCCGGGTACAGGCTGATATCGACAGGGCAAGCCGGAGCTTTCAGGAATTTGTTTTCCAACTCTTTTAAAGGCTGACTTCCTCCAAAGAGGTAGAAAGGTTCAAACTGGGGATTTTCTATATAAGGTTTTTCCAGTGGAGAAGCCATTACCGGCACCTGCCATCTATCCCTTAAGAAGGCAGCCCCTCCGGTGTGGTCGGCATGGGCATGGGTAAGGATCACACCTGCCAAGACAATATTATTTTCATTTAAAACCTTTGTAACCTTTTTTGCCGAAAATTCATCAAGACCGCTGTCTACAAGGAGGGCCGTGTCCTCTTTGACTAAAAGACCAAGATTGATCGCTCCTTCAAAATAACGTGAACCTGCGCTTAATTCATGTAAATTCATGGACAATCTCCTTATTATTAATACGTAAATAATTTTACACTTATGTCATCTAATTATATAATTAAATTTATATAATTAAAGTAGAAATTAAATATAAAATAAAACAAAATATGCAGGAGTAGTTCGTCCTGTGAGGAGGCAATTATGGCTGAGAAAAAACTGTACCGTTCCAGTACCAAAAAAATGCTGGGCGGGATTTGCGGGGGATTGAGCGACTACTTTAATGTCGACGTTACACTTGTCCGGCTGCTCTGGGTAGCTGCCATAATCTTCGGGTTTGGAGCAGGTATTATCCTGTATTTTATCTGTTGGTTAATCATACCCGAGGAACCTTATTATCACATTACATAATAACTGGTTTAACCAGATTTACAAACACAGATTTACAAACCTGAACTGGCAGGAATGGAAAATTACTGCTATAATTACTTTACACACAGCTAAGGAGGTGCGTCCGCCATTGTCACATGCGGCTGTCAAAGGTCAGCATTGAGATGATGCCGGGGATATTAATGCTAACCGGAAAACAAAGAAGGTTTCTTCGTGCTATGGGAACAGGCGTTGAACCGATTATTCAAATCGGGAAGGCCGGAGTAGTCGATGCGGTTGTCCAGCAGATGGATGAAGCGCTGGAAGCCCGCGAACTTATTAAAATACGCGTTATCGCCAACTCTCCTGTTGAACCACGGGAAATTGCCTCACAACTAGCCGAAGCAACCCGCTCCGAAATTGTACAGATAATAGGCCGCAACATCCTGTATTACCGCCGTTCTGTGAAAAAACCCTCTTTCGAGCTTCCCAGCTGATGATACCATTAGTAAGGTGGATAACGGTATGAAGAAAGATGTAAGTGAACTTTTAACCAAAGCTCACCGGGTAGTAGTCAAAGTCGGAACGAGCACTTTGACACATTCAAACGGTAAGCTTAATTTATTTCAGGTAGAACGTCTTGTGCGGGAAATAGCCGACCTCAAACACCGCGGGCTGGAAATGGTGCTGGTTACTTCCGGCGCGATCGGAGCCGGTATGGGCAGGATGGGTCTGACCCAGCGGCCGAAAACAATGCCGGAAAAGCAAGCCCTGGCAGCAATCGGACAGGGTATCCTGATGCACATGTATGAAAAATTATTCGGGGAATATGGCGAAGTAGTGGCACAGATACTGCTTACTAAAGATGATATCACTCACCGGGAGAGATATCTCAATGCCAGGAATACCCTGATGACTCTGCTTAAGATGGGTGCGATTCCGATCATCAATGAGAACGATACAGTCGTGGTTGAGGAAATAAAATTCGGTGAAAATGATACTCTTTCCGCACTGGTGGCGGGATTAGCAGATGCGGATATGTTGGTCCTTTTGTCGGATATTGATGGTCTTTACACGGATGATCCGCGAAAAAACCCATCCGCCCAACTTATCCAGGTGGTAGAAGAGATAACCCCGCAGATAGAAAGCCTGGCCGGAGACTCAGGGTCCGCTATGGCAAAAGGGGGCATGCGAACCAAAATCCAGGCTGCCAAAATAGCCTGCACTATGGGAATCCCCATGATGGTGGCGAATGGGGCCGCGGACAGCATCCTGAGAGACATTATCTCCGGAGAAAACAGGGGGACCCTCTTTATTCCAAGCAGCCACCGGATTAATGCGAAAAAAGGATGGATTGCCTATGCTTCCAGAACAAGCGGGCAGATCTGGCTGGATGAGGGGGCCGAAAATGCTATCCTGGAGAAAGGAAAGAGCCTGCTGCCCAGCGGTATAACCAGAGTTGAGGGTAATTTTAAGCGGGGCGACGTGGTCCGGGTAATAGGAAACAGGGGGGAAATAGCCCGCGGGATTGTTAACTATTGTTCCGAAGACATCGAAAAGATAAAGGGTTGTCACAGTAAAGCAATACTTAATATACTTGGTTACAAAGAGGATGACGAAGTCATTCACCGCGATAACCTGACGCTAAGGAACTAATAAGGGATTAATATTGTTGAGAGAAGCTCATCGGATTAAATCCAGCCGGGAGGGAGTAAATTGACTAATGAAGAGTTAAAAATAAAAGGAGAACTGGCCAGGAAGGCCAGCTACCTGCTGGCCTCACTGCCTTCCACACTAAAGAATGAGGCTCTTTTGGCCATGGCAGGGGCTCTGGAAGAGCGTCAGGAAGAAATCTTGCGGGCAAACGCGCAGGATATGAACAGCGCCAAGGAGCGCGGCATGGGTAAAGCCATGCTGGACCGTCTACTCCTCACGCCAGCCCGTATAAAAGATATGGCCGAGGGGCTGCGGGCCCTGGTGTCCCTGCCCGATCCGGTGGGTGAGGTCGAGGCCATGTGGAAAGGCGCTCAGGAGATTGAAATAGGAAGAATGAGAGTCCCGCTGGGAGTAATCGGTATCATTTATGAGGCGCGCCCCAACGTAACGGTTGATGCGGCAGGGCTCTGCCTGAAAACGGGTAATGCCGTGATATTAAGAGGAAGTTCGGATGCACTGCAGTCAAATAAAATAATTACTGCTGTTCTGGCCGACGCCGCAGAGTCTTCCGGCATGCCCCGTGGGTCAATCCAACTCATCGAGGACCCCCGGCGTGAAACAGCAGTTCAGTTAATGAAGCTGAACCAGTACCTCGATGTCTTGATTCCCAGGGGCGGCGCAGGGCTTATCCAGTCAGTAATAGAGAATGCCACCATACCTGTAATCGAGACGGGGATAGGAAACTGCCACATTTATGTCGACAGCTGGGCAGACCTGCAAATGGCTGAAGAGATTATCGTCAATGCCAAAACGCAGCGTCCGGCAGTCTGTAACGCTGCAGAATCCCTGCTTGTACATGAGAAAGTTGCCCGGGAATTCCTGCCTAAGGCCGGGAAACGTTTAATGGAAATGGGTGTGGAAATCAGGGGCTGTCCCAGAACCAGGGAGCTGCTTCCCGGAACCGGTCCGGCTACTGAAGAAGACTATGCCGCAGAATTTCTTGAATTAATCCTGTCCGTTAAGGTTGTGGACAGTCTGGACGAAGCAATGGAACATATCCGCAAATACGGCACGAAACATTCCGAGGCCATCGTCACAGAGCATTATGGCAGCGCCCGTGCTTTTCTGCAGGGAGTCGATGCCGCGGCCGTCTATGTAAATGCTTCGACCAGGTTTACGGATGGTTTCCAGTTCGGTTTCGGGGCCGAGATCGGGATCAGCACCCAAAAGCTGCATGCCCGCGGGCCAATGGGGTTAAAAGAACTGACCACAGTCAAATACATTATTTATGGAAACGGTCAGACAAGAAAATAATAAAGGTTGTTCTAAAAGGGCGGTATGATTGACCTTTTTCAACAAAGTAACGAGGAGCTCGGGGGCTCCTCGTTGCTTTGTCAGCGGAAGATTGTTCTGACTACACGTTTAAGCCTGTAATACAAAAGCCGGTGAGGGTGCTGCCAGCACAGGGCGGACTTAAGGTACCACCGCATTCTTCTGAAAAGGTATTTCAGCAAGAGTCCTCACCTCGTTTTATTCAACATATACTATTGTATCTTATGCCGGAGGAGTCTTAAATGTTAGTTAAATTATACTTGTTTGCGGATATTGGTAAATGTTATACTAATGTAAACTAAGCCAAGGGAAGTGTAGTATGGACGGTCACGAAGTACTGCATTTGCAAAAAGCAAACCGGGTAGGTATTATGGGCGGCACTTTTGATCCCATTCACTTGGGACACCTTGTCACAGCCGAGGCTGCCCGGTCCGAGTTCAACCTTGAAAAAGTCATATTTGTGCCTTCCGGCCTGCCGCCCCATAAAAAAGGGGTGACCATCAGCGATAAAGAATACCGCTATCTCATGACATTCCTGGCGTCAGCCGGCAATCCCTATTTTGAAGTATCGCGGACAGAGATAGACCGCAAGGGTGTATCATATACAATTGATACAGTAAAATACATCAGGGGAAAAATGCCAAAAAACGGAGAACTGTTTTTTATCACGGGCACAGATGCCATACTGGAAATAGTAACCTGGAAGAACGTAACCGAGCTTCTGGAACTATGCAGTTTTATTGCTGCCACGAGGCCGGGATATAATTTAACCGAATTAAGAGAAAAACTCATAAAAAAATTACCGGAAAAATATTTGAACAGAATTATACCGCTGGAAGTACCGGCTATGGCCATATCATCAACGGATATCCGCGACAGAGTGAGAAAGGGACGGACTATCAAGTACCTGCTGCCTGACGCAGTTGAAAACTTTATTCAAAAAAATGATTTATACCGGACTTAAAGCTTAGCTTGCTTCACGAAGTATAATAATAGGTTATTATGACATAATAAAAGCAAGAGTTATCTTTTGTAGAAGTGAGCGAGGTGAAAGATTTTGTCGAAAACCTTATATGTGGGCAATCTACCCTGGGCTACTACTCCCCAGGACTTGGCCGATGTTTTCAGTGACCATGGCCAGGTTATCAGCAGCAGGATAATTAAGGATAAGGAAACAAACCGTTCGCGGGGTTTCGGATTTGTAGAAGTAGCCGACGAAGATGCTGAGGTTATGATTGAGGCCGTGAATGGCAAAGAATATAACGGCCGGATACTTACTGTAAACGAAGCGAAGGCTCGTGAACAGCAGTAGAAAACGGTTGATTTGCCCCCTGCTTCCAGGGGGCTTTTATATGGGGCGGGTGAATGAAGTGACTGAGTTTAAAAATTATGTCGAGATTATTGGAGTCAAACTGACTCTTCCACGGTTTGAACACTCGCTCCGTGTTGCAAAGACAGCCTTACAAATGGCGCAGGGGCGGGAGGTGGATAAGGATAAGGTATATGTCGCAGCTCTTTTGCACGACTATGCCAAGGATTTATCAGCACACGAACTCTTAAAGACGGCAAGAGATAATAACCTGATAATCTGTGAGGCTGAAGAAATGCAGCCCGACCTGCTGCACGGACCCGTGGGGGCATGGTTATGCCAAAAAGAGCTGGGGGTTAAAGACAAAGATATAATTCGGGCAATCCGTTTCCATACAACCGGCAATCGTGATATGAACATGTTGGATATTATCATTTACCTGGCTGATTTAATTGAGCCCGGGCGCAGCTACCCGGGTGTTAATGAGTTGAGAACTATCTGTCAAAATGATTTGCTGCGGGGTCTGCTCTATGCTTTTGACTGTACTCTCTTGTATGTACTGGAAAGGGAGCTGCTAATTCATCATAATACTGTGGAGGCGAGAAACTGGCTGCTTCCCAGGATAAAGGCAAATGGAGGAATAATATGAACAACAAAGAGATGGTGTTACTGTCAGCTAAGGCAGCTGCTGAAAAAAAGGGAAGGGATATTACTATTCTAGACCTGCAGGAGATATCGTTAATAACCGACTATTTTCTTATCGTTAACGGGAATTCGCGGGTACAGACCCAGGCGATAGCCGACAATATTGAAGAAAAAATGGCCTTGGCCGGTATACCGCTAGCCAGGCGTGAAGGCTATCCCGACGGGAGATGGATCCTGCTTGACTTTGGCGCTGTAATCATCCATGTTTTTCAGGAGGAAGAACGTAGTTTTTACAGCCTGGAACGGCTGTGGGGAGATGCCCCCCAAGTGCCTTTTCAGGAGTAAAGACACGAATAAACTGTTGGGAATGAAGATAGGAATGAAGAATTAATGAAAAGTTACTGTCTGCTGGCAAAATATTATGACAGCCTGATGAACCACATTGACTACAGCAAAGCTGCCGGATTCTATCTTGACGCCGCCAGGCATTTTGGCTGGAGGGGAGCGCGTATTCTTGACCTGGCCTGCGGTACTGGCAGTATCAAACTGGAATTATTAAAAAAAGGATATGCTGTAGATGGAATCGATATATCCCCGGATATGCTTGCTGTTGCCGATAAAAAAATTTATGAAGCAGGATTTGTCCCGAACCTGATCTGCCGTGACATGAGAGATTTCCGGACTGCTAAATCGTATGACCTGATAATCTGTGCATTTGACAGTCTCAACTATCTTTTAAAAGAAACAGACCTGGAAATGGTTTTTTCTCAGGTTTACCAATCTCTCAACGAAGACGGACTTTTTATTTTTGACGTGCACAGTGAATATAAACTGAAAGAAATCCTGGGGCACAGGACATTTATACATGTAAGTGACGAAAATTGCTATATCTGGCAGAACAAATACAAATACAAGACTTCAATATGTAATATGAAACTGGATATCTTTATCAGAAAAAGTAACCGGCTTTATGAACGTATTGAAGAGTATCACCGCGAACGCTTTTATTCGCCCCAAACCCTGGAATCACTCTTGGCCGCTCAGGGACTGCAAGTTTTGGGTATTTTCGGCGATATGAAACTCAAAAAACCGGCGTTAAGAACGGAACGTTTATATTTTGTTGCGCGAAAACAACCGCAGCCACAGGAATAAAGAGCGCTGCACTTCCGTTTTCCCAGATATTCACGTTGACAAGAGCAGGGATAATCACTATAATCTATTATGTGACTTTAAACATCATAATCAATAAGGAATAAGGGGCATTAGCGCAGCTGGGAGCGCGCCTGACTGGCAGTCAGGAGGTCAGGGGTTCAAGTCCCCTATGCTCCACCAGAAAAAAACAGACCTGTAATCGAGAAGATGGCAGGTTTTTTTAATGAGACGAAAAGGGGCTTGAACCCCTCGGGGGTATGGGGCACCCCCCATGAGAAATAAGAAGGGGAGCACCGAAGGGGCGGACACTTCAAGTCCCCTATGCTCCACCAGAAAAAAACAGACCTGTAATCGAGAAGATGGCAGGTTTTTTTAATGAGACGAAAAGGGGCTTGAACCCCTCGGGGTGAGGTGATCAGAAACTATGGGCAGGGAATCAGCCGAGAAGAAGCAGTTAGTCTTTTAGTAAGGGTTTATGAAAAAGCAAAACAGGAGACGATTAAGCCTGCAGACCCCCGCCTGATTAAAGACACAAAAAATGAAGCGGTACTTAAGGCGGTGGCTTTGGGTATTGTACCGGTTGCTTCCGGGCAAACAGTTGAGTTCAGACCTGACGACCCTGTGTCCAGACAGGAAATGGCTGTATTTATGCTGAGAACCGCACAGGCTGTAAAGCCCAAATAAAACTTCAATACAAAAGCTCAGACTGCCTTTGCTGACGCTAAAGAGATTCAGAGCTGGGCCAAAGAAGGCATCTATTTTGCCTTCAACAATAAAATCTACAGTTCTTATGAAAAAAGGATAGACCCCACAATGGCCATTAACAGGGAAGAGGGCATAATATGCGCGCAAAGACTCTACGAAATAGTGGCAAAGTAAGGAGGTGCAAAGTATGGCTATAAAAAAATACATATTCTTAATATGCTGTCTGCTTATCGGCATCCTTGCCCACAGTAATCTGCCGGCGGCAAATTCGCCTGAAATCACCGTGGACGAGATTATAGGGACTTGGAAGGGAACAGTGACCACCGAACTGGCAGAAGGAGATCTGGATCCGGAGTCTGTCAAAAGTATCGGTTATGGTGAAACCACGGTAATGTTTACAAAACCTTTAAACAGTGATGTAGTAGCTTTTAGGGGTGTTAATTACCATGCTTCTGGTGTCGTGCTGCACACAGACGGCAGGGTTACAGTGAAACAGGAATTCAGAAGCAACGTCGATCCGGCAAAGCCCATTACTGCAATCTACAGCATGGAAGGTACCATAGAACGGCAGAACGCGAAGCTGCTTTTAAAGTGCAGGATGGAACACGTTCAGTATGAATCGCCGCATGGAGGCGCCCACAGATGGATTATGCATTTTTCAGGAACGAAAGACGCCCCGGCAAAGCCGGCTCCGGCTGCAGAAAAAAAGCCCGAAACGCAAACAGCTCCGGAGGCTGCAACACCTCCTGCTTCGACGGCTCCTGTCGCGGAAAAGCCTGCCACTGAAACGCCAGGCAAAACCGGTCAGCAGTTTGACTCAGCAGCGCCAAAACAGGCTGAGCCACAGCCTGATGCTGCCCGGATAAAAGAGGAGTCAGACCGGGAATGGCGTAAGAATTTCATGCAAAGGGATATCTCAGCGGAAAAATTGCTGAAGCCGGAAAATCCCGCAGCCAAGGGAGAACCCTATGGCAGCACGATGGATAATGCCGCACCCCAAGGCAAAGGAGCGGATCCTTTCGGGAGCACCATGGAAAACGTCGATCCGAAAAAAACCACTATATTTGAAATAATGCGCAGCCCGCAGGGAGTCGGTTTTTATTCGGCAAATGCGGAAAAGGCTGAGGAATATATGAACGGGGTACTCTCCAGGACTGCGGATGTAGTCGCTCCTCCTGTGGGGGCTGGGCTGGGTTTATGGAATGACTTTGCCGACAATGTCAGGCGTGGCGACGGGGTAATTCTGTCAGCGGGAAAATCCTTCTCCGGCAATGCAATTTATGGGCTTGCCGGCACGGTTGGGTCCTCAATTGATCTCGTTACTTTTTCTGCGGGGGGAGAAAGCCAGCACAGCCTGCAGGATGCGGTTAAAGGCAATATTAATTTAGTATGGGATATAGTCACGAGGGTGGAAAAAGAAGAAAAAATAGAAAGGGCCCGAGACGGCCATTATGGATACAAACACAGGTACTATGACGGCAGTTCTGATTACTTCAAAGTGACAAAACCGCAGGATCCCAGGGAGCATGAACGGTTTAAGCATGATGGTGGGTCCCGGAATCGATGCTTTCTATTAAATGCTCATTGTATTATTACTATAAGTGGTATTTACGTATTTTTCGATAGACATTTGATAAATCCAGATTTAATATTTCTGCGACCTTTGCCGGTTTCTTAAATTGCGCCAGGGCATCTTGTATCAACTGTTTTTCACATTGCTCCATGTAGGAACGGTGTGAAAAACCAACTTCCTGGGAAAGCGGCAGACTTGTTTGCTCAGGTGGGACTGTATGAAAAATCGGTTCATTCTTACTGATGTTATCCTGCAAAAACCTTTTTGGCACGGTTTCTATCTGTAGGTCTGTATCAGGCGAGGTCACGACCAGACGCTCTATGAAGTTTCTCAGTTCACGGACGTTACCAGGCCAGTCATATGACAACATTGCAGTTATCACATTTTCGGTAAGTACCTTCATGCGAGAATACTTTTTACAAAAATGCTGGAGAAAGAAAAAGGCAAGTGGAGCGATATCTTCTTTGCGCTCGCGCAAAGGCGGTATGTGGACTGGAACAACATTTATTCGATAAAATAAGTCGGAGCGAAAGCTGCCGTTTCGTGCTAAGGTTTCCAGATTTTCATTCGAGGCGCATATCAACCGAAAGTCAATCGATCTAGCTTCAAGAGCGCCCAGGCGCTTTACTTTTCTGCTTTCCAGTACGCGCAGCAGTTTACCCTGAAGTCCAAGCGGCATAGAGTTGATTTCGTCCAGGAAGAGCGTGCCGCCGTTGGCTAATTCGATTAACCCACTTTTTCCTTGGGTGGATGCGCCGGTAAAGGCTCCCTTTTCATAGCCGAAAAGTTCCGATTCCAGTAGATTTTCAGGGATAGAGGCACAGTCTACGCTGATAAAGGGTCCCTCACTGTGCGTACTCATGTAGTGAGCACATTTAGCCAGAACCTCTTTGCCTGAACCGGTTGGGCCTGTAATCAGGATGGAGGCATCTGTTTTTGACACGTTGTTTAGCATTGCCATGAGCTGCTTCATTTTAGGGCTCTCTACAATAATGTCAACATGGGGAGAGTTGGTAAATACATTAATTTGTGTGCGATTTTGCTTATTTAATACGCCTTCTTGAATTCGTCGATTCATTTTTTCCATAGATTCAACCATGTAGACTATATATTTGATACTGCCGTCACTGTTAAAGGTCGGTATTCCAGAGGTAAAATGCTGGTAAATTTGGTTTAGTTCTATATCCGTAATGGTCACCAGGGCTACTACCGGTGCATTCTTTTGGAGCACCTGTTCCCAGACACTAACGGTCAGGTAACCCATCCCCTTCAGCTTTGGAATAGACGTATTCAGATAATATTCTGGTGTTTTATTGAACATGCGGCAGTAAGTATCGTTGACGTAGAGATAATTGCCCTTGGCATCCAGCACAAAAATCCCGACGTTAAGGTTATCCAACAGTTCCAAGAAAAAATATTTATCATGTTCCATAAGCGACACCACAATTCATTAATATTTATATTTAAAAAAAGTATAATGCTATTTTGGCAATATCGCAATTATATTTGCGATATTGCTATTTATTTGCAATCCTGCAAATTAAAAATATGCCGGTATTCTACTGAATTAAGGAAAAAGATATCCATATCTGTTTTTAAAAAGTATACACAAAAGGCGTGATTGGCTGATGGCATCTAATAAACACGGAAACGCTTTTCTAAGAGTAAAAGAAAAAATATGACCAGTTAAAAAATTGGCATAATTTTTGCTCATATAAAAAATGCAGCGCAAGAATCCTGGGATTCAATAAAGGAGAGGAGAGAAGATACAAGTTGGAGGAGAATAAGCCGGGCTTGTTCTGGGATAACCTGCGGTATTTGGACGCTAAGTTGTTCCGCAACCGGAACTATCACACAGAATAAATGTGCTGAAAAAAACAGGAGGACTACGGTTATGTTTGACTTTAGCAGAAAAATCGTGGCCGTCACCGGTGCGGCCCAAGGCCTGGGCGCCGCCATGACACAGCGATTTTTACAGGACGGCGCAGAGGGCGTCGCCTTGCTGGACATGAAGCAGGAGGCTCTTGAGGCGACGGCCGCCCGGCTCGACCCTGCCGGAACACGTACCTTGGCGGTTCTCTGTAATGTGGCGGAACCCCGGTCTGTCGAGGGGGCATTTAAGCAGATCATGGCGCGCTTCGGACGCGTAGATATTCTGATCAACAATGCAGGCATCACTCGAGACGCACTGGCATCCAAGATGACAGTAGAGCAGTTTGACCCAGTGGTACAGGTTAGTTTAAACGGCGCGTTTTATTGCGTACAGCAGGTGATTGGCGGAATGCGGGAGCGGGGTTGGGGCCGTATTATCTCCCTTTCCTCTCTGGCTGCGCGCGGCAACGTGGGTCAGGCCAATTATTCTGCGGCGAAGGCGGGCCTCATTGGCCTAACCAAGACCCTTGCCTTTGAGCTTGCGCCAAATAATATTACTGTGAACTGCATCGCCCCTGGCCTAATTAATACCGACATCATTAAGTCGGTGCCTGAAAAGCAGATGGAGGCGTTTGTAAAGAGCATCCCCATGCACCGGATAGGTGAGCCTGAGGAGGTGGCCAGTCTTGCGGCATTTCTGGCCAGCGATGAGGCGGCGTACATCAGCGGTCAGTGCATCAGGATCACCGGCGGGATGCAGTGAGGGATAAATTGTCTCCGAGGAAAACGTACGGCCAAATCATACGTAATTTAGAAAGGAATGATTTTTATGTCTAATAAAGTTATGATTACCGCTGCCTTAACAGGCGCTGTTACACCAAAGGAAATCAACGAATACATCCCCCTGACCCCAGAGGAAATTGCCGAGGATGCATACAAGTGTTGGAAGGCTGGCGCTGCCATCGTACATCTGCACATGAGAGACGAGGATGGTATAGGTACTATGGATGCTAAACGGTTCCAAAAAACCATTGAACTTCTCCGTTCTCATAAAGATTGCGATGTGGTGATTTGCTGCACTTCTTCCGGAGCCCGCCCCCCCGTAACCTCGGAGGCACGGATGGCCCATTTTAAGAGTATCCCCGAAATTGAATTAGGTTCATATGATGCAGGCACATTCAACTGGGGCTGTGATGTAGTATTTGACAATACTCCTCAATTTTTGAAGGATTTGGCCAAGTGCTATCAGGACTACGATGTGAAGCCTGAGATAGAGATCTTCGATATGGGTATGCTGGGAAACACCAAGCACTATCTGAAGACCGGCGTTCTGCAAGGCCCTATCTACTGCCAGTTTTGCCTGGGCGTTCTGGGCGCTATGGAGGCCACGGTGGAGAACCTCCAGCACCTGGTAAGGCATATGCCGGAGGGCGCCAAATGGTCTGCCTTCGGCATAGGTAAGGATCACATGCCCATCATGTATGCGGCTCTGGCCATGGGTGCGGATGGTATCAGGGTCGGTCTGGAAGATAACGTGATGTATTCCAAGGGTGTCAAGGCAACCAACGTAATGCTGGTTGAACGTGCTGTCCGGGTAGTGAAGGAGTTCGGCAAGGAAATCGCTACCTCTGCTGAGGCTCGCGAAATCATGGGTATTAAGCAGTTGACCCGCTAACCGGTTTTACAGGACCTGATCAGAAACTGGAGGTAAAACAGATATGAAGCATGCAAGAGATGCCGTGGTAGTGGCCTATGGGCGCACACCGCTGACAAGGGCGTATAAGGGGGCCTTTGCCAAAACCCACCCTGTGGAATATAGTGCGCAAGCACTGCTTGGTGTACTGAGGAGGGTGCCTGGCCTGGATTATTCACTTATTGAGGACGTAATTGTAGGCTGCGCTGTGCCCGAACGGTATACGGGCTTCAATGTGGGTCGCTTGATCGCACAGCGGGCGGGGCTGCCCGAAACGGTGCCGGGTCAGACCGTCAATCGGTTCTGTTCCTCCGGTCTACAGGCTATTGCTACAGCCGCTAACGCTATCATGGCCGGACAAATGGAAGTGGTGGTGGCCGGCGGTGTGGAACTGATGAGCGAGATCATAATGGTCCATCCTGAAGAATACCAGGATGTATTTCTGAGAGAACAAATTCCCGGCACTTATCTGTCAATGGGCATTACTGCCGAAAATGTAGCGGCACGTTATGGGATTACCAGGGCGGAGATGGAAGTCATGGCTGCAAAGAGCCACCGAAAGGCCGCTGATGCCCAGACAAAGGGAAAATTCAGGGAAGAGATTATTCCTATCACCGTCGAGACTGAGAACGGCCCGGCCACAATTAGCGCCGATGAGGGGGTGCGGCCAGGAACAACTGCCGAGGGTTTGGCTGCTCTAAAGCCTTGCTTTAAAGAAGACGGTATAGTGACAGCCGCCACTTCATCACAAATGACGGACGGCGCCAGTTTTGTGTTACTGATGTCTCGGGAGAAAGCGGAAGCCCTTGGCTATGCCCCCATCGCTCAGTTTCTGGCTTATGCCGTGGGCGGTGTGGCGGCTGAGATTATGGGTATAGGTCCGGTCGTTGCGGTGCCCAAGGTTATGGAAAAAACTGGCATGACGGTAAACGATATGGACATAATCGAGATCAACGAAGCATTTGCATCCCAGGCCTTGGCTTGCATTCGCGAACTGAACCTGCCGGTGGATAAGGTAAATCCTAACGGAGGAGCGATGGCGCTGGGGCACCCCCTGGGAGCTACAGGTGCGGTGCTGACCTGCAAGGCCATATCCGAATTGAAACGCATCGGGGGTAAGTACGCTCTGATCACCATGTGCATTGGCGGTGGTATGGGTGCAGCCGGCATTTTCAAGATGGAGTCCTAACCTGTGAATTTAAAATAGCAAGGGGGTGAATACCGGAAGCACTGCTCTGGTCAGCAGTAATAATAACCAAAATATGGAAAGAAAAGAGGGAAACAAATGTTAGGTATTATCGGCTTAGTAGTTGCTATTGTAATACTTGGGTATTTCGCCTTCAAAGGCGTAGGCGCATTACCACTCACATTTTTAGCCGGATTAGTTGTCATTTTGACAAATGGGATGGATTTATGGACATCATTTTCTGATTATTACCTCTCGGGTTATGTAGGATTCTTTAAAAGCTACTTCCTAATTTTTGCCGCTTCAGCATTTTATGCCAAGGTTATGGAAGATTCAGGCGCAGCTATAGCTATTGGCTATAAATTTGTTGATTGGTTTGGCAAAAACAATGCCATACTGGTAGTTATTCTGGCTACGGCTGCGCTCACTTATGGCGGGGTTAGCCTTTTCGTAGTAATCTTCGCCGTTTTACCCATTATCATGGTTACCTTTAAAGAGGCAGACATTCCCAGGCGCCTGGCTGCCGGCGTTATGGCAGCCGGTGGCGCTACAATAACTATGACAACCTTACCGGCAACACCCCAGCTTACCAACGTTATTCCTGCTAAATTCTTAGGAACCCCATTAACAGCAGCGCCTGTTTTAAGTATTCTGGCAGCAATATTCCAGTTTGTCCTTATATACTACTATCTAAAATGGGAAGAAAAAAGACTTAAAGCTGCCGGTGAACACTTCAGCTATATTGAGGGTCAAGATGTAAGCAAATATCAGGTTGACAGAAGTCAGCTTCCCTCTGCAGTCTTGTCTTTTTTACCATTAATTGTTCTTGTCGTCATGATTATTACAATGAAAAAGGTAATTCCTAATGCCACTACTCTGGTTGTAGCAGCAATGTGTGTAGCAACCGCATTGGCCATCGCTCTGAACTGGACTCGTCTTACGAATAAGCTGGCAACTATTAATAATGGTTTGGCAAGCGCAATTCCCGCCATTGCTTCACCTTGCGCAATTGTAGCCTTTGGTACCTTGGTTCAGAAGTCACCATCTTTCGCTAAGGTAGTTGAATGGATTAATGGTTTCAATATGGACCCGTATATTACCGGTACTGCTGCAACGGCCATTATCTCCGGTATTACAGGGTCCTCCTCAGGCGGTTTGCAGATCACCTTGCAAACCTTCGCCGAGCAGTTTATTAATTCCGGCGTTAATCTGGAGATACTCCATAGATTAATCGCCATTGCGGCAGGCAGTTTAGATTCCCTGCCTCACTCCACCGGAATATTTCTATTGTTGGCAATTTTAGGCTTGACTCATAAGGAAAGCTACAAATTTTTCTTCGTCGTAACGGTTTTAGTACCCTTAGTTACTTTTGCGATTTTCACAACAGGGGTTATAGCTCTCGGTTTATAAGATCAAACCTAGGTTAAAAAGGAGGAAAAGAAGATGAGAACTGCAATATATGGTTGTGGTGCAATGGGTACAGTTTTAGGCGCCTATCTGAATAAAAACGGACATGAAACAATTTTAATAGATAACTATGCCGAGCATGTCAAAGCAATGAATGAGAAGGGGGCGCGTGTAGCCCGTTGTGCGGATTTTACAGCGTCTGTCAAAGCGATTACACCCGACCAGATGGAAGGCAAATATGACTTGGTATTTCTGCTTACCAAGCAGACTGCTAACAAGGAAGTCTTGAATCATCTTCTGCCATTCCTGAATGCGGACAGCACTGTTTGCACCCTGCAAAACGGGGTCCCGGAACCAAGTGTCGCCGCTATTGTAGGCAAGGAAAGGACCGTGGGAGGGACTATTATGTGGGGGGCGACTTTTGCCGGACCCGGCGTTTCCGAACTTACTCAGGATATTACCAAGCAAGAATCCCTGTTTGAAATTGGGGAGATGGACGGCGTAATCGGAGACCGGATCAAGATGGTGGCAGGGGTCCTGGAAAAAATGGGCCCGGTTGTCATAACGGACAATCTGATGGGCGCACGGTGGCTGAAGGTTATGTTTAACAGCTGTTGGAGCGGCATGTCCGCAGCCTTAGGATGTACCTTCGGAGAGATCATTGACAATCCCAAGGCCAGCGCTTGCATGAGTTACATCGCCCATGAGGCAGTTGCTGTATGCAAAGCCATGGGCTATACAATGCCTTACTTCTGGGGAAGTGATATGACTGCCATGGGGAAAATTGACACTGAAGAAGAGTTCAAGAATTCACAGAAGATTTTTTATGACCTCGTAAGCAAAATGCGGCCGGCTAAGGCCAGCATGCTCCAAGACCTGGAGAAAGGCAGAATGACAGAAGTAGGAATGATCAATGGCTATATCAGTGATGAGGGCAAGAAAGAGGGAATTCCTACACCTTTCTGCGATACAGTTGTAAAAGTGGTAAGGGGCATTGAGGCTGGGGAGATTCCCTTAAGCATGGATAATCTGAAATATTTTCAGGTCCCTAATTTCAAGTAGATTTTCGCTTTAGCAGTTCATTACTAAGCGCAGGATAGCTCTGCATTCCTGCGCTTACCTCCCCTACTGTACAAAGCCATTTTAAGGAGGATGCCCGTGGTCAGCAAATATCAGGAACTATATAACTCCAAGAAAATTACGGTTGAAGAAGTTTTAGCGTTAATAAAGTCAGGAGATGAGATAGTATCAGGCTTTTGCGGGTTAGAGCCTATGGCGATCTTAAGCAAGCTCCATACCATCAAAGACAGGGTTTGCGATGTTACCGTCTGGCATTCACTGGGAATGGGCAGCTATGAGTTTTTTAATAATCGTGATATGAAAGGCCACCTTCAAACTAATTCCTGGTTTTTTAGTGCCGGAGCGCGGGCTGCTCATTCATTGGGAACAGTTAATTTTCAGCCGGCTCATCTGCATAACGGTTTCGTTAGAAAGCTTCAGGTGAAACCTCCCAATGTGTTTATCGGAACGGTAACGCCAATGGATAAACACGGTTATGTAAGGACATCCCTAAGCGCCCTCTATGAGAAAGCCTTTATAGAGAATGCTGATATTGTAATAATGGAGGTCAACCCTCGTCTTCCTGTCGTTGGCGGAGATACGGAAATTCCCATTGCTGATATTGACTATATTGTGGAGGTCGATCGCCCAATACCGATTCTGCCATCAGCAGAAATAACGGATACTGACAAGATTATCGGCGAATACGTCGCCAGCCTTGTTAATGACGGTGATACCATTCAGCTTGGCATCGGCGGAATACCAAATGCCGTGGCTTTGGCCTTTATGAACAAAAAAGATTTGGGCGTTCATACCGAGATGATTACCGGCAGCATGGCCGATTTGGCTGAGGCCGGTGTAATTACCGGTAGAAAGAAAAGCCTGCATAAAGGCAAAATGATTGGAACTTTCGTACTGGGCACCCAGAAGCTTTATGATTTTATCGATAATAACCCCTCAGTACAACTGTATCGGGGAGAATATGTCAATGATCCCTTTATCATTGCCAAAAATGATAATATGGTTTCAATAAATACCGGTTTACAGGTTGATTTAACCGGTCAAGTTTGTTCCGAGTCTATAGGCTTAAAGACCTGGAGTGGCACTGGAGGACAAAATGATACAGCCGAGGGCGCCATTCATGCCAAAAACGGGCGCTCCATCATTGCCCTCAACTCTACGGCTAAGAACGGAACAATCTCAAGCATCCAGCCTTTCCTAACCCCAGGTGCTGCAGTTACCCTCTCTCGCAACAATATTGATTACGTTGTGACCGAATATGGCATTGCCCACTTGAAAGCCCGGACCATCAGGGAAAGAGTGGATAACCTTATTGCCGTGGCTCACCCTGATTTTCGCAATGAACTGTCCCAAGCTGCATTCAAATACGAGATCTGGTAATAATATCGATTGTTGAGTCTACGCATATGGTGAAAAACATACTATGCAAATTACAACACAGAATATACTACTTCCCCGTCTTTAATTACACATTGGATGCAGTCGCTGTTTGTGGTTTCCAGAGAAGGTAGACAGCTGGTAATTATCAAATCGGCTGGATTTCCAATTTCCAAGACGCCGGTTTCTCTGCCGTCAGTAAGAATTTCCCGACAGATAAAGAGTGCTGAGGCCGATTAACGGTCTCAGTTTTTTATTTACGGTGCATATATAAAAATCTTAATAATGAGATATTTTTCTTGCAGGAAAATATCAAATCATGTCGAAAAAAGAGATAATGGTAATTGTATCCATATGATGACAATAGGAACATTACCATTTTTTAAGCGGGCAATGGTCCTAGGACGTAAGTCCCTAAAGGTATGGGTTTAGTAATTTAATTAGAGCAATAAACGATAATAGCAAACCTAGTCGAAAGATGGGGACGCAAAACCACGGGTCTAAAGCAAGAGCAATGACAGCCGGGTTGCCGTGACAGAGCTTGTATAATTACCTTCACGGCAAGGTAATTTTTTATTTATTATCTTAAAAAAAGCTATAAAAGGTGGGTTCTAATGTTGAAAGAAAATTATTTCACACTATACTATAATAATATTTCGGATTTGGTGTTTCTTGTAGAAGTTGGGACAGATAAAAGTTATCGTTTTCTTTCAGCTAACAGATCATATCTTGCTGCTGCAGGGTATACCGAGGAACAGGTGGCAGGAAAAAGGATCGAAGAGATCTACACAAAAAGAACAGCCGGTTTATTAATTAAGAAATTTAATGAAGCAGTTGAATCAGGGAAGACAATATGTTTTGAGGAAATTGCCGACTTCCCCCGGGGTAAACTGATATTGCAAACAAAAATAACACCTGTTCGTGATAATAAAGGCTATTGTACTCACCTTCTTTGGACTGCCCGGGACAATACTGAGCGGTACTCTCTAACAGCTATAGAACAAGCAATGAAGCACCGCATAGCTTTGGAGGGAGCAATAGCACAGTCCTCCAGGCTGTTTGTTTCCCCGGAAAACGCTGATCCTGACAAAGTACTGAAGATACTGGGAGAATCCGTTCCCGCCAACCGTGCTTACATATTTCGATTTCGTGACAATGGCAGTAAAATGGACAATGTATATGAATGGTGCAGTCCCGGAACGGAGTGTCAGATCGATAACCTTCAGGATCTTGATTCCAATATATTCCCCTGGTGGTTGGAGAAGCTCAGACGCGGAGAGAACATAGTGATACCGGACGTTGACGCGCTTCCGGCCATTGCTGCCGCAGAGAAAGAAATCCTTCAAGCCCAGAAAATACGTTCACTCTTAGTTGTTCCTATTTATTCCACAGATGGAAAACTAAGCGGGTTTATGGGATTTGATGATACGACGAAGTGCCGGGAATGGTCGGGTGAAGATATAAAAGATCTCCGGGTAGTCGCTGAGATGGTGGGGGTATATTGGGACCGCCGGCGCGCGGAAAGGGCGCTGAAGGAAACGAACCAACTGCTTGAGCAGATAATCGAATCACTTCCCGATGCTACTCTTGTCATTGACCGGAATAAAAAAGTCATAGCCTGGAACCGGGCCATGGAAGAGATGACAGGAGTGAGTAAGGAAGCAATAATAGGCAAAGGCGACTATGTTTATGCGGAGCCTTTTTACGGAAGTAAAAGGCCGATCCTGATTGATCTTATCTTTTCGGAAAACCGGGAAAATGAACAACTGTACGCATTTATTGAAAGAAAAGGCAAGGCGCTGTATACCGAGAGTTTTACGCCTGCACTGTATAAAGGAATGGGAGCCTTTATGTGGGCGACGGCGTCACCATTGTTTGACAGTGAAGATAATATAATTGGAGCAATAGAATCCGTGCGTGACATTACCGAGCGCAAGCGTATGGAGGAAAGACTGCAATACCTGGCCACACATGATGCGCTGACAAATATCCCGAACAGGAACTACCTGGAGGAAACACTGAAACGGGCGACATCAAAAGCAAAACGCGGGAAAAAAAGCGCCCTCCTTGTTATCGACCTGGACAACTTTAAACTCATCAATGACACCCTTGGACACGCAGCAGGGGATGAGTTGTTAATTGCCTTGGCCGGTGTTTTTAAAAGGAACTTGCGTGAAAGTGATATATTAGCCCGGCTAGGGGGGGACGAGTTCGGAGTATTGCTGGAAGGAATTTCTGCCGAGGAGGCTGCTTCAATAGCGGAAAGACTGCGTCAGGCGGTATGTGAGAGTGAACTGTGTCTCGTAACTCACAAGCTCTGTTTAAATCTGAGCGTCAGTATCGGTATTGTCATAATAGATGGGACTGTTGACATCCATAAGTCTCTGTCTTTTGCCGATATCGCGTTATACGCGGCGAAAGAGAGCGGAAAAAACAGGGTCGTCTTCGCCCGGCCCGACGAAGATATGGGAGACAGGCTCACTGAAACCAACCGGCTAATCGGTTTGATCAAGAGCGCCCTGCAGGAAGAACTGTTTGAGCTTAACTTTCAACCGGTAGTAAGCGTCGTGGATAGAACGTTAATTCATCACGAAACCCTGATTCGTCTTCGCGACAAGAACGGACAGGTGATTTTACCCGGTAAATTTATTCCCGTGGCGGAGCACTTTGGCTTGATGTCTCAAATTGACCGCTGGGTGGTTCAGTCGGCTTTGAAAGCCATGCGTGAATTTCCGGAACTCAAGCTTTTTATTAATATTTCCGGGGTTACTCTCGGTGATGAGGCTATATTGGATGAAATCGAAGCCTATATACGCGACAGCGGGATAGAACCTTCCCGGATCGGTTTTGAAATAACTGAAACATCAGCTGTAAAAGATTTATTACGGGCGGAACGCTGGATACGAAGACTTAAAAATTTAGGGTGCCTTTTTGCCCTGGATGACTTTGGGACAGGTTTTTCATCTTTTTCGTATCTTCGCATTCTTCCCGTAGATTACATCAAAATAGACGGTTCCTTTGTTTACAATGTTGACAAAGAACCTGTTCATCGTGCTCTGATCCAGGCCATCCATACGATAGCGAACACGCTTGGTAAGAAAACCATCGCCGAATTTGTGGAAAATGAAAATGTATTAAGGGTATTACAGACGATAGGAATTGATTTCGGACAGGGATATTTTCTTGGCGAACCTGACTATTATCCCAGATGATCAGACAGCAAACGGACACCTGCCGCATTTCCCCGGGTGATGCCGGAATAAAAAACACCTGCTGCAGCAGGTGTTTCTGACGCTTATTCGTTTGCTTCCTTAAATTCTGCCTTTCTTTGACTGAACATGACCAGTATTATCCCCAGTTCGTAAAGCAGCATCAGAGGCACGGTCATCATCAATTGAGAGAAAACGTCAGGAGGTGTGAGGAGGGCGGAGATGATCAAAACCAGGAGCAGGGTGTGTTTCCTGTATGTGCGTAAAAAGCGGGCATTAACGACTCCGAGTCGCCCCAGGATGAAAAATACCAGCGGCATCTGAAAGATAAGGCCAAAGGCACACATAAAGGTGGTTGCGAAGCTCAGGTAGTTGGAGACGGTAAACATGGGAACAATGGTATCGGAAGAAAATTTTATGAAAAAGCGGATGGTAAAAGGAAAGACGGCAAAATAAGCAAACATTACACCCAGGACGAAGAAAAGCGCCATCATGAATACAGCGGGGATAATTATCTTTTTTTCATTCTTATACAGAGCAGGCAAAACAAATACCATGAACTGGTAAATTATAAACGGCATGGCAAGAATGATGCCGGCAATAAACGCAAGTCGAAAATTAGCCAGCAGCGCCTCCGGAGGTGAGACAAAAATAAGCTCCAGGTTTCCCGCCGGTCTGGTTAAAATCCAGCGTAATTTATCCACAAAGAGGAAGCATATCATTGTGGTAAACGATATAGCAGCTATACAAAAAATCAGCCGTTTGCGAAGTTCATCCAAATGCTCAGTCAAAGACAGCGCCTCCGGACTGTTTTTCCTCATGTAAACACTTCCTTCCTGATTTTATTATGACAAATGCACATTAATTGGACAAGAGAGCCATAATAATTGTAAAAAAATATTATAACAACATATAACAATAACACATTAGAATAACAACAAATAAAAAATAACCGATAATTTATTTGAATCCAAAATAAAAGAGTGCCCTTTGAAGGCACCCGGAAAGGGATAGGATGATAAAATGATGACGAATATTGATTGGGAACAAGCCATAAACTCCCGCAAGTCCGTACGTAGTTTTGAAATGCGTCCTGTTGAGGAAGCGAAAATGAGCCTGCTTCAAAGCTTCATTAACGTGATGCAAATCCCCTTTGAACACAATGTAAAGATACGGTTTTTCAAAGCGAATCCAGACAAGAAGCTCTATACAGTTTTTGCTTCCCCGCCTGATAACGCGGCATTTATCTCTAATACCGACAAGTGCTCCCTGTCTGCAGCCGGGTTTGTAGGGGAAATCATGGTCCTATATGCCACAAGCCTGGGGCTTAATACCTGCTGGTACGGCCATTATACGCTGGCTGAATTGGAGAAAGTTATGCCGCATTTAGGTGCGTATGCAAAATTACCGAATCCAAAATGGGGCTATGGAAAGAAGGAAGTCGAAGGTGAGCGGGCTATCTGCATCACACCGTTGGGATATTGGAAGCAAGAGGGTGTCAGATTAGTCGATAGGATACAGACCTCTTTTTTTAGTTATAAGCGCAAGCCTGTCGGCGCATTTTTGCAAGGTGGTGTCAGAGAAGAGGATTTGCCGCCTCATATATTGTATGCCCTTGATCTTGCACGCAAGGCTCCTTCCGGCGCAAACAGCCAACACTGGCGTTTTAAGTTATCTCCTGATTTCAATACTGTTTCCATAGCAATGCCGGTGGGATATAAACATATCAAATGGGAACATCCTGACGTTGACATTGGGATCTGTGCGAGCCACTTGTGGCTGGGACTTATGATGAAGAATGTGGACTGCACGGTCTCCGTTAGAGAGGAAGAGGGCCGCGCTGTATGGATAATCAACAATATATAAAATGCTGTTTGGAGCAAATATTTTGCTCACACCTGTTTACAAACGGCATATCTTATTATAAGATCAACAATAGAACATATGAACAATTATTCATATAAGGAGCGTAACAAATGGCTGCTTTTTTTGACATGTGCGAAATAACATGTGTTCATAAAGAAAATATTGCCAGGGTCAGGGAGAAAGCCCTTTCCTTTGAGGAAATTTTGGGCTTGTCAGAAACATTCAAGGCACTGGGGGATCCTACCCGGATCAGGATACTCCATGCGCTTGCCCAAGAGGAACTATGTGTATGTGATTTGGCAGAGGTCCTGGAAATGACTCATTCGGCGGTTTCCCACCAGCTCAGGACATTACGGAATATGCGCCTGGTCAAATACCGCAAGGAAGGAAAGATGGTTTTCTATTCCCTGGATGATGACCACATTATTAACCTTTTTAACCAGGGGCTGGCTCATGTCCGCCATAAGTGACACAAATTAAGTGACACATAATTTCAGGAAGAAGGGACAGCATGACAGCTAAAAAAGAGTGCATACAAAGGGGGATGTGCTGTTCAAATTGTGCGGCAGTGCCCGAAGAATACATGCAGGAAAACGTACCTTCGCCGCTTATGGAACTGCGGGGAGAAAGTCAAAAACTGGTTCGCTTGGCTACGGGTGCAGTCATTTATCTCGCAGCAGTGCTGTTAACGTTTTCACCCGCCTTGAAACTGGGTTTATACGGAATCAGTTACCTGCTGATTGGAGGGGAGGTTGTTTTCAGAGCTGCCCGCAATATTTTACGAGGGCAGGTCTTTGACGAAAACTTCCTGATGACCATAGCTACAGTGGGGGCGTTTGCCATCCGCGAATATCCCGAGGCTGTGGCCGTGATGCTTTTTTACCAGGTGGGGGAGCTGTTCCAGGATATCGCCGTAAACCGTTCCCGCCGTTCCATCCGGGCTCTTCTGGATATTCGTCCCGATTATGCCAACCTGAAACGTGATGAGGAGATTATCAGGGTTAGCCCGGGGGAAGTTGCTGTCGGCGACGTGATCTTGGTAAAGCCCGGGGAGAGGGTGCCCGTTGACGGCAAAATCATTACCGGAGAGTCAATGGTTGATACCTCAGCCCTTACAGGGGAGTCGGCTCCGAAGAAGCTAAAACCGGGTGACGATATCTTAAGCGGCTTTGTCAACAGCAGCGGGGTCTTGTCGGTTGAGGTGACCAGAGGGTATCGCGAGTCTGCGGTGGCAAAGATTCTCGATTTGGTCAGAAATGCCGGCAGTAAGAAAGCGCCGACGGAAAAATTCATCACCAGGTTTGCCCGTTATTATACTCCGGTGGTAGTAATAACCGCTGCCTTGCTGGCTGTCGTACCGCCCCTTGTTATAAGGGATGCGCTTTTTTCTGACTGGTTGTACCGGGCTCTGATCTTCCTGGTTGTTTCCTGCCCGTGCGCCCTGGTGATCTCTATTCCTTTGGGGTTCTTCGGAGGCATCGGGGGCGCATCCAGGAACGGAATACTGGTCAAAGGCGGTAATTACCTGGAGGCTTTGAACAATGTGGATTCTGTGGTCTTTGATAAAACCGGTACATTAACCAAGGGTGTCTTCAAGGTAACGTCATTTGCCACCGCCGGTGGATTCAGCGGCGAACAGCTGCTGGAAGCGGCGGCGCTGTCAGAAGTGTACTCCAGCCACCCTATCGCCAAGTCGATCCTCGAGTTTTACGGAAAAGAGATTCCTAAAGAGCGGATTGAATCTTACGAGGAGATTGCCGGGTATGGTATAAAGGCTGTGTCTGAAGGAAAAATAATCCTGACCGGGAACAGGGGGCTGATGGAAAGAGAAGGGATTTTTACCGGTATCCCAGGTACTCCCGGAACAATGGTACACGTGGCTATTGACGGCCAATATGCAGGGCACCTGATTATCTCCGATGAAATCAAGGAAGACAGCGCGCAGGCATTACAGGAGCTGAGGGATATTGGCGTAAGAAAACTGGTTATGCTGACTGGGGACAACAAGGATGCTGCAGAACAGGTAGCCGTTGAACTGAAGCTCGACGAGTATCACGCCGGGCTCCTTCCCCATGAGAAAGTAACAAGGATGGAAGAAATTTATAAAGCCAAATCCAAAGGCAACCTGGTCTTTGTGGGCGATGGTATCAACGATGCTCCGGTACTGGCCCGGGCAGATGTAGGTGTGGCCATGGGGGGCCTGGGCTCGGATGCGGCGATTGAAGCTGCAGACGTTGTGATTATGACCGATGAGCCCTCCAGGCTGGCGACAGCCATAAAGATTGCCAAAAGAACAAGGAATATTGTCTGGCAAAACATTATTCTGGCCCTGGGGATTAAAGGAATTGTACTGGTTATGGGCGCCAGTGGCATTGCCACAATGTGGGAGGCTGTTTTTGCCGATGTTGGCGTGGCGGTCTTCACTATCTTAAATGCTATGCGGGTCCTTTTTTATCCGATGACTACCGCTGACTACCGCCGCTAATACTCCCACTAACATCTAAACCGGACACTGTTATAATAAAGAAAAACAGGCCGACACACTGTTGATAAGAACGTGTTGGAAAGAGGTTGTTGCTGTGAGCAGGACTAGTATAAAAATACAGGGCATGAACTGTGCGGCTTGCGCCGCTAAGATAGAGCGGGAGCTGGGGAAAATGAAGGGCGTAGAAAACGCCAGTGTCAACCTGGCTATGGAGAAGGCTACTGTCGAGTTCAATCCCAAACTGACAGAGGCTGATGATTTCAAACAGGCAATAGAAAAATTGGGATATCAGGCTGTGGTTGCAGGAGATCAACACGATGTCGATAAAGAGCGGGAAGACAGGGAAAAAGAAATCAGGAAGCAAAAAAACTACTTTGTCTTTTCGGCTCTTTTCTCGCTCCCCCTGATCCTGGCTATGTCTGCCGAGCTCTTTACATGGACATGGGCGCCGGGGATCATCTTCAATAAATACTTCCAACTGGCTTTGGCTACGCCTATCCAGTTTATTGCAGGAGCCCAGTTCTATATAGACAGTTATTATGCCCTGAAAAACAAGAACGCCAATATGGCGGTTCTGGTTGCCATGGGGACTTCGGCAGCCTACTTCTTCAGCCTGACCGTGACCTTAAGGGGCGGGCAGATCGGGGAAACGCATGTGTATTTTGAAACTTCCGCTATCATCATCACCCTGATCCTCTTAGGCAAACTGTTGGAGGCAATCGCCAGGGGGAAGACTTCCGAAGCGATCAAGAAATTAATGGGCTTGCAGGCTAAGACGGCCCGGGTTATCCGTGACGGCAGGGAAGTGGACATACTTATCGGGGAAGTTGTAGTGGGAGATCTGGTGGTTGTGAGGCCGGGAGAAAAAATTGCCGTCGACGGTGTGATCAAAGAAGGGTACTCGGTTGTGGATGAATCCATGCTCACCGGTGAAAGTGTCCCGGTGGACAAGGAGGCGGGCGACACGGTAGTGGGCGGCACTATCAACAAACAGGGCAGTTTTAAATTTGAGGCCACCAGGGTTGGTAAAGACACAGTGCTGGCGCAAATTATTAAAGTCGTTGAGGAAGCCCAGGGGTCCAAAGCGCCCATCCAGAGGATAGCTGATGTGATATCATCATACTTCGTGCCTGCGGTTATAATGGTTGCGGTCATTACTGCTCTGGCCTGGTATTTTGTAGTGGAGCCGGGCAATTTTGCCAGGGCGCTGATCAATTTTACCGCCGTACTGGTTATTGCCTGTCCCTGCGCGCTGGGACTGGCTACGCCCACCTCCATTATGGTAGGTACGGGCAAAGGCGCGGAGAACGGCATCCTGATCAAGGGCGGCGAGCATTTGGAGAATGCTCATAAACTGGACACTGTCGTGCTTGACAAAACCGGCACCATAACCAAAGGAGAGCCGGAAGTCACCGATGTGGTAAGCCTGGCTGCGCTTACAGAAGAAGAAGTACTGCGGATTGCCGCTGCCACGGAAAAAGGCTCCGAACACCCCCTGGGTGAAGCCATTGTCAGGCGGGGTATTGAAAAATTCGGGCGACTGGCTGATCCGGAACGCTTCTTGGCCATACCCGGACATGGAGTGGAAGCTGTGGTGGATGACAAGACAGTTCTGCTGGGAACAAGGAAATTAATGAAAGATAAAAATGTGCCTGCGGACCAGTTCGAAGATGTGATGAGCCGGCTGGAAAACCAGGGGAAGACGGTAATGTTGATCGCTGTTGACGGGAAGATGGAGGGAATCATCGGCGTTGCCGATACCGTAAAAGAAAACTCCCTGGTAGCCATCAGGGAGCTGCAGGCAATGGGTATTGATGTGGTCATGATAACAGGTGATAATATTCGTACGGCGCAGGCTATTGCCGGACAGGTGGGTATAACTCATGTCCTGGCCGAAGTCCTGCCCGATGAGAAGGCTAATGAAATACAAAAGCTTAAAGCCCGGGGTAAAATAGTGGGCATGGTGGGTGACGGCATCAATGATGCTCCTGCCTTGGCGACAGCTGATGTCGGCATAGCCATCGGTACCGGTACGGACGTGGCCATGGAGGCTGCCGATATTACTCTGATGCGGGGAGACCTGCGGGGGATTGCCGCGAGCATACAGTTAAGCCGTGCCACTATGAGGAATATCAAGCAAAATCTTTTCTGGGCCTTAATCTACAATACCCTGGGTATACCTGTGGCGGCAGCGGGGTTTTTGAACCCGGTTATTGCCGGCGGAGCAATGGCTTTCAGTTCGGTTTCCGTGGTTTCAAACGCCTTAAGACTAAAGCGCTGGAAGTATAAGCAAACAGCAGGAGCCTTGTAATATTGCCGTATATAGCGTTATATCAAATTTTTTTGTAGAATAAAACTAAAGGCAAGGAAAATGATAGGGATTATGATTGGACAAGGAGATGAATCCAATGAAGAGAATATACCTTGATCATAGCGCGACAACCCCGGTCAGGCCGGAAGTGGCCGCCGCTGTAGCCGAATACATGACAGTTAAATACGGAAACCCTTCCAGTGTCCATTCCTTTGGACGGGAAGCCAGGGAAGCCGTGGAGAAGGCCAGGGCCCAGGTGGCCGGTTTAATAAAGGCGAAACCGGAGGAGATAATATTTACCAGTGGGGGCACGGAGGCTGATAATATGGCTATTACAGGGGCAGCACGCTCTTATGCAGGCAGAGGAAAACATATAATTACCTCTGCCGTTGAGCACCATGCTGTGTTAGATACCTGCAAAGCCCTGGAAAAGGAAGGTTTCACCATAACGGTACTGCCTGTGGACGAATACGGCCTGGTCAGAACCGACGATTTGAAAAAGGCCATAACAACTGAAACTATCCTCATTACCATAATGCATGTCAATAACGAAGTGGGGACCATAGAGCCTATCGAGGAAATAGGGAGGATTGCCAGGGAAAGGGGTATTCTCTTTCATACCGACGCTGTCCAATCCATAGGCAAGATACCTGTGGATGTGGAAAAAATGGAGATTGATTTTTTAACAGGTTCGGGGCATAAGATATACGGACCCAAAGGTACGGGGTTCCTTTACGTGAAAAAGGGGATCAAGCTCGAACCCCTTTTCTTTGGCGGAGGGCAGGAAAAAAGGAGACGCTCCGGTACGGAAAACGTTCCCGGCATAGTTGGATTGGGACTGGCCTGTGAACTGGCCGGGCAGGAACTGGAAAAGGAGATGGCTCGCCAGGCTGTTTTGAGGGACAAACTGTTCAAAGGACTGTGTGAACGGATCCCCTATACCAGGCTGAACGGTCATCCGCACAAGCGGATAGCCTCTAATGTGAATATAAGTTTCGAGTATGTGGAAGGAGAATCCCTGCTGTTGTCTTTGGACCTGAAGGGTGTTGCCGCGTCCAGCGGTTCCGCCTGCACCTCGGGTTCACTGGAACCCTCCCATGTTCTGACCGCCATGGGGATCTGTCACGAAACGGCGCATGGTTCAGTACGGATGACCCTGGGCAGGGATACCACCGATGAAGACATTGAGTACGTGCTGGAGATATTTCCGTCTATAGTGGAGCGGCTCAGAATGATGTCTCCACTGTATAACAGGGGCAGAGAGGAGTGTAGGGATTGTACTCTGAAAAAGTGATGGATCACTTTACCAACCCGCGCAACGTGGGAGAAGTGAAGGACGCTAACGGGGTGGGGGAAGTAGGCAATGCCACCTGCGGCGACATAATGAGGATAACTCTGAAAATTGAAGATAAAACTATCCGGGATATCAAATTCAGGACCTTTGGCTGCGGCGCTGCTATTGCCACCAGCAGTATGGTCACGGAGATGGTCAAGGGAAAAACGATCGAAGAAGCGCTGCAGGTGACCAATAAAGCGGTTGCGGAAGCCCTGGGGGGACTGCCGCCGGTCAAGATGCATTGTTCAAACCTGGCTGCCGATGCGCTCCATAAGGCGATTGAGGATTACCGCGCCCGAAAAGATAAAGTGACAGTTTAAATATAAGGTAACCGTAATAAAATATATCCGGAGTCCGGGCCGAGGTTCCCGGATTCCGGACTTTGCAGGTGATAGATGTGTTGGAAAACAGGAAAACAGAAAAAGGCGCCCGCATCGTCGTGGGAATGAGCGGCGGGGTGGACAGTTCGGTTACGGCTGCCCTTTTGTTGGAAGAAGGTTACGAAGTAATTGGAGTTACAATGCGCATTTGGGAGTGCGGCGGGGAAGATGAAAGGGAAAAGGCCTGCTGCTCGTCAGAAGCTGTCAATGACGCGCGCAGGGCGGCGGAAAGATTGAAGATTCCTTTTTATGTGCTGGACTTTCGCGATGAATTTAACGAGCGGGTAATAAACTATTTTACGTCCGAGTACCTGCGCGGGAGGACTCCCAACCCCTGTATCGCCTGCAACCGGCATATCAAATTCGGGGCTTTTCTCCGTAAAGCACGGGGTCTGGGCGCGCGGTACATAGCTACAGGGCATTATGTCAGAAAAGGGTTTGATGAAACAAGACAGAGGCACCTGCTGCTGCGGGCAGAGGACAAGCGAAAAGACCAGAGCTACGTTCTTTACACCATGAACCAGGAACAGCTTGCGTACAGCCTTTTCCCGCTGGGTGTGTACACAAAGGCGCAGGTAAGGAATAAGGCCAAAGAGTTGGGACTGGCGGTGGCAGACAAAGCGGAAAGTCAGGAAATCTGTTTTATCACTGATGACAACTACAAAAGGTTCCTGGCGGACAGAGTCCCGGAGAAGGAGATAAGACCGGGGCCTTTCCTGAATATGCAAGGCGAAGTCATCGGACGGCACGAGGGGCTGCCCTATTACACGGTTGGACAGCGGAAAGGGTTGGGTTTGGCGCTGGGGTATCCCGCCTATGTGGTTGCGCTTGACCCGGTTGCCAACAGCGTAATTATAGGTCGGCTTGAGGAAAATTACCGGCAGGTCTTAATGGCGGCAGAAAACAATTTTATTGCAATTGAAAATTTGGAGGAGCCGCTGGAAGTTGAAGCCAAGATAAGGTACGGGGCCATTCCTGCGCCGGCGCTTATCTCACCGGCGAAAGACGGGCGGATTGAGGTGCGCTTCCACGAACCGCAGCGTGCTGTCACTCCGGGACAGTCGGTCGTTTATTACTCGGGTGATGTGGTCATAGGAGGCGGGGTAATCGATTATGCCCGCAACTTGTGATAGAATAAAAATACCATTAAGACGGTGGAGGATGCTATGCAGTATAAAACATCGGACTTACCCGGCATTGGCAAGAGGTATTCCCTGGAGACCTCCCACAGGCAGAAAATAGTGATTATTACCCATCAACACGGACAGCGGGAGATCTATCACTTTAAGAACGCTGATGACGATGACCCCGATTTTATCATTGAACTTAACGATGAGGAAGCCCGTCAGATAGGGGCAATATTGCTCGGAGTAGATTACCAGCCCGTACCGGACGAGAAGATGGAACTGATGATCAACAGCATTAAGGTGCACTGGTTTGCAGTAAAAGAAGAGAGCTGCCTGGCGAATCTGAGTATAGCTCAGGCCCAAATAAGAAAAAGGACGGGTGTTACGGTCATCGGAATAAAAAGGGGAGAAGATTTTATAGGCAGCCCTGATGTTGATGAAACAATTTTACCGGGTGATGTTCTGATTGTTATCGGCAAAAGGGAACCTGTAAAGGCACTGGAAGCAATGTGCCGGGGCAATGTATGATCAACCTGCAGAATGCTCCTTTTCTTCTGCTGGTTGGAATGATCTTATGCTTCTTTTTTGGGGTCGGGTATTTATCGCAAAGATTCAGTTTTCCTTCGGTTCTTTCCTTTATCCTCGTGGGGATGGCCGCATCGTTTTTTTCAGGCGAGGCCGGACTGATTCATCATCTTGCCGAGATCGGTATTGTCCTGCTGTTTTTTGTGATTGGCCTGGAGTTTTCTTTTAGGCGGATGTGGGAGATCTCAAAAAGGATATGGCCGGCAGGTTTGCTGGATGTCCTTTTATGCCTGGGCGGCGGGACGTTATTAGCCCTGCTTTTTCAACTGGACTTATTTTCTTCCCTGGTAATCGGAGGAGTAGTGTATGCCTCCAGCTCGTCTATCACGGTTAAACTTCTGGAAGAGAAGAAAAGGCTGGCCAACCCGGAAACCGAATTTATTTTGGCTATCCTGGTGTTTGAGGATATAGTGGCGCCTGTGCTGGTTTCGTTTCTGGCAGGTATAGATTTAGAGCAGGTTGCCTCAGCCGGTTTTGTTCTATTCTTGCTTTTGAAAATTGCTGTACTGTTTTCAGGTGCGGCAGTATTCAGTATCTACGGCTTCAGGAAACTGCACAATTTCTTTGGCGTACACCTCGAAAGAGACTATATGCCTCTTTTGGCTATAGGGTTTGCGCTATTATACGGCGGTTTTGCCGTTTATCTGGGCCTCTCTGAGATCCTGGGCGCATTTTTAGCAGGAGCAATGCTGTCGGAAACCGGCAGGTCCCCGGAACTGGAACATATCATATTACCGGTAAGGGACCTGACTCTCCCGTTTTTCTTTTTCTACTTCGGGACGACAATAACCCTGGGCGAGGAAGGGGCTTTATTCATCCCTTTGTTAATTGTCCTTATTTTATGGTCTGTTATTAGTAAAGTCCTGGTAGGTTATTTTGGAGGGAAAATTTTCGGATTGACACCGCGGACAGCCTTTCGGGCAGGGTTTTCCCTGATCCAGAGAGGCGAGTTTTCAGTTGTGATTGCGGCAGGTGCAGCTCCACAGATCAGGGTTTTCGGCAGTATATATATTTTGATTACGGCGGCTGCAGGCGTGGCCTTTTTCCAAAAGGCTCCGTCTTTTGCCGGGATAATTCATAAATTATCGGATTATAAACGTAACGATTAATATAAACGATTAATATTAAGGAGGATGTTTATGGCGGAATTGTCCGAACAATTGATCAAATCATTTCGCGCGCTCGGTGTCAGGCATGTATTTGGAATTCCCGGAGGACCATCTATACCTTACATGGAGGCTATGCGAAATAACGGTGTTGAATTTGTTCTGGTGTCGAATGAGCAGAGCGCCGCGATCATGGCTGATGTCTGCGGACGCCTGACAGGTATCCCGGGGGTTTGTCACGCTACTTTCGGTCCCGGAGCCACCAATTTATTGACCGGAGTGGGGGAAGCTTTTTTAGACAGGTCTCCTTTAATTGCCCTGACAACAGAAGTGAAAGACCAGGATATCGGCAGGAAAGTCCAGATGAACATTGATCACCAGGCGCTTTTCAAGCCGGTCACAAAATGGACGACCCGGCTTTCGGAAAAAAATTTCAAGGAAACGATAACCAGGGCTTTTCGGATAGCCGCTTCCGAAGTACCGGGGCCGGTTCATATCGGGCTGCCCGTTGATATTGACGGCAAAAATCCCGATAACGGCGCTTTAGTGACTGGCTTTGAGAAAGATGCTGTTCCTTCGCCGGAGCCCCTGCTCCTGGAAGAAGCCGGAAGAATCATGGGATTGGCTAAAAAGCCGGTACTGGCAATAGGTCTGAGCGTGGCCAGGCTGGGATTATGGCAGGCTGTCCGGGAATTCGTCGCCAAGAATAAGATGCCAGTAGTATTGACCCCCATGGCCAAAGGCGTTATTCCGGAGAGTGATCCTTGGTATGCGGGTGTGCTTTTCCACGCCAGGAGCGACCTGGTTGCGGATATTTACAGGGACGCGGATTTAGTTATCGGATTGGGGTATGACCCCATTGAATTTAATTATGAATCCTGGATGCCCCCTGTCCCCTTAATACATATTGATACCGCTTCAGTCGACATCACTCCCGAATATGATGTTACCTGTAATGTTACCGGCAGCCTGGCGGAAGCGTTGGATTATCTGAATTCAATCGATCTGCCGGAGTACAGGTGGGATGTGGAGCAAATAAAAGAGAATAAAAATAAAATTTACCGGGAACTATCGCCGCAAACCGGCACATTCACCCCGTCCGGTCTCCTGAACGTTCTGCGGGAGATACTGCCGGAAGACGGTATACTAACCGGAGATGTGGGCGCGCATGTGCACTTATTGGGACAATTATGGAAGGTGAACGAACCCGGTCGATTTATCATGACAAACGGCTGGTCCTCGATGGGATTCGGGATCCCTGCCGCCGTCGGCGCCAAGATTTGCTGTCCCCAAAGACCTGTCGTGTGTATAACAGGTGACGGCGGTTTTTTGATGAACTGCGGCGAGGTCCTGACCGCGCGCAGGTTGGGGATCAATGTAGTGATAATTGTCTTGTGCGACAGGAGCTTAAGTTTGATTGACGTTAAACAGGACTTTAAAAACGTGCCCGGCTACGGTACTGTTTTATATGAAGGCGAATATTTTCAGGCGGACAAATTCCTGGGCGCTCCGGTGTTTAAGGCCTATGATGAAAGTGAACTGAAGCTGTCTTTGCACAAGGCTTTCAGCCTGTCCGGGCCGGCAATCATTGAAGCCGTTGTTGACGGGACAGGGTATAAAAATCTGATAACAAGGAGCTTTAAATAACATGAAAACAAAAAAGATTGTTATTTGCGGTTTGGGCAATGTCGGCAAAACATTCCTAAGGCTGGTGGAAGAACGGGCTGAAGATATTCGTCACAAGTTTGGACTGAATATTGAAGTAAGTTGTGTGGTTGATATTGGCGGAGCTGCGAATGCCGGCGACGGGGCTTTACCAATTAATCAATTTTTAAAGCATCTTGAAGAAGGGGGCAAGCCCGAATCATTCACGGGTTACGGGCAAAAAGGCTTGAGCGGTCAGGAGGCGATAAAGGATAATAATTTCGATATTCTGATTGAAACCACTCCTACAAATTTAAAAAATGGCGAACCGGCTTTTGGTTTTATCAAGGCTGCAATAGCAAAAGGCATGGATATTGTTTCCGCCAACAAGGGTCCCTTTGTCTTGTTTTACAGGGAATTGAAAGAAATGGCCCGGTCAAACAACAGCCGCTTATTTATCAGCGCTGCTACCGGAGCGGCTTTGCCCTCCCTGGATGTAGGGAAATTCAGTACGTCGGGAGCAAAAATCACCTCAATTGAAGGAATCCTCAACGGAACAACAAATTATATTCTGACCAAGATGAACCTGGAAAAATGTTCTTACCTTGAGGCCTTAAAAGAGGCTCAGGCCATGGGGATAGCTGAGACGGATCCTACCTTGGATGTTGAGGGCTATGATTCCAGGAATAAAATCATATTAATCTCAAATACACTGTTGAACACAGACTATGGAATCAATGATGTTCCTGTAACCGGTATCACCGGGATAACCCACGATGATATACAAGACGCAGCCAGGGAAGGCAAGGTACTGAAACTGGTAGCGACAGCTCAAATGAAAGACCAAAGGGTAGTTTTAGAAGTAAGTCCCAGGCTTCTTGAAAAAGAGCATCCCCTGGCAGCAATCAATTTTTCGGAGAAAGGCATCACTTACCGGACAGATACGATGGGACAAATAACTGTTTTCGGCGGCAAGAGTTCCCCGGTAGGAGCTGCTGCGGCGCTGTTAAAAGATGTAATTCATTCTCATTTGTTTTAACTTGGTTAAACAAGAGTCCCGGACGCACTCGTGCGCCCGGGACTTCTTTATTTAGCCGAGTATTGCCCGGAGTCTGACCATTTCCCTTAGACCAAACAGCAGCACATCATAATTCCTCCTTTTTATTTTTTAACCTACTCCTCAACAATACTGCCGTCTGTTCCTATGGTGACGACACTCCAGGGTATTGTTTTCCCGCTGTTGATAAGGGCTTTTTTAACTGCGCTTTCAATACCGCTGCAGCAGGGCACTTCCATTTTGAGAACGGTTATGCTCTTAATTTCGTGCAGTTTCAGTATTTCTGTCAGATTATCGGAATAATCGGTGTTGTCGAGTTTTGGACATCCTATTAGTGTGACTTTATTTCTCATGAAATCCTGATGGAAATTGGCGTAGGCATAGGCGGTACAGTCAGCCGCAATCAGCAGGCGGGCATTATCAAAGTATGGCGCATTGGGGGGTGCAAGCTTGAGTTGGCAGGGCCATTGGAAAAGCTCGGACTTAGCCGGTGTGACCGGGCGTTGTTCAACCGCCGGTACGGCTTTTGTCCTGACAGTTCTGGCATGAGTTCCGGGGCAGCCGCATGCCAGCACAGCCGGAGGGTTGTTTGAGTTCAAATGCTTTTTGACCGCTTCTTCATCAAAAGCTGCCGCGTCTCTTTCTTCCAGCGTGATTGCTCCGGTCGGGCATTCAGGCAGGCAGTCTCCGAGCCCGTCACAGTACGAATCGGAAACCAGTGTTGCTTTCCCGTTGACAAGCTGCAGGGCGCCTTCATGGCAGGCCTTTATACACAAGCCGCAGCCGTTGCATAATTCTTTATCTATTTTTACAATCTTTCGTCGTTTCACTTTATCCAGCTCCTCCCTTAACTAATTTATTTTTCTTGCTTATTATAATATAATAAAAAACAAAAATCGGTAGCTACAGCTACCAAATAAGGCGGTTTTGAATATGCCTGAAACATTGGTTGCAGTTTTATTGAATTCTCTTCTCTTTGAAGGGATAAACAAAGAAGATTTGAAAATAATGCTTGGATGTCTGCAGCCTGTCATACGTAATTACGCCAGGAACGAATTTATTGTCCTGGCCGGGGAGAGGTTTGACGGGATTGGGATCATCCTTTCAGGCGAAGCGACTGTTATTAAGGAAAATGCCGCCGGGAAACGTATACTTATTGCTATGTTGAAACCCGGTGAAATGTTTGGGGAAATGGCTGCCTTTTCAAAAAATCAGGTGTGGCCTGTCACAGTACACACGCAGGGAGTCTGCACAGCGCTTTTCCTTACCCCCCGCAAAATTATCGGCAAATGTGAGAAGGCATGTCCCTGGCACAGCACGTTAATTCAGAACATGCTTAAGATAGTTTCCGAGAAAGCCCTTATGTTAAATAAAAAAGTCGAATACCTTTCGATCAAGAGCATGAGGGGGAAGATTGCCGCTTTTTTACTTGAACAAAGCAGAATCACAGGGAGAACAAAGTTTATCCTGCCCCTGAAACGCGGCGAAATGGCCGACTTCTTGAACGTCTCGCGACCCTCCATGTCCAGGGAGATGTGCCGGATGAGGGATGAAGGTATTATCGGTTTTCACAAGGCCAAAATAAGCATTATTGATCCTGAAAGGTTAAAAACCTTGCTTGAATGAGCACTCAAATAAATTGTCCACAAGGTCAATCTATTGAGTTGAGGGATCGACTGGGTTATTTGATTGACTTATAATACCTTTTTATATATAATTTTTCTGTCAACAATATAATAATATGATAGCGATGAAGGGAAGCAGTAGATCGTCTATTAGTTTAAGAGAATTGCCGGTTGGTGCGAGGCATAATGGGGGCGATTGAACTCCTCCCAAAGCTGTGTGGATGAAATCATGTAATTTACACCGGTGTGACCCGTTATCGTCAGATCAAAGTGGACGAACATATGGGGAAATACCCATCTGCTTTGTCAATGAGGGTGGTACCGCGAGTTAGCCTCTCGTCCCTTGAAGGATGGGAGCTTTTTTATTATACCAAAGAGCGGATTGTCTGTCGGATTTTTTGGATTATAGTCAGGGAGGTAGAAAAACTGTGCAAGACCGTTACAATTTTACTGCTATTGAGCAAAAATGGCAGGAGAAATGGGAACAGCAAAAGATTTACAAGGTAACTGAGGAATTGGGCAAACAAAAGTATTACTGTCTGGAAATGTTCCCGTATCCTTCCGGAAACCTTCACATGGGTCATGTGCGAAACTATTCCATAGGCGATGTCGTGGCAAGGTTTAAAATGATGAGAGGCTTTAATGTCCTGCATCCTATGGGCTGGGACGCTTTCGGCCTTCCGGCCGAAAATGCCGCCATCAAACATGGGATACCTCCCGCCAAGTGGACGCTGGACAATATTGATAATATGCGCCGCCAGTTAAAATCCATGGGGATAAGCTATGACTGGGACAGGGAAGTTGCATCCTGCCTGAGTGATTACTATAAATGGACACAGTGGCTCTTCCTCCAGCTCTATAAAAACGGACTGGCTTACAAGAGAAAAGCTCATGTCAACTGGTGTCCGAGCTGCGCCACTGTACTGGCTAATGAACAGGTAGTTGACGGAGCCTGCGAACGCTGTGACACGGCAGTTGAGAAAAAAGCGCTCGAACAGTGGTTTTTCCGTATCACCGCTTATGCCCAGGAACTGCTGGACAGCTTAAACGACCTTCCCGGCTGGCCTGAAAAGGTCAAGATCATGCAGGATAACTGGATAGGGCGCAGCGAGGGCGCAGAGATATATTTTACCGTCGATGAGACAAAAGAAAGAATACCGGTCTATACCACCAGGCAGGATACGGTATTCGGCGCGACCTACCTGGTCCTGGCTCCCGAGCACCCTATGGTGGAAAAGCTTATCGCCGGCACGGACCTGGAAAGGCCTGTCAGGGAGTTTGTCAGGAAGGTACAGCAGATGACAGAGGTAGCCCGGACTTCTACCGAGACGGAGAAGGAAGGGATGTTTATCGGTTCTTATGTGATCAACCCGCTAACCAGGGAAAAAATCCCTGTCTGGGTTGCCAACTACGTGCTGCTGGAATACGGCACGGGAGCGGTAATGGGTGTTCCCGCCCACGACGAAAGGGACTTTGCCTTTGCCAAAAAATATAACCTGCCCATCCGCATAGTCATCCAGCCACACGATCGCGAACTGAAGCTGGATGAAATGGAAGAAGCTTATGTCGGGGACGGTAAAATGGTCAATTCAGGGCTCTTCAACGGTTTGTCCAACAGGGACGGTTTAAAAGAGGTGGCTTCCCATCTGGAAAGAAACGGAGAAGGCCAGGTTAAAGTAAATTACCGGCTGAGGGACTGGCTTATTTCACGCCAGCGTTACTGGGGCGCTCCCATTCCTGTTATTTACTGCGAAAAATGCGGCGCTCTGCCTGTCCCTGAAGAGAATCTCCCTGTTATGCTGCCTTTGGATGTGGAGTTTCGTCCAACCGGGGAATCGCCCTTACAATACATTCCGGAGTTTTTAAACACTACCTGTCATCAATGCGGGGCAAAAGCCAAACGGGAGACGGATACAATGGATACTTTCGTCTGCTCCTCCTGGTATTTCCTGCGTTTTGCCGATCCAAAGAACGAAAGGGAGGCTTTCAATAAGGAGAAGGTCGATTACTGGATGAATGTCGACCAGTACATCGGCGGTGTTGAACATGCCATCCTTCACCTGATGTATGCTCGTTTCTTTACGAAGGCGCTGTCCGATTTTGGGTTGATCGACGTTAGGGAACCGTTTAAGAATCTGCTTACCCAGGGCATGGTCCTCAAGGACGGTTCCAAGATGTCAAAATCCAAGGGCAATGTGGTCAGCCCCGAAGAAATAATTCAAAAATACGGAGCGGATACAGCCCGTCTTTTCATCCTCTTTGCGTCTCCCCCCGAACGGGACCTGGAATGGAGCGACCAGGGTGTGGAAGGAAGTTTCCGTTTCCTTAACCGGGTCTGGCGACTTGTCTACAACTACCTGAAAGACCCCCGCAAGGATAAAACGGGCTTCGGCGTCGAACTTTCGCCTGCCGATAAGGAACTGCGCCGTCTCCTGCACGCGACGATCAAAAAGGTTACCGATGATATCGAGCAGCGTTTCAATTTCAATACGGCTATCAGCGCTGTGATGGAACTGGTGAACGGGCTCTACCACTACCGGGAAAGGGAAGACCAGAACATGGTCCTGGTAAAGGAGGCCATAGACAGCCTGATTGTCTTACTGGCTCCGTTCACACCGCATTTTTGCGAAGAAATGTGGGAAGCAACCGGGCATAAAGACAGTGTGCACCGGCAGCCTTGGTCCGCATACAGCGAAGAAGCCCTTGTGGCCGACGAAATTGAAGTGGTCCTGCAAATTAACGGTAAAGTCCGGGACCGGCTGATGGTTCCCTCCCAATTAGGACCGAAAGAGCTGGAAACGGCCGTGCTGGCTATGGACAGGGCCAAAGCGGCCATGGAAGGAAAAACCGTCGTAAAGGTAATCACTGTGCCGGGCAAGCTGGTTAATATTGTAGTGAAGTAGTAAATAATGGTTATTAATGCCTCGTCCCATAAACCTTGAATGGAGCGAGGTGTTATTTTCTGTTTCTTACTTGTGCAAATATTTAGACGGGGAGGCCTCTTATGAATAGTTATAAGGAAAAGCTGAAGGCAATAGTAGGAGAGGGTAATTATTTTGAAGAGTATGAGGATTTGCTTTGCTATTCTTATGACGCTACCTATCTGACAGGGGAAACCCCTGCTATAGTCCTTTTCCCAACTACCACCGGACAGGTTTCGGATATAATGAAGATAGCTTATGACCAAGAGATACCGGTCATACCGAGGGGGGCGGGCACCTGTATTGCCGGAAATTATATGCCCGTTGACAACAGGACTATCATAATAGAACTCAAAAGGATGAACAAAATCGTGGAAATTGACCGGGAAAACCTTACTGCCACTGTGGAAGCGGGAGTCATTACACTCGAGTTTGCCCAGGCGGTGGAAAGATTGGGGCTTTTTTACCCGCCTGACCCTGCCAGCCAGAAGAACTCAACTATAGGCGGGAACGTGGCCCTGAATGCGGGCGGACCGAGAGGCGCCAAGTATGGGAATACCCTTGCTTATGTGCTGGGGCTGGAAGTTGTGCTGGCAGACGGCAGGATCCTCAAGACAGGGAGCAAATGCCTGAAACAGTCCTCCGGATATAACCTGACTAAACTTTTTGTCGGTTCAGAGGGAACTCTGGGTATTGTCACCAGGGTCATACTAAAGCTTCTTCCCAAGCCTGAAGCAAAAAAGACCATGCTGGCAATTTTTAATAAGCTGGATGAAGCTGCTCAGGCAGTATCGGGAATTATTGCCGGCGGTATCATCCCCGCTACGCTGGAATTAATGGATAATAAGACGATTGCGTTGATTGACCAGTTTAAACCAACAGGTTTCCCCCCGGATGCCGAAGCCGTTCTCATCATTGAAGTGGATGGGCCGGCAGCTGTTATTGATGATGAACTTAATCAGATCATAGAAATCTGCAGGGAAAACAGTGTAAGGGCTGCGAGAACAGCGCAGAATGCTCAGGAAGCAGAAGAAATATGGGAAGCCCGGCGCGCTTCCTATGGCGTCTTTACCCGGGCGGCCAGGAGCGCATTGACGGAGGATATTACCGTACCGCGCAACAGGTTCCCGGAAATGATGAGAAGAATAAGAGAAATCGCGGACAAATACCGGGTTGATGTGGTTTGTGTGGCCCACGCCGGAGACGGTAATACACACCCCTCTATTTTAGCCGACCTGGATGATGAGGATCAAAAGGAAAGAGTGGAAAAAGCCATGGAGGAAACAGCTCTGGCAGGTATTGAGCTGGGGGGGTGCCTCTCGGGCGAACATGGCATCGGTGTAGTGAAAAAGAACTGGATGATCCATGAACATGGTGCAGTTGGACTGGCGGTAATGCAGAGTATCAAGCAGGCGTTGGACCCCAAAAACATACTAAACCCGGGCAAATTGTGGACTTTTGAAGCATAAAAGATGGAGGAGAAATAATGAAAGAACTGGAATCATATAAAGACAGGGCTTTCAAATGTACGAGATGCGGTTTTTGCCAGTACCACTGTCCTGTTTATACAGTAACAGGCTTGGAGCCGCTGGTGGCCAGGGGGCGCCTGGAAATGGTGAAAGCAGGCTTTGACGGGAGGATGGCCGGATTCAGCGAACATTTGATGAAGCGGATGAATCAGTGCCTGCTTTGCGGCAACTGTGCCCAAAACTGCCCGCCGGCCGTAGAAACCGATAAAATAGTAGAAGCCTGCCGTATCGCGGGTATAAAAGAAAACGGCGTACCCGCACAGCTTATGACAATTCAAAAAAATATCAGCGAAGAAGGTAATATTACTGGCGAACGGCGCGGCCACAGGATGCTGTGGTTAAAGGATGCCAAAGCCGCAGCGGAAGAGGTCAAAGTAAACAAACCTGGTGAATACGCCTATTTTACGGGATGCTTATCTGCTTCATCACCTTCAGTTAACAGCATACCCCAGTCTTTTGTACGGATATTGAAAACCGCTGATGTTGATTTTACCCTCCTGGGCGAGGATGAAAACTGCTGCGGTTATCCGCTGGCCGTTGGCGGCCTGACGGGCGACGCATTGAAAATTGCGGGAGAAAACATCCGAATGGTGCAAAAGCTGGGGATAAAAAAAGTGGTAACGTCTTGTTCTTCCTGTTACCACATGTGGAAAGAATATTATCCCAAGTTGTTCGAAGGAGAAACCGGGTTAGAGATAGTGCACAGCACACAGCTTTTAGCCGGCTTAGCAGCGGAAGGCAAATTGAAATTCAGGGAAGAACACCGGCCGGTAACTGTAACTTATCACGACCCCTGCAACATAGGACGGAAGTATGGGATTTTTGATCAACCCAGAGATATAATAAAAAGCATACCGGGCGTAACACTAAAGGAAATGAGGTTCATTCGCGAAGACGCCCGCTGCTGCGGGGGCGGAGGGAACCTGGAAATAAATGATCCCGCTTTAAGCGGTTTGGTTGCCCAAGACAGAATTAAGCAGGCAATGGAGACCGGCGCCGAAGTGATCGTAACGGCCTGCCAGCAGTGCACGAGAACCCTGCGGACAGGAGCGCGCCTGTCCGGGGCGAAAATCAAAGTAACCGACATCTGTGAGTTGGTGTCGGAAGCATTGATCAGTGAATGGGAATAATGCAACAGAGCCTTGAATGAGAACGTCATGATTGAGAGGGATGCGGGGATGAGTTATGCGAATTTTGACAGTCTTATTAAAAAGGTGCAAAGTTTCCAAACAAGAAAAAGAGCAGCCCTGGCCGCGGCTGAAGATGAGCATGCGCTGGAAGCTGTTTTCTCTGCCCAAAAAGAGAATATAGTCAGTCCGGTCCTGATTGGCAACGAAGGCATAATCAGGGAAATTATCGGGAAGCTGGGCGAGGAACCGGCCAACTGTACCATAGTCAACGTTAAAGAAGGCGACGACCCTGCCCGGATTGCGGTCGGCTTGATAAAAAACAATGAAGCGGACTTTATAATGAAGGGAAAAATAGATACTGCAAACCTTCTTAAAAGCGTCGTCGACAAAGACAGCGGCCTGCGTACGGGTAGAGCAATGTCACACATGGCTTTTTATGAAATGCCGGCTTACCACAAACTGCTGGTTGTAACTGACGGAGGAATGATTACAGATCCCGACCTGGAGCAGAAAAAGCAGATAATCATAAATGCTGTAGACATTCTCATCAGGATGGGTTATGAAAATCCCAAAATTGCCGTTCTAACCGCCGTAGAGCAGGTGAACCCCAAGATGCAGGCTACTGTAGACGCGGCCGAATTAAAGAAGATGAACATGTCTGGCGAGATATCCAACTGTATTATAGAAGGACCCATTTCTTTCGACCTTGCTGTGAGCAGGGAATCAGCACGGTTAAAAGGGTTTGAATCCCCGTATTGTGGAGATTTCGACGTTATGATTGTGCCGAACATCGAGACGGGCAATATCCTGGGCAAAGCGCTGATCTATATGGGACGGGCCAAGATGGCGGGAATGATTGTGGGCGCAAAGATACCTATTGTACTGACTTCCAGGGGGGCAACTGCTGAAGAAAAATATCTTTCCCTGGTATTGTCGGCCGGAGTAAGCGGTTAATGATAATGAAAACAGTTTGCCGGGGGCAATTACCATTCCGGTAAGCCTGTTAAGATAGTAGCGAGGCAAATAAAAGACAAAGAGAAAGTGTAAAGGGAAACGAAACAAGTGATTGTGAAAAAAAATACTTGTTAATCCAATATTTTCAAGGATCACAGGCAGCATTAAAAAATGCGGATATGTAAATACATGTAAAAAAAATTTACATAGTTACAAGCGACCTAACAATAGGGGATTTTAAAAAAGATAAAAAAAAGAACTGTAAAATAATTTTACAGTTCTTTTTTTTATCTTTCGGTTTTAGCATGTTTATCAGGCAACATGGGGCAACAGCAGCACCGTGTATTATTGGCATAATAGTTGCATTAACTTTTATCAGACAGCTATTCGAATTTTAGATTGTACAAATTGTACAAATTGTACAAATTACTTTAAGTGGGGAGGCTTTCACATGAATAGTTATGAAGAAAAGCTAAAGGCAATAGTTGGAGAGGGTAATTATTTTAAAGATCATGAGGATTTACTCTGCTATTCTTATGACGCTACCTATCTAACCGGGAAAACACCCTCTATAGTTCTTTTTCCAACTACTACCGGGCAAGTTTCAGAGATTATGAAAGTTGCTTATGCCGAGGAGATACCGGTCATACCCAGGGGAGCGGGTACCTGTATCGCCGGTAACTATATGCCAATTGACAACAGGACTATTGTTATTGATCTGAAAAGAATGAATAAGATCGTGGAGATTGACCGGGAGAACCTTACTGCAACAGTGGAAGCGGGTGTAATCACACTGGATTTTTCCCAGGCGGTGGACAAAATGGGGCTCTTTTATCCACCTGACCCCTCCAGCCAGAAGAACTCAACCATGGGTGGAAATGTGGCCCTGAATGCGGGTGGACCTAGAGGAGCCAAGTACGGAAATACCCTGGCTTATGTGCTGGGGTTGGAAGTTGTGCTGGCAGATGGCAGGATTCTCAAGACCGGGAGCAAATGTTTGAAACAGTCATCAGGATATAACCTGGCTAAACTTTTTGTCGGTTCGGAGGGAACTCTCGGAATTGTCACCAGGGTTATACTAAAGCTTCTTCCCAAGCCCGAAGCGAAAAAGACCATGCTGGCAATCTTCAACAAGCTGGATGAAGCTGCTCAGGCTGTTTCAGAAATAATTGCCGGCGGCATTATCCCCGCTACGCTGGAACTAATGGATAATAAGATGATTGCGCTGGTTGACCAGTTTAAACCAACCGGTTTTCCATTGGATGCCGAAGCCATTCTAATTATAGAAGTGGATGGGCCGGCAGTTGTTATAAATGATGACCTCAATCGGATTATAGAGATCTGCAATAGAAATGGTGTAAGGACTACAAAGACCGCACAGAATGTCCAGGAAGCCGAAAAAATCTGGGAAGCCCGGCGTTCTTCCTATGGCGTATTTACCAGAGCGGCTCAGAACGTGTTGACAGAGGATATTACGGTACCGCGCAACAAGTTCCCGGAAATGATGAGAAGAATAAGAGAAATAGCGGATAAATACCAGGTTAATGTAGTTTGCGTGGCCCATGCCGGAGACGGTAACACCCATCCTGCCATTTTAGCCGACTTGCGGAATGAGGACGAGAAGGAAAGAGTGGAAAAAGCCATGGAAGAAACGGCTCTGGCAGGTATTGAACTGGGCGGGTGCCTCTCAGGCGAACATGGTATCGGCGTAGTGAAAAAGAACTGGATGATTCATGAACACGGGGCAGTAGGATTAGCAACTATGCAGAGTATTAAGCAGGCGCTTGATCCAAAAAACATCTTAAATCCGGGGAAACTGTGGAACCAGGAAGACCTGAAAGCGAGCAAGTAAGGAAAGAGGAAAAAGAAATATTAACCTAGATATAGGAGGAGATAAAATGAAAGAACTGATTTCATATAAAGACAGGGCTTTTAAATGTGTGAGATGCGGTTTCTGCCAGTATCACTGCCCTGTCTATACGGTGACCGGATTCGAACCTCTAGTTGCCAGGGGGCGCCTGGAAGTGGTGAAAGCAGGTTTTGACGGAAGGATGACCGGATTTAGCGAGAAATTGATGAAGCGCATGAATCAGTGCCTGCTTTGCGGCAACTGTACCCAGAACTGTCCACCGGCCATAGAAACGGATAAAATTGTGGAAGCCTGCCGTGCGGCAAGTATTAAAGAAAATGGTTTACCCGAGCAGCTTAAGTCGGTTCAAAAAAATATCAGTGAAGTGGGTAATATAACAGGTGACCAGCGAGCAAACAGGATGTTGTGGTTAAAGAATATAGAGGCTGGACTGGAAGGGGTTAAGGTCAACAGACCCGCCGAATACGCTTATTTTGCCGGTTGTGTTCCTACTCTTTATCCTTCGGCCTACAACATACCTCAGTCTTTTGTAAGGATATTGAAAGCCGCTAACGTAGACTATACCCTGCTTGGTGAGGAAGAAAACTGCTGTGGGTACCCGCTGGCTGTTGGCGGGCTGCCGGAAGATGCATTGAAAGTTGTAAAGAAGAATATCCAAAAGCTTAAAGACCTGGGGATTAAAAAAATAGTGACATCTTGTCCGTCCTGTTACCACATGTGGAAAGAATATTATCCGGAGCTATTGGGTAAAGAAACCGGGATAGAAGTACTGCACAGCACCCAACTTCTGGCCGGGTTAGCGTCAGAAGGCAAATTGAAATTCAGGGAAATGTCATGGACGGTAACTTATCATGACCCCTGTGATATCGGGCGGAAGAGTAAAATATTTGATGAACCCAGAGATGTAATAAATAGTATACCGGGCGTAACACTGAAGGAAATGAAGTTTATCCGGGAAGACGCCCGCTGCTGTGGGGGCGGGGGTAACCTGGAAATGAGCGATCCCAACTTAAGCGGTTTGGTTGCCCGGGATAGAGTAAAACAAGCACTGGAGACTGGCGCCGGTATTATCGTTACAGCCTGCCAGCAATGCAAGAGAACTTTGCAGACAGGAGTCCGCCTGTCCAGGTCCAGAATTAAGGTTATGGACATATGTGAGATGGTTGCAGAAGCATTGATGGGTGAATCAAACCGATAACAAACGGTAAATCCAGGAAAGGGGGTGAAGGCAACGAAAAGTTATCAATTGGCTTATGGGAAGAATCATTTGACTTTTGGGCTTCCTGATAATATTAAGACCTTGACAATAGAAGCCAATAAAACTGAGCCTATAAAGGACATACAAACAGAACTGAAAAAAGCGCTGAAAAACCCAATTCAATCCCGGCCTTTAATAGAAATTGTAAAACCGGGTGAAACGGTGGCCATACTGGTAAGTGATATAACACGCTTATCTTTCAGGACAGACGGGTACCTACCGGTTATACTGGATGAACTGAATCAGGCCGGAGTTAAAGACAGCGATATTACTATAATTATTACTACTGGGACACACCGGCCACAAACCCCGGAGGAGGACGTCCTGACAGTCGGTAATGAAGCTTACGGCAGGGTAAAGACAGTAAACCATGACTGCCATGCTCCTGATCTGGTACAATTGGGACACACCGGCCGGGGTACGGAGATTGCTGTAAATCGTCTCGCTTATGAAGCTGACCGTCTGATTCTTACCGGCGGTGTAAGTTATCACCTGTTGGCAGGATTTGGCGGGGGCAGAAAAAGCGTAGCCCCGGGAATCTGCAGTTACAGGGGCATTCAGCAGAACCATGGTTTGTCCTTGAAGAACGCAGGCCCGTCAGGGATTAATCCCAATGTAGCAATCGGTACCATGAAGGGGAATCCGGTAGCTGAGGACATGTATGAACTAACTTCAAAAATAAATCCGGATTTCCTGGTTAATATAGTAGTTAATGAAAAGAAGGAGTATATCGCTGTTTTGGCAGGTCACTGGCATGATGCTTTCCTGGCCGGCTGCAAGGTCGTGGAAAAAGCGTTCGGAGTGCCTGTGAGCCATCAAAGCGACGTGGTGCTCTGCAGCTGCGGGGGTTATCCCAAAGACATCCAGCTGTACCAATCCATCAAGGGATTGGACAATGCCGGTTATGCCGTACGGGAGAACGGTGTAATTATAATCTGCAGTGAGTGTTCGGATGGTACTGGTTCGGATGATTTTATGCGCTGGTTTAAATATGCAAATGTCAGAGAAATGAGGGAAGCCCTGGCAAAAGATTTTACCATGCCTGGATTTGTAGCCCTACGTACCGCCAGTATTATCTCTATGGCCAGTGTGATCCTAATCAGTTCGTTGCCCCAAGAGGCAGTGGAAAGAGTTGGAATGATTCCAGCCTCATCACCAGAGCAGGCCTTGGATTTAGCCCGGAAATTGGCAGGCGAGATTAGAACAGTCACTCTTATGCCCCACGGAACACTTACTTATCCTATACTTAAGGCGCAGAACAGAAAAACCCAGGTGTTTTCCAAACGGTAAAATTATTTGTATGAAGGGGGAATGAAGATGAACGTTGCTTTTATAATTGTCATGCTTTATGTTGTGGTTTTGTACCTTATATCATGGTACTCTACGAAACTGATGAAGAGCGGAGGCGCTCTTGGTTACCTGTTAGCAGGGAGAGGATTCCCTTCTTATGTTGTGGCTGTGATGGTCGCAGGGCTTGCTATAGGGGGAGCTTCCACCGTCGGCGTGGCCGAACAGGCCTATAAAGCGGGAATGTCCGCCGGGATGTATAACGCAGCGTGGGGAGTAGGCGCCATCCTTGTGGGCTTTGTCGCGGCAGGAAAGTTCAGGGAATTAAACATTACTACGATACCGGAATTATTTGAACAGTACTACGACAAAGCGGGCCGTTTTCTCGGAGTTATCGGACAGTTGATTATCCAGATAGTAATTACATCGTTGCAATACGTTGCCGGCGGCGCTATTTTGACAGCTCTCCTGCCGGAGTATTTCACTTTTTCTTCCGGGATGATGACGACAGCTATAGTTTTTGTCGGTATTACCCTTATCGGTGGTTATTGGGCCGCAGGTTTAGCTAATATAGTCAACTGTATTGTTATCTATATCGGTATTATTATCGGTGTTGTATCCAGTGTTTCCAACGCCGGTGGGTTTGCCGCCATCAGCGCTAAATTACCTGCCAGTCCACACTGGTTTGATCCTGTTATGGGTGTGGGGATGGCCATAGTAATCGCTAATTTCGTGGTTATGTCTACACAGGCTTTTTCCACCCAGGCTGTTGTGCAGGTTGCATTTGCGGCCAAAGATGCCAAAACAGCCAAGTGGGGCTATATTCTGGGAGGATTAATCATCCTGCCGGTGGGTTTTTTGAGCGCAATTTTCGGCATTGTTGCTGCTGCTCAATACCCTGATCTTAAAACTGCAGCCATGGCCTTGCCGACAGTAGTTACCCAATTGGGGCCGGTTGTAGCAGGGTTTACACTTTCAGGTCTTTGGGCCGCAGACGTATCAACAGCAGTCGGCCTCCTGCTGGGAAGTTCCACTTTAGTGGTCCGTGATATTTGGAAGCCCTATATTCAGCCTAATATGAGCGAAAAGCAGGAACTGCTGGTATCCCGACTGGTTGTACTGGGTATCAGTGTAATAACCTATATCCTTGCCACTACGGTTGTCGGTATTCTTAAGACCATCTTGATAGGCCTGTCACTTACTACCGCTTATACTATTATTCTGCTTTTCTCAATATTCGCACCCCGGCTCTGCAAGAGAGGAGCTGCTTTCTGGACGCTTTTGGTGGGAATGGCAGTGCTGTTCATCTGGGTATTTGTTCCGGGCTCCCATATTGTTTCACACGTGATTTACCTGGAATGGCCCATCTGCCTGGCCACTTTCTTCATTGTAAGTCTGCTTGACAAGAGACCGGCTAAGATACCAGGTAATGACATTACAATCTCCGGATGATGTTTGATATCGATATCCGGATTTTATAAAAGAGTTAACGCATCCATAAAAGAGAGCGGGGGGCCGGGTAGTGCCCTGCCCCCCGTAAATCAAATTTTCGGAGGTGCTGCAAGTGGACATAATGGGATACCGGTTTCCTGAAGAATTATTGTATGATAACGAACATGGCTGGGTCAAAGAAGAAGGAGGAGTGCTAAAGGCAGGAGTAACCGACTTTTTTCAAAAAACAGCCGGGGAAATCATTTTTATCGAGATGCCGTTGGTAGGCAGGACTGTGGAAAAAGGCCAGCCCTATTCCTCTATTGAATCGGGGAAATGGGTGGGGAGATTAAAAGCCCCTGTGAGCGGAGAAATAGTGGAAGTTAACAGTGAATTGAACGACTTTCCGTATCTATTGAATGAGGGCCCTTATGACGAGGGTTGGATTATTAAGATTAAGCCTAAAGATGAGTCTGAGATTGAAGGCCTGTTTAAATTGGATAAAAACGGTCAGGAATACAGCATTTTTATTGAGGAAGAAGACCGGAAAATTAAAGAAGGAAAGAAATAGCTGAAATAAATGCTCAATCGACAGGAAGGTGATGAAGCCATGAACTCAACGAAACAGCTGGATGAAAAATCATTCGACTTTGGCTTTCTTGAAGAAATGCTGGCCTCGGTACCTGACGGGGCTAAATTAAAAACATGCATCCAGTGCGGCAGTTGTTCGGGAAGCTGTCCCGCAGCAGAAGGGATGGAAGTTACCCCGCGCCGGCTCTGGCGGCTAGTTCAGCTGGGTATGGAAAAAGAAGTAATGGAAGCGCAGAACTTTTGGCAGTGTGCTACCTGCGCTCTTTGTGAAATCAGGTGTCCTCGAGGAATACCCTTGAGCCAAATTATGACAAAACTCAGAGAATACTACACGGTTAAGGAAGGGCCTTTAGCCGCGATGGGACAAATAATGTCCATACTGGACAAAGCCAGGAACATCACGGGTGACGAGGCGAAGAACCGGCTTTTATGGACCGGGAACCTGGTAATGAAGCCAAATGAAAGCCTGGTCAAAGATAAGGCTTCAGTAGTATATTTTACAGGCTGTGTCAGTTCTCTGTTTCCACAAGTATATAAGATTCCGCAAGCCATGACGCAGGTTTTACTTAAAGCGGGAGTAGATTTTACCCTGTTGGGTGAAGAAGAATGGTGCTGCGGCTATCCCATGCTGGGAGCGGGACAGGGAGAAAAAGCGTTGGCAGAGTACGCTAATCACAACCTGAAAGCCATCAAACAAAAAGGGGCCAAAACAGTCCTGATTAGCTGCCCCACCTGCCTGTACGTTTTTGAAAAAGTATATCCCAAAGTTCTGGGTGGAGATTTGGGAGTCAAAGTGCAGCACTATTCGGAATACCTCGTTGACTTGATTAAAAACGGCAAGATAGAATTCAAAACCGACGAAGCAGCAGTTACATACCATGACCCCTGTGATCTGGGCAGAAAATCCCATATTACCGAAGAACCACGGGAACTCATACAACTATTGCCGGGAGTCAAATTAATAGAAATGCGGTTTAACAGAGACCAGAGCAAATGCTGTGGCGGCGGCGGCAACCTGGAAATGCTGAATGCCGGACTTTCTAACGAGATAGCTCAAAAGAGAGTGACCGAAGCCCTGGAAACCAGTGCGCAGTATTTTTTGACCACCTGCCAGCAGTGCAAGCGAACCCTGCAAAATGCGGCCAGAAAAATGAGGGCCCGAATCAAAGTATATGATTTAATGGAATTTATAGCTGAAAGAATTGAAGAGCCAGGAGGTGGGCAGGCATGAGCGAGGCAAGAATAGGTATCTACGTCTGTCACTGCGGCAGTAATATCGGCGGTGTGGTCAACTGTAAAGAAGTAGCCGAATACGCGGCTAATCTGCCTAATGTAGTAGTATCAAGGGACTATGCCTACATGTGTTCCGACCCCGGCCAGGTACTGATTAAAGATGATGTCAAAAAATATAACCTAAACCGGGTAGTCGTAGCCTCCTGTTCGCCCCGGATGCATGAGCCGACCTTCCGTACAGTAGTGGAAGAAAGCGGTCTCAACCCGTACTTCATGCAGATGGCCAACATCAGGGAGCATGTCTCCTGGGTGACCAACGATGTCGGGAAGGCTACGGAAAAAGCAAAAGACTTAGTACGGGCAGCAGCTCGAAGGGTAATCTACCAGGAAGCCATCACTCCCCAGGAAATAGGGATCGAACGTGCAGCACTGGTCATCGGAGGAGGGGTAGCCGGGATAGAAGCGGCCTTAAGTATCGCCAAAGCCGGTTACAAGACCTACCTGGTCGAGAAAAAGCCGACTATCGGGGGCTTCATGGCCCAGCTGGACAAAACATTTCCCACCCTGGACTGTTCGGCCTGTATCCTGACCCCCAAGATGGTGGACGTGGCCCGGGAACCCAATATCGAACTTCTGACCAACGCCGAAGTCGTTGGCTTAGACGGGGCAGTAGGCAATTACACCGTAACTATCAAAAAGAAACCGCGCTACGTCAAACAGGACTGCAGCGGGTGCGGGGCCTGTGTCAACGCCTGTGTCATGAAAGGCCGGATCCCCAACGAGTTCGACTATGGAATGGCTAAAAGAGGGGCTATTTACATCCCCTTCCCGCAGGCGGTGCCTCTAAAAGCAATTGTCGACCAAGACAACTGCCTTATGCTCAAAAACGGAAAATGCAAACAGTCCTGTGCGGCAGCATGTGAACGCAACTGTATTGACTTTGAACAAAAAGAAGAAGAAGTCAGGGTAAAAGTGGGAGCGATCATCGTGGCCACCGGATTTAAGCCTTTTGATGCCACAAGGGTATCCAAATACGGGTACGGCCTTTATCCCGACGTTATTGACGCCATGCAGTTTGAAAGACTGACCAATGCCTCAGGCCCAACCGGGGGCAAAGTCCTGACTTCGAAAGGTGAAAAGCCCATGAAAGTGGCTATCTTACACTGCGTAGGCAGCCGGGATGAGGCAACCAACGAATACTGTTCCAGGGTTTGCTGCATGTACTCATTGAAGCATGCCCACCTGGCCCGGGAAAAAACAGGGGCTGAAGTTTACAACTTCTACATGGATATGCGCGCTTTCGGTAAAGGCTACGAAGAATTCTACAAGCGTATCCAGGGTGAAGGAGTGCATTTTATCAGGGGTAAAGTCGCGGAAATATGCGAAAAGGACGGAAAACTCCAGCTCAAAGCCGAAGACACACTCCTCGGACAAAATATAAATTTAGGTGTGGATATGGTCATTCTCTCCATCGGACTGGAACCTTGTGAGGACTCGGATAAACTTTCCGAAATCCTGCACATCAATCGTACCCAGGATGGATTCTTCATGGAGGCCCACCCCAAACTAAATCCCCTGGAAACGCCTACGGCCGGGATTTATGTAGCCGGGTGCAGCCAGGGACCCAAGGACATCCCCGATACTGTCTGCCAGTCCAAGGGATGCGCAGGTGAAGTTATTAAATTCTTAAACATCGGAAAAGTAAAACTCGAAACAACAATCGTCCAAATCAACCCTGACGTCTGCAAGGGCTGCAGGCTTTGTGAGAAACTGTGTCCTTATGGCGCGCTGGAGTTTAATGAGGATAAAAAGATCATGGAAGTAGAAAGCGCGAAATGCAAAGGCTGTGGTACCTGTGCAGCCGCCTGCCCTGCAGGAGCGATCAAACAGCAGCAGTTCTCCACTGACCAGATATTTGCCGAAATAGAGGCACTGTTAGAGGGGGTAGAGAACATATGACAAAGCAATATAAACCCAAAATTGTCGGCTTCCTGTGCAACTGGTGCTCCTATGCCGGAGCTGACCTGGCCGGGACTTCCCGGATGCACCATGATATCAGCGTGCGGGCCATTAGAGTAATGTGCTCAGGCCGGGTAGAACCGAGTTTTGTCCTGAAGGCCTTTAAAGAAGGGGCTGACGGGGTTATCATTGCCGGCTGCCACATCCCGGCAGACTGCCACTATACCAGCGGCAATTTTAAAGCACTGGCGCGTTATGAAACCTTCCAGCCCCTTTTAGAAGAGCTGGGGATAGAAAAAGAAAGACTCCAGCTGCACTGGATATCAGCTTCCGAAGGTGAAAAATTCGCCAAAGTAATGAACGAGTTTGTGCAGACTATCCGTGACCTGGGTCCGCTCAAACTCAGCGAAGATAAAAAGTATTGCCCGCTTACCCAAAAAGCGGGGGACGAAGCTATCAGCGAATGCTCCCTTATCAGGAAGGCCCAGGAATTTGCGGCCTGCGAGGCGGCAACTTCCGGCATGGTTAACCTGGAAGAAAGAAGGAAGTGGAGTCTTAAACCAAGGCAGATGGAACCCTCTATTATCTATGATCCCAACAAATGCATCCGCTGCGGCAGTTGTGTCGAGGCCTGCAAGTCCCAGGGGGTGGAGGCCTTGAAAATGGATGAAAAAGAAGGAGTCATTCTTGATGAGAGCAAATGCGTGCGCTGCGGCCAGTGTGTCTTAAACTGCCCGTTGGGTTTCCAGGAGAAAGCAATCTCCTTAATGAAAGATTGGCTGGACTGCAGCTCCTGTCCTTTCTCACGTCCGGTGGGCGCGATTACGGAGCAGGACGATGTGGGCAAAGTCATCCAGGCCCTTAAAGATCCTGAAAAGTATATGGTGGTGGAAATGGCGCCGGCTGTCCGGGCTACTATCGGTGAAGAATTCGGGGCTAAACCCGGTACCGTTGTCACCGGGAAGCTCTATTCCGCCCTGAAAGAAGCCGGTTTCGACCGGATCTGGGATACCAACTACACGGCTGATTTAACCATCATGGAAGAGGGCTATGAACTGATCGATCGTTTAAGCAACAACAAGGTGTTACCGCAGTTTACCTCCTGCTGCCCGGCGTGGATCAAGTTCGTAGAGACTTATTACCCTACCCTGATACCGCACCTTTCCAGCGCTAAATCGCCGCAGCAGATGTTCGGGGCGGTTGCCAAGACATATGCCGCGCAAAAGTTGGAGATAGACCCGGCTAAAATGTTTGTGGTTTCCTTGATGCCCTGTACCGCCAAGAAATATGAAAAGGACCGTGAAGAACTAAAAGATGCAGCCCATTACTGGAAGGAAAAAGGAAAAGAAGGCCATTATCCCGATGTGGATGCCGTGTTGACCACCAGGGAGTGTGCCAAACTTTTAAAACTTTTAAATATTGACCTGATGAAAATACCGGATGGCCAGGCCGATTCCTTGTTGGGCGACTATACGGGGGCTGCCACAATATTCGGGCGGACCGGGGGTGTCATGACTGCCGCCTTGAGAACCGCCTACGAGGTAGTAGTAGGACAGCCGCTGGGAGACCTTGAACTTAAGGCTCTGGGTGAATACGAAGGCATCAAGACCGCAAGCATCCCTGTAGGGGGTACGGAAGTTAAAGTGGCCGTAGTGTTCGGCTTAAAGAACGCCCGGATGATCTGTGAGGATATCCTAAAGGGTGGAGAGTTTTCGAAGTATCACTTTATAGAGGTAATGACCTGTCCGGGCGGCTGCGTAGGCGGCGGAGGCCAGATTATCACCACCAATGTCCTTAAGGCAATGGCAAGAGCGCAGGGCTTAAATAAGGACGATAAGGACCAGCCCTTACGCAAGTCTCATGAGAACCCTGAAGTAAAGGGTATATATGAAGATTTTCTGGGCAAACCGTGTTCCATACTGTCCCATCACCTCTTGCATACCAGTTACAAAGAACGCAAGGAGGGGGTAGAATGAAGCTTTACAGGTTGGGAATGCTGCCCGGTTTTGATTCAATGCTGGTATTTCATGCCATGGCTTATCTGGGAATGGAGGGTTTTGTTCTCGTTTCTCCGTGCGAACCCATTGTGACATTGGGATACTTCCAGGATATGAAGACAGGTGTGGACCGGGATTACTGCAGGCGGCATGGTTTAGGACTAATGCGCCGGGAGGTAGGAGGGGGCACTACACTCCTGGATAGGAACCAAATTTTTTACCAGGTTATTTTGAAAAAAAACAACAGTATTATAGCTGGTGATGCGCTGGCCCTTTATCGCAAGTTTTCGCAGCCTGTTATCGATGTCTATGCAGACCTGGGCATAAAAGTGAGGTTTAAAGAAGTTAATGATTTGCTGACTGTAAACGGGGACAGAAAGATTACGGGAGAAGGCGGCGCTAATATTGGTGACTGTATAGTTTTTGTCGGAGGAATATTGCTGGATTTTGACTATGACACGATGAGCAGGGTTTTCCCGGCTCCAAACGAAGATTACCGCAGCCAGCTTTTTGAGACACTGCAGAAAAATGTCACTTCCGTTAAAAGAGAACTGGGGTATATACCATCCCGGGAAGATGTGGAGAATAGTCTGGTTCGCCATTTCCAAGGCATATTTGGGTCCTTTGAAGAAGCGCAGGTTACCCCGGACATCTGGGCTAAAGCCAGGGAATTGGAGGCTTTCTACACATCAGAGGATTTTTTAGCCAGCAAGCGGCGCGAACAGACAGGATTTAAAATTGCCAGCGGGGTCCATGTCTATGAAAACAGGCACAAGGCAACAGGGGGTACCATTCATACAGTCTTTGAAGTTCAAGAAGACTGTTTGGGTAAGGTGAATCTTTACGGGGATTTTACCTTCCTTCCAAAAGAACGGATTATAGATTTGGAAAACAGTCTGGCAGGCACACGTATTAACAGGGAGGAAATCCTGCATAAGTTCAATCAATTTTTTAAATACAACGAAGTTGAGTGTCCGGGGATTACTCCGGAAGATTTCACCCAGGCTGTTATGGGTGGGTTGCCGAGTATTGTATAAAATTGCAACAGAACAGGAGGAAAGTCGATGAAAACGCTTATGACCGGTAATGAGGCGGTGGCAAGAGGCGCTTATGAAGCGGGGTGCACAGTGGCTGCTGCTTATCCCGGAACGCCAAGTACTGAGATCCTTGAAAATATGGCAAATTATAAAGAAATTTATTCTGAATGGAGTACAAATGAGAAGGTCGCCCTGGAGGTTGTCTGCGGCGCCTCTATAGGAGGGGCCCGTGCCCTGGCAGCGATGAAACATGTAGGCCTCAATGTAGCGGCCGACCCAATGTTTACTATTGCCTATGAGGGAGTGAACGGGGGACTGATTATTGTTTCTGCTGACGACCCGGGCTGTCACAGTTCGCAAAATGAGCAGGACAACAGGTTTTATGCGCCGTTCGCGAAAATCGCCATGGTTGAACCTGCAGACAGCCAGGAGTGTAAGGATTTTGTGAAATTCGCCTTCGAACTGAGCGAGAAATTTGATACACCCGTTTTGTTCCGTATAACAACCAGGGTCTGTCACAGCAAAGGGCTGGTAGAACTTGGGGAAAGAGTTGAAGCCGGTATTAAGGAATACAAAAAAAATAGAAAGTACGTTATGATTCCGGCCATGGCCAGAGAACGACATGTTATTGTCGAGGAGAAGTTGATCGCTCTGGAGGAGTATTCCAACAATTGTCCCTTAAACAGGATTGAGTGGGGCGATAAAAGAATTGGGATAATTACAAGCGGCATATCATACCAGCATGCCCGTGAGGTCTTTGGCGACCAGGCTTCTTACTTAAAGATAGGCCTGAGCTATCCTTTACCGGATAAAATGATCAAAAAATTTGCTGCGGCAGTAGAAAAAGTCTATGTAATTGAAGAAAATGATCCATACCTGGAAAAACATGTAAAGTCTTTAGGTATTGAATGCATTGGTAAGGATTTCATTCCTATATGCAATGAGCTAAGCCCGGGGATTATCAGGAAGGCCTTGCTGCAGGCCCAAAAGCAGGAAGGATACAGTATTGAACAAAAGGCTCCTTCAAGGCCTCCCGTTCTGTGTGCAGGTTGCCCTCACCGTGGGGTTTATTATACGTTAAGCAAGTATAAAGATGTTGTGGTAACAGGGGATATTGGCTGCTATACGCTGGGTATGGTTCCTCCTATCGGTGTGACTGACACGGTTATCTGCATGGGGGCCGGTATATCCGCCGGCATAGGGATGGAGAAAGTGTTCGCGAAGACAGGAAGAAAGGGAAAAGTTTTTGGCTGTATAGGTGATTCTACTTTCTTTCATTCTGGGATCACAGGGTTAATAGACGCTGTGTATAACAAGAGCAATATTGCTATCTGTATCCTGGATAACAGGATCACAGCCATGACCGGCCATCAGGAAAATCCGGGCACCGGCAAAACACTGATGGGCGAGGATACGGTGATTGTGGAAATTGAAAAGATAGTCAAAGCTGTAGGCATTAAAGAAGAAAATATCAGGATAATTACTCCGTATAACCTGGCTGAGACGGAGCAAGCCGTTAAAGAGGCTTATGAGGCGACGGAACCGTTTGTAATTATAAGCAAGCAGCCTTGTGCCCTGATCAAAGAAGTACAGAAACAACGCGAAAATACCTATTGTATTATTGACCGGGAAAAATGCAAAAAATGCAAGGCCTGCATGAAGATAGGCTGCCCGGCTATTGCTTTCAAGGATGACCGGCTTACAATTGATAAGGATATGTGCAACGGATGTACCCTTTGTCAGCAGGTCTGTAAATTTGAGGCTATCGTAAAGGTGGGTGAATAACAATGACCAGAAGTATTTTATTAGTAGGAGTAGGCGGGCAGGGGACTATTTTAACCTCGAAGATCCTATCGGAGGGTCTGGTTAAACTGGGTTATGACGTGAAGATGTCGGAGATACACGGAATGGCCCAGCGGGGAGGCAGTGTTACCACACAGGTCAGATTTGGGGAAAAATTATATTCCCCCAGCATAGGCCAAGAAGAGGCCGATGTGCTGGTTGCATTTGAAAAGGTTGAAGCTGTCAGGTGGCTGTCCTGGTTGAAAAAAGGCGGCACTCTCATCGTCAACGATTACGAAATATATTCGCTGCCAGTTCTGACCGGAGCGGAAAAATATCCTGAAGATATTGTCGAAGCGCTCAAAGAAAAAGTAGATAATATCAAGGTGTTAAACGCCACCGGGATAGCAAAAGACCTTGGTAACAGTAAAGCCCAGAATATTGTGCTGTTAGGCGCATTGATTAAGGTACTCAATTTAGATGAGATTGATTGGGTGGAACTGGTTAAAGAGTATGTTCCTCCGAAAGTCCATCAGTTGAACGTAAAAGCATTCAACGCAGGGATGAGCGTATAAAAATATTTTTCTGAATATGATTGAGAGGGATCCGGGGATGACTTACAAGAATTATGACGAGCTTATTAAAAAGGTGCAGGGTTATAAAACAAGAAAAAGGGTGGCTGTGGTCGCGGCTGAAGATGAGCATGCACTTGAAGCTGTACTCTCAGCACAAAAAGAGAATGTTGTCACCCCTGTCTTAATAGGAAACGAAAGCAAGATTATAGAAATAATGGATAAAATTGGTGAAAAGCCGGCTAACTGTACTATTGTTAATGTGAATGAAGGAGAAGACCCCGCGCGAATTGCGGTAGATTTAATCAAACAAAATGAAGTGGATTTTCTTATGAAGGGAAAGATCGAGACAGCTAACCTGTTAAAAAGCGTTGTCGATAAAGGCAGCGACCTTCGGACCGGAAGAGTGATGTCACACCTGGCTTTTTTTGAAATTCCCAGTTATCACAAGCTGCTTGTTATGACAGACGGTGGAATGATTACTTATCCGGACTTGGAGCAGAAGAAACATATAATAATAAATGTTGTGGAGACTCTGCTAAAAATGGGTTATGAATATCCCAAAGTCGCTGTCCTGGCAGCTGTAGAACAGGTTAACTCAAAAATGCAGGCTACTGTGGATGCGGCTGAACTGAAAAAGATGAACATGTCCGGTGAGATACCTGACTGTGTGGTAGAAGGACCCATTTCCTTTGACCTGGCTGTAAATAAGGAATCTGCCCGGATTAAAGGGTTTAACTCCCCGTACTGTGGAGATTTTGATGTCATGATTGTGCCGAACATCGAGACAGGCAATGTTCTGGGTAAGTCTTTGATCTATATGGGTAATGCCAAGATGGCGGGAATGGTTGTGGGCGCAAAGATTCCTGTTGTTCTGACTTCCAGAGGAGCCACGGCTGAAGAAAAATATCTTTCTCTGGTATTGTCGGCCGGTGCAGTTAGCTAATGATGGGAGGAGTAAAAATGACACAATATTTGATACTTGCTGTTAATCCCGGATCCACCTCCACTAAGATTGCGCTTTATCAAAATGAGCAGGAGATATATGTTAAAAATATTGAACACAGTACAGCCGAGTTGAGTCAATTTAAAGCTGTTATTGAACAGTACGAGATGCGTAAAGAAGCAGTCTTATCCGCTTTGTCCGGTTATGGTTTTGATGTTAAAAGATTGTCGGCTGTTGTCGGGCGAGGCGGGCTGCTGCCCCCCGTCAGGTCGGGAGCCTATGAAGTAAATGAGGAAATGCTTGACAGGTTAATCAACAGGCCGGTTGTTGAACATGCCTCCAATCTTGGCGCTGTTATTGCCAGCGAAATTGCCCGCCCGCTGGGGATACCGGCCTATATCTATGACCCTGTTGCAGTTGACGAACTTGAGCCGGTGGCCAGGATAACCGGTTTGCCGGAAATAAAAAGGCGCAGTCTCAGTCATGTCCTTAATATGAGGGCAGTCGCCATTAAGACCGCACAAAAAACAGGGAAGTCTTATTTCAAATCAACTTATATCGTAGCTCATTTGGGCGGCGGTATTTCGTTAAGCGTTCATAAGGACGGTAAAATGGTTGATATCGTATCTGATGATGAAGGACCTTTTTCCCCGGAAAGGGCGGGACGCATACCAGGCGGCCAACTGGCGGAACTTTGTTATTCCGGTAAATATGACTTAAAAAATATGATGAAAAAATTTCGCGGCAACGGAGGCCTGGTGGCACATTTGGGCACGAACAAAGCCCTCGAAGTGGAGGAAAGAATCGCTCAGGGGGATGAAGAAGCAAAACAGGTTTATAATGCTATGGCCTACCAAATTGCCAAGAGTATAGGAGAACTGGCCACGGTTGTAAAAGGAAAAGTGGACAGGATTGTTATAACGGGCGGTATTGCCTATTCCCGGATGATTACAGACTGGGTAAAAGAAAGAGTAGAGTTCATTGCGCCGGTGGAAATTGTTCCGGGTGAAAATGAACTGGAATCTCTGGCTTTGGGGGTACTCAGGGTTTTACGCGGCGAAGAAAAAGCTTACGTGTATGATTTGGGATAGACCTTTTAAAATGTGTGTATGACAGGAGGTTTGTTTCTTGAAAAAAGGTGATTTTATTTGGCTGTTTGCTTTGGCAGTAATCGTACTTTTCTTTGTATTTCCTTCAACACACCGGATATTTCTGACGATTACCCAGGAGCACCCTTTTATTACAGGATTTTTTAAATTTTTTGTCCTGGCCTCCATGGGTGAATTACTAGCCTTAAGAATATTAAAGAATGAATGGAACAAACCGACAGGATTTATATACAGGTCTGTTATCTGGGGCTTTTTGGGTGTGGTTATCGTATTAATGTTTGATGTTTTTGCCAGTGGAATGACAGCTGTATTTACCAAAGGTCTGTTGCCGGGTAAGGGATCAAAATTTGCCTTCGCTTTCTTAACCAGTACTGTGATGAACCTGACTTTTGCCCCTGCTTTTATGGCTTTTCACCGGTTTACCGATACTTACATTGATTTAGCCTATCAAAACGAGATTGCCAGGCCAAGCCTGGCAGAAGTGATAAAGCATATTGACTGGTATAATTTTGTTTCTTTCGTTGTGCTAAAAAGCCTGCCGTTTTTTTGGATACCTGCGCATACTCTTACTTTTATGCTGGCTCAGGAATACAGGGTCTTAACTGCCGCGCTCCTATCGATTGCATTAGGAGCAATATTAGCTTTTGCAAAAAGGGAGACTGTCACTGAAGGTACTGTTGGACAGTCTTTATAACCAATATTACCGGTTTGCAAAGCATTCTTTAATAAAAAGGTTTTCTTTGTTATATTTGTTATAATAGAAGATGTAATATAAACATAACGGAGGGATAAGAAATGATCATCCGTTATCTTGAGTCATTGCTGTCGATAGTAAATGACGCAGGCGGTATCCCTGAGAGTGATACAGATACCGCTTTGATCAGGGAGTGTTTTGATTTAGTGTGTCCTCTGGTCATTGAAGTTGGCTGCTGTCTGCTGCTCGATGACAATAAACATATTATCAGCATATATAGTAATGAGTATTTTTCAGAAGCCAAAAAATTGATTGGGAATACTATTGATGTTCCTCTTGAAAGGATTCTGTCAGGGCAGTTGACGGACCTGCTAAACATAAAGGGCGTAGACTTCTACTTGTATAAACTGGATTTTATAGACGGAAACAAGAAACAGTATGTAATGTGCGCCATCACTTTTAAAGACAGGGATAATATTTACCTGTTAAAAAAGATTAATGACAACATCAAGAAATTTTTCAATCTTGTCCGGCAGCATTCCAATTATAACGATTTTCTAATGAGATGCCTGGATGCGGTAGAAGACGGTATCTCCGTCTGCGACAAGGATGGATACATTGCCTATGTCAACAATGCCTGCTGCAAGATGATAGGGATCGATAAAAAGGAGTTTAATAAGATTAAAGCTGAAGATCCGGTTATAAATAAACCAACTTTAAAGAAAATACTCGAAACTAAAAAAAGTTTAATAGACCATGAAGTTTTTCTTAAGCTGAAAGCAAATAACGAAACCATTCATCTTATAAACTCAGGCTACCCGGTTTTTGATAATATGGGAAAGAATCTGATAGGGGCTATAAATATTTTTCGAGGATTTCAACGGTCCAAAAAGCTTGCTGACAACATTGCCGGATATAAAGCAAGATATGAGTTTAATGATATTATTGGCGACAGCAGCATCATCAAGGAAAAAATAAACCTGGCCAAGATATATACACAGATAGATGAAAACCTGCTTATTTACGGAGAAAGCGGTACGGGCAAGGAGCTTTTTGCGCAATCAATTCATAATTACAGCCGGAGGAAGTCAGAGCCATTTATACCCATAAATTGCGCCAATTTTCCAAATGATTTGATAGACAGTGAACTGTTTGGGTATGAAGATGGAGCTTTTACCGGGGCAAAAAAAGGGGGTAAGCCCGGCAAAATTGAACTGGCTAACGGCGGAACCCTCTTTCTCGATGAAATAGGGGAAATGCACCTGCATTTGCAGGCTAAGCTGCTCAGGGTAGTAGAAACAAAAACTATTGCCAGGATAGGAGGCGGTAGTTTCAACAAGGTAGATGTAAGGATCATTGCTGCTACCAACAGGGAACTTAAGAAGATGGTGGAAGAAGGAAAATTCAGAGAAGACCTTTATTACCGTTTAAAAGTGTTATATTTAGATATACCTGCCTTGCGAGACAGGCAAGAAGACATCATTATACTTATAAATAACTTTATAAAAAAATTTAACGAAAAAAACCAAAAAAATATAAAAGGTATAGATACTGACGCGAAAAAATTACTGTTGGGACACACCTGGCCAGGAAATGTAAGAGAACTTGAAAATATAATATCCAGGGCTTCCTTCATTTGTAATGAAGACTGCCTGAAGAGTGAACATTTTATAAAAGCAGGGTTGAGTATTGATTTTAAGAAAAATGGTCCTTCAGAACCCAGTATGCACGAGATTAGTAAGAAGGTGGTTTTGGACACCCTGAAAATTACTGGCGGTAATAAGAAAAAAGCTGCAGAAATTTTGGGTTTATCCCGGCCCACTATATATAAGATGCTGAAAGAAGAATAACAGCGGCATTAGGTAATGCAAAATAGTACTGTCATAATGACAAATCATGCTGCAGCGTATATAATGAAGGTGAGCAGCCCTGGAACAAGCTATCCGGGGCTTTTTCTCAATAGACAGCAAAAAAAGGGGGTAAGGGATGGATATGAAAAATTACGGATTTTTGAAGACTGCCGCTGCTTCACCCAGGCTGAAAGTGGCCAATCCGGCATATAACGTTGCTGAAATACTGAAGCTGGTAACTGAAGCTGAAAAAAATAATGCCGCTATCATCGTTTTTCCCGAACTCTCTATCACGGGATACACCTGCGGTGACTTGTTTCACCAGCAATTTCTTCTGGACAGCGCGCTGGCAGCCCTGGAGACACTTAAGACTCAAACTAAAAATATTGAAATATTATGCCTGGTAGGGATACCCGTGCGGATAAGCGACAGGCTTTATAATTGTGCGGCAGTCCTCAAACAGGGAAAAATCCTGGGGATAGTGCCGAAGATGTACCTGCCCAACTACAAGGAATACTACGAAAAAAGGTGGTTCTCTTCCGGTTATGAGATCAGCAGGAAGCTGGACGAGGTTGAATTTTTAGGGGAGAAGGTCCCTTTTGGCAATCTGGTCTTCAGGTCGGACAAACCACGGTTTTCCCTGGGGATTGAGATATGTGAGGACCTGTGGGTACCTATTCCGCCCAGTTCTTATCTGACTATCGCCGGGGCTGAAGTAATCGCCAACCTTTCGGCCAGCAACGAACTGGTTGCCAAGACGGAATACAGGAGACAGTTGATTGCCCAGCAGAGCGCAAGATGTGTCTGCGCTTATCTTTATTCTTCCGCGGGGGTCCATGAGTCGACAACGGACGTTGTCTTCGGCGGAGACTGTCTTATCTGTGAAAACGGCGCGATCATCGCCGCTTCAAAGAGGTTCAGCAGGGAAAATGAGATCGTTTATTCCGAGATTGACCTGGATATCCTGCGCCATGACCGGCAGCTGAATAAATGCTTTGCCGACAATATCGACCTGGATTCGGGGTATCTTAAATATAAAACCGTGCAATTCACTTTCGGCAAACAGTTTATTACGAGTAAGGATTCTTTTGCCAGGAAGATTGAGAAGAACCCCTTTGTACCCAATAACCCGGCAAAAATCGCGGAAAGGTGCGAGGAAATTTTCAATATCCAGGTGGCCGGACTGGCCAAACGGCTGGAACATACGGGCTCCCAACATGCAATCATCGGGGTTTCCGGCGGGCTGGATTCTACGCTGGCCCTGCTGGTAGCAAAAAAGACTGCGGATACGCTGAAGATACCGGCCCATAGGATCATAGCCGTGACTATGCCTGGTTTTGGGACCACGGACGAGACCCACCGCAATGCTGTTGCCCTGATGAAGTCCCTCGGTGTAACCGCCAGGGAAATAGACATTAAGAGGGCGTGTTTTCTGCATTTTGAAGATATAGGCCATGACCCCCGTGTGTATGACCTGACTTATGAAAATGTCCAGGCGCGGGAACGCATGCAAATCCTGATGGATATGGCTAACAAGCTGGGCGGGATAGTTGTCGGGACCGGCGATTTATCAGAACTGGCCCTGGGGTGGTGCACATACAACGGTGATCATATGGCGATGTATTCCGTTAACAGCGGTATACCCAAGACACTGGTGAAATTCCTGGTCCGCTGGGTGGCTGATACTATCGAGACCAAAGAAGCGCGGGATACGCTTTACCGGATTTTGGACACACCTATCAGCCCGGAACTGCTTCCTCCCGATCAGGATGGCGGGATCAGGCAAAAGACGGAAGAGGTTATCGGTCCGTATGAACTGCATGATTTTTTCCTGTTTTATACCCTGAGGTACGGGATGGAACCGGCAAAAATTCTTTTTCTGGCTGAGCAGGCTTATAAAGGGGTATATGAAAAAAAAGAAATTAAGAACTGGCTGAAACTGTTTTATTACAAGTTTTTCGCAAACCAGTTCAAGAGATCATGCCTGCCGGACGGTCCCAAGGTAGGTTCCGTAAACCTGTCCCCCCGGGGTGACTGGCGCATGCCCAGCGACGCAGATATGCATATTTGGCTGTCGGAACTGGAAAATATGGGGGAATAAAAGCGGAAGGAAAGCGCTTGTTTAAAGCGAATATAAATTGTATGAACAGTTTACCGGAGTGATAATACAATGAAGATACCGGAACAGGAAAAGCTGTTGCTGGCCTGGCAGGATTTTGTCAAGAACGGCCGTGTTGATTTGGAATCAATACGGCCTGTTGTGCTTGAATCATGGAAACGCTGCAAGTCCGCGCAGGTAAACCCCTTTCAGAAAACGGTCTCTCAAGTATTAGGAAAGGAAGAACTCGCAGAACGTCGCGTTAGAAATGCTGCACTTTTGGAAATATCGCTTCCAATTATGGAAGGGCTTTACCGTTTTGTGGCCGGTTCGGGGTTTGTAGTAACCCTTGCCGACAGTTCGGGATGCCTGCTGGAAGTGATCGGGGATCCTGATGTCTGCGAGTCCATTGCCAGGGGCAATTTTGTCCCCGGCGCCGATTGGAGCGAGACGTCTGCCGGTACTAACAGTGTGGGGACGGCTTTAATAACCGGCCAACCCTTACAGATTTTCAGGTATGAACACTTTTGTATAAATTCACATCGCTCAACCTGTTCGGCGGCGCCAATCAGAGACCCACAGGGGAAAATCATCGGGGTTTTAGATATGACCGGATCATATGAAAAAGTGCACCCGCATACACTGGGCATGGTCGTAGCCGGAGCCAACGCTATCGAAAAACAACTATCGATGGTGATGACGTGGAGAGAGCGGGACAAATCAAACAGGCTGAAAATTACGCTCATGGAAGCAATGTCCGATTGCCTGGTGGCCTGCAATATGGATCTTACCGTTTCTCATATCAGCAGGACTGCTGTTGAACTGATGGGATTGCCGCCGGAGAAAATCATCGGTAAGAATGTGTTCCATGTGCTGGGTGAAGATAATTCTGATTTTTGCAATTTATTTAAGGGCAAACATTTTGTAACAGACAGTGAAATCGATCTTCAACTGACAAGAGGAAAGATTAAATGCATTGCAACTTCAAGACCTGTTAAAGACGGGGACGGCAGGTGTGAAGGAGTAATAGTCGTCTTTAACGAGATCACGCGGGCCAAACGACTTGTCCAGCAGATGACAGGGGCGGTGGCGCGTTTTACTTTCGACAGTATTGTGGGTGATTCGCCCGCCTTTTTAAACACCCTGAGTATGGCCAAAACTATTTCCGGCAGCGACAGTACCGTATTATTGCTGGGCGAAAGCGGTACCGGCAAGGATATTTTTGCCCAGGCGATCCATAATGCAAGCAGCAGGAGCAAGGGGCCTTTTGTTGCCATTAACTGCGCCGCTATTCCCCGCGACCTGATTGCCACCGAACTTTTCGGCTATACGGAAGGGGCCTTCACCGGGGCTAAAAGGGGCGGAAGTCCCGGTAAATTTGAACTTGCTGACCGGGGAACATTATTCCTTGATGAAATTGGCGAGATGCCTCCGGAATTACAGTCCATGTTATTAAGGGTGCTGGAACAGAAAACACTGACCCGTGTGGGAGGAACGGGTATCATACCGGTCGATGTCCGCATCATCACCGCCACCAATAAAGACTTATTAAATGAAGTATTAAACGGAAACTTTCGCCGTGATCTATACTACCGCCTGAATGTAGTTAATATAGAGTTAATACCCCTTAGAGAAAGAAAAGAAGATATTATTCCGCTGGCTCTTCATTTTATTAGTCATCATTCTTCCAGGATGATGAAAGGCCCTTTAAAATTGGACAGGAGAGTAATTGAATTATTTGAGTCCTATTCCTGGCCAGGTAATGTCCGGGAACTGCAAAATGTCATTGAAAGGGCCCTTCATCTGGCAAGAGGGGATGTTTTGACCGAAGACCTTCTGCCTGAAGAAATACGCAGGAATAACAGAACACCGCAGATTTGTTTTGCCGGCGATACAAGAATAAATGATTACGAACGGGAGATCATCCAAAGGCTGTTGAAGGAGCACAATCGCAATATTTCCTGCGTTTCAAACATCCTGGGAATTGCCAGGACAACCCTGTACCGTAAGATCAAAAAATATAATTTGTAACACATAAAGTGTAGCGTTGCGCTACATTGTAGTGATACAATACAAAAAAGAACTGCTATTTTTTGAGTTCTTTTGTGGCTTTAAGTTTACAGCAGCTTCTCGAAGACTGTAATTTAAAGCTTTTATTTTTTTTCGGATACTTTTTTGGGTTTTGGCATGGGATTTGCTATGTATTTCCGTAGATAAACATATTTAAAACCGGCTGCACCACGCCGGGGAAATGGAGGAATAGCACAAATGAAAACCGGAGCGGAGTATATTGAAAGCTTAAGGAAATTAAAGCCACTGGTCTACTTTGAAGGGAAACAGATCGAGTCTGTTGTGGACCATCCCCTCACTAAGCCGCATGTCAATTCGGCAGCGGTTACCTACGATATTGCCTTTGACCCGGCTTTTGAAGACCTGGGGACGGCTGTTTCCCATCTGACAGGGAAAAAGATCAACAGGTTTACACACATTCACCAGAGTACCGAGGACCTGGTCAAAAAAGTAAAAATGCTGCGGATGATTTCACAGCGTACAGGGACTTGCTACCAGCGCTGCGTGGGTTTTGACGCCATCAATGCCGCTTATTCCACTACCTATGATATGGACCAGAAACTTGGCACCTCATACTTCCCGCGTTTTCTTGAGTTCTTGAAGCACATCCAGGAGACGGACGAGATGATAGCGGGCGCTATGACCGACCCCAAGGGCGACCGCAGCCTGCGGCCCGGACAGCAGGCGGATCCCGATCTCTTCGTGCATGTGGTGGATAAAAATGATAAGGGCATTGTCATACGGGGCGCCAAATGCCACATGACAGGGATGGTTAACTCCCACTGGATGCTGGTTATGCCTACCACGGCCCTGGTTGAGGAAGATAAGGATTATGCCGTATCGTGTGCTGTTCCGGTGGATGCCCCGGGAGTAATCCATATTTTCGGACGGCAGACTAACGATAAGCGCAAATTCGATGAAATGGACCAGGGCAATGCCCGGTACGGTATAGTAGGCGGTGAGTGCCTGACTGTCTTAAACGATGTCTTTGTGCCCTGGGATATGGTCTTTATGTGTGGAGAATACCAGTTTGCGGGAATGCTGGTGGAGAGGTTCGCCTCCTATCACCGCCAGAATTACGGCGGGTGCAAAGGCGGGGTCAGCGACATCGTTACGGGTGCGACAGCAGCAATAGCCGATTACAACGGGGCAGCAAAGGCCGCACATGTCAAGGATAAAATCGTAGAAATGGTCCACCTCACCGAAACCTTGTATGCCTGTTCCGTGGCCTGTTCGGCTGAAGGGCACAAGCTGCCGTCCGGCGCTTACTATGTTGACCCCCTGCTCGCCAATGTAGTGAAACAGAATGTGACCAGGCATATTTATGAAATTTGCCGGCTCTGCCATGATGTGGCGGGAGGTCTCATTGCAACACTGCCGTCAGAGAAGGATTTCCATGATGCGGAAGTAGGTAAATATGTCCAAAAATACTATAAGGGAGTGGCTTCGGTACCGGTTGAACACAGGTACCGGATGGCGCGCCTGATAGAAAACATGACCGGCGGCACCGCGCTGGTTGAGAGCATGCACGGGGCCGGTTCGCCGCAAGCTCAGCGCGTAATGCTGACCCGTCAGGGTAACGTGGAACACAAAAAACTGCTGGCCAAGCGCCTGGCAGGAATAGTTGAAGAACCTGACGCCGCAAATGAAGCTGCAGCGGGAAAAGAGAAGAAGTAGAAAATGAAAAACCTGAAAGTGGGGGTTAAATATTGCGGTAACTGCAACCCGCAGATAGATGGTCCTGCTTTGGTCAAAAAAATTGGGGCTGAAATGCCGGAAGCGGAGATACTTCCGGCTGACAGCCCGGAAATAGAGGCGCTCTTAATTGTAAGCGGCTGCCCTGTTGACTGTGCTACCAGGCCTTCATACAGGGGGAGGACAGTTGTGGTGGGCGGGGCCAATATCGATTATGTATCATATAATGTCTCTCAACTGGCGGGGGTTGTTATTAAAAAACTTCGGGAGGAAAGCTGAACAAGGCCTAACCTTACAATATATAAGAAGGAGGCCGCATTTTACTGCCGAAGCAGGAAGAGGAGGAAGGGGCCATGCAGATACCAACTTTTGATTTAAAGGGTAAGGTCGCTATTGTTTCAGGAGCCACTAAAGGACTGGGGTACGGGATGACCATAGGGCTTGCCCAGGCAGGAGCCGATATAGTAGTGGTCAGCAGGACGCCTGGTGACTGCGAAAAAGTAGCTGCTGAAATAAAAAAGATGGGGAGAAAGGCGCTGCCGGCGCCGACGGATGTCTCCAGCTATGACGCCATTCAAAAACTTGTTGACGCCGCTGTGGACGAATTTGGCCGTATCGACATCCTGGTTAACAATGCCGGGACAGCCGTTACCAGGCCGGCCGAAAACCTGACCGAAGAAGAGTGGGACCAGGTCATAAATATCAACCTGAAAGGGGTTTTCTTGCTGGCGCAGGCGGTAGGAAAACAAATGATCAAACAGAAAGGCGGTAAGATCATCAATGTCTCATCAATTTTCGGCTTTGTCGGTGATAAGGCTGTTCTGCCGTACCTGGCAAGTAAGGGCGGGGTTTTGCAGTTAACCAGGGGGTTGGCTTTGGAATGGGCTAAGTATAATATTCAGGTCAATGCAGTTGCGCCCGGTTACGTAATGACGCCTATGAATGAAAAAGAATTGAGTCAGGAGAAGATATATAACTATATTACCGGCAAGATTCCCATGCGCAGGTTAGGTAAAGTTGAAGAGATTGCAGGCGCTGTTGTTTTCCTGGCTTCCGAAGCGGCCAACTATGTTACGGGTACTGCCATAGCTGTAGACGGAGGTTGGCTTGCTCAATAGGTTTTGGGTGAAAGAATAAAAAAAAGGGGCTGATTAGATCTCAGGCCCTTTTGGCGCGGTTTGAAGATTTTTTAGATATTGTTCGAGTTCGGAACAGATTAAGTCCAGGGCTGCCACGTTTTCACTACCCCTGGGTATTATCAGGTCGGCATATCTTTTGGAGGGTTCCACAAAAGCCTCGTGCATGGGTTTTACAGTTGCAAGGTAACGGCTGATTATAGTCTCAAGGGTGCGTCCGCGTTCGGTGATATCCCTCATAATCCTGCGAGTCAGCCTTACATCGGCATCAGTGTCGATGAAGAGCTTTAAATCAGTTTCCCTGCGGATAGCTTCTATAGCCAAAACAAGCAAACCCTCTACAATTACGATGGGACTGGGGTGGAGCAGTCGAACCCCGCAAGTACGTATATGGTCAACAAAATCATATTCCGGTATTTCCGCATCAAACCCCTGCTGCAGCAGTCTCAAATGACTTACCAGCAGGTGGTTTTCAAACGAATCAGGGTGGTCAAAATTTATTTCTTCGCGTTCTTCTATAGACAAATGGGAACGATCAGGGTAATAAGAATCTTGTGAAATAACGGCAATATTGGCGCCGCCCAGTCTTGCCGCAATATTTTCTGCAAATGTTGTTTTGCCCGAGCCAGTCCCGCCCGCTATACCGATAATAAGCATTTTATACCTCCATTTAACCCAATAAAATACCGGCTGCTTTTTTTTGCGCAGCGTGGTCCAGCTTCTGCTCCGGTTTCGTTTTCTTAATGTAAGAGAGAAGGTTTTTCAGGGTAACTACGGGTAGTTCTGTTGGCATAATAACTGCATCGTTGTCAGAAAATACAACCACAGGCCGGATATCTGCCTCAAACCCGGATTTGGCCAGCTGTTCCTTTAGCGCCATGCTTTTTTGGGATGCTATCAGGTAAGGGTTGTGAATTTTTTTAGTGACTTTATTCCGCTTGCCCTGGCGTTTTACTATCCATTCGGTATCATCCGGGGAAGGGGTTATTTCCCCCGCTTCCGACCTGATTTCCAGAGGGAAAATACCGTTAGGACCCATCACAAGATGGTCAATTTCCCAGCGCGCATTGTTTATGCCGGTAACCTTAAGACCGTGCAGGAGGAAGTAATCATCGCTCAGTCCTTCCAGCGCAGCAAAAATCTTGTTTTGACCCGGCTTGGAATTACCTGCGCCCCTGTCTTTGTTCAATTTAATAATCCGTAATACATAAAAGATAATAAAAATAAGGACAACAAAACTGAGGGTGGTCAGCATATTTGAAAACCATCCCTGGTCCTGGCTCTGGTTAGAGAGAGCCCAGCCGAAAATTGCGCCCAAAAGACCATAACCCACGTAACGGAGAAGGCGGGAGTTTTTCGAATGTTTTTTAAGTGTTGTTGATGAACGTACTTCCCTTACCAAAGAGATCCTCCTTTTTTAATGAAATTTACAATGTGCAACATCGGTTTCTTTATATCACACATTATAACCCAAGAAGCAGAAAATAGATAATTTTTTCAGGTGTAAGATAGCGTCAAGTTACTTTGGGTTTTTAAAAAATAAAATTATCCCCTGTTTGTGATACCTGTTTAAGTGCCCCTCACTGACTTTAGGAACTGTGAAGCCAAAGTTTTTTTACCGATGTTTAAAATA
>Ga0228535_1000505_pt1 | contig 105088 bp, 87 predicted proteins | sample SJ1metagenome_FD_168457 | JGI IMG/M metagenome (GOLD analysis project Ga0228535, IMG submission 168457) | Enriched culture of PCE-dechlorinating microbial communities from Ithaca, New York, USA - SJ1 | ecosystem: Engineered > Modeled > Simulated communities (microbial... > Unclassified | place... | reverse complement strand
CCCCGTCCTGCCGGAAGCGGCTTGATATATACCTCAGTTATGCCGGATTTATACCACTTTATAGATTAATTATGCTTTACGGATTGATAGCCGACTGCTATAATTAAGCGTGCAAGTTGAAGCCTGTCAACGGCGATTTGATTTTGCACTTTTGGGGGTGCGGACGAAAACCTGGACTCTGAGCAAAGCAGGTGGTAGTCCAGCCTTTATGCGTTTGACCGCGGAGTTATCGTAATCGGATTCACAGGCAACGGCAACCTCCGTGGATATCCGTTCAATATTATTTTCTGTCAGCAGTTTGCGGCACTCCTGCACAACCCGATCTTCAATGTACTTCTTGTTGACAATCCTTTTCTGGCATTGCCCCTTTTTTGTGTTCTTGCAGGCATCTGTGGTGCTATTTACCTCTGACGCAGAAGTGCTTTAAACTTCGCTCTCTGTACTGACGTGGCAACTCTGCGGCGCTGAAGCACATTTCTTCCATACCGCTACTGCAAGTACGGCTAAGCAGCCTGTAATGATATAGACCACGCATAAAGCGATCCAGGCATTTGAAGTATGGCGGGACACGATGACGGCAGCCGCATTGACGAACGCATGCAGTATAAGCGAAAGCGGATAAAGCCAAAAGCGCTTTCCTCCGTCCTTCGCGGCAAACCATACCAGAACCGAGAGGGATATTTGAATAACTACGGCGGAAATGCGCTCGACAGCGCTCATCAGGAAAAGGGCTGACGGGGTATTCGCGAGCATCGCGAATGTGGCCTGGAGCGTTTGCAGGGCAACCGGGCCGGTAACGCCGGAGGTAAGCGTGTCGCCCATGCCGGCGTTCAATTTAAACGACATAAGGATATAGGGCACAAAGCTGAAAATAAGAATGCGGAACGCCTCGAAGCCTCCGTGTCCGGCTCCGTACATCAGGGCATTGCCGTCGTTGCCGTACTTCCTTTTCAGCACGGTTTTATAGGCGGTATAGCGGCCGGTCTCCTCGAAAAGCCCGGCCATCAGGCCGCCGTAGATGCCATACAGCCATATATTGTTCAGAATTGCCTTGCCGGTATCCGTTGCAAAAATCAGTTTGTGGACGAAACCTTCGAAAAGCCATGCAAACACGATAAAAACGGCGCAGCCGATAAAGAAGGGCAGAACATCGGCCCGATATTTTTTTCTGAAGACAAGAAACAGCGCGGCAGGTATAAGGACACCCATCAGGACATTTACCGCCATACATACGATGGACAGTGTTGGTACCGTATAATTCATAAAATACTCCTCTCGATTTTAAACACTTGAATTCCCATGCAATGGTCATCTGTATTCTGTGATTGTGCCTTTACCGTCGAAATAGATCAGGTCTCCGTCATCATAATGCCAGATCGCCCGAAAAACGGTCGGCCTTTTAATGCCGTTTGCCTCCTTATACGCATCATAGATCACAGACCACTTTACCCGTTCGCTTGAGCCGTCGGATGCGACCGCCGATCTGTCGTCGGTTTCGAAAGACAGCATTTCACCGGCCTCATTAAAGGCGAAAATCCCGCCGACGGATATTCCGTAATAAGACATCACCGCTTTCGCATGCAGGTCGTCGATTGCCTCCCACGTAACGTATTCCTGCAAAGCCGCACTGGGGAAAAGCAGGATTTCGGAGAGGAACGTTACCTGGCTTGACTGATCCATGACGGTCCCTGTCTGATTGAACAATACGAAGAGCTTCGCAATAACGCCTTTCATAGCCCCGGTCCCATCCAGAAATACGTCTAATCCTTCGAAGGGGACGCCGTACATCGAGCTGTCTATGTATGCAATTCTGTTCGGCTGATTCACAAAGTCATATTGTGTATAGTCAATTTTAATTGGCTTATCTTCGCTGAACACGAAATCGACGTCCTGATAATCTATTTTTATATAGGACATTTTCTGAGAACCGATATAGCCGCAATACTTGAAGTACCTCTGAACAGGCGCAGGCAATCCGGCAATATCTTCTTCCATAAACACGTCTTCCTGATGATCTGCTTCGGCAATTAAGTCCGTTGCGGCCACATCAAATTCCATTTTCGTCTTTGAGCCGGGAACATTGAAAAATATCGTTATGACGCCCGCTGCGCAGAAAAGAATCCCGACAATAATAAGAATTATCTTTGTACGCCTCCTTTTCATATTGCCTGCCCTCCAATCGCTATGCTTTCGACCACAGCGCCGACCAGCATAAGGATAATTCCTGCAGCAAAAACAGTCCTTTCGGATACGGGAAGACGGATATCCCGGATTTTTCTTGTCACGGTGTTTTTTCCGCTGGTGAGTATTGTGGCGATATGCGCGGCGGAACAGGCAATCAGCAATTGTCCCATCATCTCCCAGAGTCCCGCCCTGTGCGCGAGGTCGAAAGTGCGGAGAAGCCTTCCAAGCAGAGGAACGGGTTCGCTTTCCACGGAAAAGGACCATGTGCCAAGCACAACGCCATTGATGAAGATCAACGTGAAGAAGGCAAGATATCCGAATGAAAAATAGTTTACTTCCCCTTCTTTTTTCGTACCGAACAGACTGCCGAGAATAATGACAAGAACGGACAGCATATTATAAAAGAATATCTGCAGCGTAAGGACGATGGTATTGTCCGAAGTTTCCCAGCCCTGCAGCGGGTGCCTGTTTTTCAGCAGCCCCTCGGGAAGAAGATAAAAGCTCAGGATAGTAACGCCAAAAAACAGAAGCAAAAACAAAATGACCACCCAGAAAATTCGTTCTTTCAGACTGTTGCTGCTTAGCTTTTTATGTAAGTATTTCACAGGCAATCCTCCATATTTTCATGCCAGTACGGCAAACAGATATCCCGTTCCAACCATCAGAACATTGCTTGCACTGTGCATCAGAATCGGATATAAAACGCTGCGGCTTTCCTGATAGACCATCCCCTGCACGGTGCCTATCGCAAAAGCGTAAATCAGCTGTGAGCTACTCGCATCCACCGTAAAAGGGGATACGGACCATTTTATATGCGCGATTGAAAACAAGAGGGAGGCTAAAACGACTTCCAATGTTATATTCCATTTTAGCCTTACGCTTTTTCCCAGTACATGGATCAGAACCGTGACAGGCAGCGCGCGATACAATATTTCTTCGGCGGGACCGCTTAAAAGCAGTTGAAAACCCAGCGTTCCAAGAACGTTTCTTGTGTTCAGCGCGAAATCAAAGGTCAGGGGCTGGCCGCCGGTATACGCGATTATGTGATATATAAGCGATATGATCGTCAGGGCAGCGGTAAATATAATAAAATATCGCATTCCTTTCTTGCGATCCCCAAGCTGAAATCCAAAATTGTCTTTCAGCAGCCGGCTTAATACTGCGACAATCGCAAGCCCGATGATCAGCATAACCAGATGATGAACGGATTGCCAGGCGAAACCATTGTCGGGGTCAAATTGATCATAGGAGAACAGGTACGCAACAGCGCTTCCGGCCTTGCCGGTAAATTCCTGAACAATCAGCAGCGCGATAACCGCAAGAATGACATACAGCGGTTTGTCAAGTTTACGAAATCCGGACTTTACCATTTTGTATTTGATCTCTCCTTTCGATCAGTTTATAAGAAACTACACGACAATTTATTTTGGGGTTGTATCCGCATTTTAAAATGAAAATGCGAGGGAAGCCATACTGGGCTTTACATCCAAACGATTACAATACCGGCCTTTTTCCCATTTTATAAACACAACTGTAATCACAATGCTTTTCTTCTGCTATCTGAAAGTTATGTATACAAAAATACTCATTTTTATCGACTTTAAAAAAGAGTTTAAATGGCTTTGGTTCAAGCAGCTTAATCGGAACAAATTTAATTTTTTTCATGATCTCCTGTGGTTGTTCCCATTCCAAAACCAACAAATGTCCTTTCTTTTTTAAGACGCGATATGCTTCTCGCAGAATCTTTCCTGCTAATTCGGTATCTATTTCATGCAACACTAATGCAAGCACCACGATATCAAACGAGTTATCTTTAAAAGGGGTTGAACTCGCGTCAGCCTGCATTATCTTAATATTGCTTAAACGACTTTTTTGAATTTTTTCCTTCGCTATTTTCAGCATGTCAGTAGAAATATCTATACTAATTATTTTTGCATTACTTCTATATTTAGCAATCAGCAAACTATTTGATGCGGTTCCGGTACACATATCCAAAACATCGACAGGCAAATCCGGAATTGCTTCAATGATAGCCCTTCGCGGATTGACGCCCTTTTTTGTAAAATAAAAGACATCAATCAGATCATAAAATTTGGATATTATTTTATAAGTTAAATTCATCCATTTTTTCCTTCTGTCATTTATAATGTTCATATTATACGGTACTCATATATGCAGCTTTCTTGCGAACTCCTTTGTAAACTGTAATTTCCCGTACCCGTTTGTCAGACTATTGACCCATCCCCGCATGATATAAAACAACTCACAGCCTTTCATAGAGCGGTTAGTTACCCTATTTGATATCGCCGAGGCTACTTTTTCCGATAAGCACATCCTCCAACATGATACGGACGGCTTTTTCCGGTTCCTCAAAAATGGGGCTGTGGGCAGATTCCCGGAATAAGTAAAAGCCTTTAACGGGCGCCTGCAATTGTTTGAAATAGGATTCTGCCAGTATATATGACACTGTATAGTCGTAAGCACCACTGAAAAAATACACTGGAGTCTCCAGTTTCGGAACCACGCAAATCATGTCGGTTTCGTTCATTTGCCGTCTCAAATCTGTCATACTGTTCAGCGCCGCCTTGCCGCGCCATATGTTTATCTTTTCCGCCAGTGTATAGGCCCGGCATTGCATCACCGGCAAAAAGATCCCGGTAAAAACGGATCTCATATCGTGCATCGTTCCAATACCGAGGTCGTGCATGACTTCATCACGGAGTGGCAGATTTTCCAGATATTCCGAATAGTCCTTCATTTTTCTTAACTTTGCATGATTCCCGTTCGCTTTATATTGTGACAGCATATACTGATATGCCATTTTTTCAGATTCCTGCTGCTGCGAAACTTGTGCGACTCCGATATAAGCATGATATAATTCCGGAGCGCGCTCGGCGGCCTGAATCCCGAGAAACGTACCCCAGGAATGTGCCATCAAATAGATTTTCTCCTGGCCGAAGCGTTCGCGCAGGTGGTTTGTCACAGTTATGACATCGGCAATCAATTGCTCCGTTGTTACGCTCTCGCAGGCGTTCCCCGACAGATAGGAGAGGCCGCTTCCTCTCTGCTCCCAATAGCAGACCGTAAATTCTTCTTCAAATTTCGCCATGTATTTTTCAGCCAGAAAATACTCCGGCATTCCCGGCCCTCCGTGCACAAATAGCACCACCGGGTTGTTTGTGCTTTTCCCCCTGATGAACATTCCCTGCCTGACGCCGTTTATTTCTACAAAGGTTTTCTCGGAAATGCTCCCCGCGATGCCTTTTTTATTCGCATCGAGGAAAGGCTGCGGTTTTTCGGGGCTCATACTCAATAAAATGAGTGTAAGGATCAGCAGACCGGCGGGTATAACGTAGAAGATTCCTGTCATCTTTATCGCAGCCTTTCTTATCATTATATATGACACGCTTTTCACGCTATGATTTCTTTCATCGCCGATTATTGCGGATAATGTCCTCTATTTTCTCTTCCCAATTCTGATCATAGTGGACATACTTCATTGTTACGATGGAGGAAAGGCCATGTACCGACGCCCACATGGATATGACGGCGTCGCTGATTTCGTTTTTCGGAAGCCCCATTTTTTTTAACGCGCGCTGCGCCACATCGCGGAAAAGTCGAAATGGGGGAAAGTCGCTTTCCCCGTCACCATTCATAGAGAGATCAATCGTCATGCACGGCTGAGAGAACAGGAACGAAAAATAATGAGGATGATGAAGAAAAAACAAGATGTAGGTCTTCCCGATCTGTATGAGCAGCTCCGGGTCGTCGGGGCTCGAATCTGTCCGTACCGTATGCTCCAGAGCTTCCATAAACTGCGCCGTCACATACGCCTGCATTTCCTTCAGCAAGTCTTCTTTATTCTGGAAATGGCTGTAAGGCGCAGCGTGGCTTACTCCGCATCGGGCTGCCACCTTCCTTAACGAAAAATTGTTTTCGCCCTCTTTATTAATAAGATCAATGCCGGCTTCCAGCAGTTCGTTTTTCAGGTTACCATGATGATAAGGCTTATCCATTAACTATACCCCTCTTTTATCTTGACACCGTAAAGATTGTAACAAACAATCTTTACGGTGTCAAGATAAAATTGCAAAATGCCTTTTATGCCTTTTTAAAATAATAGGAATGCTGCAATTCTGTTCCGTGGAAAGCTCCGCGTTTTTCAAGTAATTATCTTTATTGTGCATGTTGAAACTCCTTTCTATGTTTGTTTTAATTGAATACATGCCGACATATTGGTATAATTTGAGTTAACTTTAGTGGGATCATTCACAAATAAACAGGGATGTAGCGGAGGCGTGCGGATGTCATTTTCGGAAATTAGTATTTATCAGGTAAAGCCAGATAAGGCAAGCGAGTTTGGGAGTTTGTTCTCATAGAAAATCTGGTGCCGCAGGACCATCTGGTGCGGAAGCTGTACACGGTGCTGAATTTGGACTTCATCTACGAGGAAACCGAAGCGATGTACAGCAAGATGGGTCACCCCAGTGTCGATCCGGTGGTGCTGGTAAGGTTCCTGCTGATCGGGTACCTGTTCGGCATCCCGTCGGAACGCCAGATCAGTGGCGTATTCAAACGGACTTCGCCCTGCGTTGGTATCTTGGCCTGAACCTGTCGGACCCGGTCCCGGATCACTCGACGATCTCGCAGAACCGTCGCCGCCGCCCCGCGTTCCAGAAGGTATTTTGGAGGTTGTTTGAGGAAGTGGTGCGCCAGTGCGTGGAAGCCGGGCTGGTCAGCGGGCGCGTCGTTGGTACGGACTCCACCCATGTGAAAGCCTGCGCTTCCCGGGCATCGGAATATCTGGCAGAGATCGAAGAAGAGCCGGGCGTCTATTGGGAAAGGCTCGACCAATACGAGGAACATGGTTTGCCGAGGAAAAAGCTTTCCTGCTGCCGCTGCCCCGCAACAGCTATGAAATGTCGCTGTGGAAAACGGCTACAGTATCCTTCAATTACCACATCGCTGTGGATGAGCAGTATTATTCAACCCTCGTATGCCATGTGTACAACCGGCTGAAGGGAAGAAAGCGCTATGGCACTATCAGCGCAGATGAATGGAACCGACAGGTCGCGCTGGCCCAAGCGTTGGCTGAGAAGGCAAGCAAGGGAGAGATTAGCGAAGCAGAGTTAAAGCGGCGGTTTGACGCGTTTTGACGCTATCCTCTACGCCGTAGGGCGCTGTATATTCTTAAAAGCTGTATTAATCAGCGTTTCCCCAGAAAGGAAATGTATCCTATACACATCTTTATAATAAAAAATTATTGACATTTTAAAAAAATCTTGCTATATTAAGATTATCTTAAAAAATACAAGAAAGAATGTTGGTGCGATATGCAAAAAGAAGTTATTTCAGCCAATGCGCCTCAGGCAATTGGCCCTTATTCCCAGGGGGTTATCTCCGGTTCATTTATTTTTGTTTCCGGCCAGCTTCCGGTTGATCCAAATACAGGCCTGTTTGCCGGGCCAAGCATCGTTGATCAGGCGGCGCAGTCACTTGAGAATGTAAAAGCCATTCTTACACAAGCAAAAAGCTCAATGGATAAAGTGGTTAAGACTACCGTGTTTCTTTCTGATATGAATGATTTCCCAGTCATCAATGAGGTATATGCAAAGTACTTTAATGGGCCTGTGTTGCCGGCAAGAGCCTGTGTTGAAGTGGCAAAACTGCCCAAAGGCGCTTCCATTGAAATTGAAGTGATCGCAATGCTATAGGCATGTTGGCGGATTTTATGCCACTCTCAGCGGATTTTACTATAACGTCAATCCGTTTGCATGAAAAAACATATTAAGTGAGGGCGATTATGCTAGACGATTCGAAAATTATTTCATCCTATATCCCGATTGTAGATTTCTTCGCGGATGTATTCGGCCCTAGCTGCGAAGTGTTGCTTCATGATTTGACGCAATTAGAGTCCTCCGTCATTTATATTAAAAATGGTGACCTTACAAATCGTCAAATCGGTGATACAATTACCGACTTTGGGCTCGAGATACTGCGGAACATTGGGGATTATAAGGATAAAGCTTTCGTCGAATGCTATATTGCTAAATCTGCTAGCCGAACATTTAAATCGTCAACGTTCTTCATCCGTAACTCGGAAGAGAATATTATCGGCTTTTTATGTGTGAATATCGATATTTCAGATAACTATGAAATGCTTGAGCTAAGCAAACGTATGTTGTCCAAATTGCTTCCTAATCCCGGGCCTGAGTGTTCTCCTTCTGAATCCCCTGTTATTTCCGAAAACTTTATAATAAATGCGCAAGCGTTGATTGAAAAGACAACCAACGATGTTCTTTCACAGTTCCCGGTCGATGTGGCGCATCTGTCCATGGATGAAAAACGCGAAGCTGTGCGTCAGCTGGAAAAGCGTGGTGTTTTCCTACTGAAAAATGCGGTCAATGAGATTGCGGTTAAACTAAACACGTCGCCGCAGACTATCTATCGCTATCTAAAAGAGATTGCCGGATAGCCCGTAACGCAATTATTCCCGTTGAGGTCGCCTATTCAGTTTTTTTATCTGGTTACCGAAACTGACAAAATTAAAAATGGAGGAATTGTTATGAAAATCACAAATGTTGAAGACCTTCGCAGAGATTTTCCAATCTTCCGGCATCGCGTATTTGTCGATACTGCTTGTTATGCGCCCGGATATCAGAAAGCTGTAGACGCGATTCACGATTTCAATGAGTCCTTATTGCTGATGTCCTGTGCATCGTTTGATCAGACGCTCGCATGGCTCAAGCCAGTTGCCTTCCTTCGTGAAGAGCTTGCAAAGCTTATCAATGCAGAGGAAGAAGAAATCGCTTTTATTACAAGCACTGGTATGGGCAACAATAAGTTTGCCGGCGCGCTTGATCTGAAAAAAGGCGATAACATCATCATCAATGATCTCGAATTCCCCTCTGCTGTTTTAGCCTATACCGCTTATCAGCGCAAGGGCATTGAGATCCGCTGCGTTAAGCATGACAACGGCATTTTACATATCGAAGACTTTGAAAAGCTTATCGACCATAACACCCGTGTCATCACGATCAGCTCTGTGCAGTGGAGCAGCGGCTATCGGATCGACCTGAAGAAGCTGGTCGAGATGGCGGAATCCTACGGCGCCTATGTGGCGGTAGACTCCTGCCAGTCTTTAGGCGCCCTGAAAATGGACGTTAAGGAAACCGGTATCCACTGCATGGTAACGCAGGGGCACAAATGGATGTTTTCTCCCTTCGGCACCGGTGTAATGTATGTGCGTAAGGACCTTCTGTCCAAGCTCGAGCCGAACATCGTGGAATCTTGTAACCTGTATAAGAACCCGGCGCGCCAGCCCTATCATCACCAGTTTGACCTGGATATCATGAAGGATTACGCCATTGAGTTCCTGGATACGGCTGCTAAGTTCCAGTCGAACAACAATCTGGCCGGTCTGTGGGGTATGTATGAATCCGTGAAGTGCATGAACCGTTACGGCGCGGAGAATATTGAAGAACGCATCCAATATCTCGTGGGTTATCTACTCAATCAGCTCCAAACCGTCAAAAACCTTCGAATCATTTCCCCGTTTGATCCGAAGGTTCGTTCCGGCATCGTGCTTGCAACGACCGGGAGCGTCCAGGGCGATACTGCTTTGATGAAAGATCTGAGTTCTCTGGGTGTTAGCGTTTCCTGCCGCTACCAGGCCTGCTGCGGCGGCGTTCGGATGTCGCTGCACTTTTATAATAACGAGACCGACGTGGACAAATTGATCAGCGCGTTGAAAGGCGAGACGAAGCCACTCTATTTCCACTAATAATTACGGCAAAACCTCCATATTTGTATTGACATTGTTATCTATCAACCACATTGTTTCTGTTTTTTAACTGAATAGGCGCTTAATAAAAAAACTATCGCTGTGTTCAAGGATGATAGAGGGAGGGGTGAAAAGCCGACGCAGGAAGAAAACAAAGATAAATGTAAGGTAAGCCCAGACACAGCAACTGTAATTTACAGGAAGTTCTCAAAAGGGGTACGGATTAAGTTGTCCCAGTTGCACATTTGTAAGACTGTCTCAAAATAATTTCCTTGAGAAGAAAGAGGGAAAAGCCATGAAACTTAAAAGCATCAGTCTACTTATTGTTCTCTGCCTCGCAGGTCTTTTACTTTTTAGCGGCTGTGGTGCAGACAACCAAACCGCACCCGCTGACGGTGGTCAGAACGCAAGCGATACTCTGACAGTAGTGATCACCGCCGATCCCACCAGTCTGGACCCGAGCCATATCAGCGGCTCCGCTATGGGCCAGGTCGTTCGCCAGATGTACGATACACTCTTCATCTATGACGAAGACTACAACATCATCCCCTGGCTGGCTGAAAGCTATGAATACGAAGACGATGTGACCCTTGTTCTCCACATCAGACAGGGAGTTAAGTTCGCCAGCGGCGAAGAGCTGAAGGCCAGCGACGTTCTGTTTACCATCAAGACCGCCCAGGCGGGCACCGGCGCCTCCGATAGCTTCCAAAAAATTCTGGTTGATCAGTGCGAGATCGTTGACGATTACACCATTAAACTTGTGACCAACGGTCCCGTGGCTACTCTTATCGCTGGTCTGCAGCTGCCTGACACCGGCATCATGAGCGAAAAAGCTTTCAACGAATGCAACGGCGATTACCTGAAGCTCGCGGAAACCGGTGGCTCCGGCCCCTTTAAGCTGGTTACCTACACCCCTGGCGATCGCATCGTCATGGCTGCCAATGAAAACTATTGGCGTGAAGGAGAACCGCATTTTCAGAACCTGATCATGCGTTTTGTCACCGACAGCTCGAGCCGTGCCATCGAAGCTGAGACTGGCGGCGCCGACATCGTTTGCAACATCGCCTCAAAAGACATCGAAGGCGTCAAGGCTGCCGAAGGCGTGAACTTTGTCTCTGCCACCGGAGCTCAGACTGTTTTCCTAATCATGAATACCAAGAAAGCACCCATGGACAACGACCTGGTTCGACAGGCGGTTTGGTACGCTGTTGACGTTGAAATGGGTGTCAAACTGGCTTACGGCGATTTCGGCAGTCTGGCCGAAGACTGGGTCTGCCCCGGCATTAAGGGCAGTGATCCGAACAGGGCCGCTAAATACTTCCCCACCCGGGACATTGAAAAGGCAAAGGCGCTCCTGGCCGAAGCCGGTTATCCGGACGGCATTGAAATCGAGTTGTCTGTGTTCAGTAGCAATCAAGAACGCAAAGACCTGGGTGAAGCTTTCCAGGCTCAATTAGCTGAAGCTGGTATCAAGGTAAACCTGAACGTCATGGAGCTAAACGCCTGGAGCGACTATGTCTATTCCGGTCAGGCCGATATGACTTTCTACGCTATGACCGGTATGTGCTTTGAAGCCGATCGTTGCCTGACTCAGTTGATGCCCACTTCCTCCTACTACAAAGTGGCTGGATTTGACACTCCTGAATTTGTGGGCGCAGTGAATAACTCCCTGGCCGCCCTGGATGAGGCAGAGAGAATTGGATACTATGACGAAGCCATTACCCTGCTGCTGGAAAACCATGTGACCCTTCCTTGCTGGCACAATGAGCTGAACGCCGCCGTCAAGGATGGTATTGAAGGCTTCACTCTAAACCGTTCCTATGAGCATCACCTGCTGCAGTTCGTTTACGCCGCCGAATAACCTCTTTTCATTCGTCTTGTGATTGCCGGTTGTCCGGCAATCACAAGACGTAAGGATTGACGGCGCGCCATAATACTAAAAGTAGATAGGTAAATATATGGCTAAATACTTTTTTCGCCGGTTGATTTCGATGCTGTTTGTCCTGCTGGCAGCTATCGTGCTGGTCTTTACCTTGATGGAGTTTGCGCCCGGTGATCCGGTCATGACTATGTTGGGCGAAGGCGGTACTGCGGAGCAGATTGCTGCGCTCCGTGAAAAATTGGGTTTAGCCCAGCCCTACATCGTTAGACTAGGCTCCTTCATCTGGGGTTTCCTCCATGCGGATCTCGGAGAATCCTACCGGAGCGGCCTGCCTGTTTTCAGCGAAATCATCTCGCGCTACCCCATTACGCTGAAGCTGACCTTCGGCAGCGTCGCTCTTGGCATTCTCATCGGCGTACCAGCTGGCATCGTCTCTTCGGTCAAACAGTATTCCGTTTTTGACCGTATTTTCACCAGTGTCTCCCTGTTCGGCGTTTCGGCACCCTCCTTCTGGATCGCTATGCTGTTGGTGCTGATCTTCTCCGTCAAGCTGGGATGGTTGCCACCCACAGGCACCTACAGCTTTGAATATTGGATACTTCCTGTGCTGACAATGGGCCTGCAGACCAGTGCCTCCATCATGCGTATGACGAGATCCAGTATCCTTGAAGTCGTCAGGCAGGATTACATCCGCACCGCAAGGGCGAAAGGCCAATCCGAGCGGGCAATCATTTTCAAACACGTATTGCCCAACGCGCTGATTCCGATTCTGACTGTGGTAGGTATCGACATCTGTGGGTTCTTAGGTGGCTCCGTGCTGGTGGAAACTGTCTTCGCCATGCCGGGCTTAGGCAAATTTATTCTTGACTGCGTCAATTTCAAGGACTATCCAGCTGTGTTGGGAGGTATTCTATGGATCTCGCTGAACTGCGTTGTCATTACCTTCATCATTGATATGCTCTACGGTGTAGTCGACCCGCGGATTAAGTCGATGTACGGCGCCAAGAAGAGCAAAGCCAAGGCCATCATTACTGCGAAGTCCGAATCATAAGGAAAGGAGTGGAAAATTAAGCATGAAAAAAAGAAAAAACCGCAACGGCCAACTGCACGACGTATGGCGCAAGCTAAAGATGAACAAATTGGCTATGATCAGCCTGGGTGTACTCATCATGATATTCCTGATTGCAATTTTCGCTCCCCTTGTCATTCCTTATGATTATGCCTATCAGGATTACAACAGCGTTTTGCAATTTCCCAATGCGAGTCACCCCTTTGGCACAGACAACTTTGGGCGGGATATTTTCAGCCGCATCCTCTATGGCAGCCGCTTTACCATTTTCATTGGCTTCGGAGCCACCACCGTGGCGGCTACCTGTGGCATTATCTTGGGTTTGATGGCAGCCTATTTCAAAAAGCTGGATAATATTATCATGCGGGCTATGGATGTGCTTATCGGTATGCCCGGCATGACGCTGCTAATTCTCATCATCTCTGTACTGGGCCCCAACATCAAAAACATGGTGATCGCCATCAGCATCGCCTATACTCCGGCGTTCGCCCGCGTAACCAGAGGTGCGGCAATGTCCGTCATCAATCAAGAGTACATCGAAGCCTGCTCCGCCATCGGTGCCAACGATAAGCGCATCCTGTTGAAACACGTATTTCCCAACTCAATGGCTCCGGTTATCATCCAGTATTCGCTGGCCGCGGGTCTTTCCATTCTACTGGGCGCATCCTTAAGCTTCGTCGGTATGGGCGTGCAGCCGCCTACACCTGAATGGGGACTTATGGTCTCTGATGGGCGATCCTATTTGAGAACGAGTTGGTATATGTCGATTATCCCTGGCTTGGCGATTATCCTGGTGACGATTGCTCTGAACTATCTTGGCGACGGTATCCGCGATGCACTGGATCCGCGGCTGAATAAGTGAGACTGGGGAGAGGAAATGGGAAATAAACTTTTGGAAATCGACAACCTGTCGGTTCACTTCACGGTAAACAATCAGACTGTCAAGGCGGTCAACGGGCTTTCTCTGGAAATCAATCACGGTGAATGCATGGGGCTGGTGGGCGAAACCGGCGCCGGCAAAACCACGACAGCCCTAGCCACCATACGCCTGGTTCCCAACCCGCCCGGCAAAATCGTTGGCGGCACGATCAAATTCGAAGGGGAAAATTTGCTGGAAGTCAGCGAAAAGAAGATACGCGCGATCCGCGGCAACTCCATCTCGATGATCTTTCAGGATCCAATGACCTCTCTCAACCCGATCACACGCGTAGGCGACCAGATTATGGAGACAATTCTTCTGCACGAAAAAATCTCTAAGGTAGACGCTGCGGTCAAAGCTCAGCGGATGCTGGAGCTGGTGGGAATACCGGCCAACAGGTATGACGAATACCCTCATCAATTTAGCGGCGGAATGAAGCAGCGGGTGATGATTGCCTGCGCGCTGGTTTGCAACCCCAAGCTGCTGATCGCCGACGAGCCTACCACCGCGCTGGACGTTACCATTCAGGCGCAGGTATTGGAGTTGGTTAAGAGACTCAAACGTGAATTTAATACTGCCATGCTGATGATCACTCACGACTTGGGCGTGGTTTTGGATGTCTGCGACAAAGTGGCCATAATGTATGCGGGCAGCATCATGGAGCGTGGCTCCGTGGATGCGATCTTTGATGATCCGAAGCATCCTTATACGCAAGGCCTGTTCAAATCCATCCCCGATTTAGATGAAGAGACGGAACGGCTGGAGCCGATTCCCGGCATGATGCCCGACCCCAGCAACCTTCCTCAAGGCTGTGCCTTTTCCCCCAGATGCCCCTTCAGCAAGGAAATTTGCGAGACGCATTGTCCGAACCCGGTACAAGTTGGCGACGACCACCATGTGGCTTGTTTCCTTTACGGTTCGGAGAAGGAGGAAGTATGACGACTGATACTATTTTAGCCGTTAGGGATTTAAAGAAGTATTTTGCGACCAAATCTGGGGAGCTACACGCTGTGGACGGCGTCACTTTTGATATTAAACGCGGCACGACCTTGGGCGTAGTCGGCGAGTCTGGCTGTGGCAAATCCACACTAGGTAGAGTCATTCTGCATCTTCTAACTAAAACCTCGGGCAACATTTTCTTTGAAGGCGAAGATATCTCCGAGGTATCGCCGAAAAAGCTGCATGAACTACGCCGGTATATGCAGATCATTTTCCAAGACCCATTTTCCTCCATCGACCCGCGCCAAACAGTCAGCGAGATTATCGGTGAACCTTTGCTGGTTCACAAGCTGTACAAAGATCGAGAGGACTATCAGAAAAAAATTAAAAGCATGATGGATACAGTGGGGCTTGCCAGCAGGCTGGAAGATTCTTACCCTCATGAACTTGACGGTGGGCGCCGGCAACGTATCGGGATTGGCAGAGCCCTAATGCTTGACCCCAAATTCATTGTTTGTGATGAGCCGGTTTCAGCGCTGGATGTCTCAATCCAGGCACAAATATTAAACTTGATGCAGGATCTTCAGGCTGAAAGAGGACTGACCTATGTTTTTATTACGCATAATCTATCTGTCGTAAAGCATATCTCCGATGATATAACCGTCATGTACCTCGGCGTATTGGTTGAGAAGGCCAGCGCCAAGGAGTTATTTAAGAACCAATTCCATCCTTATACCAAAGCGCTTATTTCTGCCATACTCGGGATTAAGCGGGAGAATAAGCGCAAACGGATTATCCTTAAGGGGGAGATTTCTTCCCCTATTGAGCCTCCGGATGCGTGCCGGTTTGCGCCCAGGTGTATTTATGCCAAGGAGCAATGCTTTCATCAGTCTCCTAGGCTGGTGGAAATCACTAAGGATCATTATGTGGCATGCCATTTTGCAAAAGAGATTAGCGGGCTTTAAACGGATGGCTTCTGTTGGTCTATAGCTCGCTGTTGTCGGGATAATAAGGAGATCGCCCCATGTTATACCAAACTGACCGCGCCTGGGCTGAAGTATCTCTAGACGATATTGTTTTTAACTTCAATGCGATCAATGAACACATACGTCCGGGTTGTCAGGTCATTGCTGTGATTAAGGCCGATGCCTACGGACATGGCGCGGTGACGGTCGCTGGCCTGTTAGAGCGTGTGGGTTGTAAAATGTTTGCCGTAGCAACTTTTGAAGAAGCTATAGAATTACGTGAGCATAAAATTAAAACTCCGATCTTACTGCTTTGCCCGATTACCCCAAAATGGGTTAGACTTGCCGTACAGAACAATATCACCGTCCCTTTAATCGGGCTGCCGCAGGCCAGGTTGCTTGAAGCCCGTGCGAGGGCGGAGAATGTTTTACTGTCCGCTTATATCAAAGCCGATTGCGGACTTTCACGGCTAGGCCTGGTTATAGCGGGAAAGGAATCCCTTGCGGCTGATGAAGTCTGTGAAATGGCTCAGTTGCCTGGGCTAAAAATTCATTCGATTATGACCCATTTGACGGCAGGCGGCGTAGCGGAGAAGGACGCACTCAATCGTGAGCAGCTAACACGTTTTGACGATTTTTGTAAGTTGCTTAGTAAGCGCGGCCTGATTCTGCCCCGCCATTGTTGCGCAAGCCGCTTTGCAGTACGTTATCCCGATTTCAATTTTGAGTATATTCGTATCGGTTCCAATCTGTTCGGAGTACATCCCTATTATGGAAACGGCCCACATTTCCGCGAGGCCATGCAACTAAAAACCAGGATCGTGCAAATTAAGGAAGTAGATCCTGGCATAACAGTAGGGTATGGCCCAGTTTTTACGGCGAAACGTTATACCCGGATAGCAGTTTTACCCATTGGTTATGTTGACGGGCTTAGTTGCCGGCTTAGTAACCGGATGCATATGCTGACTCACGGTGTAAAAGTACCACAGATCGGAAGATTGTGCATGGATTACTGCATGATTGACATTACCGATGTTCCTGAAGCGTGTGAAGGAGATATTGTAACCGTATTCGGTAGAGACGGCGACAGTTACCTTTCGGTTCAGGAACATGCCGCTTTATATCCTGGTACAGCATCAGAGATAATTTGCTTGCTAGGTAAAAGAATCCCGCGGTTCTATTTTAAGGATGATCAGATGATGTCGCAAGAATAAAGGATATCTAGTCTATTTATAATGAAGTTCGTAATTTCAAAAATACGTAGATAAACCATTGGTACGGTCGCCGTTCGGGAGAGCTTTTGCCAACGTCTCCTAGTCGTGAAGCAAAATCTATTTTATGTGAAATATCCCAACTTATTGGATTCCTACCTGCGGCTGGTGACCAATTCTCTCATGGAATAGCTGAGGACTGGTCTTCTCCTAGCGTACCTGAAGTCAAAATCCATTCAGACACTATTGCTAAACGCGGCTTGATTCACTGCTGAGAATCCTAGAATAACGAACTTATCTTGACGCGGCTTTCCTTTATGTACTGCTGCTTTGGTTGAATTGTTAACAATTCGTCCGCCGTTTTTTGTATCTGCACCGCAGAACGGCTATTTGCCTATTTATTTTTATATATGAAGGTTTATAATCTTTATCTTCCTCAATATTAGCTTGACTGGAAAGGGGTATGCATATGCCGTTCCAAGTGGATTTGAATTCGGATCTGGGGGAGAGCTTCGGCGCGTATCAGATCGGCTGCGACCGGGAGGTGATCAGCCGGGTCACTTCCGCCAACATCGCCTGCGGCTGGCACGCGGGGGATCCGCTGGTGCTGGACCACACCATCGCCCTGGCCAAGGAAAATGGCGTGGCTGTGGGCGCCCATCCGGGCTACCCGGATCTGCTGGGCTTCGGCCGCCGCAACCTGGCGGTGACGCCGGGGGAAGCCTATGCTTACGTCCTCTATCAGCTGGGGGCTTTCGCCGCCTTTGCCAGGAAGCACGGCCTCCCGGTCCAGCACTTGAAAGCCCACGGTGCCCTCTACAACATGGCGGGCGGGGATATCAGGCTGGCCGCCGCCGTCGGCCGGGCTGTGCGGGATTTCGATCGAGAGATCATCCTGCTGGGGCTGGCCGGCTCCAAGCTGATCGAAGCGGCGGAGGAGCTGGACCTGCGCTACGCTAGCGAAGTCTTTGCCGACCGGGCCTATGAAGCGGACGGCTCCTTGGTGGCCCGCGACAAGCCCGGGGCCATGATCACTGACGAAGCACAGTGCATCGCCCGGGTGCTGGGCATGGTCCAGGAGGGCGGCGTCGCCGCCGTCACCGGTGAGACGGTGGCGGTAAAAGCGGACTCCATATGCGTCCACGGGGACGGCCCCAAGGCCCTGGCCTTTACCAGCCGCATCCGGGAAGCCCTGGAGGCGGCTGGCGTGCAAGTGGCGAGCCTCAACCGATTCATTCCGTAAGGGGGTCTGGACATGGTGAGAATCCTGGTATCCTCTGACCGCTCGCTCTGCGTGGAACTCGGCAACGCCATCTCGGAAGAGATCAACCACCAGGTGCGGGCCTATACCCTGGTAGCTGAGGCTGCGGACATCTCGGGGGTGGTGGAATACGTGCCCACCTACCGTTCGGTGACGGTGCATTACCGGCCGGAAGTGATCGGCTACGCCGGCCTGAAGCAGCGCCTGCTGGACCTGACCGGGCGCATGGACCGGGTGGAACTGCCGCCGACCCGGACCATCGAGATCCCGGTGCTCTACGGCGGGGAATACGGCCCGGACCTGCCCCATGTGGCGGAGGTGAACGGCCTTAGCGAGCAGGAGGTGGTGGCCATCCATACCGGGCCCGCCTATCTCATTTACATGCTGGGTTTTATCCCCGGCTTTTGCTATTTGGGTGGCCTGGACCCTCGCATCAACACCCCCCGGTTGGAAACACCGCGGGTGAAGATTCCCGCAGGCTCCGTGGGCATTGCCGGCGGCCAGACCGGCATCTATCCCCTGGATTCCCCCGGGGGCTGGCAGGTGATCGGCCGGACGCCGTTGAAGATGTATGATCCAAAGCGGGAGCCCCCCGTCCTGCTGGAAGCGGGCATGTATCTGCACTATTACGCCATCGGCCAGGCGGAATACGACCGCATCCACGCCGAGCAATATCCGGAAGGAGGCGGCCAATGATCACCTTTGTCAAACGGGGTCTGCTGACCACCATTCAGGATGCTGGCCGACAGGGCTTCCAGCGCTTCGGCATGCCCTCCGCCGGGGTCATGGACCCCTTCGCCATGCGGCTGGCCAATGTGCTGGCAGGAAACCCGCCGGATACGGAAGTGGTGGAAGCCACCCTGATCGGCCCCACGATTCGCTTTGACGAAACGGAGATCTTCGCCGTCTGCGGCGGTGACTTAAGTCCCCGGCTGGACGGTCGGCCCATTGAGAACAACCGGGCCTATCTGGCCAAGGCCGGCTCCCTGCTGGAGCTGCCCCTGGTGAAAAGCGGTGCCCGAGCCTATATCGCCTTTGCCGGCGGTCTGGCGGTGGAGCCGCAAATGGGCAGTTGCTCCACCTATGTGAAGGCGCACGTCGGCGGCATCGAAGGCAGGCCGGTCAAGGACGGGGACCAACTGGGCCTGCAGTCGCCCCGGACAGAGTTGCCCAATCTGGCGGCCCGGGCAGTGCCAGCTAATTTCGGCGTGGCCTATTCCGCCTATCCCACGGTCCGGGTGACCCTGGGCCCCCAGGACGATCTGTTTAGCGACAGGGGCAAGGCGGCTTTCTGCGGCGGGGACTATGTGCTGACGACGGAGAACGACCGCATGGGCTTCCGTTTTGCCGGCCCGGATATCGAGGCCAGCCCGGAGAACGGCGGCAACATCATCTCCGACGGCATCTGCTTCGGCGCGATACAGGTGACCCGGGGGCAGCCCATTATCCTGATGGCGGACCGGCAGACGGCTGGGGGTTATCCCAAGCTGGGCTGCGTCATCACCGTGGACCTGTCGCTTCTGGCACAGCTGAAAACCGGCGACGCCTGCCGCTTCCAATTCGTCGGCGTGGAAGAGGCCCAGGCCCTCTATCTGGCGCAGCTACAATTACTGGCCAGTCTGGCGGAACGCCTGAACGTTCCGACTGCGCTAAACCGGGCCGGCGTACGCCGGTTCCGAGTCAGCGTGGGCGGCGAAGTCTTCAACGTAGAGTTGGAAGAGCTTAAATAACCTTCTTAGGACCAGGTGTAACTGCTATTTCATGTAATTTAAGGCTACCTAGCTTTAACAGCCTAATGCTTTACCAAAGGGAAATAGGCAAGATTTAAAACTTGTAGAGCTGCGTCGTAAGATCCGCAATGGAGAGATCAAATGTATTCCTCTGGCAGGCATGTTCTTTGGCTACGTCCTGGACAATTTGATCTTCTTACCCTAAAAATACATGAAAGATTTCAAGAAGTCCACCAAGCTGAATTCAGGGCCATCTGGTGCCGCTGGCGCTGACATTATTGAAACAGTACTGAACGGTGGAACAATCGCATTATCCAACATTGTTGCTTATAGAAAAGCAGAGGCCTGCAATATTGACACTCTCATCGGTGTAGCAGTTCTCCAACGTACCGCCCTGGTCCGCATATAATTAATGGCTGAATATGTGTCTTCGTGCATCAAAGTGCTAAATTAGCCTAGCTGGCGCTGTTGCCCTTTGGTTCGCGGGTCGTGCGGGACTAGGGTGGACTCTTTCTTGCCCTGCTTTTTTAGGGCTCTCGGGCAAGCGGACATATTTTCCCACCAGTCGCCCGCAGCTTCAGGTTCTAGTGAAGGTTGCTTCGTGGGGGTTCAAGTCCCTTCAGCCGCACCAAAGCCCTGTTATCCATAAGGATAGCAGGGCTTTTCTCTTGGGGGGCGATTTTCTGTTTGGGCTGTGATCTGATCGCACACACCGCTTTTGCGCCTCTGGAACTTAGCATCAGCTCCGTGACCGCGGTGTTCGGAGCGCCGGTGGTGATAGCGATTATGTTAAGAAAGAAAGAGCGTGGCTGATCATGGCGTATTTTTTCCGTACCAGCTGGCTGACGGTGGGCTATAACGGCAGGCCTCTGATCAAGGATATCGAAATAGGGCTGGGAAAGGGGCAGATCCTGACGCTGATCGGGCCCAACGGCTCAGGCAAATCGACGATCCTCAAAAGCATCGCGAAGTACCTCAAAGCCATTTACGGCACGGTTTATATCGGCAACCGTTCCATCGACTCCATGAGCAACAAGGATCTATCCTATCAGGTAGCCGTCGTCCTGACCGAAAGGCTCCGGACCGAGCTGATGACCTGCGAGGACGTGGTCGCCACCGGGCGCTACCCCTATACGGGCCTGCTGGGTATCCTCTCCGATCAGGATAAGCTGCAGGTCCGCCAGGCGATGGAGCTGGTGAACGCCTGGGAGCTAAAAGAAAGGGATTTTACCCGAATCAGCGACGGCCAGCGGCAGCGGATCCTGCTGGCCCGGGCCATTTGCCAGGAGCCGCAGATCATCGTTTTGGACGAGCCCACCTCCTTTTTAGACGTCCGCTATAAGCTGGAGTTGCTCGGAATTCTCAGGGCCATGGCGGAAGACCGCGGCATCACCGTGATCCTGTCCCTCCACGAGCTGGAAATGGCACAGAAAGTGTCGGACCTGGTGATGTGCGTGAAAGGCGAATACATCACGCACTTCGGCAGCCCGCAAGAAATATTTACTAGAAAGATCATCAGCGAGCTGTACGAATTGTCCAACGGGAGCTATAATCCCCTCTTCGGCAGTTTTGAAATGGAACGGCCCAAGGGCGAGCCAAAAGTCTTTGTCATCGCCGGCGGCGGTACAGGCATCGCCCAGTACCGGACGCTGCAAAAAGCGGATACCGTTTGTCACGGGTATCCTGCATGAAAACGATATCGACTATCAGATCGCAGGCGATCTGGCCAGCGAGGTATTTGTTGAGCGCAGCTTTGAGCGGATCGGCGAGGCTGCCTATCAAAACGCGCTGCAGCGATTGAAGTCCTGCGACACGGTGATCAACTGTTTGACAAGCTATGGCGAGATGAACGAGAGGAACAAAGACCTGTACGAGCAGGCTATCGCTCAGAGCCTGAAGATCGTTGCCAGCGCGGATGCCCTGTGACAATATGACGGAGGAAAGCCGATGCGGGGAAAACTGTATGGCGGTGATCAGCACATAGCCGTTATAGAAGCTGGCTGAGCGGAAATAAATGCGGTCGCCGTCTTCAATGCCTATGAGTGCAAAGTCAATGATTATCATAAAGCTTTTGGACAATATAGGTATCGCCGTCAACTTTTTAAAGCCCGTCAATATAATTACAGACCAAAAACATATTACTGCTGGAATTGACCAGCTAATTACCACGCTTGGTGCCTGGGAAGTGCGCTGGGGCATAGGCTGGGTGGATTACAAAGTCAGCCTATAATCTGTAGCACCGCCTGCAACGTTGCCAGGTTGCTGGTAAATATGGGAATCCCCAATGGCATAAGCTGTTTTCGTGCTTCCATAGCGCGGAAATTCGTGCAGGAAAGAAACAGGGCATCCGCGTGGACGCCCTGCAAAGCCTCACGGGCAAAAGCGGCGATCTCATCAGGCGTAACCAAGCCGATGTCAAGATTCCGTAAAATACCCATACCCTTGATCAGCACGACTTGAAAACCGTCTTCCTCAAAACTGGATTTAATTCGCTGGTTCAATTCCGCCACATAAGGTGTAAGGATTGCCAGGCGGGAGCAGCCGGCTGCCGCGATCATCCTGCGGGCGCTGACAATGACGCTGATCGCCCGCCGGCCGGAAGCTTCTTCAATCCGACGGCACAGTTCCTGGTCATAGGCATTGCCCCGTATGATTTGGCGTTTCTATCAGGAAATACAGTAGGTTGTACCGGAGAAGGGGCTGTAAACAGTTTTAGCAATGAAAATCTATTCGGGATATTATTCTTTGTCTGGCGCGGAAACGGTTTTCTCATGGCAACCTAACCTAATTGGGTTGACGGCATTGCCCCGGAAACCATTAGGATGCAATAAGCGAACGCCGCCGGGACGCTGCCCAGCCACAGCGACAGCAGCTTTTGCCCCCATTGCTCCGCCACCCGGGCCGAAGCCGCCACCATCATCCTGAAAGCGCTGCAATACGGCGGCCTGCTGTAAAAGTCAAAGGAGTTGCTTATGCAAAACATCAATGGTAAAAGCAGCTGGAAAGCGCTGCTCTTGGCGGCGATCTTGCTCGCGGCGGTTTTATGGGGCGTCCCCGCGCTGGCTGACGTCGGGGAGCCCTCTCCAGCCGGCATCCTGCTGTCCTGGACCGGCGACAGCGCCACCACCCAAACCTTCACCTGGACGGATCAGGAGGGCCTGACTACCTATGTCCAGTATGTGACGGCAACGGAATACCGGGACCGGGGCTTTGCCCAGGCCGGGCAAAGCGGGCCCGCCTCCTGCCGGGAGATCAGGACCGCGGCCGGCGGCAGTTTCCGCTACGAAGCCACCATCAGCGGGCTGGAACCGGACAGCAAGTATTATTACCGGGTGGGCGCGGGGGAAACCTGGAGCGAACCCGCCTCCTTCCGTACCGCCGATCCCGGCTTGGCGAATTTCGCTTTTGTCTACCTGGGCGATATCCAGGTCTATGCGGATATGGAGGCGGAGCTGGCCGCCTGGGGAGAACTGGCCGGACAGGCCGTGGACAGTTATGAGCTGTCCTTCGGTCTGCTGGGCGGCGATATCGTGGAGGACGGCGGCAACTTGGCCAATTGGAACGCTTTTCTCAGCCAGGCGGGCGCGGTCTTTGCCGGAACGCCGCTGCTGGCTGCCAACGGCAACCATGAAAGCAATTACGTGAGCGGCAAGCCGGAAAGCTATCTGGATATCTTCGCTTTCCCGGAGAACGGTCCCGCCGGTTTTAAGGAGGAGTTTTATTCCTTTGATTACGGCAACTGCCATGTGCTGGTCCTGAACAGCCATGTCTTTTCCGGGGAGCAGCATCTGGACGAGGCTGCGCTGGCCGGGATTGCCGAATGGATTGACGAGGACCTCTCCTATTCCACCGCCGCCTGGAGTATCGTGCTGCTCCATCACCCGGTCTACGCGCTGGCTTCCGACGCCGTTTCCGCCCAGGTGCGGGAGGAATGGTCGCCGCTCTTTGAAGCCAACGGCGTGGATCTGGTGCTGGAAGGGCATCAGCATGTGTATTCCCGTTCTTATCCGCTGTATCAGGGCAGCGTCGATTATACCCGGGGCATCACCTATGTGATGGGCAACTCCGGCGCCAAAAGCTATACGTCGGCGGACGAGACATATTCCGCCAAAACGATCTACGGCATCCCCACTTATCAGATCGTCGAGATCGACGGCAGTTCCCTCTATCTCAGTACCTATGACGCGGACGGCAGCCGGCTGGATTATTTTGCTCTCTCCGCCAAAGCCAAACCAGGCAGGGTGCTGTTGGGCGACGCCAACGGCGACGGCCTGGTGGATGCCGCCGACTTGGCCCCGTTGCTGCTGGCAATCCGGAACAACGCGCCTTACAGTCAGGCTATGGATCTGAACGGCGACGGGACGGTGGACGTGCTGGACGCCCATAGCCTGTATTTGCAGGTCCAGGTAGGGGGGGGGCGGGCAATGAAAAGGGGAAAAAGCGGTCTGGTAAAATTCCTGGCAACGCTGCTGCTGGCCTTTACCCTGCAGGCTGCGCTGTCCGGCGGGGAGGCGGCGGCCAAGACCATCACCTCCGCCCCGGCGGAACAGCTGTTCTTCTATGTCACCAATGACCAGGGCCAGGATGTGCTGCTGAAAATCGTGAGCCTGGAGGCTTTGGAAGAACTGTCCCACGGCCAGCTCAGCCAGGTGCTGAGCGGCGAGGACACGGAAGTCGACTATTATTATGCCTATACCGATAATCTGCCCGCCACCGGCTATGCGGAGGCCGCCGGCTTTACCCTGCCGGAACTGGTGGAATACATCAAAGGCGTGAGCCCGGCGCCGGGCGCAGCCACGATCGCTTACAGCGGCGGGGATATCATGAGCTTCATGGCTACGGACAGTCAGGGCAGCTACATGAAAAGCTGGTCCTACAATACCCTGTACGGGGTGACCAGATACTATTTCCCCGGCATGCTGGATACGGCAAACGGCTGGCAGCGCGGTTGGGAGCTTACGGAGGACATTGCCAAGTACGGCATCAGCCTGGAGGAATATAACGCTACTTATAAAAACGAGGACAATTATTACCAGGCCAAGCGGAACGCCTTTAGCACCGGTACGGAAACGGCGGTGATTTTGGCCGTGGATTCCTATGCCGGCCGCACCGCTTACACGGACGGCGGCACCGAAGCGGGCCTGCTGGAACTGATCGAAGCCAACAACGGGGTGGTCACCGGCTGCCTGGCCGATGTTTTGGATCGGGAATGCGTGCTCCGGCTGCTGATCCCCCTGACCGAAGCGGATTTGATGTGCGCGCACCGCACCGCGTACGATCATACCAAGTGGATCTACAATATCCGCCTCAACATGGCCGCGCCCCCTGCCGTTGTTGCCGCGGGCACCGTAGCCGCGCCAATCGCTCAGGTGGCGGTGAACGGCGATACCATGACCCTCACCCTGTCCTGCACCACGCCGGGGGCGGAGATCTATTATTCCGTGCGGAACAGCGACGATGCCCTGGATTCTGCCGGCGCTCCCCAGACGCTTTATGACGACCCGATTCAGGTGGATATCAGCGGGCGGGACCTGAACGCCAGTCCGGTGCGCTTTGATATGACCGCGGTAAGGGAGGGCTGGGCCGACGCGGGCATCGTCAACAGCCAGTATCCGCTGGCCGCGCCCGCCTTTAAAACCGTGTACAGCGCCAATATTGGCCAGGATCTGAAATTTGAAGCCACCGGCTCCGTCAGCAGCGAAACATGGCTGAGCTGGACCGGGGCCCTGAGCGGCATCGGTTACAAAGGCCCCGGCGACAGCGATTACCGGGTTTTGAGCGCCGCCCGCTACCAGATCAATCATACGGCCAAAGTCATCACCGTCCCTCTGGATGCGGCGGTGTTCGACAGACCCGGCAGCTACAGCTTTATCTTTTACGCTGCGGGTTACGCCGATACCCAATATTCCACGCAATTGTACAAAGCGGCGCCGGTACTGCGCGCCGCCTCCGCCTATGTGCTGGGGCAGCCCATCACCATCAGCTTTGACGACGCCTATTACCAAAGCAACGCCACGGTCAAAGTTACCCCGCCGGGCAGCGAGACCGCCAGCAGCATCAACCCACAATACCTGGACCGCACCGTGCCGGGGAAGCTGAGCATCAAGGCTTCCTATTTCGGCCTCAGCAGTTGCAAGATCAAGGAAGCGGGCGTCTATAAGCTGACGGTCATCAACGGCAGCTATATTTCATCCAATCAGGATACATCCAGCCAGGACATTTACATCACGGTGATCGACGCCGAAGACCTGCCAATATACAGCTACGATTTAGCCGTTGACGGGGAAGGCCCGCTGGCGCTGGGCGACGGGGTCGGCGTGACGCTGCGGCTCCAATGCGACCAGGCTTTCAGGCTCTATGGCGGCCAATACCGGCTGGTTTTTGACAGCAGCGCCCTGGAGCTGGACCCAAGCAGCGTCAACAGTATTTGGCCCTACGGCGTTTCCGTGAATCAGGCTTCCGGCCTGACCACCCTGACCTTCGTGGTCCTGGCGGGCGCGGGGCAGGACTGCCCGTTGGATCAGCAGGCCGGCGCCGCTTTGCTGGATATCGCCTCCTTCACGCTGATTGCCCGCGAAAGCGGCAGCCAGGCGCTGACGCCCACGGTGTATCTGCTCACGGACCAGGACGCTTCGGCCAGGCTCAATGTCAGCGCCAACCCGGCGGAGATCACGGTGGCGGGCGGCGACGACTATGTGTTAGGCGATACGGACGGCGACGGCTTTGTCACCGCTGCCGACGCGATCGGGCTCTGCCGCTATCTGGTGGGCTACGTTTCTCTGCCCGGCAGCCAATTGCTGGCCGCCGATGTGGACGGAGACGGCGACGTCACCATCGCGGACGTAATTATGTTGCTCCGCTATCTGGTGGGCTATCTGGAGTCCCTGGAACATGCGGGCAATCCGTTGTCCTTTACCGCCTTTTCCCTGTTCGCGGCGGAGGAGGCGCAGCCGGTTTCCGTCAGCGTGTCCTCCGTGGTGGCTGAGGCCGGCGGCTCCGTTACGCTGCCGGTGATGATCAGCAACAATCCGGGCCTGGCCGGTCTGTCCCTGGAAATCGTTTACGACCGTTCGGCCATGACCCTGACGGGCGTGGAGCAAGGCCCGGTATTAAGCGGCGGTATTTTTGCCGCCAATCAGGATCAGGCCCTGATCTGCTGGGGCAATGCGGAAAACGTCGCGGCGGACGGCCGCCTGTTCAATTTGACTTTTGCCGTAAAGGAGCAGTCCGTCAACGGTTCCCACGCCGTATCGCTATCCTTGCGGGACGGGAACGGGAGCAACTTCTGCGACGAGAACGGCGGGTCAGTGGCGCTGCTGCTTTCTTCCGGCCTGGTGACGGTGATGGGCGGCGTAGACGCTGCTCTAAGCGGCGATGTATCTTCGGGAGGCGGCAGCGGCGGCGGTTCCCCTAACAGCGGCCCGGGCAACAGCGGCCCGGGTAGCAACGGCGGCGCCGGCTTTGTTGATGTGCCCGCCGACGCCTGGTATGCCGGGGCGGTGGCGGAAGTGACGGCGCGGCAACTGTTCCAGGGCCTGTCGGAGCACACTTTCGGCCCCGGGCTGGCCATGAGCCGCGCCATGCTGGTCACGGTGCTATGGCGTATCGAAGGCCGGCCGGCGGCGGCCCCCGCTTTTGCGGACGTGCCTGCCCAGGCCTGGTATTACGGTGCGGTGGGCTGGGCCGCCCAAGGCGGCGTGGTCCAGGGTTATCCGGACGGCCGTTTCGGCCCCTTGGACAATATCACCCGGGCGCAACTGGCCGTGATCCTCTACCGTTACACCGTGGGCCTGGATCAGGATACGTCCTTACGCGGCGATGTAAGCATTTTCAGCGACCGGGCCGATATCCCGGCCTGGGCCGCGGAGGCCATGAGCTGGGCGGTGGGCCGGGGCCTGCTCCAAGGCGGCAACGGCCGGCTGGAGCCCCAGGCCTTGGCCACCCGGGCGGAGGTTGCGGCAATCATCTGGCGCTTTTTGACAGTTTACGGGGCGGTTAACGAATAAGGAGGTTATGGCATGAAAAAGCGCCTATGGATCGTTGCGCTGGCGGCGACGCTGCTGATTACCGGCCTGATCGGCTGGGGCCGGGCGGCCGCCAAAACCAGCCCGGGCGGGCAAACCGTGGATACGGTGCTGTTCTACGTGGAAAACAGCGGCGGCGACGATATCCTCGTCTCCCAGCTGCCGGTCAGCCGGATGGACGAGGATCTGGAAGACGGCCTGATCGACGACACGGTATACAACTATTCCCTGCTGGATAATTATGTCACCACCGTGCACCAGGAAGCCCAGGGCTTTACGGTGGCGGAATTCATCGACTATGCCCAGGGTTACGCCACGCTTCCGGTGCTGCAGGCCCTGGCGCTGTCCTTCAGCGGCGACGATACCGTCGGCCTGTGGACCATCGATAAGACGGAATTAACCGAAACCTGGTCTTATAATTATCTGTACGGCGTGACGCGCTATAATTATCCGCAGCTCTATGAGTATTGGAATTATACCGCCCAAAATTATTACGACCCGAGCGGCGCCAAGACCAGGGAGCAAGTGCTGGCATATTTGCAGGCCAATGCCCAGACGGCTCAATTCCGCCTCGCAGTGCAGTCCTTCTCCCAGCGCTATATCGATACAGATGTGAACGGCTTCAATATGGAAAACCTCTGGAGCAGCCGGGACCTGCTGGATACCGGCCGCGCCGTGCGGGCCATGAAGCCGATGACAGCGCAGGAGTTGCTGGACAAGGACCCTACCGCCAATGACAGCCGCTACTGGATCTGGTATGTTCTGCTCTCCATGGAGGACGCGCCGGACCTGGAATCCCTGGGCGAAGTGGCGGCGCCCAGCGGCTATCTGACCGAGGATAACGACAATTACTACGTGCATTTTTATTGCGCCACGCCCGGCGCCACCATCTACTATAACCATAATTATCAAAGCGCCAGTTATATGCCCACTGCCCCCTATGATCCGAACCATCCCCTGGCCATTGCCAAAAGCGCATTGAGCAGCGGCCAATTAGCCATTAATGCCCACGCGGTCAAAGAAGGCTATAGCGACGCCGGCGTGGTGCGGCTGACCCTATCCGTGGGAGCGGATTGCCCGCAGGTCAGCGCGGGGCAGGGCTATATCGCGGGCCAGGATATGGTGCTGCCCGTCAGCAACAGCGACGTCGGTTTCAGCGAATGGGCCGCCGGCCTCACGGTGCGGGTCAACGGTACGCAGCTCAACCCGGAGCAATATACCCTGAGCACCGCCAGCCTGACCATTGACGGCAGCGTCGTCGGGGCGGCCGGAACCTATCACATCGTGCTGGCCAGCGAGGGCTTCAGCACCCAGACCTTGCAGGGCGTGGCTGTTTATTACGCCGCGCCCGCAGTCAGCGTGCTGCCCGGTTATTATGGGCAGGACCTGGTATTCGCCTTTGCAGACGACAGTTATCAAAGCCAGGCCACGCTGATGGTGAAGCCGGACCGGCCGGACGCTGCCTATGCCGGCATCAGCGCCAGTAATCTCTACCGGGGCGTAGCGGGCCGGCTCACGGTGGCGGCCTCCTATTTCGGCCTGGAAAACACCAAGGTGCCGGAACCCGGCAATTATGTGTTCAAGATCACCAATGCCAATTACTGGCCTATGGACCAGGAGATCCATGTGACCCTGGCCGAGGAGCCTTACAGCCGCATCATTGTCAGCAATGTGGCGGCCGGGCCCGGGGAAACCGTCAACGTGCCGGTGTCCGTCAGCGACAATCTGGGTTTCGCCGGTTTCACCTTTGTCTTATCCTATGACAGCAAGCTGACGCTGAACAGTATTACCAAGGGCAGCGGCAGCATCCTCACCAATGAGAGCGGGTCTTTTCTGGCTAATCCCGCTGCCAAAAGGGTGGCTTGGGCGGACAGCGAATCCACCGTTGCCAACGGCCAGCTGTTCGTCGCCAACTTTACGGTGAGCGAAACGGCGGCTCCTGGCGAAAAACTGGATATTTCCCTGTCGCTGCTGGATAATAAAGCCAAAAATTTTGCCGATGCGAACGGCCAGGCGGTGAATGTCCGCTTCATTTCCGGCGGCGTGACGCTGCCCGGCACAATCTGGGACGGCGCCACCGCGGACACCCGCTGGTATGATACGGAAAGCGCCTCCTTTACGCTGGACAACCCGGCCGAGCTGGCCGGATTGGCAGCCATTGTCAACGGTACGGCGGAGGGTATCGCCAGGGACGATTTCAGCAATAAGACCGTGGCGTTAGGCGCCGACCTGGACCTGGGGGGCTGCGCCTGGACGCCCATCGGTATGCTCACGGTGCAGGAGTCCGGCAATTCCGTCTCCGTGGCAGAGTATTACGCCTTCAACGGCTGCTTCGAGGGCAGGGAACACCGTATCGAGAGCCTTTCCATCGAGAGCGGCGCCAGCGGGCAGGCCCTCTTTGCCTGTCTGGGAGAGGACGGGACGATCCGCGATCTGACGGTGGAGGGCTCGGTTTCCGGCAACTATTATGTGGCCGGCATTGTGTCTTACAATCTGGGGCAATTGGAGGGCCTGGTCAACCGGGTCACGGTCAGCGCTGCCAATAGTTATGTCGGCGGCGTCGCGGCCGAATGCGGCGGCACGGCTTTCGCCGTCACGGATTGCCATAACCTGGCGCCGGTGAGCAACAGCTCCTATACCCAGCACTCCGGCAAGGTAGCCGGCATCGTTGGCCAGGTCGATACCGGCGCTGTCGGCGTGATCAGCTGTTGCTCCAATATGGCGGAAATTTACGGCTATCAGTATGTGGGCGGCGTCATCGGCGGCCAGTTCGGCGATGTGGATGTGGAGTATTGCTATAATACCGGCGATCTGACCGGCGTCAGCTTCGGCAAGGTATATTTAGGCGGCATTGCCGGTATGAGCGAGGGCGGTTCCATTGCCAACTGCTATAATACCGGCAATCTGACGAATCTGCACTGGTTTTCCGGGCATGTGCGGGCGATGGGCGGCATCAGCGGCTGCGAGGAAGGACGGGCAGGCTTCAGCGTTGCCATCAGCAATTGCTATACCACCGGCGCCATCACCATCAATACCGATAATATGATCTACGGTACCAACTGGATCTACGAGATAGGCAATATTTCCGGCGGCAACAGCCCAACTTCCCATAACACCATGCTTTATGAAAATTGTTTTTACCTGGAGGGCCGCATCGCCCTGGCTGATCCGGAGCATGAGAGCTACCGGTTCTGGGCCGACGTTTACAAAGCGGACCGGCTGATTTGGGATACTCCCTACATCGCTGCCAAAACCGAGGCGGAGCTGAAAGAGGCCGGTACCGGCGAGGACGATATCCTGACCCTGTTGGGAGCGGCTTTCACCGCGGATACCGAGGGGGTCAACGAAGGCTATCCCATCCTGGCCTGGCAGGTGGGCCAGGAGATTCTGGAGGTGGAGTATCATCTGGCGGCCAGCTGCTATCCCGCGGGCGAGGCCCAAGTGACGCTATCCGCAGCCAAAGCCTATGCCGGCACCGCAGTCACGGTGACCGTGTCGGAAATCATTGCCGGCAGGCAGGTCAGGAGTGTGCAGGCCCTGGACGCAGCCGGTAACGCGCTGACGGTCACGGCAACGGGCAACGGCGTTTACAGCTTCACCATGCCCAAGCGGGCGGTCACGGTCACGGTAACGCTGGAAAACACGGTTCCCGAGAGCGCTGCCGCTTATAACGTGACCTTGCCTACCGATTTGGACGCCATCTGGAGCCTGTCCGCAGATTCAACCTACCGCGACGCCGCCACCGGGCAGATCAAGGCCGGGGCTACCGTCTACCTGACGGTGAACAAGGCGCCGGAGGCGGCCATGACCTCTTTAGAGGGAATCCAGCTCATGTCCAGCGGCGTTGACGTGCCGTATACGCCATACACTTTCAAACGCGATAGCGGCGGCGCCGGTTATCAGGGCGTGTATATCTTCACCATGCCCGCCGCTCCGGTGAATGTGAGCCTGAATATCACGTATGGTGATTTTAAAGTTTACACGCAAACCGGCAGCGGTGAAAAGCACCTGGTTAAGACGTACAGCCGCGGCGATATGCTGGCGTTGGCCAGCGCCAATCTTTATTATTCCGGTTATGCCAGCGAGACCGAGGCCTTTATCGGCAAGGCTGAACAGGCCGTTACCCTGGGCGCGCTGCTGAGCGACGCCGGACTGACCTTCGGGGCCGGACAGCGCATCGAAGTGACCGCCGCCGACGGCATGAACCTGTATTACACCCACGACAAGCTGTACGGCAGCCCCCGCTATTACTATCCCAACCTGATCAGCGGCGCGGACGCCGCGGCCAAGGCCGCAGGCAGGACGCCCGTGGATTCCATGTTTGTGATCAAGGGCTATATGGCCGCGGAATCAGAGGGCGACGTGGAGGAGCACATTTGCGATACCCTGTACGCTTACCGCTTCGTCTACAGCCAGAACGAGACGGAGTTCAATAACGGCGTTCCGGCGGTGGAATACAAGGCCATCAGCTATTTCCCTAAATACGCCAACAGCCTGACCCTGATCACGCCGGAAGAGGGCCCGTTCGAATTCGACTGGGACGATGCCTGGGATTGGGATACGGAGAACTATTACGATATTTCCTGGTACAACCGCACGGATACGGCCTTCCACCTCGCCACCAATATGCAGTTGGCCGGCCTGGCCTGGATCGTCAACCAGGGCAATACCCTGCAATTGCCTGGGGAGAGCGCGCCGCTGCAGGAGGCCTTTACCGAAAAAACCATTTACCTGGACGTGGATATCCTGCTCAATAACCATAATGTCAGCGGCACCGCCAACGATACGATCGGCGATATCCATGCCCATCAGTGGCCTTCCATTGCCGGCAGTACCGCCAGCAATGAGAAAGGCGCGGTGTTCAACGGCACCTTTGACGGCCAGGGCCATACCATTTCCAATCTCTACATTTTCGATCTGTCCTATTGGGAGTATTATTATGACGGCCATAACCGGGGGCTGTTCGGCATCACCGCCGAGCAGGCAATCATCAAAAATGTCACAGTGAAGGACGGCTTTGTCCGCGCCGCCCGCAGCACCGGCGCGGTGGTGGGCAAAACCGGCACCCTGAATCCCAATCAGTTTAACGGCTCATTGGCGGACGGCCACGGGACGATCATTGAGAATTGCCATAATGTCAACACCACGGTGATCACCACCGACAGCAAAGGCGTGGGCGGTATCGTGGGCTCCTGCTGGAATTATCCCATCGTCCGTTCTTGCTCCAACAGCGGCGCTATCAGCAGCACCGGCGCTTGGCCCGCCGGCGGCATCGCCGGAGAAAATGAGGGCACGATCGGCCGCTGCTTCAATACCGGTAATATCAGCAGCGCTGGCGATAATGCCGGCGGCATCGTAGGCAGCAATAAACTGCCGATCTCCGCCATCAACGATTGCTATAATAGCGGCGCCATCACCGGCGCCTACGCCGGCGGCATTACCGGCTACCAGGTGGGAAGCGCCCAAAATTGCTATAATATCGGGTCGATCGGCGGCACTTATGCCGGCGGCATGTTCGGCGAGTTGAAGAGCAGTCAGACCAACAGCGGGCTGTACTATCTGAATACCGCCTGCGCCGCTGGCGTGGGCAGGCTGACCAGCGGCACGGATAGCACGGCGGCCAAAACCATGGCTGAGCTGAAAAGCGCGGCCATGGTCACGCTGCTGGGCAGCGCCTGGCGCGCCGACAGCGCCACAGCGCCCATTAACAGCGGCTACCCGGTGCTAAGCTGGCAATTGCCCGCGCCGGCGGTGAAATACGGCGACCTGAATGGCGATAACAAGATCAATATCACGGACACCATCTTACTCAGGCAATATCAAGTACGGCTGGTAACCTTTACAGAGGCGCAATTCGTGGCCGGCGACCTGAACGGCGATGACAAGATCAATATCACGGACACCATCCTGCTCAGGCAATATCAGGTAAAGCTGATTAGCCGCTTCCCGGTGGAAAGCCCATAAAAACAAACAGTGTTGAAGCACTGCTTAGATATATTATATAAAACCGAAAGGGAGGAACAAAATGCATAAATATGTAGAACAGCTAAAGAAAAAGCAGCTGCCGGTTATGCTGGCCTTGGGGATCATTCTCATCCTGACGCTGGCTCTGGCCAGTACCGCCTTCGCCGGGGGTGACGATACCCCCACAATCAGTGTGGAAAGCGTGGCGGACGCTGTGGCACCTGGCACAGAAAATATCCAGGTGGCGGTCAGCATCAGCAATAACCCCGGGATTGCAGGCTTTAATTTAGAAATCAGCTATGACGAAGGCCTTACGCTGACTGCTATCAGCAATACCGGTATTCTTAGTACCAGCAGTTTGATGGGTAACTGGGAAGATGGCTTAGTCGCTTATGATAATCTTACCAATATTACCGGAGACGGCGTGCTCTTCTATCTTACTTTTTCTGTTGAAGACGACGCTACGCCTGGCGATAAAGGGATATCGGTAAGCATCACGGATGACGGGCTTATTGGTAAAATCGATACCGATGGCATTACCGTGCTGGATATCTCCGGCCAGTTCTCCTTTGAAGACGGCAGCATCACCGTGGAAGAGGGGGAGCCTGAGGAGGATACCACTCCTCCCATCCTGAATAGCGTGGATCCGGAGGAAGGCTCGATCATCCTGGATCCGGATGAGGACTTTGTCCTGATCGTTTCCGCCTATGATGAAACGGAGCTTGCCGAGCTGGAAGTGGACCATAGCATGGAAGGCTTGCTGCCGGAATTCAGCGTCTATGCCGACAGCGCCGACCCCTACGGCTCACCAGAGGATCAAGAGGCATTTGAATCTTATGGTGTTTCCGTAGCCTATGACGACGGCACCTGGACCATCGACTTCGGACCCGATGCCACCGACGCGTTTGTGGCTAACGGCGGCATCACCTTCTACCTGGTGATCAAGGATGCCGCCGGCAACGCTTGGGGCAGCATGTATGATATTACCGATGAGAACACTTTCATCTATACGATCACCCGGGAAGAAGAAAGTGGCGTTTGGGACGGCACCATTGATACCTCCTGGTACAATGACAGCGATGATGAATTCACCCTGACCGCCGCCAAGCAGCTGGCCGGCCTGGCCGCCATTGTCAACGGCACCGCCGCCGGCATCGCGCAGGACGATTTCGCCGACAAGACGGTGACGCTGGGCAAGGATATCGTGCTTAACGAGGACGGCTCCACCTATAACTGGACGCCCATCGGCACGGCCATTGCTGCCAGCAGCCCGGCCGGTACTTCTACCGTTTCGGCTGCCAGCTGCGCTTTCGCCGGCACGCTGGACGGAGACGGCTGTGAGATTACCGGCCTTTATATCAGCAGCAGCGCCGGCGGACAGGGTCTGTTCGGCTTCAATACCGGAACGATTAAGGACCTGACGGTCAGCGGCACGGTGACCTCCACTACTAGCGGTGATTTTGTGGGCGGCATCGCCGCTTTTAACCGCGGCGTCATCCAGGACGTCATCGCCGATGTCACCGTTAACGCGGGCAACGTCTACAATGTGGGCGGCATCGTCGGCTTTAACGACGGCTATAATGTGAGCGACGCCCCGGCGCTGATCCAGCGCTGCGCCAATCTGGCCGCGGTCACCGGTTTTAATAAGGTCGGCGGCATAGCGGGAGAAAACGCCGGCACCATCCGTTACTGCTATAACGACGGCAGGATCGACGGTACCAACGCCAGCTCTAAAAACGGCGTGGGCGGCGTCGCCGGGCGCAACGGCAACAATGATACGGCTGTGGAAACAGGAATAATCGAAAGCTGCTACAATGCGGGCACGGTGGGACGCAGCGGGCAGAAATGGGTCGGCGGCATCACCGGCTTCCAAAACAGCTTGTCTTCTGTCAAAAATTCTTACGTCTCCGGCACGATCGTTGCGGGTGCGGGCAATAATAACCCCATCGTCGGTAATCAGGAAGGGGCGCAGGACGCTAATAACTACTCCCTGGATACCCTTTATGCTTCCGGTAGTTCGGTTTCCGAAGTCGGCATCAGACTGACCGATGCCGCGCTGCAAGATGCCGCGCCGCTTTTGGGCGGAGCTTTTGTCAACGATACGGAGGGCGGCTATCCCCTGCTCTTCTGGCAGGAGGACCTGGCGCTCAGCGCCATCACCGTGAAGAGCGGCATCACCAACGGCGCCGTGACCGCGCCCGCCCAGGCTACGGAAGGGACCACGGTCCTTGTGACCGTGACGCCTGCCGATGACTACGTGCTCAAAACAGGCAGCCTCACCTATACCGTGGCCGGTGAGGATCCGGTGGCGGTCACTGAAAACGAGGGCGTGTACAGCTTTGTCATGCCGGCGAAAGCGGTCACCATCTCCGCTGCTTTTATAGCGTCCGTCTGGGACGGCACGGCGGATACCTCCTGGTACAATACCAGCGATACCTCGTTCACCCTCTATACCGCGGGGGATTTGGCCGGCTTGGCCGCTATCGTCAACGGTACCGCTAGCGGCATTGCCCAGGACAACTTCGCCGGTAAGACCGTGAAGCTGGGCGACGATATCGCCCTTGACGCGGACGGGAAGTATACCAAGCAACCCGGCGTTTTCGGCACCACAACCTATTGTGTGAGGGATGATTACTGCATCATCAATGCCGGCGCGCATATCTGGACGCCCATCGGCACGGGTACTTCCTCCGATCCGACCGACTCGACGTTTACCATGAGCAACGTCAAATATTTTGCCGGTACCTTTGACGGCCAGAATCATCAGGTCAGCGGCCTTTATACCACCAGAACCGCCAGGGTGCAGGGTCTCTTTGGCTGCGTCAGCGGGACGATCCAGAATTTGACCGTTTCCGGCTGCGTGGTGGCCCATTCCGTCGCCGGCGGCATCGTGGCCTATCTGAACGGCGGCAGCGTCACCCATTGCGTCAACAACGCCATCGTGACTACGGACGGCGGTACGACGCCAAACGGCGGAGTAGAAGACGGCCTTCACTACGCCGGCTCCAACGGCGGTATCGTGGGGCGGGCTGCCGGTACTTCCGGAGCTCCCTTCTCCGTCACCGATTGCGTCAACAACGCTTATATCGCCGGCCTCAATTCCTGGCAAGGCGGACGCACCGGCGGCATCATCGGCTTGATCGGTACGGGCGACGTAGGTACCGTCAGCCGCTGCGTCAATAACGGTTATGTGAGCGCCTATCAGGAAGGCGGCGGCATCGTGGGCAAGGACTCCAGCATGTACGCACCCATTGACTCCTGCGTCAATAAAGGCAACGTGAAAGGCCATAGCTCCGGCATGACGCCGACAGGCGGCATCGCGGCCACCACATATAGCAGCGTCAGCAACTGCTACAATACCGGTACTGTCGCCATTTTTATCGGCGGCACTGGCGGCACTAAATCCTCCACAATGGGGGGTATCGTAGCCTCTTTCGCCGGTCCTACCGGTGCTACGATCAGCAATTGCTATAGCGTCGGCAACGTTGGCTTCGGCGGCAATGCATCATCTTGCAGCGAAACCGGCTCGATCTGCAGCTCAGGCGGCAGCGCCTCCAAGGTTGTCAACTGCTATACGCTGAATGTCTATGCGCTGAAAGGTGATGGTACGCCGTCCACATATTCCGTGAACGATCTCAGCTACGTAACGGTTAAAACCGACAATGAGATGAAGGATACCGCTTATACGGATACCTCCATCCTGACGCTGTTAGGCGCGCAGTTTATGGCGGACAGCGCCACTCACCCGATCAACAACGGTTACCCGGTACTGCGCTATCAGGCCGGTGCGGCGATCCCCTCGGTCGCCTCCATCAGCATTGACACACCTCCCACCAAGACGGCTTATGCCGCCACCGAGACGTTTAATCCCGCCGGGATGAAGGTGAAAGTCACCTATAGCGACGGCAGCTATGAATTTCTGACCACCGGCTTTACGTATCCTGCCGACCCGCTGACCGCGGGCACTACCTCGGTCACGATCAGTTACGGCGGCAAGACTGCCACCCAGACGATCACGGTCGACCCGCTGGCCCTGGACAGTATCGCTGTCACCACGGCCCCGACTAAGATTTTCTATATCAATGGAGAGAGCTTTGACAAGACCGGCATGGTAGTCCAGGCGAACTTTAACGGCACTCTGGTGCAGACCCTACTCGCGGAAGATTACACGGTCACGCCTGCTCCTTTGACCACCGGGCTGACCGAAGTCACGATCAGCTACACCTACGAGGGTGTGACCAAAACCGCTACCACGCCGGTGACCGTGCTCGCCGCTCTGCCAGCCTTGGTGGAAGGATATTATGAATTGGGCAGCGCGGATGAGCTGAACTGGTTCGCCAATTATGTCAGCGTTCAGGGCAATACGGCGGTCAATGTCAGGCTGACTGCGAATATTACCCTTACGTCAACCTGGACAACCCCCATCGGCATCAATACCGCCGACAGGAGATTTACCGGTACCTTCGACGGCAACGGCAAGAGCATCAGCGGGCTGAATAATACAGCTGTAACCAGCCAGTATTTTGGTCTCTTCGGTTATATTTCGAATGCGACGGTCAAAGACCTGACCGTGACCGGGCAGATCAGCACCACGGCCGCTAATGCCGCTCTGGTGGCCGGTTATGCCGACGGCAGCACTTTCATCAATGTCACGGCCAACGGTTCCGCGGAGAGAACCGCAAACAACAGCTATCTTGGCGGTATTGCCGGTAACACGGCTAATGCCTGCGTTTTCACCAATTGCGTGAATAATGCCAGCGTCACCAATACCGGCACCTCCCAATATACGGGCGGGATCGCCGGCTATGTCAATGGCGCCAGTGTGTTCACAAATTGTGTGAATAACGGCGCGATCACGAGCGCGTCGTCGATGGTCGGCGGTATCGCCAGTTATTCCGCTGGCGCCCCCAAATTCGAAGCTTGCCTGAATAACGGGACGGTCACAGGCAATTCCGCCGGTGTGGGCGGTATCGTCGGCTATACGGCCGGCACCACGGAGATCACCGGCTGCCATAATAAGGGGGTTATCACCGGAGCGTATAATGCCGGCGGCATTGTGGGCACGAACACCTCCAGCAAAACCATTGCCAACTGCTCCAACAGCGGCGCGGTGAACGCAAACACCACGTCGACTGGCACCACCTATGCTCTGGGCGGTATCGTGGGCGGCATGACCACCGGAGCCGCCACCATCAACCAGTGCTTCAACAGCGGCGCGATCACAGGCTCTTGCTCCAGCATCGGCGGCCTGATGGGCTATACCAACGTGTCCGGCGTCAAACTGCTTAATTCCTATAACCTCGGCCCTGTGACTTACACCGGGTCATTCGCCACCGCCGATATCGGCGGCGTTATGGGCTATGCCTCCAATGCCTCCGTCACGGTGCAGAATTGCTATAATGTCGGCAAAGTCACGGCTAACGACACAACCAGCGGCAATATCGCCGGTGTGATCGGCTATGCGGCCGGCCTGACCAATGTCAGCAACAACTATTATCTCAATACCACGGCGACGCGGGCTACCGGCAATTCCGTCAGCGCTAACGCCAATGCTCAGGCCAAAACCAGCTCGGCCATGAGCGCGGCTTCCTTTGTCACCACTCTTGGCGACGCCTATAAGCTCGGCAACAAGTATCCGGCTTTGACGTGGCAACAAGTGGCGGCGACCGGCGGCGGCCCGATTGAGAACGGCAGCACCGTGCAGCTCGGTTCTGAGCAGAATACGTCCAATATCGTTTTGAACCAGGATTTGCTGTCGGCGATGGGGGAAGCAGAGGATGTCTCCCTGGAACTGACCACCAGCAACGGGGTATTTTCCTTTAACGCCGCCGCCACCGGGGCCATACTGGATGCCGCGGGAGATCATGATGTGGCATTCAGCGCGCTGCAGTTGACGGAAAGCACGGATCCTGATATTCAAACGCTGATCAACGGCGGCGCCCTGGTGTTTGAGTTCTCCTTAACCGCAAACGGCAGTCCCATTTTCACAGAGGGGGCCAGCGCCGGCCAGGTCGTGATCAAGATCCCCTATGCGCTCGGGTTCAGGGATCCGGAAAAAATCACGGTCTACTATATCGATAGCGATGGCGTGAAGCATGCGGTTGAAGCCGACTACGCAGGCGGGTATATAACCTTCACCGCCACCCACTTCTCCACCTATTCCATCGAATACGAAGGTTTAAATATCCGGGCTGAATTTGCCGACGCCAACACCCATTTCAACGGCGGCGACCAGATCTCCGTCAAGGTCTATGCCAAAACCGATACGGAAACCAGTTACGGTTCTTATCAGGCGGATGTGGATTTCAGCAGCGCGCAGCTCACTTTTAACCGCGCCGCTTCCACCATGGCGACTGGTACAAACGAGATAAATTTGGTTTCCACCGGCAAGGTGCGCATCGGCTATACCAGCGAAGGCTCGGAAGCCCAACCCTTGAATACTGCGGGCACATTGCTCGCCACCCTGGTATTTGATGTGAAAGCCGTGGCCACTGACAGTGAAACCGGCTATATAGGCATGAGCAACGCCAGCTTCGGCGCTCCCGAATCCAGCGTGGACCAAAGCGCCGCAATCGGCGCGGATATCGCATACACGCTGCACAATATCAGGCTCACCTTCCAGGCCGGCACCGGAACCACCTTAACCACAACTTATGCTTATGTCAAGTACAACGCCCCCAACCTCTATACGGACGCCACCTATACCACCCCCCGAACCGTCCCGGTTCCCACTGCCGCGACGAATTACCGTCTGGCGGCGGATACGGCCGCTGAGCCCCGGTGGAAAAATGCCTCCGCAACCGGTTACACCTCCGCGGACATTGCCGCCGGCGCCTTCACCGTCAGCCAGACCTTTACCGCGCAGGCGATCGCAATCCGGACCGTGACCTTCTATGACAGCACCGGCGCCGTCATCGGCACGGCGCAGACCGTGGATCTCAATGCTTGCGCCACCGCGCCCGACGATCCCACCCTGACCGGACATGATTTCAAAGGCTGGTTTGTGGTTAATGCGCCCGGCGACGCCTATGTTTCCCAGGCTCTCCTGTCCAAAGCCACCATCGACGCGACGCCGGTAACCGCCAATATCAGGTATAAGGCCCGCTTCACCCCGGCTACTTATGACGCGATCATACCGGGAACCGTTGATGTGAGCGAGGGTATATTGGAGGATAAGGCTACTTTTGGCGTACCTGTGAAATTCACGCTGAACCAAACCGCAACGGCCGGCTATATCAATTCGGTAAGCTACAGTATCGGCGGTGTAAACAAGGGGACGCTTGCCCCGGACGGCAGCGGCGTTTATACCATCCCCGGTTCGGCGATCACCGGAGCGCTGGAGATTATCGTCAACCAGGTGGTGGACGGCACAGTCACCTTCATCGGCCACGACGAATATATGGCCGCGGCCAACAGCTATAAGATCTTGGTGTTCACCAGCAACTATAGCGGCATGAACCGGACAACGATGCGCTATAAGTTCAATACGCATACGGAACTGTTCTATTCCGAAAAGTATGATGCCTATGTCGCCTTTGTCGATACCAGTGAGACGGCCGAGACGGCTTTGTCCAAGCTCTCCCTCGATACGGCGGCGCCTACGGTGGAGATCAACTATGACGGCGATGTCAATCAGCAAAACGGCGTAACCACGCTTGACGCTCAGATCATCTACGATCTGCTCAACAGCAAGGCTGTTACCGGCATCACCGATCTGATGCGCTTCTGCGCCGATTATGACGGCAGTGAGACGGTCACCACCCATGACGCCTATCAGATCATCTGCAAAATCTTCAATATTACCGATTAACAACCTCACCGAGCAATCACCAGAAGCAGCGGGGGCGGCATGCTCCGCCCCCGCAGACCCCCGTTATCCCGGGCCGATGATAAGGAGAATGGCAATGAAAAGATTATTGGTCGTCTTATTACTGACAATGACGCTGGTTACGGTGTTTTCCGCTACGGCGCTGGCCGCCGCGGATTACACCTTTACCCTCTCCGCTGCAGATGCCGACTCCGCCGTCGCAGGAGATGAGATCAGCGTCACTCTGACGCTAAAAAACAACAGTAACGCGGATTTTACCATGTATGCCATGCAGGATTATATTATCTACGACAGCGATTACTTTTCCTATGTAACGGATAGCGTTAGCTACGCTCCCGGCTTAGTGGTCAGCTTTCCGGCACTGAGCGAGGAAGGCAAGGAAGCGGTCCGTGTCAGCTATCTCAGCACCTCCGGAACCGGCATTGACTGTGACGCCACCACCGTGCTGGCTAGCTTTAAGCTGAAGGTGCTGAAAACCGGTAGCACCACCATCAGCCACCATACGGAGGAAATGTCCTCCCGCGGCGGCGTGCTTTATACTACCGCCACCGAGAATGCCGTGTTGAATATCGGTTCCGACACCCCCACTCCCGGTGGGGACGGCGGCCGGGACGACGACGAAGATGACGAGGATGACGAGGATGAACTCCCCACCCTCCAGCGTTTCCTGGACGTGCCGGTTTCCTATTGGGCCTATCCCCATATCGAATACCTGGCCGACCGGGGCGTCGTCACCGGCAAAACCGGCAATCTCTTCTGCCCCTTGGATCGGATCACCCGGGCGGAATTCGTCACCATGCTGGCGCGGATGAGCGGCGAGAGCCTGCCCTTGTATGCCGATACCTTCGGCGACGTCAGCGGCGGGGCTTATTACGCCCGGGCCGTGGCCTGGGCCGTGAACGCCGGTATCACCAAAGGCACTTCGGAGACCGCTTTCTCGCCGAACAGTCCGATCCTGCGTCAGGAGATCGCCACCATGATCTACCGCTACGCGCAGCATCAGCAGTATAGCTTCGTCTCTGTCAACGCGCCGGCCGCCTTTATCGACCAGGCGCAGATCCATGCCTATGCCCTGACCGCGGTCAGCGTCATGCAGCAGGCGGATATCATCAATGGTTATGAGGATGGCAGCTTCCGTCCCTTAGGCTATGCCAACCGCGCCGAGGCAGCCAAAATGCTGGCCTTAACCGATCAGGCGATCAATGATTAAGCAATATCGGGACTAGGCGCGGTACGCCATATCGCGATATTATGCCTTACAGACAAACAAGTTTCGGGTTCTACCAGAGGATGCTCCGCGGAAATTCAAATGCTCTATCGCCCTGTCGCCAGAGTGACCGGATCCGGTCACTCTGGTTTTTTGCACAGCGCCCCGATTTGTGATATAATCATTACATCACTTAAAAAGGAGAAATATTGCTATGATCATTACCACAACCCCCTCTATTGAGGGCAAAACAATTAAAGCATACAAAGGAATCGTTATCGGAGAAGTCATAAGCGGCATAGATTTCATCAAAGATTTTACAGCCGGCCTCACAAACTTTTTTGGCGGCCGGTCCAAAAGCTATGAGGGCGAATTGGTAGCGGCCAGGGAAAACGCCCTGCAAGAAATGCAACAAAGAGCTGAAAAGTTGGGAGCTAACGCCGTGGTAGGCGTTGACATTGATTATGAAGTTCTTGGCACCGGGAACAACATGCTCATGGTCACGGCTTCCGGCACAGCCGTATTCGTTGAATAGCCACAAATCGCGGCATAAGGTTACCCAGCCCATCCGTCGCCGGAGCCCCGGCCGCCCGGTTTTAGCTACGATAGCAGTGGAACCGCTGATCGGACGGACGGTATTCCATGGGAACCACATCTCGGCATAATCAGCCTCTGTTATTCTTTATGACAAAATAAATTGTAAAACAGCCCCGCTCCTATTATAATAAGGGTAGGTTTTTAGAGTTCTGCATAAAGGTGTTAGAAGCGGGGGTATGGATATGGGCATTACGGTCCGGGAATCTATGGGGATCGGCGGTTTGCAGAAAGCGACGCTGCTGGCGGGCAGAGCCGGCTTGGATAAGACCATTGAATATGTGTCTTTTGCCGAAACGCCGGAGGTCGGTCATTGGTTGAAAGGCAACGAGATGATGATCTCCTCATTTTACTCCATGAAAAACCGGCTGGATCTGCAATTACAGGTACTGGAAGATATGTATAACGCCGGTTCTGCCGCGCTGGTGATCCCGTATCCGGAGATCCGCGGCGGCGTGGACTCCATGGTAATCGCCAAAGCGGATGAATATGGACTGCCGCTGTTGTCCATACCCCAGGACGTGTACTATCTCGATATCATCATGCCCGTTTCCAGGGCCATCAATCAACAGCGGTTGGAGCAGCTGGAATTCATCAACAATCTTAATGCGGTGTTTTCCAATATCGTACTGGACAACAAGGATCTGGACTTTTTCGCCAATAATCTGTATCAGTTGATCGGAAAACCGGTGGCGTTTCTTTCCGCCGATCTTCAACCGGTGGCGGAAGCAGGCTGCGAAACCCTGCCGGAGCTGCTGATGGGCCGTGAGGAGATATTCAAGGTCCTGCGGTCCAACAATATGCTGCGCTGCGACGTATCCTACGGCGATACCGTGACCGCCGCATTCCTGTTCCCCGTGCGTGTGGGCAACTGGGTGGAAAGCGCGCTATGCATCCTGTCGTCAGAGAATCAGTTGCCGGAGCAGACCCGTCTGGCAGGAGAACAGGCGGCGATCATTTACGGCTGGTATATCCTGCGGGACAAATCCGTACGCGACGCGCTGAACAGGGACAGCAAGGATTTCGTTGACACAATCCTCTATCGCCAGAATCTGGACGAGGAGCAACTGCTGAGCACGGTAGAAAAGATCGGGCTCCACCCCCGCAGCGGCTACTGCATGATCCTGATCGACCCCCACGCACAGGAAGGGAAAAGCGATGAGTATTATAAAAACCTGAACCACCGCTGCCTGAACGCGATCAACAAATATTTTCTCTTCGACTCTCCCGGTTCGCTGGTCGTCCCGTACGCCAACAACTATCTGATCATTTATTCCGTGCAAAGCCGTCACGATTATCATAAGATCTACCGGGCTCTGTCCGGTACGGCGGAACAATTCATCCTGTGCATGGCAGGGGTGCACGTCAAACCGGCCGTCGGCATTGGCCGCGTCTACACAAATTTCGTGGATCTCCGGCTCAGTTACCGGGAAGCGGAGACCGTCATCAATCTGGCGGGAAGGAAGCTGGGTACAGGCGGGAACGACGCGCTTTTCATCGACGATATCGAGGAATACGCCTTCCTCTATGATACGCGCAACACCATCCCCCAGTATCTGAAGCTGACAATGAAATTGCTGCAGGATCTGGAGAAATATGACCGGGAAAACGGCACGGAACTTTTTGAAACGCTGAAAGTGATGTTCTTAGCCGGTCAAAACACGGACAAAGCGGCAAAGCTGCTGTTCGTTCACCGCAATACCATCCTCTACCGGAAAGAAAAGCTGAAAAAACTCCTGACGGTGGACCCTTTTGCCGACGAAAACCGCTTCCGTTTCGAGCTTGCCTTAAAATATCTGATCATTATCGAATGATTAGTGCAAAAGGATACCGGGGCTGAACGCCCCGGTATCCTTTTGCAGCGGCACGATGATCTTTCCATGCATACCGCCATACAGCATTATCCAGCCCGGCCGCTTTCGTAAGCTGCCTCCAGCCCGTTCCGGCCCGGGAACGGTCAGCCGGCGATCTCCAGCAGCACATCGGTACGGGAGAGCTTATTCAGCTTTTCATAGCCGTTAGCCGTAACGAGCAGCTGCTCTTCCAGTTGGAAGCCTTCAACGCCGTGAAAGATGAAGGGCTCGATGCAGATGCACATATTCTCCTGCAGCTCGGCGCCGCCGAAGATGCCCACCAGCGGGCCTTCGTGCATATCCACGCCCACGCCATGCCCCACAAAGCTGCCGATGGGGAAGCCGTGCTGCTCAAAGCAGGCAACGAATCTTTGATAAATGTCGTCCGTATGTACGCCGGGGCGGACCATTTCCAGCAGCTGCTGTTGGGTATCGTAGATCCGTGCCCAGATATCGACCCACCTGTCCTGCGGTTTGCCGATGCTGACGGTGCGGGCGATATCGGAGAAATAGCAGCTGTAGGTCCCTAGAATATCCACCCGCAGCAGCTCGCCTTTGTTCATGACGCGGTTGGTGGGCTTGCCGTTGGGCAGACCGCTGCGATCGCCTGAAGCGACCACCAGCAAGGATATGCCGTCGCCGCCGCGTTTGATGAATTCTCCGGCGATCAGGCCGCCCAGCTTCAGCTCGGTGTCGCCGGGCGCCACCTGCGCGTAGATCTCATTATGGATGCCGTCCGCCACCTGCGCCGCCATACGCAGGCGCTGGATCTCGCCAGGCGTCTTGATCCAGCGGATCTGTTCCAGCAGCGGACTGCAATTCACGAAACAGCACTCCGGCAGGTTTTGCTGCAGGCGGGCGAAATCCGCGGCGGGCAGGAACGCCATATCCAGGCCCACTTTGGCTTTGGCCAGGCCCATCTCCACCAGCATGGCGGCCAGGCAGTCCATGGGATGCTGCCGGAATTCCTGGTAACTCACGACTTTGGAGATATCAGCGTACGCGCTGGCCGTGCCATATTCCATATCGACGACCATGAGGGCGTCTTTGGCCTCTGTTACGATCACGGCGGCGTTACGGGACGGCACATTGGGAAGAGAGGGGATCATAAAGCCGATGCCGTAAGCAACGTTTTTCGGGCTGCAACCGATTATCGCGTCAAGGCTGTTCTCCTTCAGCGCGGCTCTTTGTTTTAGAATCGTATCGGACATAGTTCGCTCCTATCGTAAATCGTTTGCCAGGGCGCGGCTTTCAGACTTCCCACCCCAGATCCTCCCGGAGGAAGCGGCTGATCCCGACCCACTGCGTGCTCCCCACCGTTTTGGGCGCATAAGCGCCCAAGCCCCTTGCCCACACGGTTTTCCGTCCGGCGGCCCGCGCGGCTTCCAGATCGATGCCGCCGGGAGGAGCAGCCAGATCCATGAGCAGGACGTCGGGATCCGTTCGCAATACCTTGTCGCGGTCCATGATCCGTACCGGGATCGTGTTAAAAATTATCGCATAATCGCCCAAGCGCTCGTCCAGCGCTGACAGATGAAGCGGGACCGCTCCCATCTCCTTGGCGCGGGCCAGCTGTACCGGGTTACGGGCAAATACGGCGACATGGGCCCGCATGGCCAGCAACAGGCGCGCCACGGCCATACACATGCGGCCGAATCCCAAAACAGCGATATCCGCGCCGTGAATGGTGATATCCGTATTCTCCACGGCCAGCGCCACAGCTCCTTCGGCGATCGCCGGAGAGCGCAGGATCATCAGCTCCTCATCCTGTTCATATTCACGCAGGGCAATGCCGGCATCAGCGCAATCCTGCCGCAACCGGGCGGAAGCCGTACCCGTGATCAACAAAGCGCCGGGACAGGCCAGCCGCAACGTGTTCAGAGGCAGGTAGAGCTTTTCCGGCCAGGAGGGCGCGTAAATACTCTCATCCTGGCCCATCCCGGGTATGGGACAAACGATGGCCCGCGCCCCCCGCACCGTATCGTCCACATGGGTTTCCTGGGCATGGCCCAGATATTCCGCTGCTTCTACAGGTAAGCCGATCGCCTTTACCGCGATGCCGGCCGCGCTCATCAGCCGGATAATTTCTTTTTCCCTGGCGTCGCCTCCGATCACTGCGGCCGACATTTTACAGTCATGAGCAGGCATAGCGCTCTCTCCTTCCAGTATGCGCATCACGTCCGGTCAGCGTCATGGCATTCCAGCAAATAACCGTCCGGGTCCTGAAAATAGATCGAAGTGCCGTAGGGAGATACCTGCGGGCCCCGCACGATAGGGATATGGTGATCCGCCAGCAAAGAGATGAGGGACTGCATATTTTCCACCCGCAGGCCGATATGATCGAAGGAGCAGGGTTCAGGCAATCGTTTACATTCGTTGAGGCCCAATCCTCCGCTGAGCACCACCAAAGGCTGGCCGTTCAGGGTGCCCTCGGAGGCCACGGTCATCCCCAGAATACCGGTATAGAAAGCTTTTGCTTTGTTGATATCTGATACCTTTAGGCACAGATGGGAAACCCGTAAGATATTCCCCATATCAATCCTCCTCCAATAGCGTGTTCAATCCGGTTCATTGTCAATCCCCAAGGCGCCGTTGCGCCCCCAGCAGTCCTTGGGCACTTCATGAATAATGATATGCAGATGCTCCGTATCGACCTTTGCGTGTTCGGCCATAGCTTTCGTGATGCTTTTGACCAAAGCTCTTTTCTGCTCCACGGAACGCCCGGGCCACATATCCACAGTGACTACCGGCATTTCAGACCACAACCTTTCCGTCGTAAAATATACTATGATGCAGGCCGGCAGCGGCATGCCGCTGCCGGCCCGGTCAAGCGATGCTCCCAGCTGTGTTGCTACCCCGCGGCGCAGGCCCAACGCAATCGTTAGTTGTCATAAGCGGTAGTGAGGACTGGGGTGACCCCAACTTGCAGGCCGGCCCGCTTCACCACCTGAACAGCCAGTTCTCTGGCTTGCGCATTGACCTCCGCTTCGTCGACAGTCAGGATACGGCCTTCATCCAGGATCATTTCCCCGTCGATCATCACCTTGGAGACGGCGCTGGGGCGCGCCGCATAGACAAAAACCTGCACCGGATCAAAGCAGGGCACCCAGCTGCACTCGTTCAGGTCGTGGAATACCAGATCCGCCTTTTTGCCGATCTCGATCGAACCGATCTCATCCGCCCACTGCAGCGCCTGGGCGCCGTTGATGGTCGCCATGCGCAGCGCGTCGTTGGCCGGGACAAGGCCGGCGTCCATACGGCAGTCCTTGAACAGGCCGGCAGCCAGATATACGGAACGCATCATGTCCAGATTGCCGGAGGCGGCAGTGCCGTCGCAGCCAAGGCAAATATTGACGCCGGCGGCGATCATTTCCGGGTACAGGCCGATCTTGGTGGCGCCTTTGGCGATTTTCATGGACGTGCCGGGACAAAAAGCAACGTGGGTCCCGGTTTCCGCCAAGTATGCCACTTCTTGCTCCGTAACGGCGGCGACATGGGCCAACACCAGGTTATGGCCGAGAGCCCCGTTCCTGTACAGGCGCGTTACAGGCCACATGCCATATTTCTCCTCGCTGACCCTGGATTCCTCTATGGACGACGCGATGTGATACGTCGTGCCTACGCCCAGTTGTTCCGCCAGCGCGCGGGATCCCACATGCAGCTCCAGGCTGCATGGCTCCTTGCCTTCAATATTCACCCAGACCCTGACCCTGTCGTTTGCGCTGTGATTGTACTTTTTGACACAGTCGCCTAAACAATCCAACGCGGTAGCTGCATCCGCAAAAAAGTGCTTTTCCATGAATTCCCGGGTCCAGTGAGCGGGGATGGTTTTGGGTATACGGTCCGCGCAATGACGTCCGGTTACGCCGCGGATGCCGACCTGGCCGATGGCGTCGATCACATGGCCGATATCCTGATTCTGTGAACCCATGTCCAGAAAACAGGTCGTACCGGTTCTGATCATTTCGATGGCGCTGAGGATGGTGCTGACGTATTCATCTTCTACTCCCATCGCGGCGTAAGCGGGTTTAGCCCAATTGAACACCCAGGGGCGGGTAGAAAGATTGTCCGGAAACAGCCCCCGGGTAAGGCCCTCCGAGATGTGCATATGCGCGTCGATCATGCCGGGCATAACCAGAAATCCGGAGGCGTCGATCACCGTCTTGGACTCAGCGGCATATTTCTCGTCAATGATCGACACCGGCCCGATATCCTCTATTTTATTCGCGCGGACAGCGATGGAATTTTGGGTCAGAACGCGGTTTTCGCCGTCCACCGTCAGGACAAAATCGGCGTTCCGAATGATCTTAAGCATCATTGTCAACCTCCGGCCCGTCAGATATTAAAACCAGGAAACGAATGTGCTGATGGAGCAGAACGTTACGAGACAAAAGCCCAGACACAACATGATATTTTCAAAGAGGTTATTCCTGTGTTCGCCAATGAGCTTTTTGTCATTGGTCATTTTTATGGTGATGATCAGCAGCACCGGCATCAGGGTGCCCATTAGGGCGGAGTTAACAATGGTCAGCGTCACAAAACCGACGGAGGTGAACAGCCAGACGCAGGGGGTGAGCATGCCCCAAGCCAGCACCACATACCAGATTTTGGAATGGTATTGCCCCAGGCACTTATAGTTTTTCAGCTCATGCCCTTTGATTTCTTTCACGCAGTCGCTGACCAGGTTGCTGATGGCCACGGCGGCGCCGATATAGGTGGTGAACACGGCGGAAAAGTAGCCGGCATAGCACAGCCAGGTACCGGCTTTGCCCAGCAGCTGCGTAAAACCGTAGACCAGGTCGCTGACACCGCTCACGGTGATGCCGGCGGGCTTGATATAGGCGGCGCCCACGACCCAGATGGCCAGGTCGATCAACAGCATGGCGACGCAGGAGAAGACCAGGTCAAAGCGGGCGACTTTCATATAGCGGTGGTCCTGCCACCCCTTGGTGCGGGTAAAAACGGAATAAGTCAGATTCAGCGGCGTGCCGTACACCGCGCCGATCAGTGCGGCGGTGATCAGCAAAGCGCCCGAAGGGATGTTGGGGATCAAGGCGCCCTTGATGACTTCACCCGCATCGGGGCGGGCGGCAAACATGCCGTAGAAGAATACGGCGCCTAAAACAACCAGGAAAACCTTGAACAGTTTTTCCAGAGAATTGTAGGTATTGGCCAAAACCAGGGCGGCTATGATCAGCATCATCACGATGCCGGCCACCGGAACCGAGATTCCCGTAATGGCGTGAATGATCTCCGCCATGCCGGTAAGCAGGAAAGACGGCGAGAGGTGGACATAAACAACACAGGCAAAAATCAGGTAATAGAGGCACCATTTACCCACACGGCCGAAGCCCTGCACCAGGGTATCGCCGTTTACGTTGCACAGATCGTATTTGGCAAGGGTATGTACGAAGAAAAAACGCAGCAGAATGCTGATGGTCAGGACCCAGAGCAGCGTGTACCCATAATGGGCGCCCGCCACCGTATTGTCGACTAGGTCGCCAGCACCCAGCCAGCTTAAGACTAGGATGATACCAGGGCCCCAGGATTTCAGATATTGCCAAAAGTTTTTGGGTATCGGCGCTTCTGCCACCACGGGGGCCGGTTGGGCCGCATGGGCCACATTGGCTGAATTGTTTTCCATAAACCAAGTTGCCTCCTTTGCTTGGTATGATGATAACGCGACATCTTTAACAACGGGCAGTCATACGGGGGATATTTTACATATATCAAATGATCCGGGCTTTTTCATCACCTCCCACATCCATCCCGAAACACGGCCGTATCTGCGCGGCCGGGATGACGCCGCCGCCGTCCCGGTCCGATCACCAAGCGGATGAAAGCGCTTGAACATAAGCCTCTTTGCCTAAGGCGAATGCCTGCAAATTCAATTCCACTACTTGATCAGGGAGACGGTTTTTGACCGCTTCCACCAGGATCTGCTCGGAGAAAGGCAGCACGCCGGAAGCGCAGGCCGCCCCCAGCATCACAACGTTCACGCATTTAGCCGAACCGGCTTTCAGCGCCAGCCTGCCGGCGTCGAATGCCACTACTTTGGCATCCAGGCTGCTCAGGGCCGCGCAGATGCTTGCCAGCGCAGGATAGTCCACCGCGCCGACCTTCACGTCCACAGGGCTCTCCGGCACGGTATTGAGGATCGCGATGCCGCCGGGCGCCAGATAATCCGCGCCGATCCGCAGCCCTTCCAGCGGTTCCAGCGCCAGCACCAGATCGGCGTGGCCTTTCCGTACCAGCGGGCCGTAGATATCTCCGATCTTGACATGGGAGGCTACCGCGCCGCCCCGCTGCGCCGCGCCGAAGGTTTCGCCCACGCGGACGTTTCCCTGTCCGCCGTTTTGCACGATATCGTTGATGGCGGCCTCGGCGATGATGTGGGAAGCCAGGATGCTTCCCTGCCCACCGACGCCGGCAACGATCATGTTATACTCCATCTGCTTATTCCTCCATTATAATGGCTTCCTGCGGGCAGAACTGCCGGCACAGGCCGCAGTCCACGCAGCTGATCATATCGATGGACGACAGCTTCGCCGCCGCATCGTACCTGATGGCGGGGCAGCCCAGCTGGATGCAGCGCTTGCAACCGTTGCAGGCCCGGGGATCCACATGGGTCTTCACGGCCCGCCTTTTCACCCGGCGGCCTAGCTGCAGCTGGCATTCCCCAGTCAAAAGCACAACCGCGGGCCCCTGGTAAGCCATGGCTTCGGCAATGGCGGCCACAGCAACCGCCCGGTCATAACAGCTCGCCGTCCATATACCCTTGACGCCTAGGGCGCGGCAGACGTCCGCGATATCGAAGCCGGGGAGCGCCTGCCCGTCAGGGCCGCAGACCGTGTTGGGATTGGGCTGATGGCCGGTCATGCAGGTCCAGTAATTATCCAGCACCAGGAAGGTGATATCCGCGCCGTCGTGCACCGCATTCACCACGGACGGCAGCGTGGCGTGGATGAAGGTGGAATCGCCGGCGATCGCCAGGACTTTGCCAAGGCTGTATCCGGCCTTCGCCTGGCCCATGGCCATGCCGATGCCGGAGCCCATGACATAGATCGTGTCCAACATCTCGTAGGGCGAAGTCTTGGCGTATTTTTTCCCGTCTTCCTCGTTTGCTTCGACCTCCGCGGAAAAAATGCCATAGCCGCCCTGCTCGTAACAGCCGATATCGCCGTTGAGGATATGGGTGCCGGGGAATTTGCGCATCGCCTCCCGGATCGCGGCGTAGGCGCCCAGGTGGGAGCAGCCGGCGCACAGCGTGGAGGAGCGGGGAATGACCAGCCTGCGGATGGCGTCCCGGGTTTCCGCTTTGCCATCGCCGGACCAGGCCGCGGCCAGCAGCCTGCCGGCGGCCTCGGTCACTACGTCGGTGTTCAGTTCGCCGTAGGAAGGGAAAATCCCGCCGTACCGTTTACCATAGATCCTGGCGGTATAGCCCTTTTCAGCCGCATACGCGCGGACCATGTTCTCCACCACGGGGTCGCCCTCTTCCACCAGGATCAGCGTTTCCAAGCCGGCCAGCACGCTGTCCACCAGCTTTTCCGGCAGCGGATTGATGAAGCCGAGCTTCAGAAAATTGACCTGGTCAGCCAGGCCCAGCCCGGCCAGGGCTTCCCGGGCATAAGAGGCGCCCAGGCCGCAGGCGATGACGCCCACTTTCGCTCCGGGAACCGTCCTGATTTCATTGAAGACGCTCTCTTCCGCCAGCGCCTTGGCCTCGGGATACCGTTCCTTCAGCCAGATATGTTTCGACAGCGTGCCGGGAGGGCCGTAAACGTTCCAGCGGCTGGGCAGTTTGTAATGCTTATTAAAGGCGATCCGGTTCCGCTGTTCCCTCGGTTTTTGCAGCAAGACGTCGCCGCTGGCATGGGAGATACGGCTGACGCTGCGCAGAAACACCGGCAGCTCCAGTTGTTCGGAAATATCGAACGCCGCCCGGGCCATCTCCTTGGCTTCCTGCTGGCAGTCCGGCTCCAGGCAGGGAATCTCCGCATAAGCGGCCAGGAGACGGGTATCCTGCTCCGTCGAGGAATAGTGGGCGTCGGGGTCATCCGCCACCACGATCACGAAGCCGCCCTTGCAGCCGCCGTAAGGCAGCGTCATGAACGTATCCATCGCCACGTTCAGCCCGGCGTTTTTCATGGCAGTCATAGCGCGCGCACCGACAATGGCAGCGCCGGCGGCCACCTCGAACGCCACCTTTTCGTTGGTGCTCCATTCACAATAGAAACCGCTTTCCCGGGAAGCGTCCAGAAGGGCCTCGCCGATCTCCGAGGAAGGCGTACCGGGATAAGCCGCCATCACCTGCAGCCCCGCTTCCACGGCGCCTCTGGCGATGGCCTCATTGCCCATCAGCAAAACGGTCTTTCCTGCTGCCTGCAATATTGCAGAACTCACTTTACCAACTCCTTTGCCTTCAACAGATTCCACTTCGCCAGGCGCAGGAGCATAGCCCTGCACCCATTGATCGCGCAATAAATTTCTGCCCGCCATTATCAAAACCTTTGTGCAAAATTCTAAAATATCGACCCCATATTGTTTATTGTACTGAACCGGCAGCGCATGCGGCGGCAATCCTATGGTCCGGCTGACTCCTGGACGTTGCTTTAACTGCAAATTAGAAGCGGTTTCATCCTTTTCGGCGCGCTGCCGACAAAAAGCTATCAAGAGCGGTCGGACCGGCAATTCTCTCCTATTTGTGCATCCAACCAAAATAGGAGGGAATTTTTAATCATATTTTCCAAAGGCAAAACGGGGTGGAGCAAAAATATATTTTATGTATTCGCGAAAGGATAGGGAAGCTGTCGACGCCGCCGGGACGGCGGCGGGCAGGGGTATCGGCATTAATTTATAACGATAATTTTTATGGGGGGCTGCAAAATGGCTAAAGCGAAAGTATGCATTCTGGGAGCCGGAAATGGCGCGTTTGCTTATGCGGCGGATCTGAAGATGAAGGGATTCCATGTCAGCATGTTCGAAGTGCAGGAATTCTATGAACAGAACCTGTCCGCGGTTGCAAAAGGAGGTATTGACTTCAATATTCGGAACAACCTCCCGATCTGCGGCGGACATGCCGCTATCGATCTGGCCACCGACGATCCGCAAGCCGCCGTGTCCGGCGCCGACGTTATCTTTCTGGTTGTGCCGTCCTTTGCTCAGAAGGCCTTTGCCAAAGCGGTGGCCCCTTATCTGACCGACGGCCAGATCGTGGTCCTGGGCCCCAGCAACTTCGGGGGTGCATTCGAATTCGCCAATATAATGGAGGAAGCGGGCAATACCGCCGACATTGTGCTGGCGGAGACCGAATGCATGATGTATTCCGGCTTTAAAGACAGCCCTACCTCCGTATGGGTCAGCGGCTACAAGATGGGCATGAAGTTCGCCGCATATCCGGCCAGCAAGACCGCTGCCGCTCTGAGGGCCGTCCAGCAGATCTATCCGGAATGGACTTCCGCCGTCAATGTGCTGGAAACCGGCATGAGCAATGTGAATACCGTATTCCATGCGCCGATCATGGTGCTGAACGCAGGCCGCGTGGAATCCCCCGGCGAATTCCTGTTCTACTGGGACGGCGTCACCCCTGGCGTCGGCAGGGTCATCGAGCAGGTGGAAGCCGAACGCCTGGCTATCGGCCGCCGTCTGGGCCTCAACCTGAAGCCGCATCTGCAGGTTCTCATCGACTGGTACGGAATTTCCGGCTGCAAAGGCGATACGCTGCCGGAGGCTATGGCCACCAACCCGGTCTATCAATGGGATACCGCCCCGTCCACCATGCAGCACCGTTTTCTGCTGGAAGACGTTCCTTACGGCATGATCCCGCTGGAATCCCTGGGCAAGATCACGGGCGTTCCGACCCCCGCCACGACCGCTATCATCGAGCTTGCCGTTCTGCTCACCGGCCTTGATCTGCGGGGGGCGGCCCGCGACCTGACGAACCTGGGAATGGGCGGCCTGTCCTTGGAGCAGTTGATCTCTCTGGTTAACGCATAACGCGCATCCCGCCGGGCCGGGAGCTCACATAAACAGAACAAGGGAGAAACATCATGACAAAGAAGAAAATCGCCATACTGGGCGCGGGCAACGGCGGCTGCGCGGCCGCCGCGGACATGCGCCTGAAAGGATATGAAGTAGGCCTATACGACCTGTTCCCCAGTACGCTGACGAAAATCTGCGAGCAGGGGGGGCTGTATTACTCCGGCGTCATCGGGGAAGGGTTTGTAACGGTGAAAGGGGCCAGCAGCGATCTGGGCCAGGCCGTCAAGGATGCGGACCTGATCATGCTCACTGTGCCTGGGCCGGGGCACCGGGCTTATGCGGAGGCGCTGCTTCCGTACCTGAAGCCCAACGACATCGTTTTGTTGAATCCCGGGCATACCGGCGGCGCGCTTCGTTTCACGCAGCTGCTCAAGGAGATGGGCGCCCCGCAAGGTCTTATTATATGCGAAACCAATACCCTGAGCTATATCTCTCGCCTGGAATGTTCGGGCAGGGTCATTGTTTCCAGTTATGAAAAACCGGTGATGTTCAGCGTCATCCCCGGCAAGCGCCAGGGAGAAGCGGCGGCAGCGGTCCAGTCCTTCTTCCCGGCCATGGTGCCGGTGGACAGCGTATTCCAGACCACGTTGTCCAACCTGAACGCGATCTTTCATCCTCCCGGCATGGTGCTGAACGCCGGCTGGCTGGAGAATACCAACGGGAACTTTCGCTTCTATTACGACGGGATCACACCGGCCATCGGCAGCGTGATCGACAGCCTGGACGCCGAGCGCCTGGCCATCGGCAAAGCGCTGGGCGTGGAGTTGATGGCATTTCCCCGGCTGCTGTACAGCATGGATTCCACCACCGAGCAGGCGGCGGTGAGCGGCAGCGCCTATATCGCCTGCCACGAAAGCGCGCCCAATAGATTTATCAAAGCGCCGGAAACGCTTGATGACCGCTATATGCACGAGGATATCCATTCCGGCATCGGCCCCATTGCCTATCTGGGCCGCATGGCCGGAGTCCCCACTCCCACGATGGACGCGTTGATCAATCTCGCCTGCTTCATCATGGGGCGGGATTACTGGCGGGACGCCATCAATCTGCATCAAATGGGTCTGGCCGGCAAATCGATCGCGGAAGCCAAAGCATATACCTACGCCGGGTACTGACCGGAAGGCAGCCACGCCTGCCGCTCATTGTTCTCCCTCTTTTAGTCCCGTAAATAGATCAGATATCTTTTGGGATGGGCCAGCGATGGCTGCCCGGTTCAAGACGGAAAGGAGTTGCCTATGTCCCGGAATTTGAGCGTCCTCTTCCAGGCGCAGTCCATCGCCGTGGTCGGCGCTTCCGGCACGCCGGGGAAAACCGGTTATACGATTCTCAAGAACATCATCGACGCCGGATTCCCGGGACCCGTTTACCCCATCAACCCCAAGGCCGGGGAATTGCTGGGCAGAAAAGCCTATCACAGCCTGGAAGAGATCGGCGCTCCGGTGGATCTGGCGATCTTTACCATACCCGCCCCGGCACTGCCCGGCGCGATGGAAGAAGCCGGCGCCGCCGGTGTGAAAGGCGCCGTCGTCATCACCGGCGGTTTGAGCGAAGTCGGCAATACCGAGTTGGAGCGCCGGGTCCTGGATACGGCCGCCGTCCACGGGATCCGGGTGATCGGCCCGAATTGTCAAGGCATTACTTCGCCGCATTACGGGATCTGCGCCTCTTGGCCCCTGGCTGTCGGCCGTGGTCCGATCGCGGTGATCTCCCAGAGCGGCACCATCGGCGCTGCCGTCGCCGGATGGTTGATCCGGGAAGGCATCGGCGTTTCCGCCACAGTCAGCCTGGGCAACAAATCCGATGTCGACGAATGCGACCTGCTGGAATATTTCGCCCAGGACGCGGCGACGAAAGCGATCGCCCTCAATATCGAGGGCGTGCGTTCCGGGCAGCGTTTCATCGACACCTGCCGCCGCGTCGCTGCGACCAAGCCTATCATCGTGTTGAAGCCAGGCCGTTCGGAAAAAGGTAAACAGGCGGCGGCCTCCCACACCAAATCCGTGGCCGGCGATGCCAGGGTCTTTTCCGCAGTTTGCGTAAAGGCTGGTTTGATCCAGGCCGACAGCACGGAGGGCTTCTATGACGCCGTCAAGGCGTTCGCACTGTCGTGCCCTATCCGTGGCAACGAAATCCGTATGATGACCAGCTCCGGAGGCAGCGGCATCCTGGCGGTCGACTCTGCCGAGGATATGGGACTGGATGTCCCGCCTCTGACGGAAGCGGAGAAACAGCGCCTGAAAGAAGCGCTGCCCAGCCATTGCGTCTTACGGAACCCGCTGGACCTGACCGGCGATACCGATGCCGGCCGTTATGTTACCGCCGCGCAGGCTCTGGATCCCGGGCATACCGGCGTTCTGCTGCTGATCTTCGGCGATCCCATCCCGGGCGCTGCGGAGGCGGCCCTCAAGATCAAGGCGGCCACAGGACAGGACATCGTATGCTGCTACATCGGCGGCGGCGACGTAGAAATAGCGGAGACCCATGCCCTGCAGAGGCTGGGCTTCCCGGTCTACCCAACGCCGGAACGGGCCGTCGCCGCTATCAACGCGCTGTATCGTTATGGGCGGGTCATCAGACAGGAGGGAACCGCATGAATAGGATCATACAAAAAGCCAAGTCGGAGAACCGCAGCCTGGTGGAGCCGGAAGCTTGGCAGTTGGCAGCCTCCTACGGTCTGACGCTCCCGCCGTACGCGTTCGCGGAAAGCGATCGAGAAGCGGTTAAAGCGGCTGCCAAAGTAGGATATCCTTTGGCCGTGAAGGTCGTATCAAAAGACATTGTCCATAAATCCAACATTGGCGGCGTGAGGATCGGCATCCAGAACGATGCGGCCCTGGCTCACGCCATCGCGGAGATGCGCGGCGGCATCGCGCGGCTGACGCCGGACGCGGAGATCGCAGGCTGGATGCTCACCGCTATGGTCAAAAACGGCTACGAATTCATCGTCGGCGCCAGCCGCGATCAGCAATTCGGTCCGGTGGTCGTGTGCGGTATGGGCGGTATCTTCGTCGAGTTGTTCTGCGATACCGTACTGCGGCTGGCGCCGGTAGAAACGGAGGAGGCCCTGGAAATGCTGGCAGAACTGAGATCAGGCCGCCTGCTGAAAGGCTATCGCGGGCAGGCGCCTTGTGACGCCCGCGCGCTGGCGCGATCGATAGTCTGCGCTTCACAGCTGATCGCAGAGAATCCGGATATCGCCGAGCTGGATTTCAATCCGGTCAACGTATCTCCGGAGGGGGCTGTGGTGCTTGACGCCCGAATCCTGTTGGGCTGAACATTTACCGGGCAGCGGCCCGGCTGCGGGAACAGGGAAGCGCTGCTTTCCCGATAATGCATATTTTAAGAAAAACGCATCGTGTCCTCCAGGCGATGCGTTTTTCGTTCAGATGAAGGTCGCGACCTGGGGGTTCAAGTCCCCTCAGCCGCACCAAACGGCAAAAGACCACCTTTTAGGCGGTCTTTTGTTCGCCAATCTACTGATGCGTGAACCCTGACTTTGCCGTAGGAAAAGCATTTAGGATAACGGGTTAACCGATGCGCAGCTTCACATCCACATCAGCTAAATGATAAGCCATACACACCTGTGCATGCTCCGGGTTACGGTTGGCAATGGCGGAAGCGATCTCGCTATGCTCCGCACTCATAGACTTACGCACGGACGCACCAAGATAATAGCTTTGCTTTAACGCGTTTAAGATATTCAGTTGATATTCCACCATATTGTATAGCATGAAATTGTGTGTGCTTCTGGCGATGGTCAGATGAAACTGAAGATTGTAATCAGTTTTCTCATAATCCTCTTCAGTGGCGTTTACAGCTGTTTCGCTCAGCAATAGTATCTGCGCAATTTCCTCATCTGTAGCCTTCATAGCCGCAATGGCGGCGGCGCGCGTTTCTAATATCATCCTCGTTTCCCAAATATCCAAAAGCGCGGACTTTTCCAGCAACGCATTTTTGTCAATAGGGATCATATTGGGAAATGAGCCGAAGCTGATATTGGTTATCTCACGCAGATAACGACCGCCCCCAGGACGGCTGATCACCAATCCATTGGATTCCAGCACTCTGAAAGCCTGCCGGATAATAGATCGACCGACGCCAAACTGCTCCTGTAGCTCGCGCTCAGGCGGAAAACGGTCACCGGGACGTATTTCGTCATTGGCGATCATTTGCTGTATTTGTTCGATGATTGACTGATACAACCCGGCCTTTTCCACTGGCTTAAACTTCATTGATCTCTCCTTGCAACTGGGTACCTCTGTGTACAGGATCGTCTGGTTTATCAAAACCGTCGTTTATATTTCGGTGATAATGGCTAAAACTCCTGCAACAAAGGCAGTAATATCCCGTTATTAATGTGCGGTATCATCACTGACCCACGCGTGAGCAAGTAAATAAATAACCTTGTCATGATACATCATGTTGCTTTTATTTTATACAAATAAGTTACATCAACATAAATTAGAGGTGCTAAGGAATCCAATTTTTTGTCTGCCGCCATATGGACGTATTTTTTATCTTTTTAAGAAACGATGGCAGCGGCAATCTTTTGGCTGGCAAATAAGCAGTTGGACCAAGAAAAGAAAGTTTTTATTTTGAAGGAAAACTGGCATATTTATCGAATAACTAAAATACTTAGAAACTAAGGAACCCAATTTTTGTTGCCATTATATTATTCGGGGGGTGTTTGACGCTGTGCAGGCAACGATTCAGTTAATTATTAATGGTCAAATGGTACAAACCTCAGCTGAACCTGACAAGACGCTATTGGACTTTTTGCGTAACGATATGCGTCTTACCGGCACCAAGAGAGGGTGTGAGCAGGGTGAGTGCGGCGCTTGCTCCGTACTGGTTAATGGTGAGGCAGTGAATTCCTGTATGCTCTATCTGCAGGGCTTAGACGGCGCGCAAGTAACAACCATTGAGGGCCTGGCTCAAAACGGAGAATTGGATGGTTTGCAAAAGGCTTTTATCGAATATGGCGCAATTCAATGCGGTTTCTGTAGTCCTGGCCAGATTATTGCCGCCAAGGCCTTGTTACTAAAAAATCCTCATCCCAGTGAAGATGAGATCAAAACCGCATTAAGCGGCAATTTATGCCGCTGCACCGGTTATCAAAAAATTATTGAAGCGGTTAAGGTGGCGGCTGGCTACCCACCTGCAGAAAAGCCGCAGTATACCGGTGATTATGCAGTTCTTGGCTCACGCCCCCCTCGCAAAGGTATCAAGGACAAGGCCACGGGAGCGCTTCAATATGCCGATGATCTGGATATCCCCGGCTTGCTGGCGGCAAAAGCGAAACGCAGTGAATATCCGCATGCGCTAATTCGGAATATCGATTATTCCGCTGCGGCAAGCGCCCGGGGTGTGGTTGCGATACTTACCGCAGAAGATATTCCAGGCACACGTCTATGTGGGCAAGGGGTAAAGGATATGCCGATTCTTGCCTTTGACAGGGTGCGCTCCTGTGGCGATGTTGTTGCGGTAGCCGTAGCGGAAACAGAAGCGCAAGCGGAAGCCGCGCTGCAGATGATCAAGGTTGATTATGAAGTTTTACCTGTCATAGCCAATATTGAGCAGGCATTGGCGCCTGACGCGGTGCAAATTCATGAAACCGGTAATCTGAAACAGCTGTTTAAAGTGCGTAAGGGTAATGTGGACGACGGCTTTGCCCAATGTACGACGATAGTAGAGGATACGTTCAGGACCCAGCTCATCGAACATGCCTATATGGAAACGGAATGCGGCGTTGCCTATTATGATCAAGGCGTACTTACTGTTTGCACCCCCACGCAAGAGGTATACAGTGACCGCCGCCATATAGCGACCTCGCTATGCCTGCCTCAAAACAGGGTTCGTGTCATCCAGACCCCCAGCGGCGGCGCTTTCGGCGGGAAGATCGATATTTCAACGGAGATTATTGTTGCTTTGGCCACATATAAAACGGGCCGCCCGGTTAAGTACCGGTTTTCCCGCGAGGAGTCTATGGCGGCATCCCCAAAGCGGCACCCTTTCAGCGTACGAATGAAGCTTGGCGCAAATGACGAAGGCAAGATCCTGGCTATGCAGGCAGATGTCTATGTAGAAAGCGGCGCTTATGCTTCCATGGGACCGCGTGTGTCCATCAAGAGCGCGCTAACGATGACCGGCCCCTATGATATCCCCAATGTCTGGGTTGATTCGCATTTTGTCTATACCAACAATCCCTTTGGCGGCGCCATGCGCGGCTTTGGGATGACACAGGGGGTGTTTGTATACGAGAATATGATGGACGAACTTGCGCACGCGCTGGATATGGATCCTTGGGAACTGCGGCATATTAATGCCACAACGCCGGGGTGTATCACCGCCGCAGGGCAAGCGCTGCAAACCGCAAATTTACGCGAGATACTTGCCGCCGCTAAAGCATATTTGGCAAGCCATCCGCTGGAAAAGCGGAGCAGTATAGGGGGTGAATAATATGATAAAAAAAGGGACGGGCATCGCCAGTTTTGTCTACCCGATCGGTCTTGGCCTTGGTGCTAATGACACCTCTGTGGTTATTGTTACTGTTAATGACGACGGTTCGGTGTCAGTGCTGTCCGGCGCCTCCGAACTGGGGCAGGGCTCAGACGATGTCGTGGCCATGGTAGTTGCGGAGGAGCTGGGCGTGCTGTTTGAAGATGTCCAGGTGATTTCAGCGGATACCGGCATGACGCCTTTTGCCGGACTGTCGTCTGGTTCGCGTCAGACTTTTGTTACCGGACATGCTGCCCAGGAAGCTGCGCGAAACATAAAAACGTCGTTATTGGACGTGGCGGCGGAGATGCTTGGCAGTACTGCTGAGCATATCTCCTTTCGAGAGCGAAAGGTCTATGATTCCGGCCGGCAAACCGACATTACCCTTGCCGATGTAGGCAAATTCTGTTTTGATCATGCCCGACGTGTTACCGGCATGGGCAGCGCCGACATAACCGGCGGCTTCCCGGATCTGGAGACCGGGCAGGGCAGTCCATTTGTCGATTTTGTCTATGGCACGCATATTGCCGAGGTTGAGGTAGATACAGTCACCGGGCAGGTTGAGGTTTTGCGCATAATTGCAGTGCATGATGTGGGTAAAACCATACATGCAACATCGCTTGAGGGGCAGATTGAGGGCGGTGTGAGCATGGGGTTTGGCTACGCTATGATGGAAGAGGTGCTGGTTAGCGAAGGCAGGCTGCTCACCCCTTCTTTTGCCGAGTTCCAGATCCCGACGATTTTGGATATGCCAAAGGTTGAGCCGGTCATATTGGAAACCCCCTCCCAGTATGGGCCGTTCGGCGCGCGCGGTGTAGCTGAACCGCCGGTAGTGGCGGTAGCGCCGTCAATATGCAATGCTATTTTCGATGCTGTCGGCGTCCGTCCTCGTGACTTGCCGATTACGGCGGAAAAGATGCGCGCCTTGCTGAAAGAGAATGGATACTAGGAGGGTTATGGCCATGCTAAAGGGATATGAAAAACCCAAATCCTTAGAAGAAGCCCAATCGTCGCTAACCATCCATTGCGGTGAGGCTTTAATCGTGGCTGGCGCGACAGACGTGTTTTTAGATATAAAGAAAGGACGCAAAAGTCCGCAATGGTTGGTGGATATCCGCGGTATTCCGGAGCTGCGCACGATACGGAAGGCTAACGACTCACTTTTTATCGGAGCAGCCGCGACCCATCGGGAGATTGCCTGTCATCCTTTGATACAACGGCTGTTTCCGGCTCTGGCCCAGGGCGCTTTGGCAGTAGGGGCGCCTCAGATTCGTCATGTCGGCACGGTGGGCGGCAATGTGATCAACGCACAGCCTGCCGCGGATACCGCTATTCCGCTGTTTTCCTATGCGGCCAAAGCGGAATATCTGGATGAGAGCGGGCAAAGGGTTGTCAAACCCATTGACGACCTGTATATTCGCCCGGGCGTATCGGCGTTGGATAGCGGGCGCTGTATATTAATTGGCTTCCATTTGCCTTGCGAGTGGGTCACCAGTTCTATCTATCTGCGCTTTGCCAAACGCAAGGCATTGGCGTTACCAATCGTCAATTTAGCTGTAGCGCTTAGGATAATCGACGGCGTTATCACTGATGCAAAACTGACTGCCGGGCCGATGGCCGGGATACCCTTACGCTTGCGGTCTGCGGAAGCAGCGTTAATCGGCAATCAGCCCGGCCCGGAGCTGTATGCTGCGGCAGCGGCCGCCGCCAGCCGGGAAGCGCAGCCCCGCGACTCGGTATTGCGCGGTTCCGCATCCTACCGTCAGGAGTTGCTGTCCAGCCTGATGATCCGTGGTTTGCAGCAGTGCTGCTGATGAGCATGCTTGTTTACCGTAGGTTTTTTGCCTGGCCTTTGTTTCCCGGTTTCCCTCCCAAAAGTCAGGCAGATATTAATTAATCAATAATAGAAAGGGAGCAGAGCGATATGACAATCAAAATCACATTTCTTGTTGTCTATTTTGCAATTATGCTGGCGATTGGTTTTATTCAGCGTAAAAAAGCCAACTCTGTGGATAATTTCGTTCTCGGGGGCCGCTCTGTCGGTCCATGGATAAGCGCCGTCTCCTACGGCACCACCTTTTTCTCCGGGGTAATTTTCATCGGTAATGCAGGCCAGTTCGGCTGGAAATACGGTATGTCCAGCGCACTGTGGATCGGCTTCTTTGGCTGCACCATCCTGGCCACGCTATTGCCCTGGATTGTGCTGGCGCGTCGGACCAGGGTCATGACCCAGCATTTGAATAGCGCCACCCTGCCGGATTTTTTCTTCAAGCGTTATGATAGCCGGAATATACGCCTGGTCGCTGCCTTAATCATTTTTATTTTTATGGTGCCGTACACTTCTTCAATTTACAATGGCCTGGCCGTGCTGTTTGAAATGTCCTTTGGCATACCCTTCTTTGCTTGCGCCATTATTTTCGCCACGCTCACCGGAGTATATGTGATAATGGGCGGCTATATGGCCTCGAAAATTACTGATTTTATCCAGGGGATTATCATGGCCGGTTGTATCGGTTTTGTGATTATGGCGGTGGCTAAGGTTAATGGAGGGCTCGGGCAATCCCTCATTTCTCTGTCGCAAGTACCTTCCGAATATACGGGGACCGCCGCAATGCAGGGCGCCTTTACCAGTATCTTCGGGCCGGATTTCAAGAACCTGTTTATGGTTTCAGTGATGATTGGCTTAGGGGCGATGGGTTTACCTCAGTGTGTGCATAAATTCTATGTCATTAAGGGAGAGGCTTATATTAAGTCCGGCACCCTGATTTCTGCTGTTTTTGCCTTTATCATCGGTTGCGGCTGCTATGTGGTTGGCGGTTTTGCCCGGCTGTACGACAGCCCTGTTATTTATAATGCACAAGGCGGCATTGCCTACGATAGTATTGTGCCTTATATGATCAGCTCAATGGGAGATCTGCTGATAAGCTTAGTCATTATTATGGTGCTGGCCGCCTCCATGTCAACTTTGGCATCCCTGGTAATTTCGTCCAGCTCCACAATCACCCTGGACTTCTTTGCCTCAAATGTGATTAAAGATATGACTGAAAAGAAAAAGATCATTTGCATGCGCTTATTGATCGTACTCTTTATTGTGCTTTCCCTGGTGCTTTCCATTTGGCGCCCGACCTTTATTTCGCAGTTGCTCAGCATCAGCTGGGGCGCGCTTTCCGGATCATTTATCGGCCCGCTGCTCTATGCGCTGTATTGGAAAAGAACGACAAGGGCTGGCGTATGGGCGGCGTTCATTTGCGGCGTAGGCATCACGGTTACCAATCTGTTCTTACATTATATGACCATAACCAACGCGGCTGCCACAACTATGCTGGTAAGCCTGGCTATTGTACCCATTGTATCCCTAATCGGCCGCCCGTTGAAAAAGGAAGTGATCGACAACTCATTTTCCTGTTTAGAACAGCAATCCTGATCTATCTCTAGCATGCGCCGGCTAAGCATGGAGGGGGTTTGGAGCGGCGGATGCTACGATAGCGCATTATGTGTTAAATTTCCGTCCGGCTGGTTCACTAATCCGCCGGACGGAAATTTAAAGATATTCTAAAAAATATTCTATTTGGAGGAAGATCGTGTGGCCTTGGATTTGAAAGCTGATATCGCCGTAGTGGGCGGCGGTATTATGGGATGCTCAACCGCTTACTATTTAGCAAAAGCACAGGTTGGAAAGGTCATTCTCATAGAGCAGAATGCTCTCGGCAGCGGCTCTACCGGCTCCTGTGCCGGCGGGTTCCGCCAGCAGTTTCCCACGATTGCCGAATGTCAGCTGGCAAAAGAAAGCGTTGATATCTTAAGCGGCCTGGAAGCTGAATTGGACTATGATTTCAAGTTTCGCCAAGGCGGATATTTAATTCTTTCCTATAGTGAAGAAGAGTCGAACAAAATGCTGACGCAGATCAGGATGCAACAGGGGCTTGGTATCCCTGCGGCTTGGCTGACCACGAAGGAGATCGTCAGCATGGCTCCCTGGCTAAATGCAGACGAGGGTTTTGTTGGCGCCTCCTGGTGCCCCACCGACGGCGTGCTGGACCCCGGCCTGCTTACGCAAGGATACGCAGGGAAGTTTGCGGAGCGGGGCGGCATCATCTGCAGTGACACTCCGGTGCGCTGTATCTTACGGCAAGGCAAAAACTTTGTGCTTCGATCAGACCGCCAGAGTATTCACGCCGGATTTCTGGTCAACTGTACCGGGGCTTATTCCGGCCGCTTCGGATTAATGCTGGGCCTTGATATCCCGGTGCGAGCGGTAGCCAAAGAAAAAATGTCCACAGAGCCCTTACCCTTAACGCAGCCTTTCCTCTGTAATTCATCCAAGCATGGCTTGCATTTCTGCCAAAACAGTTCAGGCAGCTATTTGATGAGCTGCTCGAAAATCGATCGGGCAGAGGCGGATGATTTACGCATTACACAACAATTTGCCCAGGCTACAAGCGCAGCTATCCGGCAATTGGTTCCCGGCCTGGCCACAGCCCGCGTCCTGCGGCAGTGGGCAGGTTTTTACGAGATCACTCCGGATGGGCTGCCGCTGATCGGCAACGCGGAGGGAATCGACAACTACGCGCAATCCGTAGGGTTTAACGGACACGGTACGATGCTGGCTCCGGCAGCCGCTCGCGCGTTAGCCGCCAGTATCATTGGCAAAACACTGCCGGAATGGTTCTCCGCCTTTGCAATGTCGCGCTTGCAGGCGCAATCCGCTAAATATGGGAGGTTACCATGGTAAAAATCACCGGGATAGAGATTTATCCACTACAGGCAGATTTTAAGAAGCCGTTTAGTTTTTCCGGGATCACCCGTCTCAGTTCCAATAATGTGATATTGACGATCACCGCTGATCAAGGGGCGTGCGGCTGGGGCGAAGCCTGCCCGGTGCCGGGAATGTCCGGTGAGACAGCGGCAAGCATCTGCGCCGTGCTGAAGGATTATTTTGCACCTCTCCTGATCGGGCAGGATCCCTTGGATATTGCAGTTCTGACCCGGCGCGTTGAAAATAGTGTGAACGGTAATATCTGCGCTAAATCCGGGGTCAATATTGCGCTATATGATTTAGTAGGCAAGTTGCTGTGTGTGCCCGTCTATACGCTGCTGGGCGGCAAACACCGCGATGAAATAGAGGTCAACGGTTCAATTGGTATCGGGACGGCAGCCGAAATGTTGGCCGCCTGCGAAGAGCAAATGGCTGAATGCGGCGTTCGCTATCTGAAGCTGTATTGTGGCAAAGAAAGCGTGGCGCAGGACGTACGGAAGCTTAAGGAAGTTATCGGCGGTATCGGCGGCCAAGCGCAGGTTTTTCTCGATGTCAATCAGCAATGGTCGCCGAAAGAGGCGATCAAAGCCATCCGTTCATTGGAAGAAGAAGGCCTCCTGTTTGTCGAGCAACCGACGCCAAAATGGGATTTGGAAGGCATGCGGCAGGTATGCCAGGCGGTTACAACGCCCATCGCGGCGGACGAGGCGGTTTTCGCTGTGACTGATATTACCCGGCTGGCAATGGCGCAAGCCTGTGATATGATTGCGGTCTATGCCATGAAACCTGGCGGCATCTCAGGGGGGCATGAGGCCGCCATCCTAGCACAAGCTGCAGGGATGGACTGCTTTATTGGCAGTTATCTTGAATTGGGCGTGGCCACAGCCGCCGGCATCCATTTAGCGGCAACAATACCGGATCTTAAATATCCTTGCTACATGTATGGCCCGATGAAATATAGCCAAGATGTCCTGCAGCAGCCGCTCCAGGTTCATAGGGGGAAGGTTGCGGTACCGGAAGGGCCGGGTCTGGGCATTGACGTAGATATGGAACGGCTATTAGCCATGCGGCTATGAAGAAGGCGAGGGTTATGGCCTCGCCCTCGGTACTGATTGATGGATAGACTGGGGAGATGCCAGGTATCCGCTGATTGTCCGGGCTTCGGTGGTTTCCGGAATCGCCGCTATCCTGAATATCGATCCCAGTTTGCTGTGTTTCGGCTGGTCCCCATCCCGAACGATGCGGCCTCCATATCCTAATGGTGGGTTTTTATATTGTCGATAAACAGCTTCTCCATTTCCCGCAGCCGCAAATAATGAACCTGCGCGCGGTCCGTGTAGACAAAATTGGCGGTAATGTTGTTTTGGGTGATCCAGAACAATTCCGCCAGGCTTCGAATATCGTGATGGGGCGCAAAACAGCCGGATTGCTGCCCGTCGCGATAAATATCTTCAATTAGGTCAATGAATTTTTGTTCCTCATCCTGCCAGAAGACACGAAAATTCTCCCGCTCGACAGCACAAAGAATAAATTCCAGGCGCACCCGTCTCCAGCAGGGGCCGAGTATATTCAAGGGAAATTCGGTATTGATCAGGTAACGGAGCTTCATGTCGGCAGTATCGACATGTCCGAACTGATAGGTCAGCTCCAAATAGGCCTTGCGGTTTTTTCGCTCCATTAATGTGAGAAAGATTTCATCTTTGCTATTATAATAGTTATAGATTGCGCCTTTGCTGCCACTGGCTTCTACGGCAATATCGTCTATAGAAGTGCCGGCAAAACCCTTGCGGGCGATACAATGAAAGGCGGCATCGATAATAACTTCTTTTCTTTCCTCTTGCGCTAGGGTCGAAATTCGTGGAGACATAGTTAACCTCTCGGTAGCATTGTTGGTTTATTCTATAATAAATCCGTTCTTTAAGGGATCATTATTGTCGATCAATATCGTCTGCGTGCCAAGCACATAGGCTTTGCCGCTGACTTCTCCAATGATGCCGCAATGGTCGCCAACTTTGACTTCTTCCACGACCCGCCCGCTGAAAGTGCCGCCAACGAAACCTTCAATCACAACATCCTGCGACAATTGCAACTCGCCGCGGCTGTATAAGCGCGCCAACCAAGCAGTCGTACCCGTTCCGCCCGGCGAGCGGTCCACCTGAGCATTGCTATAAACGTTCACAATCTTGAAATCAACGCCAGGTAAAGTGGAGTAGCTGTAAAAACTGACGATATCCAGGCCCCGGATAAACGGCATCACCGGATGACCGATATCCAGCTGCTCATTAATGGCGTCTTTAAAGAGTTTGCCGAAAAATTTAAAGCGGCGGCTATTGGTAATATCAACCCGGAGCCCCAACAACTTTGCCGGAATAAAAGCCAGGTAATTTCCTGCATATGCGATATCGATCGTCACCTCTCCGATGCCGGGCAGGTTTACGCTCACATCCTGATAATGCAGGAATCCGGGTACGTTGAGGAACGATACCCGGCTGATGGCCCCGTTTTTATCAATATTGGCATGGGCTCGGATCAGCCCCGCCGGCGTCTCCAGCACAACCGGCGTTACGGGTGCGGCCCTTTCTACCCAGCCCCCCTCGATCAGTGCTGTTACGACACAAATCACGCTGTGGCCGCACATATTCAAATAGTTCGTATTATCCATGAAGATGACGCCGAAATCCGCCTCCTCCATGGTGGGCTGGGTCAGCAAGGCGCCGAACATATCCCGGTGCCCCCGGGGTTCCTGAATCAGGGAAGTGCGGATATAGTCCATATGTTCGGCCAGATAATCGCGTTTTTCCTGCATGGTTTTGCCCTTGAGGGCCAGCAGACTGCCGTCGATCACCCGCGTCGGCTCGCCGTAGGTATGCGTTTCCATGGTCTGGAATATTCTGCTGGCAGACATGGCGTATCCTCCTTTGAGGAAAAGACCTGCTCGCGCAAGATGATATGATACGCTGATAACATACCCAGAATAGCATAATAGCGGGGAAAACGCAAGGTTTTCCCCGCTCGCTGCGCTCAGGGTCAGTCAATGATGAAGCCGTACTTAAAAGGATCGTCCGGATCGATGACAATCTGCTGATAGCCGCAGATATGCGCAGAGCCGGTCACTTCCGTCAGGACGCCGTCAAAGTTGCCTACCTTGACTTCGCCGATCGGCGTACCGGTAAACGTGCCGCCGACAAATCCTTCGATAACGATTTGGCCGCCAATGGGCAGCTCGCCTCTGCCGACCTTACGCGCCAGCCAGGCAGTGGTACCGGTGCCGCCGGGAGAACGGTCGGCCTGCGCGTCGCTGAATATATGAACGTTCTTCAGCGTGGCGCCGGGAATCGTCGGAGGGCTGTAAATTGTGACGATATCCAGCTTATCAATGAAAGGCTTTTCCGGATGGACGACTTTGACCTTCTTATTGACAGCTTCTTTGATCAGGGAGCCGTAGTATTTCAACTTTTTGCTGTACTTGATGTCGAGGATCGGGATACCCAGCAAGTCGGACTGTACATAAGCGAAATAGTTGCCGCCGAATGCGATATCAACCTTGATCGCGCCCAGTTCCGGCACGTCGATCTCAAGATCGCGGTAATGGAGGAAACCGGGGACATTGCGGAAAGAAACGGACTCAACAAAACCGCCGGGGCGGACATGGACGTGGGATTCGACCAGGCCGGCAGGAGTCTCGAGTTTAAGGACCGTTTCCGGGCTAACGGGATCAACCATTCCGGTCTCTACGATAGCAGTGGATACGCCGATGGTGGCATGGCCGCACATGTTCAGGTAATTCGTATTATCCATAAAGATGACGCCGAAATCCGCTTCCTTCATGGTGGGCTGGGTCAGCAGGGCGCCGAACATATCCCGGTGCCCGCGGGGTTCCTGGATCAAGGCGGTGCGGATATAATCGAAATGTTCGCGCAAATAGTCGCGCTTCTCATACATCGTGCTGCCTTTCAGGGGCAGCAGGCCGCCGTCAATGATACGGGTCGGCTCGCCAAACGTATGGGTTTCGATCGTCTTGAGAATTTTACAGGTTTGCATGGGGGATCCTCCTTGAAATTGAAATATTAAAAGATATGAATCATAGTAACCGGAGCAGGCGGCAATAACCCGGAGACGGAAGCGTCCGCCGCAGCCGGCTATGCATCAGCCCTGGCCGATAAACAGCCTCGGTAAATAGAGCACGATATCCGGGATATAGATCAGCGCGAAGGCAAAAATAACGAACACCGCTATGTTCAGCAAATTGTACTTCGAGGCTTCTATCATGCCGATCTTTGCCAGGGCGCATGTGACGTAGAGGCCGCTGGCCACAGGCGGGGTCTGCTGGCCGATGCACCAGACGACGATCGCCAGCATGGCGAACTGAAGCTGATCGATACCCATTACCTGCATGGTAGGCATAAACAGCGGAACCAGCACCAGAACCATGACGGTACCGTCAAGGAAGAAACCGCCGATGAAGAGGATGAGGCTGGTGATGAGCATCAGCTTAATCGGCGTATCCGCAATGGCCAGCAGCGGCGTCATGATCTGCTTGCTGACCCCAAGGACGGTGAACGCATAGCCGAGGATCATGGCCGTGGCAACGATGATCATCACGGTAGCGCTGCTCTTGACGCTTTCCACCACAGAAGCCCAGATGTTCTTCCAGGTGAGCTGGCGATAGACCAGGCCGCCGATGATCAGGCCCGCGAACACAGCGAGCGCCGCGGATTCCGTAGGAGAGACGATGCCGAACATGATGCCGCCCAGAATAATCACTGGAATGCACAGCGCCGGGATCGCTTTGATAAACGTCACACCCAGCCGATTCAAGCTGAATTTCAGCCGTACGTCTTCATAAGTGCCGTCTTTAATCATCCTGCCAATTTTAAAGTAGCTGACGATCATCAGGCAGATACCGATCATCACCCCCAGCGGAAGGCCGCCCATGAACAGGGTGCCGACAGAAATTGCGGCAATGGAGCTATAAAGAATCATGGGTACGCTGGGCGGAATAATGATCCCCAACGATGCGCCGGCCGAGGTGACCGCCGCCGCCATCCCGCGCGGATAACCCTTTTCGATCATGGACGGGATGAGTATCTGGCCTACCGCGGCGCTGGCCCCGGCGCAAGTGCCGGTGATGGCGCCAAAGAACATCGAAGTGACGATGGTTACCATGGCCAGGCCGCCCTTGATATGGCCTACCAAAGCCAGAGAAAAGTCGACCAGGCGGCGGGAGATCCCGCCATGGTTCATCAGTGAGCCCGCCAGCATAAACAGGGGAATCGCCAGTAGGGGGAAGCTGTTGACCCCATTGTACATTTTCTGCAGCAATACGCTTAGAGGCAAGTCGCTCATGGTGGCGATGAATCCCAGAGCAGTGGCGCCCAAGGCCCAGGCGATGGGAAGCCCCAGCAACAGCAGGAGGATGATGATGCCGAACATGATAAAAGCGATCATTCCGTTACCCCCTTCGCCTCATAACGGTTCATCAGGAGCAGAACGATCTGAAAAACCGATTCCAACAGCATGAGAATGCAACAAACCCACATGATCCCGTATACGCACCACATCGGAATAGCCAGAACCGCCGTTTTCAGTAAACCGGCCGTCTGCAGAAAACCATAACTGTAATAGACGGCGACAAAGAGAAAGACTACGATCACCATGCGGTCAAAGATCATCATCAGACGGCGTACGGCCGGAGGCGCCTTTTCCAAAACAAAAGTGATGCTGAGATGTTCGTCATGGATGATCGCTAAATACGCGCCGACGAACGTAAGCGGCGCCATGAGGAACAGCGAGAGCTCTTCCGGCCAAGGGAAAGGCGAATTGAACACATAGCGGGCTGTGATCTGCGTCATCATTACCATAAAAATGGTGATCAGGCACAGCCCGCCGACAACGGTTATCAGTTTTTTAAAATAAACGGCAAATTTAAACATTATGAATTTCCTCCGCCTCGATATTGGTCGCGGGCAGCAAACGGACTGGAGCGCGATGAGTGGAATGGTCTATTTGCCTTGCTGTTCGCGCATCTGTTCAAACAAGCCCTGACCCTCCTCGCCCAGCTCCGAGATCACGCTATCCCAAACCGGCTGCATTTTCTCCTGGAAGGCAGACACATCTTCAATATAGTTGACTTCCATGCCCTGGGCTGCCAATTCGTCGGTAAGCGTTTGATCGTTCTCGGCATTAAGCTGGCGGTTTACGTCGCGGCCGGCCGCCGCGGCCTTGGCCAGGATGGCCTGTTGTTCTTCGGTCAGGGAATTCCACAGGTCCAGATTAATGATGAGGCTGGCCGGAGAATAAACGTGATTGGTGATGGATAAGTATTGCTGGCATTCGTAGAAGGAAGAGGTTGATATGACGGACAGCGGATTCTCCTGCCCGTCGATGGTGCCTTGCTGGAGACTGGTGAACACCTCGGAGAAAGGCATACTGACAGGGCTGGCGCCTAGCGCCTCAAAGGTCGCGATGCGGACGGTGCTTTCCGGAACTCTCAGCTTGATGCCCTTTAGGTCTGCCGGCGTGTGGACGGGGCGGGTGTTATTCGTGACCTGCCGCATGCCGTCTTCCCAGAAAGCCAGAACATGCACGCCGGATTCTTCCGCGTGAGCGGCGACAGCATCACCCACCGGGCCGTCAAGAATTCCCCAGGCCTCTTCGCAATTCTCAAAGATATAAGGCAGCGCGAACAGCTTCATATAAGGGTTGAGCGTCTCCATCGGAGTTGAGGAAATGCCGATTTCCAGAGATCCGATCATCACGCTTTCCTGAATCTCCTTGCTGGAGCCGCCCAACTGTCCATTGCCGTAGATCTCTACGAGCATTTGACCATTGCTTTCACTCTCCACAATTTCTTTAAACTTTTCGGCGCCCGCCCCCCAAGGATGATCGTCGGCCAATTCATGGGCAAATTTCAGGACAATGGCATCTCCACTGTCGCCCGAGGTTTCATCTGGGGTCGCTGTGGTGGACGGAGCGGGTTGCTGGCTACCGCAGCCTGCCGCCAGCAAACAGACAAGCACCAAAACCAACAGGAATAATGCTTTCTTGGACATACTATCCCTCCTTAAATAAAATCATAATAATGAAGCATTGTTCATCATAGTGCGCAAACACAGATACCGCCGGGGCCCGGAACCGAACACCTCCCTATTACAGACTAATTAGCCTTTAAAAAATATTTTTATTTTTTTAAAAGACTAATTAGTCTTTTTTATTCAACGAAACTTCTGCTATTCCTCCCGGAGGGGGCCTGTTTTGAAAATAATTTCCTTAAGGACCATCAGTGGGCTGGACAAAAAAGTCTACGCCCATATTGATGCCTGGCCGCTGCGCTTTCTTTTGCGCGCTTGTTGACAGCGTCAGTCGAATGTGTTAGACTAAATGTAGTCTAAAGCTTTCGACTGGAGGACCGCCCATGGAAAACGCGATCGCGCTCAGCAACGCGGACTACTGCCTGCTGGACATTATCTGGGAGGCGCAGCCCGTGGCTTCTCCGGAGCTTTGCCGGCTCGCGGAGCAAAAACTGGGCTGGAAGCGCACCACCACTTACACCGTGATCAAGCGCCTGTGCCTCAAGGGGTATCTCAAAAGCGAGGATACGATCGTCACCGCCAGCATCGGCCGGGAGCAAGCGCGGCGCGCCGAGGGCGAACAGGTGCTCCGGCGCAGCTTCGGCGGGTCGCTGCCTAAATTTGTCGCCGCGTTTCTGGAAGGCGGCACAGTGAGCGACGCGGAGGCCCGGGAGCTGGCGCGCCTGCTGGAGGAATACCGGTGGGGGCGCGATGGATGAGGTCGTCAGGAACTATCTCATCTACCGATGGCTTTTCGTCGTCCTCAACCTGAGCCTTTCCGCTACTTTCACCGCGCTGGCGGTCATGCTCCTGCGGCTGTTGCTGAAAAAGGCGCCCAGCTGGATTACCTCCGCCCTTTGGCTGGCGGTGCTCTTCCGCCTGCTTTGCCCCTTTTCCTTTTCCGCGCCCCTCTCCCTGCTGGGGAGCCTGGGCGCGCCGGCGGCGGAGAGCGGCGCCGTCTCCTATATCCCCGAAAACATCGTCCACACGGCCTCCCCCGCGGTTAATCTGGTCGTTCCCGGCGTCAGCGAGGCTGTGAACGAAACGCTGCCCCAGGGCCGGGAGCAGTTGGCGGCGGACCCGCTGGAATGGGCGGCGGCGTTCATGACGTTGCTCTGGCTGCTGGGGCTGGGCGGGATGCTGCTGTACGGCGGCGCTTCCTATATCCGTCTAAAGCGCCGCCTGCGGGAGGCGACGCTGCTGGAGGGAAACGTCTTGGAAACGGACAGCATCGCCTCGCCCTTTGTCTGCGGCCTGATCAAACCCCGGATTTATCTGCCGGCTGGCCTGACCGGGGACGAGCGCGGGTACGTCCTGCTGCACGAGAACGCGCACATCCGGCGGCGGGATCATCTGGTGAAGCCGCTGTTCTTTCTCGCCCTGTCCATTCACTGGTTCAACCCGATCGTCTGGCTGTGCTTCCGGCTGATGAGCCGGGATATGGAGATGAGCTGCGACGAGCGGGTGATCCGGGAGCTGGACGGAGCGGGCCGGGCCGGCTACTCGGCAACGCTGATGCGCCTGGCCAGTGGCCGGCCCGTTCTGGCCGGCAGTCCCCTGGCCTTCGGCGAGAGCGGTGCCAAGGAGCGGATCAAACATATCCTGCGCTACCAAAAGCCCGGGTTCCGGATCGTCGTGGCTGCGGCCGTTGTCTGCGTTGCCGTTGCCGCGTTCCTGCTGGCGAACCCGCCAAGCGCCGATGAAACAGGCCGGCTAAGAAAGGATTCTCCATACATAAACGGCCTCTATCTGGTAACTTCCGAAATCAAAAACGACGAAGCCATGGCCGTCTTTCAAAACAACCTGAGCTACTATGACGGTTGGATCAGGGGCGATATCCTGATTACGGATAATATGCCCTATCAATACAGCAAGGATGAAGATTTCCATAAGGAGTTGTACGACATCCTGGGCGGCAAGTATTCCTTTACCTGGCGCGACGGAACGGCCGAACACGATCTGATGGGAAGCGGCAGAAGCCTGCGTACAGGCGACGACGTGCCCATTGCTTACGGAAGGGCGATCGAGGAATATCTGCCCGCCGGAGAAGAGGACGTCCTGGTCAGCATTGACATCACCGGCTTTGCCGAGCCGCTGCGGTTCATTGTTCCTGCCGCGGGGACGGCGCCGGAGTGGGGGATGCTCTACGGCACGTTTTCCCCTGATGAAATCGTCTACCTTGCCCCGGATATGGCCGTTGACGCCGAAAAACTCCTGGCCGCCGACAAGGGAGCGGTCTTCACCGTTCTGCCGGAAGCATTCTCCGTGAACTGCGCGGCCTATCAGGATGTGATTGGCGATGTGTCCTATGATAAGCCCTATTACTCCGACGGCACAGCGCTCGGTGAAACCATTAACGTGATACTGAGACCCGGCGGGGACTTGGCATCGGAAACGATCAGCGTATCCGGCTATACATCAAAGTACGCTTATTCAGTGTACGATAGGAACCTGTATGAGGGATTGGACTATTACAGCGTTTTCCTGATGGATGAGGAGACCTGGATCGGCAGATGGCGGCTGTACGACGACGACAGCCCGGCTGAAATCCGCTGCGATTATATCTTTCGTGTCAAGTCTGCGGACGCCGCAACCAGTCCTGCCTCGGATTAGCCGCAGCCGCCTTGCCCCCCAGCAACAACAGCCGCCGGCGGTCGGAGCCGGCCTCAGCCCGACCGTTTCTTTCCGGAGAATGGCTGCCTTAACCCAGGGCAATACATCCTTGCTTTTTATCCTCAAAAGCCTGCCCTCACCGGACAGGCTTTTGCAATGCCCGGACCGCAGTCCATAGCGGGTTTCGCCAAAAAATAAATCCGCCCGCGGCATTATCCGCTGATTTCCCGGCGATGCTGCAGGTGGATGCCGATATACCCGATGCTCAGATCACCACCGCAACCATTAGCCAGACGACCGCTGCCAGGTCAGCGTTTCGCCGAACAGGGCGAAGCCCAGCGTCGGCGCGGGCGTCGGCATTCTCTCCCAACTGATCCTGGATTGTACGGATATTCCCCTGGCCGCGCGGCCTTTGGACCCGCCCCGCTCCCGGCAGTTGGGACTGCTTGCCCGTCCGTTGCGCTACGTCTCGCCGGCGGTGCGGCGTTTCCTGGACTATGCCGTGTAAGAGATCACAGACGCGCTATGAAAAGGTTTTGCGGCCCGGCTTTTTGCCCCCTTTTTCTTACCGCTTGACGGCTAAACGCCACCGCATAGGCAAAAGCCCTTCCCAAAGCGGAAGGAAGCGTTTATAATGGCATTAAGCTTTAAGGAGGTGGCGGGGTGAAGGTACGCATTGAATTGGTGAACGACCTTCCCGAGGATGAAGTGCTGATCCGCTGCGGCCGCGTGGACGAAACCGTCCAAAGGATCGAGCAGTTTATCCGGGAACAGCCCTTCGCCGCTGCCGGGATCACCTTCTGTAAGGATAACGAGGAGTTTTATTTTCCTTTGGACACGGTGTTGTTTTTCGAGACCGAGGGCGACGATATCTACGCCCATACGGCAAACGACGCCTACCGGATCAAATACCGCCTCTATGAATTGGAGGCGCTGCTGCCCCGCTATTTTATCCGCGCCTCCAAATCCGCTATCCTCAATATCCGGCAGATCTATTCCATCGCCATCAATATCGCCGCCTCCAGCCTGGTCAAATTCAAAAACAGCCATAAGCAGGTGTACGTATCGCGGCGCTATTACGCGGCGCTCAGGCAACGTTTGAACGAAAGGAGCTACTATGAAAAATAAAATGAATTGGTTTTGGGGCGGCTTTTTCATCCTGGCGGCGATATTCGTGATCGCCAGCCAGCTGGGCGGCTTCGGCGAGATCGGTTTTGCCAGCATGCTGGCAACGGTGCTGCTGGCGGCCGTCCTGGTCAAAAGCGTCGCCAGCCGGGAGTTCTTCGGCATCTTTATCTGCCTGGCCCTCTTGTATCTGATCTATCAGCAGCCCCTGGGGCTGATGGAGATCTCCTTCTGGCTGCTGCTGCTGGCCGCCATCCTGTTAAGCATCGGCTTTTCCTTCATCTTTCACAACCATCATCAGCGCCGTATCTGCTATGAGCATGGCGAATGGCAGCATACCCATCAGACCAGGGAGGATATCGACGACAATAACCCTTACGCCCGGGTTTCCTTTGGCGCCTCCAGCAAATATCTGCACGGGGACTGCCTGAGAAGCGGGCAGTTCAGCGTGTCCTTCGGCGCTTTGGAGCTCTTCTTCGACCAGGCGGTCCTGAGCCCGGAGGGAGCGGAGATCGAGCTGGATTGCAGCTTCGGCGCGATTAAGCTCTATGTGCCCAGAACCTGGCGGGTGATCGACCGCCTGCGCACCAGTATCGGCGGGGTGGACAACGACGTGCGCCTGGCCCGCCCGGAGGAAGACGCCCCGCAACTGACGGTCAGCGGCACCGTATCCATGGGCGGCGTGGAAATCCATTATATTTAATCTAAAGCCGACAGTACGGCAAGCCGCCCCGGGATTGAATCCCGGGGCGGCTTTTGCATGGCATGGACGCCCGGCGCAGCTTTTGCTCCGCGGCCGCTCCGGACTCTTTGGCGCGGGCATGCCGAGACGTCCCCGCTATGATCGACAACGGCGGCCCGCCGCGCTGGGGCCGATGCCGTCAGCGGATGCGGTAGGAGATCCGCGCAGCCAGGCGTCCCAGCGTCCTGAGGGGGATGACCCGCGCCAGCGCTGCGGTGAATTTGCCAAACTTGCGGTAAAGCAGATTAAACAGCAGATAGGATGCGCGCTGCTTCTTTTGCGCAGGCATACGCCGGAGGATGCTGCGGAACGAATAGAATTGCCGGTACATCCATAAATAGCCTTGGGATAACTGTTCCGCCGTCATATCCCGGGGCTTAAAAACCACCTGCGCCGTATTGTAGCGGGAGAGGTCGCGGTGGACGATGCGGCCGTCCGCCTCCATACGGCAATACAGGGCCGTGCCGGGGTAGGGGGTGAGGATATGGGAGGTCAGGGTCTCAATACGGTTTTCTTCCAGCCAGGCCAGGGTATCGGCAAACACGCCGGCACCGTCTCCGTCCAGGCCGAATACCATACTGGCGTTGATCATGATGCCCCGGCTGTGCAGGGCCTCCGCCAGCTCCGCGTATTGCTCCGCATGATTGTGCTTATGTACGCCCCGGAGGGCCGCGTCGTTGATGGACTCAAAGCCGATGAACAGGCTCTGGCAGCCCGTTGCCGCCATTTGATCCAACAGGTCGGGGTAGCGGAGGATGCCGGCGGTCACGGCGGCGCTCCATTTCAGCCCCAGACCGCTGATGGCGGCCAGCAATTCCCTGGTGTAGGCCGGCGAGCCGATGAAGTTGTCGTCAATGAACAGGACATGGCGGGTGCCCAGCGCCTGGATGTCCCGGAGCACGGCGGCGATGGGCCGCCGGACATATGTCCTGTTCCGGCAGCTGTTATAGCAAAAATCGCAGCAATTGGGGCAGCCACGGCTGGTCGTCACCACATTGGTGTACAGATAGCGCCGCTTGTCGATGGCGTCATACCTAGGGGAGGCGATCTCCTCGCCCCGGAAATCTTCCATGTCGCAGTAAACCTTTTCCAGCGCGCGCCGGGAAGCGTCCCTGATCATCCGCGCCCAGACCCGTTCCGCAGCGCCCACGCACAAGGCGTCGAAATAGGGCAGGCATTGCTCCGGGCTGCAGGTGACGTGGATACCGCCGGCCACTACCGGCACGCCCCGCTCCCGGAACCTCTCCGCAATCCGGCAGGCCCGCGGCAGCACATCCAGGGTGACGGTAATGCCCACCAGGTCCGCCGGGGAGGAGAAGTCGATCTCTTCCACATTCTCGTTGACCATAGTCGCCTGATGCTCCTCCGGCGTCAGCCCGATCAGGGTCAGCAGAGCCAGCGGGGGCGCCATGCGGGTCTTCAGCTCCGTGTCCATGGGGCGCTTCGTCATTTTCGGCTGGATCAAAAGGATGTTCATGAAATTATTTCCACCTGCAGAGCAGCACATAGACCAGGTCCGCCAGTACCACCGTTACCCAGTGGATGGCAATGAACAGCGTAAATTTGGCGATGACGCCGGAGGGGTCGCTTAAGATCAGCAGATAGAACACGGCGATGGCCGCCAGCGTCAGCACGGTGGCAATGACCAGGCATTGCAGCAGCAGCGCGGTGTGGTATTCGTCGTAAGCATGCCGGCGCAGGCAGAGGAGAACGACCACCGCCGCGGTGACCGCAATCATCCCGTAAGCGATGTAGCGATGCCGCCCGGCGGCAAGCGCGGCGCACCATACCCGCCACAAAACGCTCCCTCCCGGCTGCCAGCCTGCGTAGCAGGCCAGGCCGTCCTCGGCGATGGTGCGGGCGGCCAGGAAAAACACCGCGGCGTACAAGGCGGTGAACAGGCTGAGGCAGCAGGCGTTGACGGCGGGATGTCTGAAGATACGGATCATTTTTGGTCCTCCTCCCTGAACAGAAACAGCGCTTCAATGGAGACGCCGAAAAATCGCGCCAGGCTATAGGCCAGCCAAATGGACGGATCAAATTTGCCCGTTTCAATGGCGTTGATGGCCTGGCGGGAAACCCCCACCCGCTCGCCCAGCTCTTTTTGGGTCAGCCCCAGCTGCTCCCTGAGATTTTTGACCTTATTCCGCACAGGACCGCCTCCGTGTCGAAGTCAGGTTTACCTTACATAGAGCATAGCAGAAAATGATCCTTATGTCAAGTATACCTGACACCAAAGCGAAAAAGCCATTTGGCAGGCGCGGGCCGGGCTTTGGCATTTATTCCGGAAGCAGGGCGGTTACCAAAACCAGGCTGCCCGGGCAGGCTCTTGCCCCGCGCCGCGCGCCTGGCGCCGGCGGACAGTTACGACTGAAAGGGTATAATTACCCTGCAAAAGGGTATAAATATGACGTATCGACCGCCCCCCTAGCGTGAGCTGCCAGTGAGGAATCTATGCAGTATGTCGTCTCCTTTTTAGAGGGCATCATTTCCTTCATCTCCCCCTGCCTGCTGCCGATGCTGCCCATCTATGTGACCTATTTTGCCGCCGGGAGCGAGCGCGACCGAGGCAGGACCACCCTAAAAAATGCCCTGGGCTTCGTGCTGGGCTTCACCCTGGTGTTTGTGGCCCTGGGCCTGTTTTTTGGCACGCTGGGCAGCTTGTTGCAGGGCTATGCCACCGTGGTCAATATCGTGCTGGGCGCGGTGGTGGTCCTGTTCGGGCTTAGTTTTATGGGGGTTGTCAAGCCGCTGTTCGGCATGGGGGGGATCAGGAGCGCCGACGCCGGCAACCTGGGCTTTTTCAAGGCCCTGCTGTTCGGCATGATTTTTTCCGTCAGCTGGACGCCCTGCGTGGGCGCTTTTTTAGGCTCGGCGCTGGCCATGGCCTCGGCCAGCGGTTCGGCTCTCCAGGGCACCATGATGCTGCTGTGTTTTTCCGCGGGCCTGGGCATACCCTTCATCCTGTCCGCCCTGCTGATCGACAAACTGAAAAGCGCCTTTGATTTTATCAAGCGAAACTACCGGGTGATCAATGTGGTGTGCGGCCTGCTGCTGGTTGTCATCGGTATCGTGATCATGACCGGCCTGTTTGGCAAATTCCTCAATCTCTTCAGCTGGTAGGCAAAGGAGAACAACGATGAACGATAAAAAAAAGCTGGTGATCGCCCTGGTCGCCCTGGTGGTGATCATCGCCGTCTCCCTGGCGGTTTACAACGCGTATAAAGACCGGGTGGATCCGCTGACCGGAGAGATGCTCAGCGCTTCCCAGCCTCAACCCAAGGTATTGGGGGCCAGGACCGACGCGGCGGCCACGGCCCCGGACTTCGCCATGGAGGACGCGGAGGGCAACGCAACGATGCTGTCGGACTTTCAGGGCACGCCGGTGGTGCTTAACTTTTGGACTTCCTGGTGCAGCTACTGCAAGACCGAGATGCCCTATTTCGAATCCGCCTATCAGCAGTACGGCGGCCAGGTTCAGTTCGTCATGCTCAACCCTGTCAAATCCGAAAGGAACGGCAAAGACGGAAAAAACTTCATTGCCAAATCCGGCTACACCTTCCCGGTCTTTTATGAAACAGCAGGCAAGGTCATGAACCTGTACGGGCTGCGCAGTTTTCCGGCCACCGTGTTTATCGACGCCGACGGCAGTATTGTTAAAAAACACATGGGCGCGATAACCAAACAGAAGCTGAACGACAATATAGAGACGCTGCTGGCGCAGTAAGAAATTCCGTCCGGATTTAAAAACGGCAGCCTTGCCGCACCGGGCGATGCCAACGTTCCTGCCAAGCGGCGGCCGCCGCCCCGCCTGCAGAGCCCTGTTCCGCAGTGCCGGCGCAGGCCGTCGACAAGGGCGGAACATCCTTGTTCCGCCTTTGCCGACGGCTAAAGCAAGCAGTATTCCGTTTTGCCTGACGCAATGATCGCTGTATCGTTTCCGCATATGTTTGAAGCCCGGCCTGCCAGGAATCGATGATGATGCCGCTTGCCGGCCTGAACATATCCCCAGGGTCAAAATAGTAAAACATTCCTTTCCACTATTAGAAAAAAGTTTTTTATTTTTAAAACATATTTTTAAATTCGTGCATTTAAGGCCAAAAATAACGGAATGCGGTCTTATTTTTCCCCTGAGAACCCCTTGCATAAAACCTTGAATATGATATAATAAAAACAATTGTGCTACACCTCACGCCGTGACGCCGGTTAACGAAGGAGAAAATATGATTAAAGAAACAAGCAGCAAGCCTTCCAAAGCGCATCAAAGCAATCTGTCCTCAGAAAAACTGCTTGCTTTGATCGAATACTTATCCCGTCAACCCAAACCCTGCCGCTTGAACGACCTGTCCGCCGCGCTGGACATGCCGGCCAGCACCATACTGCGGTTCCTCCGCGTTTTGCATAATACCGGCTATGTCATGCAGGACGCCGATACGGGCCGCTACGCCCTGACCCTAAAGCTGTGCAGTATCGGAGACAATATACGCGAGCATTATCGGCTGACCGAGGCCTGCAGGCCTTATTTGCAGCAGATGGTGGAGCTGTTCGGCGAATCGGCCAATCTGGCCATTGAAAACGATATGATGGTCACCTATATAGATGTCATACATAATCCCAACCGTTCCCTGCTCAGCCTGAAGCATATCGGTGGTATCGCGCCGCTGCATTGTACCGGCGTCGGCAAATTATTGCTGCTGGAATATTCCAACCTGCAGCTGGACGCGCTGATCGCCACCAAAGGTTTGCCCGCCTTTACCCCGCACACCATAACCACCAAAGAAGACCTGGTGAAAGAGCTGAACCTGATCCGCGCCCGCGGTTATTCCCATGACAGTGAGGAATGCGAAATAGGGGTGCGTTGCGTCGCCGCGCCGGTCTATAACAATATGGGGCGCATTATTGCCGGTATCAGCGTCAGCGGCCCGGTCATGCGTATGACCCGGGAGCTGATCAATCAGAAGCTGCCGGAGTTTTTGCAGATCGCCTTTAGCTGTTCGCAAAGAATGGGCTGGCAGATGACCATTTAGTCCGTACCGATGATTTGAAGGTGAGGTACCTTTCAAATTAGAGGTAAAACCATGAATAGAAACAACCCGGCGGCAGAGACGGCGACGCTTTTCACGCGCAGTTTTCTCATCTTTGTGCTGCTCAATTTCATCACCCATGTTGCGCATCATGGCGTGTTGGCTGTTTTCCCGTTTTATATTACCTACCAGGGCGGCGACGAAGTCATGGTTGGGCTGTTAACCGCCCTTTTTTCCGTAGCCTCGCTGATGATGCGCATGGCGACCGGCTGGATCCTGGATCACAAAGACCGGTCCGCTATCTTGCTGATCGCCCTGGGCGCCATGAGCCTGATCTTTCTTTTGTATGGCTTTACCGCCTCGCTGGTCCTGCTTTCCCTGCTCCGCGTTGCCCAAGGGTTGGCTTGGGCCGCTGCGGCCACTTCCTTGAGCGCCAATGCCATCGGCCATATTCCTGCGGAGCGCCTGGGTCAGGGCTTGGGTTTATACACGGTAGCCGCTACGGTTGCCATCGCCGTATCTCCCGCCATCGCGCTGGAGCTCATGTATGGATCCAGCTGCCAGGCTGTTTTTTTTATTTCCGCTTTGGTTGTGCTGGCTGATTTGGCGCTGCTCCTTGTTTTGCGCGCAAATCGCAGCATTGTTTTTGAGCAGACGCTGAAGCGCTCCCGCTTTGCTTTTCGGGATCTCTTTTATCCGCAATCTTTCGCCGCCTCGCTGACGATGTTTCTGTTTCTGCTGCCCCATGGCGCGCTGAATAGTTTTGCGGCGCTGTATATGGAGCAAAACAGCCTGCATACGGCCGGCCTGTTTTTCTTTCTGCTCGCCGCCGCCACCGCAGTGGCGCGGGTCCTGCTGCCCCGGATCGCGGACAGAAGGGGCGAGGCGCCCATGCTTTACCTGGGCTCCGGCTGCGTTCTTGGCGCTTTTCTGCTGTTGGCCGGAGCCAATAAGCTCTATATTTTTTATCTCGCCGCGCTGGTTTACGGCCTCGGTTTCGGCATGGTGACGCCGGCCATGCAAGCCATGGCCATGCGCATTGTCGCTCCGGATCATCGCGGGGCCGCTTCCGCAACATTCCTCTGCGCCTTTGACCTGGGCATTGGCCTGGGCGGCCTGATCAGCGGCTTCTTCGCCAGGCATCTGGGGTATAGCGCGATGTTTGGGATCATGGGCATGGCGGTGGTATTGTCCTGCGCGTACTATGGGCTGTTTGGGCGCAACAGCCCCTCCGCTTTTCGCCGGCAGTCCCTTGACCAGAGTCAATGCTGAACAGATGGCCTTACAATATTATTTTGATAAAAAAGGAGTGGTCGTGATGGAACTGATGAAGCAAATCGATCCCCGGCTGGAAGCGGAAGAAATGACCTGGGACGCGGAGGGACGCTGGTGGAGCAGCATTTACAATGATTATGCCAGTGTCACCGCTGGCATGGACAAGCCGGATGAAGCTGTTTTGGTCGACTGCACCCTGCGCGAGGGAGAAGAAACGCCCAATACCTACATGCCGCTGAAAACAAAAATCCAATTGGCCCATGACATTGCCGAAGTGGGCTTCCGCGAACTGGAGATCGGCTACTGCGGCGTGATAGACGAACACTACCAGCTGATGAAGGAACTGAAAAAAGAAAACCTGCCGGTAAAATTCGTCTCCCATACCCGCGCCTACGGCCAGGAGGATGAGTGGAAACGCGAAATCGACCGCAATTTGGAAGCGGGCGTGGACATCCTCTCCATGGTTTGCATGTGCTCGGAGGTCGCCACTGCCACCACGCCCTGGCTGCCTAAGGAAAAAGTGGCTCAACGCGTCGTCGATTGCGTCAGCTATGCCAAAGAGCAGGGGGCTATCGTCAGCTTGAGCTTTGCCGACCAGGGGCGCACCAGGCTGGACCATATCGTCAACATCTTCCGCGCTGCCGTCGACGCAGGCGTGGACCGTCTTTTGGTCACCGACGGCATCGGCGCGCTTTCCCCGGAGGTCGTGGCCTTCTTAACCCGGCTGATGCGGGATATCGGCGGCTCCCGCGCCGCGGTGGCCACGCATCTCCATGACGGCCTGGGCCTGGCCACAGCCAATACCCTGCGCGCCGTCGCCTGCGGCGCGAAATATGTGGACGTGGTTCCCCTGGGCCTGGGCGACGGCGCGGGATTGGCCGCCGCAGAGGAGGTGGCTTTCGGACTGGAATCGCTGTACAAGATCAAAACCAATCTGCGGCTGGAGCTTTTGCCGGCATTATGTGAAAAGGTCGCCGCCGCCATTGGCGTAAAAGTACCGGACAACAAAGCCATCGTGGGCAAAAACCAATTTCTCCATACCATTGACGCCCATATTGCCTGCGGGCTGCGGGGCGCCTGGTATGCCTGGGAACACCTGGTGCCGGAAAAGATCGGACGCGAACGGGAGATCCAATTTGGTTACGCCAAGCTGCGCCGGGGCAAATCAGGCGCGCTTTACGCCCTGGCGCAGACCATGGGCTACAATCCGGAACTGCGGCAAATGGACGAGATCCTGGAGCGCGTCGCCCAAATCCACGCCAGCCGCCCCTTTGCCACCACGGAAGAAGTAAGGGAGATTATTTTGTATGTTATGCAAAAAATTTAATTTATTTATGCATAAAAACGGCCGCTGCTCAGAAAAGACGCCTATACGGAACAAAAATTTATATCCACTATGTAAAATATATAATAATTTTAATTAATAGAATTTAATTTTTTATTTTAAAAATTATATTGACAACGACAAATTTTGCCAATATAATTTTATCAACCTCACCTTCAATAACGGCTTTCTTATTTGGTCAGCCTGCCTGCAACACTACCTTCATAGTTTGATCAACCCCGCCAGCGGCGCTCCGCCCGGTCAAGGGATGAAGTAACAGATGCATGGAGTTCGATTATGGTCCGTGTGGATAAAATCATCGGTACTGTCCAATTGCCACGCATGGTCCCGGCAGCGCAGCATTTTCAGCGAGACGCCGTGCCGGATATCGCGGATGCGCTGGCCAGGGAGCTGGCCCGGCCCGCTATACGCAATACCGTTCAAGCCGATATGCGAATCGCTATCACCTGCGGCAGCCGGGGTATCGCCAATCTCGCCCTGATCCTTCGCGAAATCGTCCGGTTTTGCCAGGCTCAGGGCGCCCGCCCTTTTATTATTCCTGCCATGGGCAGCCATGGCGGAGCCATGGCAAGCGGGCAAAAGGAAATCTGCGCGTCTTTGGGCGTGACCGAATCCTTTTGCGGCTGCCCCATCGAGGCCACAATGGAGGTAGTCCGTATCGGCACGACCAGCGAGGGGCATCCGGTGATGATCGACAGGTTTGCCGCCGCCGCGGACGGCATCATCGTAGTCAACCGCATCAAATCGCATACCTCTTTTGTGGGGCCGTATGAAAGCGGCCTGATGAAAATGATCGCCATCGGCCTGGGCAAACATCAGGGGGCTACGGCCTGCCATCAGGCAGGATTCAGCCAGATGGCCCGTCTGGTCCCTTTGTTTGCCGAAACGAGCATGGAAAATTGCAATATTTGTTTCGGTGTGGGCCTGATCGAAAACGCCTATGATGAGACCAGCGAAATGCACGCCCTGCTGCCGGAGGAGATCGTTAAGGAGGAGCCTTTGTTGCTGCAAAGGGCCAAACAGAAGATGGCCCGCCTGCTTCCGGGCAGCGCCGATGTGCTGATCGTGGACTACATAGGCAAGAATATCAGCGGCACGGGTATGGATCCCAATATTATCGGCCGCGCCACCACCAAGGAAAAAAACGATCCCAACTTTTTCCCCAAGCGCATCGTGGTATTGGATATTACGGAAGAAACAGCCGGCTGTATCGTTGGCGTGGGCCTGGCCGATATGATCAACAAGCGCGTTTTCGAAAAGGCCGATCTCTATGCCACTTATGCCAATTCCATTACCTCTACGGCCTTAAACGGATCCTTTATCCCGCTGATGCTGGATAACGACCGGGAAGCGATCTGTTGCGCCATCAAAACCGCCGCCGGGGCCGATCAGGACAAGCCCCGCATCGTCAGAATCCAGAACACACTGGAAATCGCTGAAATATGGATCTCCGAACCCATGCTGCGGGAAGCGGGCGATATTGCCGGGCTGACCGTGACCGGCCCGCCGGAGCAATGGACGTTCAATGCCGAGGGCAATCTGTGGTGACCTTATTTTTATTTAAATACTTATATATGAACAGGAGGTTGGGGAATGACGGATGTAAGGTATGACAAAATCGCGGAGGAGCTGGAGTTCCGTTTGAATGGGATGGCCTGGCGGCCTACCGTTAATCAGCATCCTTGCGTCAGGTCCGGCTACCATCTGCCCAAGGAACTGATCATCTGCGATGAAACGCTTCGCGAGGGCGAAGAAACCGCCAATGTGGTTCTGGATATGGAGGACCGGATCGAGATTGCCCGTAAACTGGAGGAAGTGGGGATTCCGGAGGCCGAAGTCGGTTATGTGGGCGCCATTCCCGAGCACTCGGCGTTCTCCCGCGAATTAAAGCGGAGCGGCTCAAAGCTCAAGCTGGTTTCCCATACCCGTACTTATACAAAATCCGATGAATGGAAAAAGGAGTTGGACGCCGCCGCGGAGGCAGGCTCCGACATCCTCTGCCTGCTGGCTCAGGGTTCCCATACGTTGGCAGGCACCTGCCCCTGGATGCCCCTGGAAGCCGTTCCCGAACGGGTGGTGGAAGCCGTCGAATATACCAAAACCTTAGGCGTGGTGCCGGCGTTGACCATTGTCGACGGCATCCGCACGCCTTTGCAAAGCTTCATCGATATTTACACCGCCGCCGCCCAAGCCGGCGTCAAGCGCGTTTACGTGATGGACGGCCAGGGCGTGGCCCTGCCCGATACGGCTTATTTCCTCACCCGCATGCTGCGGGGTATTGTGGGGGACGATGTGGAAATCGCCTTGCATTTCCATGACGATTACGGCATGGCCACCGCCAATACCATTTCCGGCATCAAGGCCGGCGCTTCCGTGGTGGATACCGTGGTCTGCGGCCTTGGCGACAAGGCGGGTATCGCGGCTACCGAAGAAATCATCATGGCGGCGGAGGTTCTGCTGGACATCGCCACCCATACGAAAGTCCCCCTGCTTTATGATCTGGTGCAAACCGTGTGCAAATGCTTTGACGTGCAACTGGCGCCGAACAAGAGCCATGTGGGCGAAAACATCGTGCGCCACGACATCGACGCCCATATCAATACCATCCTGCGCGGCTATTGGTGGGCCTGGGAAGATATTGACCCGGCGTTATTCGGCAGGAAGCGCATCCTGCAATGGACCCGGGGCAAGCTGAGAACCGGCACCTCCGGCTCCATTGCCGCCAAAATCGAAACCATGGGTTTAAGGCCCACGGAACAGGAGTGGGGGAATGTGGTGAACGCGTTGCGCGCGGCCGCTCAAGCCCACGATATTGTCCTGGAAAAAGAATTCGAAGCAATTATCCGGGCCAATGTCTCTGAAAAAGACTAGGAGGATGTCATCATCGCCCCACGGCGCGCCGCGTCTGTCCGCATCGTCAACGCTTGCCGCCGTGGGACGCTTTATCTGATTTCAATAGGAGGTGAACGATTTTGGCCTTTCGCAATGCGCTCAATGCGTTTCTCTTTCGCGGCAAATATTCGCTTTGGGCACAGATGGGCCTGGCGCTGCTGATCATGCTGCTGCTGTTCATCGTACCGCTGGTGTGGCTGTTTGTGGTTTCCCTGTGGGAATACAACTCCTCCGGCGTGTTGGCGGCAACCAGGCCTGTTTTGGAAAACTACGGTAAATTTTTCACCCCGTTCTATTCTGCGGTGGCTTTCCGCACGGTGAGGCTGGGGCTGTTGACCACCACCATTGCGCTGCTGCTGGGTTATCCCCTGGCCTATATTTTATCGCGTTCCAGGATCAGGTATAAAAATATTATTATTTTTATCCTCCTGACGCCGCTGTTCGTCAGCGTGACGGTGCGCGTTTTCGGCTGGGAAATCATTCTCGAACACAGCGGCCTGATCAACTATCTGCTCACCAGCGCCGGCCTGATCGCCGAACCGATCAAGTTCCTGCGCACGCCGGTAGCGGTAGTGATCGGCCTGGTCAACTCGCAGCTGACTTTCATGGTCATGCCCATCTTCTCCGCTTTGGAAAGCATCAAGCCGTCGCAGGAAGAAGCGGCGCAAACACTGGGCGCCAACCCGGTGATCACCTGGTTCAGGATCACGCTGCCGCTTTCCATCCCCGGAGTGCTGGCCGGTTGGACGCTGGTGTTCATGATGTCCATCGCATCATACGTACAGCCCGCGGTTTTGGGGGGGGCCAACTATTTTGTGATGTCGACGGTGCTGCGCTCGCAAATACACGGCACGCTCAACTGGCCCTTTGCCGCAGCCTGCGGCTTCGTATTGCTGGCGATCGGTTTGATTGCCATCTACATACCGACCTGGCTGGTGCGCAAAACCATCGGAGCCAACCTGGAAAGGGGCGAGGAATGATGACCAAGAATTACCTGACGCCCAAAGAGCGTGTAATCAGATGGCTGGTTTACATCTTTCTCACCTTGATCATTGTGTATCTGCTGGCCCCGAACCTGGCTGTGATCGTCATGTCCTTCAACAAGTCCAAATACCTGCAATTCCCCATCACGGAGCTGTCCTTGAAATGGTTTGAAAACGCCGTAACCATCCCGGCCTGGCGGCGCGCCTTTCTGAACAGCCTGGTCCTGGCGCTGCTGACAGCCACGGCGTCAACGGTGATCGGCAGCCTGGCCGCCCTGGGCGTGCATCATAGCCGCGGCAAAATGAAGGATATGATGACCAGCTTCTTCCTGGCCCCCATGGCTATCCCCCAGCTGCTGCTGGGCATCGCTTTGCTGCTGGTCCTGGGCCGCTTTGGCCTGACCGGTTCCATGCTGGCGTTGTTCCTGGGCCACATCCTGGTCACCGTCCCCTATGTCATCCGCATGGTGCTGGCCGGATTGCCCACGGTGTCGCAAAATATCGAGGAGGCCGCCTATACGCTGGGCGCGGACGAGATCACCACATTGATGAAAATCACGCTGCCCAATATTAAATCATCGGTGATTTCCGGTGCCTTGTTTGCTTTCATCCTTTCCTTTGACAACCTGATGATCTCCCTGTTTCTGGCCAGCTCCAAGGTGAATACCATCCCGGTGAAGATCCTGGAAACCCTGGAATGGGAAATGGACCCCACCGTGGCCGCGGTGTCCGCCATCTTTATGGTGCTCACATTCTCCATTATGCTCATCCTGCAGAAAACAGTGGGTCTGGATTTTGTGGGCATATCGGCCCGCCGGGCGGAAAAAGAACAATAGCGCGAAGAGGAGGCAACGACGATGTATGTGATCAAAGACTATTTGGATAAAATCGCGGAATTGCGGCAGCTGGATCAACTGCCGGCCGGACGCACGGATGAGCTGATCCAGCTCAGCATCGGCATTGACAGCAACCCGATCTGCATGGCGGTGGTCACCATCAAGGGCGCCAAGCCCGGGCCCAAGCTTTGGGTGCAGGCGCAGACCCATGGCGATGAGACCAACTCCACGGAAGCCATCCTGCGCGTGCTGCGCGGCATCGACTATCAGGATGTCTGCGGCACCCTGGTATTTGCGCCGGCCATGAACAGCACGGCGGTGAGGCATATGAACCGCGAATCTCTGATCGACGGCAAAAACGGCAACCGCATCTGGAACACGGATTGGTCCCAGCTGGGCTTCACCCGCGTGTTCAGCTATATTTGGATGCAGCGCGTGGAAGAGCTGGTCATGGCTTTGCATCCCGATCTGTTCATCGACATGCACGACGGCGGCCGGCCCCTGAACATCATGTCCCATGTGCTGTATGAAATCGGCCAGCTTGCCTATGCGCCCCACGTACATGACCTGGCGGTCAAGAGCAACATGGAAGTGATGTGGCGTTATACGGGAGGCCGCTTTAACGGCAGCACGGACAGTTTCTGCGCCAAAAACCGCCTGCCCAATCTGATGCTCGAATCCGGCGGCACCGGCATTCTCGTTGAGGAGGATATCCAACAGATGGCGGTCGGTTTACGCAATGTGCTGATCGCAGGGGGACATCTGCCCGGCTCGCCGGCAATCCAGAATCCCGGCGAACAGCTGGTGATGGTCAGAAGCAACTGGGTGCGCGGCATGAAGGGCGGCCTCTTTTACCCGCTGGCAACCTGTCACGAACGGGTGCGGAAGGGGCAGAAAATTGCCGAGATCGGCGACAATTTCGGACATATCATCGAGGAGATCTTTTCACCGGCCGACGGCATCATCTTTGGCGTCCGTTGCGTAGCAACCGCCGACATGGGCAATTACCTGTTCAATGTCGGCGAACTGGAAGGGTAGTGAGCCATGGTCGAAGTCAGAATAGAAGGCATAACCAAACAGTACAAAAACCTAAAGGCCGTGGACGACCTGAGCCTGAAGCTGAACAGCGGCGAGTTCGTCTCCATACTCGGCCCTTCCGGCTGCGGCAAAACAACGACCCTGCGCATTATCGCCGGCTTAATCCGCCCCAATGCCGGCAAGGTGTTTATCGGCGAAAAGGACGTCAGCACCATCGCTCCTTACAAACGGGGCATCGGCATGGTTTTCCAGGATTATGCGCTCTTTCCCCATATGACGATTGCCGACAATATCGGCTTCGGCCTGAAGATGCGCAAAGAGCCCCAGCAGCGTGTCGGGGAAAAAGTCCGGGAGGTTCTGGATTTGGTGCATCTGGAGGGCATGGAAAAACGCTTTCCCGCGCAGATGTCCGGCGGCCAGCAGCAGCGCGTGGCCTTGGCCAGGGCCCTGGCCATCGAGCCGGATGTGCTGCTGCTGGACGAGCCCCTGTCCAACCTGGATTTGAAGCTGCGCCAGGCCATGCGCGTCGAATTGCGCCGCATCCAGCGGAAAGTCGGCATCACCACCATTTTCGTTACCCATGACCAGGGCGAGGCGCTGGCCATGAGCGATAATGTGGTCGTGATGAACCAAGGCAGGCTGGAACAGCAGGGCGCCCCCGTTGCGCTTTATGAAAAGCCGGCCACACGCTTTGTGGCGTCCTTCATGGGCGACGTCAACTTCTTCGAAGGGAAAGTCCGGGACGGTTTGGCGGTGGACCCCTGTTTCACCATCAAAACCATCAACGCCATCGGCCTGGAGAACGGGGCCGAGGCCACCGTGATGGTGCGGCCGGAAAAGATCCGCCTGCGCCCGGGCAAAGATAGCGCCGGCGCCAACAGTGTGGTCGGTTGTATTGAATCCTATGTTTATCTCGGCTCCCTCACCCGGTATACCATTCAATACGGCAATGACAAATGGGTGATCGTCGACTCCACCGAAAGCGGCATTATTCCCCCCGGCACCAGCGTGATCATGGAATGGGACACTGATAATTGCATCTACCTGCAAAATAAATAACTTACACGTGGGAGGGTTCACGGAATGCGCAAGGACATAATCATTCACGATTTATGTGCAAAACCCGGTGAAATGGTCAAAGGCTTTGTCAAGATATCCGAACTGTTCGACGGCTCCCCCGTCAATGTTCCCGTGGCCATCATCAACGGCCTGGAAGACGGCGAATGCCTGTGGGTGCAGAGCGCCATCCACGGCGACGAATATGTGGGTGTGCACGCCATCCAGAAAATGCTGCGGGAAATCGATCCCCGGCAGGTCAGGGGAGCCATTATCGCGGTGCCTTTTGTCAATGTGCAGGCCTTCCGCTGGGGCAAGCGCGGCGCCCTGCAGGACGGGATGGACGGCAACCGGGTCTGGCCGGGCAAACCGCTGGAAACCTGCATGCATATTGACGGCCATACGGAAATCCTGGTACATGAGATGTTCAATATTCTGAAGGAGCACGCCACGGTGGCCCTGGATTTGCATGACGGCGGCTATATGGGGCGCATGTCCTCCTATATCCAGTACTTCGTCAATAAAAACCACGCCGCGGCCTGCACGCGCTGCCGTGAAATCGCCGAAGCCTCCGGCTGTGATATCATCTGGGAATCCCCCGCCGATTTTGTGGATGAAAAGGCGCCCGGCTCCATCGGCACCGCCACCATGCTCTACGATATCCCCACCCTGTGCATGGAAATCGGCGGCGAAGGCCGCGTGCAGCCCTATGAACTGACCCGCATGCACTTGGGCTTGATGAATATCATCCGTTTTCTCGGCATCCTCCCCGGCGAACTGGCTGCGCATCCCAACGCCATGCCGAAAAAGCTGTACGCCTACCGCGGGCATTGGTGCCGGCCCCGCCGCGGCGGTACATACGAATGCCTGGTGGAACCGGCCCAACTCGTAAAGAAAGGCGAACCGATCGCCCGCGTCTACGGCCCCTTTGGCGATCTGGTCGAAGAAATGACCGCCCCCTGCGACGGCATAATTATCGGTAACCGCTCCTATGGCGCCATCGCTACAGGGCATTATGGAGTGAATGTTACAGAGCTGATCGACGCCCCCGAGTATTAAAAGAATCTAAAAGGAAAGGGAGTAAAGAAATGAAACGTAAACTGGGATTGTTATGCTGTTTATCCGTGGTCCTCGTTGTGGGAGCGCTATTGCTGGCGGGTTGCGGTCCAAAGGAAAAGGACAAGCTGGTGGTGATCGCCTGGGGCGGAACCTATGGCGAAGCCTTTGACGCGGCCGTGGTCCAGCCCTTCCAAGAAAAGTACGGCGTGGAGGTGGAAGTGGTTACCCCCGGCAGCTCAACGGAAATCCTCGCCAAGCTGCGGGCGGAAAAGGGCAATCAGACTACCGACCTGGTGCAGGTGGGCGGCTTCCTGGAACCCACCTTTGTGGCCGAGGGCTTGGTGGCGGATATCGACTATCCTTCGGTGCTGGAAAACTGGGATGACCTCTATGAGCCCTGCCAGGCTAACCCAAAGTTTGGCCCCGGCGCCTCCCTGGCCGCTACCGGTTTGCTTTATAACAGCGCGGAACTCGATTATGTTCCTGATTCCTGGATGGATCTGTGGGATCCGGATTTAGCGGGTTCGGGCAAGGTCGCCATCTTCAATATGGATGCCAACTATCAGCTGGGCCTGTTCGTGATCATCAATGAGATGATGGGCGGCACCAGCGGAGAAGGGGGCAATATCGAACCCGGCTTTGAGAAATTCGCCGAACTGATGTCCAGCCATCACCCCCTGATTTCCGGCGGTACCGACGACGCCGCTTCCTATGTGGTGCAATCCTCCGCCCTGATTTCGGTGTGCACCCAATCCCGCTCCATTGAATTGATCGCCAACGGTTACGACGTGGGCTTTGCTTATCCCAAAGAGGGCACCTTCAGCTGGCCCACCTCCATCGGCGTGGTGGAAGGCTGCGAAAACGAAGAACTGGCCGTCAAATTCATTGACTTCTTCATTTCCCCCGAGGTCAACGCCGATTTCTGCAAACGGGTAAATTACTCCTTGGCCAATAGCAAAGCCGACCTCAGCGATTACGAATACGGCGAGTATCTGGCCGCCGACAGCATTTACGATATCGACTGGGAATGGGTGAACAGCCAGCGCGCCAACTGGATCGAAAACTGGAATATCAACGTGCTCAGCCTGTTGTAAAGCCTCTCCTCTTCTTGTTTGGCCCGCCTGACCCGCTCATAGCCGGTCAGGCGGGTTCTTTTTTGGGCAGCGCAGCGGACCACCAACCCCCCGCTTGGGACAAAACGATACGGCCTGTTCGCACTGATGCTTATCTGTGCGAACAGGCCACACTCTTTATGGAATGCGGATATGCCGCCCGCGGCCTTGTACGGTCTGGCGGGCTCCGTCAGGACGTCCTGGCAGAGCCGGGCTCTGCCGCTCTTCCCCTGCGGCGGGCTGGACGTTCCCGGCCTGGTCATATGAAAAACTTATAAACTGACTATATAAATAATGCCAGATGCCATTATAATAATAGGTAGCGCGATTTTTGAGGGGGTTCGGTATGAAAATCAATAGTCTCAGAAAATTAATCAATGCAGCCTTGTTCGCCGCGCTGATCTGTGCTTCGACAATGGTGATCCAGATCCCCATGCCGCTGCGGGGCTATGTCAATCTGGGGGATGGTTTTGTGCTGCTCGCGGGCTGGCTGTTAGGTCCGGCATACGGCTTCTACGCCGCCGGGATCGGCGCCGCGCTGGCGGACCTGTTAACCGGCTATGCCCATTATGCCCCGGCCACCTTTGTGATCAAGGGGCTGGTGGCGGTGATCGGCGCCGCCGCCTATGCTGCCGCTGCAAAAGCTTTGCCCAAACATCTCCACGCCGCCAGGATAATCGGCGCCTCGGCGGGAGAAGCCGTTATGGTCGTGGGCTATTTCCTCTATACCAGTCTGCTCCTGGGGCAGGGGCTGGCGGCAGCCGTCATGATCCCGGGCGATGCCATCCAGGGCCTGGTTGCGGTGGTGGCCGGCGTTTTGCTCATTGAGGCTTTTGACAGAATGGGCCTGATCAAAAGATATTTTTAAGTAGCCCCTGCCGGGGCCCTGCGGGTACGGAGCGTTGGAGGACCCGGCTCCTTGCCTGCTTGAGGAAGGCGCGGAAAAGTAAAAATGCTATAAGTCCAAATCCCAGCGTTCCTCGACGACCGGCGTTCCCCATGCTTCGTTTTCATGTGTTTCCGTGAGCGTAAACCCCCGGCTTTCATATAAATGTCTCGCACGAAAAAGAACCTGAATTTGGCCGTTTGCGCATCGGCGATTGCCAAATTCCCAGCCAACGGCTGCGCTTTCCTGGCCATGCATACCGGCAAAGGGCGGAACGATCCGTTCCGCCCTTTGCGCTCCTGTTGATCCGAAGATCTGCCGGCCTTAACGGCAATCGGAATGAAGGGGCCGATCGCGGTCCGGGCCAGTCCCTGCTTAGTCCTGCCAAGGCCCCGCCCCAGGCTTTCCGCTTCCCTCCCGCCGCAAGGCTCAGCCCTGTTTTTCCCCCTGTCCTTTGACAGGTATGGTCAAAAGGGTTTTGTCCACCGGCATGGTGAAGCAGATGCCGTTGGCGGGAGAGGTGGGGCCGGCCTTTTGCTTTACGGCTTCCATGACCCGTTCCGCCGTTTGCGCGTCCACGACGCTTAACACGATTTCCTTCTCCGTATCGATGGTAATGCCCAAAATGGATTTATGCACGGCCCCGGAACCCCGGGCATTGATAATGGTGGCGCCTCCGGCCCCGGCCTCCCGGGCGATTTCCGCGATTTCGTCGGCAAAGCCTATTTTAACGATGATATACAGCGCGCGTATATTGGTGGTTTCCATCAGCTTACGTTCCTCCGGTAATTAAAAAGAAGTTTTCTCAACAGGGATGGTAAAGGCGATACCGGTGTTCGGCTGGTCGAAATGAAATTTTACGGCCAGCATGTTCAGCACGTCCTCGGCCTTTTTGGCAGGCAGCAGGCAAGAGATGACGATCTTGTTTTCCTCCGGCACCAGGCCCAGCATATCCCGGAGATAATCCGATTTTACCGAGCCCTTGCCGTACACGGCCGTCAGCAGCCGCCCGCCCGCTTCCGAGAGGGCGTCCAACAGCGCGTCTTTCAGTTTTCTGCCGGCTATCACGGTTAAAAAGTCCAAGCCGTAGGTAACGCCGGCCGGTGTGTCATTGGACATAATCTTTCTCCTCCATGGATGAGCTCTGCTCCCCGGTTTCGTCCTGCGGAATTTCCGTTGTTTCCGGACCGCTCTCCTGCAGCACCAGGGAAGACAGTTCCTGAATTTCCTCCAGCTCCGTAGCGGCCATGCTTTGTTGCTCTTTCCGCACCCGGAAGTCGTAAATCATGCCCAGGGCCTGCACGGCGATTAAGGGGGTGACGGAGATAAAGGCGATGATGCCGAAGCCGTTGGTCAGTATGGATTGGGCGTTCTCCCCGGCCAGCTCCGCCACTGCCTGGGCCGCGCCCAGGGTCAGGGGGGTCAGAAAGGCAGAGGTCAGGGCGCCGCCGGTGACGCCACCGGAATCAAAGGCCAGCACCACGAAAAGATTGGAGGTGAATCTCATCATGATCAGGGCGATGGCGTAGAGGGGGATAAGGAACCAGAGGATATTGATTTGGCTCAGGATCTTCACCATTGAGATCAGGGCGGCAAAACCGATGCCCACGGCCAGGGTCAGGCGGATGGTCATTTTCTTGATATGGCCGTTGGTAATTTCCTCCAGCTGTTCGCCCAGCACGGTGACGGCCGGCTCCGAGAGGGTGATGGCCGCGCCCAGCACGAACCCGATGAGCAGCAGCAGCCATTTAAACCACTCCGGGCGGGCCGGAGATAAAAATACCTCGCCGATATATTTGCCGGCAAAGGCGAAGCCGAAATCGATACCTGAGAGGAAGATCAGCAGCCCGATGTATACCGAGACGGAACCCAGCAGGATCTGGCCGAATTCCTTTTTCGGCAGTTTGATCAGGAAGATCTGGAACGGCACATAGACGATGATCACCGGGAACAGGGCCAGGGCGACGCCGCCTAAATTGGCGACCACCACGGCCCCCAGGCTCTCCGCGGCGCCCGGATCGTAGAGCCCGGCCGGGGGCAGCGCGCCGCCCTGTACGGCTTTGAGGATGATGCCGTAAATGAACAGCGCCAGGATCGGCCCCACCGAGGCCAGGCCGATGATGCCGAAAATGTCCTCGTTAGCCTTATGCCTGGACATAGTGCCGGCCACGCCGATGCCCAGCGCCAGGATGAAGGGAACGGAAATATCCCCGGTGGTGGCGCCGCTGCCGTCGAAGGCCAGGGCCACAAATTGCTCGGGAACGAAAAACACCACCGTGAAGATTAAGCCATAGAGTATGGCGAAGACAACTTTGATGCTCAGGTCTTTCATGATCCGGTACAGGGAGAAGCCCACCAGCACGCCGATGCCCGCGCCCATGATCCAGACGAACAGCGTTTCGTCGACGATGTCAATGATCATGTGGGTCTGGCGGGCCAGGACCGCCAGGGCCGGTTCGGCAACCGTGGCCAGCAAGCCGAACACCACGCCGAAAAAGATAATGAATACGGTCTTTTTCAGATTCACCAGCGAACTGCCCACCAGCTTGCCAATGGGAAGAATGCTGATGCTCAAACCATCCAGAAACAAAGACTGCCCTACAACGACGCTCACGTAACCAACCAGTAATTTTACATAATTGAAAGCGTTTTCCATGGGAGCCACGAAAACGCAGACAATAATTATGATCACAGCCAGGGGAAGCGAAGAGAAAAAGACCTCTTTTAAAGTGTTGAAGATTTTCATATATTTATTTTAGCATAAATAAAAACCCGGCGCAACCTGTGATATGATAGGTTATACTGGATACGGGCGCGTCATTCAAGCGGGCGGCATGGTCGGACAGGGCGGCCGCTGCGTCGGCAAAGAAAGTCATGAACGGAGGGGCGAATATTGCAGATCGATATTTTGCAGTGCCTTGGCGGCACGGAACAAGCCGCGGGGCTGACGGTGGTCATCGATGTTTTCCGGGCGTTTTCCGTTGCCTGCTATGTGATGGATAAGGGCGCGGCCGGCATCATTCCGGTAGGCGGCATCGACATGGCCTATCAACTGAAAGCGGCGCATCCGGATTATCTCCTGATCGGCGAGCGGGAGGGGAAAATCCAGCCCGGATTCGATTATGGCAATTCCCCCGCCCAGCTGGAACATGCCGCTTTCCAAGGCAAAACCGTTGTGCACACCACCAGCGCCGGCACCCAGGGCATCGTTAACGCGGTTCATGCGGAGCAAATCGTTACCGGCAGCCTGGTCAATGCCCAAGCCGTAGCCGACTACATCCGGGCTGCCCATCCGCAAAGGATATCCCTGGTCTGCATGGGCCGCGCGGGAGTCGCTCCGGTCGCGGAAGATACGGTTTGCGCCGAGTATATCAGGAGCCTGTTGGAAGGAACCTACTATGATATCGGGGCGGCAATCATTGGGCTCAAAGAGAGCGGCGGAAAAAGATTTTTCGACCCGGCCAATGCCGGCTGGTGCCCGGAAAGGGATTTCTATTTATGCACGGATCTGAACAGATTCGACTTCGTGCTGAAGGCCGGGCGGAACGGGTCCGGGTTATACAGCCTGCGCAAAGTCAGGGCAGTCTAGCCGCCGCGGTCCGGACGGCGCCTGCCGCGGCCGCACTTTCGGAAAGCCGGCTGCGGCCGCTCCTGGTTGACAGGGTTCCGGCCTGCCTGTAGAATAGAAATTGCCAAACAGCCGTTAATTTTAATCCGTTTTTAATTTTTCCCAAATCGTCCTTGAAGGATTCTCTGTTACGATGAAAGCACAACAGAGAGCAAGGAGGAAAAAACAATGGCGACATTAGAACAAGTGGAACGGTTGCGGGAAAAGGCCAACGTCAGCTTTGAGGAGGCCAAGGCGGCCTTGGAGGCGACGGACGGCGATCTGCTGAACGCCCTGATCTACCTGGAAAAGCAGGGCAAGGTGGCCCCGCCGGCCGGCGGCGGCTATTACAGCAGCCAGAGCGCCGCTCCAACGGCGGAACAGGCAAAGTCCCGGGAACAGGACAAGAAGCATAGCGGCGAGAGCTTTGCCGAGATGATGCGGTGCTTCGGCCGCTTCTGCGGGAAAGTGCTGGACAAGGGCAACAACAATTATCTGGAAGCGGAAAGGCGGGGCGGAACCGTGTTTTCCCTGCCCGTGACCGTGGTGGTGCTGCTGGTGATCTTCCTCTTCTGGGTGGCGATCCCCCTCTTTATCGTCAGCCTGTTCTTCGGCTTCCGCTACCGTTTCCGCGGCAGCGAGTTGGGCAGGGAGTCCGTGAACCGGGTGATGGACGGCGCTTCGGATACGGCGGAGGAAATCAAAAGGTCCTTCAGCGGCGAGAACAGAAAAAGCGAGTAGCCGGGAGCAGGGAGCCGGCCTAAAGGGTGTGAAGGCTGATGAGCGCAAGGATACTGCTGATTGAAGACGAAGAAAAGCTGGCCCGCTTTGTGGAGCTGGAGCTCTGTTATGAAGGCTACGCGGTGGTCAAGGCCCTGAACGGCAGGGCAGGCCTGGAGCTGGCCCTCTCCGAGCCCTTCGACCTGATCCTGCTGGATATCCTGCTTCCCGAACTGAACGGCATGGAGGTATTGCGGCGGCTCCGCCGCGCTTCCTCCGTGCCGGTGGTGATGCTGACCGCCCGAGACAGCGTGACGGACAAGGTCTCCGGGCTGGATCTGGGCGCGGACGACTATATCACCAAGCCCTTTGCCATCGAAGAGCTGCTGGCGCGCATCCGCACCGCGCTCAGGAAAAGCGCGGCCCGGCAGGAAGGAGAAATCCTCGCCGCAGGCCCTTTGCATCTGGACCCCCTGCGCCGTCTCGTAACGGTGGAGGGCCGGCCCGTGGACCTGACCAAGCGGGAATTTGACCTGCTGCATTTTCTGCTGAAAAACAGGGGCCTGGTCCTCACCAGGGAAACGCTGCTGGAAAACGTCTGGGATTATGATTTTGACGGGGGCACCAACGCCGTGGATGTGTATATCCGTTTTCTGCGCGGGAAAATCGACGACGCCTTTGGCTGCAAGCTCATCCATACCGTGCGCGGCGTGGGCTATGTGATCAAGGATGAATAGGGCGGCCGAAAACACTACGGAGCCGGGCCGGTTCCGCTATTCCATCGCCCGCAAGCTGAGGGCCGGGCTGTTTTTCCGTTTGTTCGGGATATTTTTGTCCCTGGATGTGACGATCTGCCTTCTCACAGGCCTGGCGCTGCTGGTTTACAGCGAACGGGCCGCCGCCGCTGTTGCCGGGCAGCTGGCGGCGGCAGCGGAGCATGGCGCTGCGGAGGAGCTGCCGCAGCTTTCCGGCGTCTCGGTCAACTATGCGGCGGAAGAAGGGGAGGGATTGCGGCTGATCAAGCCCTTTTCCTCCCTGCTGCCCCGGCTCACCCGGGACGGCCCCCGAGACGTGGAGTTGGGGAACGCTGCCGACGCCTCCCTGTTGCGGCGGCTGGACGCCTTCCGCTATCATATTTTTTGGCAACACGGTTTGTCCACCTATCAGATCTCCGTGGAATTGGGGACGTTTTTTCATTTTTTCCGCTATGCCCTGATGGCGCTGCTCCTTTATGAGCTGCTGGTGCTGGCCTCCCGGCTCTCCAAGGACCAGGCGATCGTCCGGAGGACGCTGGACCCCATTTCCGAGCTGGCCGCAGCGGCCAAAAGCCTGAATCAGGCCGACAGCCCCTTCGACCCGCTGCAGATGGCGGCGCTGGCAGGCAAGCTGGAAGGCATCAACGCTTCCCGGCTGGACACGCGCATCCCGCTGGACGAGACCCAGGAGGAGCTGAAGAACCTGGCCCTGGCCATCAACGGCATGCTGGACCGGATCAACGCCTCCTACCGGGCCCAGGTGCGTTTTGTCTCCGACGCTTCCCATGAGCTCAGAACGCCGATCTCCGTGATCCAGGGCTATGCGAACCTGCTGGACCGGTGGGGCAAGAACGACGAGAAAACGCTGCAGGAATCCATCACCGCCATCAAGGACGAGGCCGCCAGCATGAAGGACCTGGTGGAGCAGCTGCTGTTCCTGGCGCGGGGGGACAACAATACCATCCAGCTGCAGCTGGAGGCCGTCAACCTGGATGAGCTGGCCGCGGAGGTGGTCCAGGAAACGCAGATGATCGACGCCGACCACCGTTTCACGGTACAGGCGGGGGACGCCCGGGCCGTTGCGGACCGCGCCCTGATCAAGCAGGCGCTCCGCATACTGGTGGACAACGCCATCAAATATACGGACCCGGGAGGCAGCATCGCCGTGGCTGCCGGGCAGGAGCGTGATTTCGTCAAGCTGGCGGTGACGGACGACGGCATCGGCATCAGCCCCGAGATCGTGCCCCAGGTTTTCGAGCGCTTTTACCGCGCCGACGAGTCCCGGGCCAGAGCCACCGGCGGGGCGGGGCTGGGGCTGTCTATCGCCCACTGGATCGCTGCCCGCCACGGCGGGCATCTGGAGGTGCTGAGCAGGCCCGGCATCGGCACCAGGATCCTGATCGTCCTTCCAGCCGCCGGCCCCGGCCGCAACCCGGCAACGGCTGCGGCACAGCAAACAGCGCTTCCCCGCTGATCCGGCTGTTGCGGGGCAAGGGCCGGTCTTGAGGCGCGCGGATATTTTTGGCATTGCGCTGCGTCCGCCTGTTTTTGCCGGTCAGGACAGCAAAAGCCGCCCTCTCTCCGGAGAGAGGGCGGCTTCGCGTTTTTCAAACCGGACGCGGCCGGCCGGAGCAAGGCGGTCCGCAGCCGAAAGGTGAAAAATCATAAGTATTGAACCGCTAAAAGGGGCAGGCTATAGGAAAACGTCCGGACGCATCCGCCTTGCTCCGGCCGGGGAAACGGCGCCCTGAACGCCGCGTTCGCCACGGCGGGAACGCGGGATCAGGATACGGCCTCATCCCCGGCCCCGGCCGGATCCGTCCGCTGTCCCGAGGTGTCGATAGCAATGGCAAAAGGCAAGCTTTATACCGCGTACAAGCTGTTCGGGCAGGGGCTCAAGCGCGTGCATCTCAACGCCCTGGCCGCCTCCGGCGCGTTTTACCTGTTTCTTTCCCTGGCGCCCTTGGTCTTATTGTTTCTGAACCTGCTGCCTTATACCACGTTGACAGAGGAGACGCTGAGGGAGCTCCTGCTGGTTTATACGCCAGCGCCCTTTCAGGAACTGATGCACACGATGATCCGGGAGCTCTATAGCGGCTCCGTGGCCGTGCTGTCGGTTTCGGCTTTCGTCCTGCTGTGGTCGGCCGCGAAAATGATGTCCAGCCTGACCTGGGGGGTGAGCGAAATTTACGACGGATACCGGGAGGAGGGCTTTTTACAGCGGCGGCTGCTGGGGGCCTTATATACCGCGGCCCTGATCGTGTTCGTGGTGGTGAGTTTTTCCCTGTTCGTGTTCGGCGAATCCCTGGTTGAGATTTTCCCGGACCATCTGCCTGTTTTTTGCCGGACCTGCAAGTTCTTCCTGCGTTTCAACAGCCTGATCTATATTCTTTATTTCACGTTGTACAACGCGCTGCTTTTTACCACCATTCCCCAAAAAAAGCTCCGCTTTTACCGTCAGCTGCCCGGCGCCGCCTTTTCCGCCGTGGCGGGTTTGCTCTTTTCCCAGTTGTTCTCCTGGCTGATCGACCGCTTCAACCTGTTCAGCATGTACGGCAGTATCAGCATTATCATCATTTCGCTGGTCTGGATGTATTATTCCATGTACATCCTGTTTTTGGGCGCCTACCTCAATACGTTCCCCGCTGTTTGGCGCGGCGGAGCGGGCAGGCGCGGCGATTGACAGGCCGTTGCTTTACATGATGTCGTCCAAGATCTCCAGGGCGCTTTGGACATATTTGGGGCATTCCCGGAACAGGGCGCCGGAGCCCATAGCCTTTTCCAGCTCGCCGGGCTGGGAAAAATCGTAACCGGTCAGATCCCGGCAGATGACGCTGCCGTGCTTGGCGATGAAAGCCTCCTGGAACTGCTTCACCTTGGCCATCATCGCGGCGTTTCCTTCGGTGTCGTTGGGCTGGCAATGGCCGTAACGCATGCCGATGGCCATCATGGCCCCGGCCACCGCGCCGCAGGTGTCGCCGCGAAACATGCCGCCGCCGAACGGGGCGGACATGCGGGCGGCCTCCTCCCGGCTGTAGCCCAGCTCTTCCGCCCACTCCGTAAGCACTACCTGTGAACAATGGATGCATTGACGAAATTTTTGCTCGATCTGGTCGTTGGTGATCATGGCCGTTCTCCTTACATGTGTTTTTCCCGGAGCCTTGCCGCCTGCCCCGGCCGTCCGGTTCATTGTTGCGCGTAATCGGGCGGTTTCTGACTGCGCCGGAGGGCCGTCCGCAACGCATCGCCGAGCTTAATCGCGCCGCCAGTGCAGCGGCTTCATGGCAACTTCGTTTTGAACAGTATTATATCATGTATTATATCATGGAAAATCCGCAGATTCAAACTTTAATCTGGCCCGGGGAAAGGCTATGGTCTTGCCGCCGCCCCTTTCGGCAGAAAAATCACCCCTGATGTTCCGCGGACCGTTGCCGAACACCAGGGATGATCGCATTGCCATGAAACGGTCTTTCAGCCCGACCGCTTACAGCCTGCATATGCTATTCTTCAACCGGTTCAAAAGCGTCCTTGGTGGCCAAACATACCGGACACTGCCAATCGTCCGGCACATCCTCAAAGGCCGTGCCCGGCTCGATGCCGCCGTCCGGGTCGCCAAGGGCAGGGTCATAGATATAGCCGCAGGGTATGCATCTGAATTTTTCCATGCTGGTTCCTCCTTTGTTGTTTGGATTCGCGGGCCTCTTACGGCCATCGGTCCCGTGTTGCAGCAGGCAGGTTTCCGCTTGCTCGCAATCAAGGGGTTATGATGGGTGAGATCAGGGCCGCCGTGAACTGATTTTATAATGTTAATATACGCTTTTGAAATAAAGAAGTCTATTGTATTTACAACGGAAATAGACTTTATGGAATTTTCTGCTAACTGTATTGATAGCTTATTGCCGGTTATGCAAAAAATAGTTTGAATTTTTGGACAACAATTCGGAACCATTTGCGTTATAATAACAGCAACAACAAAGCGCAATGTTATATCGGCATAGTGTTATCCGTTTAAAGCACAGCCTGATGGCCGGTAACTTTGGGGAGGGGGCAACGGAGATGAGCGCGCAGGACCGGGACAAGCATGAACTGCTGGAGGAAGCATTGGCTCTCCACGCGGGCCAGGAGGGTAGTCTGATCACGATCTTGCAGAAGGTGCAGGAGATCTTTGGGTACATACCGGGGGAGAGCATCTACAGGATCGCGGGGAGTTTGGGTGTGGGTCCGGCGAAGATCATGGGT